>WNFW01000424.1_pt1 | contig 26702 bp, 23 predicted proteins | sample 5400131 | NCBI WGS metagenome assembly WNFW01 (sample SAMN13153362, study PRJNA577476) | soil metagenome | isolation source: 20 cm soil or saprolite under grassland replicate 1 | place: USA:California | collected 2016-06-15 | reverse complement strand
GCTACGAGAGTGTGTCGAACTCGTACAAATCCAAAGATGCTACAAGCACATAATATCAAGAGTACTACTGCAATAAATAATTGGCTGAAAGGCAATAACTGAACAGACATTAATAACAACCAGATGCAAAAAGCCAGCAAAGCTATACTAATAGCCTTACTAAAGGCCCAGCCACGGTCTGGCAGATTATGAAATACGGTTATCGTGAGCGGAAGGCACAAAAGACCGAGCACCTCGACCAGTGCCCACATTTGCAACAGTTCAACCATGATTACTCTCTAAACAGATTCCCAGGTAGATCATTTTTCGCTCATCATGAATGAGTGCTTCACAAGAGCTCCATATATTAAAACACGTACCCTACAAAACAATTTTACGGTTAGTCTCGAGGATCGTTCCAATCAATAGGTAAGACGTACGAATTATCTCATATGTTCCTTTTTTGTGCTATAGGTTCTTAAAATACCTCATAGATTTTAACGCTTTGCGCAAGGTGTTGGCAATTGCACACCTTGCAGGAGTTTATGAAAAAGCTGGTCCGAGGTATAAGGGTAAGGATTGTCACGCACAAAGATACGAGACGTTGGGTGATCAAAGACGGAATAGCTCTCGTCGGCACCACTATCGTTGAGGGTGATACCGAGTAAATTAGGATGATTCTCGAACTGGGCTGCAAGGTGAAAACCTAATTGCCCGCTGAAAAGAAGCTGATAATAGTGAATAGTTAGTGGATAACGACAAGGTAAACGTGGTATAGATTTATCCAGACGGTCAGTGGCCATAGTTATAGCATCTACAGTAGGTAAAATCTTTGCTAACTGCTGGGCCTTTGCAATAGTATCATCTCCATACAGGTCCAATCCTTGCTGTGGTTGGCCATTAGCATTAACATAAGAAGCCTGAGGATAGATAAAGGGATTATGATTATCGACCGCGACTGGTAATGCGTCATCCCACTGTTCGTAGGTCAAAATACTGCCAGGTTTGACATGGGCAAAAATCCAGCGTGATGCCTGAATACGTGTATTCGGCTGGCTATACACATTCAACAAGGCCAACCCCTGAAACATCGTCCCGAGAAGTACAATCATTATCGCAGCATATGGCAGAATTTTTACAAGCCATCTCACTGCTGTTGACCTTATGACATCTGAATTAGCTCCTTCCGTCCTTGTACGGCTGTATCTCACAAACGCTACTAATACACTTGCCGCCATCAGTGTAAGAAACGGGTAGAGAGGCAGCATGTAGCGCATAAATTTTACATAGAAGCTCCCTGTAAGAACTCCATACACTACTATCCAGGAAAGCACAACAAGCCATAGTCCTGCGCTGCACTTCCATATTTGCCAACCAAGCCAGATGAAAGCAGCTGCTATAGCAATCCCAAGTGTTAAACCTATCCCCCATAAGAGCATATTCTGCGCCTGATAAAGAAACGGTATCGTTCCTGCAAATTGCCGCACGTACGGAAAATCTAGCGTCCCACGTGCAAGGTTACCCTGCTCAGAAACTTGATTGATAAACTCACTCACATCCAATAGGGCATATGGTGTGGCTATAAGAAATGAAATGAGTGTCGCAAAAGCTATATTGATGCAAGGCATCACAATTGAGAAAAAATCTTGCCTATACCATCGCATAGCAAGCGCAACAGTCAAAGGTACAACCAGAGGAGCGGCGCTGAATTTTGTTGCTAGTGCCAAACCATAGCCAAGTCCAGCTAACAAAGACCAGCGTACAGGTTTATCGGTATCAACTAAGACTACGCAAGCAAGGACTGTCAATGTGACAAAGAACAAAAGCATCGTATCTACAGTATAGAAATGTGAAAGCTGCACTTGTAACGGCGTGAAAGCAACGAGAACAGCAGCCAGCAGAGCTACAGCCCAGGCATATTTTCGTCCTGGGCTGCGATCATTTGTCAGTAGCAAGCCTAAACAGCCAGTCAGAAGAATAGTTCCCGTATCAAAAAGGGCATTAATAACACGTCCTGTCAATGTAAGATTGGCAAAAGTAGCAAAAGCGGGAGAGATATGGGAGAGCAAATTACCTGTTATTGCTAATAAGTAAAGCGGGAAAGAGCCATATGCAAAGAAATGCGGATTAAGAGGTGAAACGGTAGGATTTAGGAATTGGGACAGACTCTGTGGCCACGATAACTGAACAACATGATAGAGAATCTCTCTTTCATCTGGATGGAAGTTGCTACCCTGAGCAAAATTCGCTCCATACAAACGCATCAAAAGCTGAGAACGCGCCTGAATCTGATCCCAATCAAGGCCATACAAGCGTATTGCCAGACCGAGAAAAGCTATACCAATCAACGCCAGTGGGCGCCAGCGTATCACTATCTTCAATTTGAACAGTTTCTTCCTCTCATCCAGCAAAGGAGGGACATACACTGTTTATCCAGTATCCAACCTGAATAACTCCGCATTAGTATAGTGAGTATGTCATGATGGGTCAAGAGAAAGTCTGAAATTTACACAAAAATCACATTTTATTCATAAGTGGGTGATGATTTGTTTATTGCTACAAACTTTGTAACAATAAACTCAATGCAGAATATGATCTTCAGATATTCCCAATAGCACAGCCGCCCCCACAATCGGCGCATTTTCACCCAACTTGGCCTTTTTCAACTCCAGGGTGGACCCTTTCAGAATAGCGTTCACTTTCTCTTGTAACATAGATAGAAGGAATTGGTTCTGAAGCACAATAGCGCCACTTAAAGCAACCTTGTCTATACGAGTGAGTTGCGCCAGGTTAACCAGGCCAATAGCGAGTTTATCAGAGAAAGTTTCCCAGAATCCTGTTTCTGTAATTTGAGCGATTGGACATCCATAACGCAATTCAATCTGCCTGCCGCCTGTGAATGTTTCCAGGCAACCTACCTGCCCGCAGAGACACTTCAAAGCATTCCCGTCGAGTATCTGGTGCCCTATTTCAATTGAAGATATGAGCGTCGTAGAGGCTTTACCGAGTTGTATAGCTGCACCTGTTCCAGTTGAGACAGTCAGGTAAGCACATCTATCGATTTGATATAGGATACCGAATTTCTTTTCAGCCAGCAAACCACAAACAGGATCATGCGCAAGTCGAACAGGTCTTTTCAATTCTTCAAATAGATCTCTGGCAAATGGCTTATTTACATAATCAGGCAGATTTGGTGCAACGCTGACAGAGCGTCCATCTCTGGCTATACGCGCTGCAACAGATACACCTATACCCTCAAGGTAACGTACATTGCTTGCTCGAATTGCCACGATGATGTGATGAAGTTGCTCTTTATAACTCTGATATGTAGGAAACCTGGCTATGTGTACAAAGTCTGCTGTATCCTGCGATCCAAATAAACCGATACGTGTATTCGTTCCTCCGATATCTACTCCAATATAAGTACTCGAGCGAGTCGATGTGAATTGTGTATTTGACATTTTCTCCCTTAGTTGGAATGTAAAGTTCGCACCTTTACAAAGATTATCACATTCGATATCTTCATCCTCACTATGATGGTTTTACTTAAAATGTTCTGATCGTCCCTGGACATAGACTCAACAAGATGCTAGACTACATTTTGTAGCAATATATCTCTACTGTTATAACCTATGGAAGAGTTGCCAGTACTCATGACAGATTTCACAGCTCTCGAGACTATAAGATTGCGACTGCGACACTTTAAGGATTCAGACCTACCTCATTTTATGGGCTATCGCAATGATCCCGATGTAGCTAGGTACCAAAGCTGGGAGGGCATTAGCGAATCTGAGGCACGCACTTTTATTCAAGCACAAAAGGAGACCCAACCAGGTATTCCCGGACATGGATTTCAAGTTGCTATCGAACTTAAAGCAACTGGCATCCTCATTGGAGATATTTACTTCACGATTAATGAGCTTGATCACCGCCAGGCAGAAATTGGATTTACCCTTTCACGTGAATATCAGGGATACGGATATGCGACAGAGGCTGTTTCGTGTTTCCTCAACTACGCCTTTCTGACGTTTGATCTGCATCGTATTATCGCGATTGCTGATTGTGAAAATACAGCCTCGGTGGCGTTACTTGAGCGTCTTAGTATGCGTCGTGAAGGACATTTTCTCCAGAACATCTGGTTTAAAGGCAAGTGGGGAGATGAATATCTATACGCTATCCTTAGGGAGGAATGCCTACACTCATATAATTACGAACATTTTAAGAAGAGGAAATGATGACAACAGCAGTAAAAGGCACTGTCGCGTTTGTTGGATCGGGCGAGTATCTGCAAGGGATGCTTCCAGTTGATAAGAAGTTGCTAGAAAGAGTGAACGGCGCTCCAAGAGTGGTTGTACTACCTACCGCATCAGCACCTGATGGTAAAAGTGTCGCAGAACGCTGGGCAAGCATGGGCGTCGAACACTTTGCCCAATTGGGTGTAACTGCCGAGCCGATCATGTTGCTCAATCGGAAAGACGCTGAGAATGTTAATATATCCTCGAAACTCGCGGATGCAAACTTTATATATTTCTCTGGAGGTAAGCCACGATACTTGCTTGAAGCTCTACAAGGCACACATTCCTGGCAAGCTATTCTTGATGTCTACGCCGCTGGAGGAATCATCGCTGGCTGTTCCGCTGGGGCAATGGTTCTCGGCGGCGATGTATTCGACTTCCCACAGATTTGGCGCACTATTCCTGCGCTCGGCCTTGTACCTGGTATTGCAATTATTCCTCACTTCGATGAATTACCCTCGGTAATGGTTGGAACAGTTACACATGGAAGACACAAAGCGACCATTGTTGGTATCGATGGCACCACCGCTCTTGTTGGATCAGATCATCAATGGTTTGTATATGGACGAGGAAGCGTTACCGTCTTCACCAAAAATGGCAAGCAGCGGTATACAGAGGGTCAAATTGTACCGCTTGATGAACTTTTGAAAAAGTAATTCTTGAAGATGGAGGTAGACCGCTGTTTTCCCGTACTTCCCGCTTACAGGTATTCAGCGCTCCGCCTCATCTTTCATGAATACGCTGCGACCCAGGAGAATGCATGTGCTGTATTCGAGCCTCTAGTGTGGGTTTCCAGAAAAGCCTGTATGCTAATTGCGAGCCAGTGTAAATAAGTGAGGTATCAATGATGATCGCTATCAAACCATCTGGCATGCCTGCTGTCAGTTCTCCTGCCAATGCGCTTGTCAGGCAGCCAAGCACAAGCGCAGGCAGAAAGGCTGCCAGAAACTTTGATTGACCCGACCAACCAGGGCGGATTACAAGCATTATGCTTGGTGGCACAATCATTCCAATCAGAAATGGTGCTGTTTCTCGCAATAAATCCATAAGTTCAAATTGCCTTTCTGTTCGAGAAATCTGCCGCCGACTACGGCTCCTCTTCTGAAATATATACATCCTTCCCTGGATGTTCATGTTTATTTCGCCAGGGCCACGCCTTGAGTACTAATACTGACACATGTTGTGGCAGCCAGCGTAAAAAGTATGGATGTCGCAGTACACGCATAAAGAGCCGAGGCTGGAGGCGTTTCCACATATCTGGCAATTCACCGATCTCGCCGCTCCTATATGGATGCTCTGTACTTTCAGGATTAGCCCAACGATCGCGTACATAGATATCTCCCAACCGCTCCAAAGTTAATGCTTCATCTGGAGCTGCTTCTGTCAGTGTTTGCATATATTCGTATGGCGTTTGTGAAGTCTTAAGAGAGATACCTGCCCAATTCGCAAGCTTACAGATACGACCGTAAACCTGCGTCGACAAGCTATAACCTCTATAGAGACGCCGCCACCAGATACTAAAGCAGGCGATGCCAAATAGAATAAGCAGGATGATGCCAACAAAAGTCAGGCTAATGGTCTGTCGCAATTGCGCCTGTTGTTGTGCGGGACTTGAAGTCAAACTCGTATTTCCACCAACTGTCTCATCAGGCAACTTCCCCTGATGATTACGACTACCATTTGCCGTAGGACTGCTAGAACCACCTGTTGTAACAACACTGTTCGAGCTAACATTCGGACGTGTAAAGGTAGAAAAGCTTGCAGATGGTTCAAAGTTAACCCAACCATACCCTGCGAAATAAATTTGCACCCAACTGTGCGCATCCGTACCATGGATTATCCACTGATTTTGCTTTGCATCGAATTTACCATTCGTATATCCCTCTACAACGCGCGCAGGTATACCAAGTTCGCGAGCCATGATTGCCATCGATGTAGAAAAGTAGTTACAAAAGCCTTTATGACTATTGTTACGGAACAGAAACCAGGAAACCGCTTCTTGACCTGAAGGCAATGAGATATTTGCATCATATGTATAATGGCTATGAAAATAGGACTCTAACGCTAGAGCTTTATCATACATTGTAGGAGCTTTTTGAGTGAGATTTTCTGCCAAAATCTTGATACTAGGGTCAAGATTTTTTGGTAATTGCAGGTATGTCTGAAGAACAGTCGGGTCATAATATGTTACTGGAGGTTCCAGGTCAGGACGATTCGGTTCAGGTGTAAATGACGGAGCATTGGCAGGCAAAGGCACAGACTTTAACGTCTTGATGTCAGCAGCAGAGACATATGATGTAATCGAATACTTATTACCCGCTGCAAGCTTCCCATTTGGTCGCAACCACGCGATTACTGATCCAGTTGCTTTATGCATACGTAATTGCGCAGCCTGATTTGTGGAAGCAATTTGCGAGGCTCCAAACAGGTAAGCAAATTGTTCACCGGGGGGATTTACAACTGAAATATTTTGCTGCACTGCACGCAAATCCTGTGAGTTATTAGGTGCGATTGTATTAGGTTGTAATGTAAATGCTTCTGTTGAACCGACCGACCAGCCGGAATGACCATTGTACGTATCATAGCTCAGTGATGCTAAGTATTGATCGTACGAGTTGCCATCGGGTGTTTTCACAGTAAATACGATATCATTATTTAGATTGGGATTTCCTCCCAATACAAGAGTATCTGTAAAGTTGCCACGATTCGGAGCATTCACACCGCCATCGACTGAGACAAGCCGATTCCAGGTATTTTCTAGCTGCACCCACGGATTATTATCAGCGCTCCAGATCTGAGCAGCTGTATCATTTATGTAGCCCCAGGGCAATAACCAGGCAAAGATCAAAATGCCTAACGAGATAAGCGCTCCGGCCTGCATAAATTCCCATCCAAGATCATCGGCACAACGCAACCCTTTTCGTTTCCAAGCTACCGAAGATTCGTAGAGATTAAAACGCAACACCAGCAAGAGAGAAGCTATCAAAAACACTACCAGAAACACAATATAGCCGTCTTCGATATTACTCAAATTGATAAGCAATACAATAGCATTGGCGAGTATCATCAGCCAGGGTTTCCTCGTCCGATATACCAGCCAGGCGCTGGTATAGGCGAGCAAAAAACCTAACGCTGTAATCAAGAAAAGAAAAATAGAATCGTCGCTACTGGTGCCTCCAGAAAGCGCAAGAGCGATCCACTGGTATATGCTATGTGAAAAAGCAGGAATGCTTCCATTATAATCTGCGCCTGCTGTCTGCCAGAAAGCGAATAATAAACCAAACCCGATAGCCAGTGCATGCACAAACAAACGTGGTATGCGGTGCTGTTTAGCTGCAAGCAAACCCACTACGAGACCAATAAGTGTCGTCAAAGTCAGTATGTTGGTATGATCTACCCAGTTCGCTGCCTCTACAGACCAGATCGTACTATATACCACAACAGCCAGCAAAAAGAGCGAAAACCATCCTTCTGCCAGACTTATACGCACGTGAATATGTGGTCTGCGTGGTATTCGCTTATGATTATTTGAACCGCCATCACTTGAGATCGGATCAGCAATAATCTTTGAAAGGCGTTCAATTGTCGCGTCCTTCATTGCCTCTAACTCCATCGAGCATAATGCGCTTCGGGAACTCGTTCTAGCGCTTCAGTTAGGGAGACTTTACATTTGACACGCAATACAGGTATTCCAGCACCCTCTAATAGGGCTAATGTATCCTCATCGACAGGTCTATCTTCGAATGAGTCAGCATCTAATCCTACCACTGCCACTTGCACTCCACGCCGCTGAAGATGGCGCAGACTATCATGCCAGTCACGAGAATTAGATGGTGTAATCACAATAGCAACGGTATTTCGCCCAAAATGGTATGCATCGAGCGAAAGAGCTTCTTTCAAATCGGGTCCCAATCCTGATTGCACAACAGCGAGCATTTCGAGTACTCGCTCAATTTGCCGCTCACCACGATCCAGCGAGAGAAGCTCGCGTTGAGCTCCATTTACAATCATACCCAGGGACAGATCCTGTCGCAACAGATATGTGGCAATGGTAGCAGCTATCGTTACGCCATATTCGACTGTCGAGTCCTCGCCTTCGCCTGCCTGTACATTCTCATTCAGATCTAAGAAGATCCATCCATCCATAGCAGGATCGAGATCAAACTCTTTCACCATTAATTTACTATAATGCGCAGTTGAACGCCAGTGTATGCGATTCAAAGCATCACCGACGGTATAATCTCGAATATTTGAAGCATTTGTTGTCGAATGCATGGCACGCCTTGAACTACGACCACGACCGGGTAAGCCTCCTGTAAACAGCACAAAGTTATTGATCGGTAATACATGTGGTAAGACCAGCAAATCTCGTGGTTGAGTGAGTGTTATACGCCTGTGAAACAAGCCGAAGGGATCTCCACTTGTGGCTGTAACGGGACCAAGCAGGAAGCGCCCTCGCTGTTTGCAAACAGTTCTGGCTCGCCAGGTTGCACGCTTGCGACCACCCATACTCGCAACATATCCAGCTCTATGTCCGGGGAGAGTCGAACCATCAGCTATTTGAACCCACAATTTGGGCAATACACTTAAATTGTCCAGCATGAGTCTCTCATCAAAGGTTTCGCCAACCTGAACTCGTCCAGCACTGGCTGTACGTCGGAAAACCATTTTACGCAGGCTGTAGCGAGTCCAGAACCAGGAAAGGATGAATAATACAAGCAAGACATAAGTAAGCAAATAAAGCACTCGCCATCCGCTACTGACCGCAAGGAAAGCAAGCACAATAATCAGTATAATAACTTGCCAGGGTCGCATAAATCAGCGCCCCTTTCCACCACCGACCCATGCCCCAGGCACAGGCACACTCTGTAAAATTTCTTCCAGAACAGCTGTTGATGTTATGGCACGTACACGAGCCGCGGGTGTTACGATAATTCGATGCGCCAATGTTGGCTTGGTTAGGAGCTTCACATCGTCTGGAATAACGTACCCCCGTCCTCGTATCGCGGCTAGAGCTTGCGAAGCACGATATAATGCTAACGATCCACGAGGGCTGGAGCCAAGGTAAATGTTATTATGATTACGTGTGGCATTCGCAATTGCCACAATATATTCACGGATTGAAGAATCAACGTGAATGCTCCGGATTTGCTTTTGGATCACCACCAGATCTTCGGCTACCATAATTTGTTCCAGGTCATCTAACGGGTGGTGAAATTGATGCGTATCAAGGATGTTCATTTCATCGCTCACTTTAGGATATCCGAGCGTAATATTCATCATAAAGCGATCGAGTTGTGCTTCAGGTAAAGGGAACGTTCCTTCATATTCTATGGGATTCTGGGTTGCCATGACCATAAAAGGTTCGGGTAGACGGTAGGTTACCCCATCGATTGTAATCTGAGTTTCTTCCATTGCCTCCAATAATGCCGATTGGGTCTTTGGAGTAGCGCGGTTGATTTCGTCAGCCAATACAATCTGTGACATAATTGGCCCTGGTCGAAACTCAAAGTTGTCAGTTTTCTGATTGTAGATGGACACACCAGTGACGTCACTTGGTAAGAGATCAGGAGTAAACTGGATGCGTTTGAAAGAGCACCCAATGGAGCGAGCTATAGCTTTGGTCAGGACGGTTTTACCAACGCCAGGTACATCTTCGATTAAGATGTGTCCATTACAAATGACCGCTATTAGGCTAAATGCAACCGATTCGGCTTTGCCAACGATTACTTTTTCGACATTGTTGATAACTCGCTGTACCGCAGCAGCTAGATCTTGTACCGACTGCATACTCTATTCTCCAATAGCCTGACCTAATAACGCAAGTGCTATAGTGGCAACAGAATTGGAAATCATCCTATTTGAACAGGCAACTTGCATATGTACAGGTAACAGGCGAACTTCTTGTTATCATGCAAAGACTCAATATCTTAAAGTGTACCACGTTCATGCAAAAGCGCAAAAATAGCTGGCCTTACATCAACGACGCAGCAATGTATTTAGTACTACGTCATACTATGGCTTTTGTTGCACATTAATTTCCAAACTACTGGTGAGATCAGCAAGAGTATGCTATTATGGAGTCCATGGCAAGCCAGAACGAAACCAATGACAATCAAGAACTACATGCCTATGTAAATGGATGGGTTCAAGGAGTTGGGTACCGTTATTTCGTTATAAACAATGCCCTCGCCCTTGGTCTCCGCGGTTATGTACGCAACTTGAGCGATGGTAGTGTCGAAGTACTTGCGCAGGGAACCCGACCGAAACTGGAGCGTTTGCTCACCCTGCTGCAAAGAGGACCATCAGCAGCAGAAGTAAACGAGATTCGCACTGATTGGGGACCGCCTACCGAACATCTAAGCGGCTTTCATGTCCGCTGGTGAATATAAAGAGGATTACTATGATCGATCGCGAAACCGTTAAACACGTAGCACAACTTGCTCGACTTGGCATGACCGAAGAAGAGGTTGATCTTTTTGCAAGTCAACTCTCTGTCATATTGGAAAATATAGCTAAATTGCAGGAGGTAGATGTAAGTGGAGTGTCACCTACCGCGCATGCTTCTCGTCTCAGTAATATTATGCGGCCGGATGTACCACAACCTTCATATGCTCCTGAAATATTGCTTGCCAATGCCCCTGATCAAGAAGATAACTGTCTAAAAATACGTGCGGTGTTTGAGGAGTCTTAATAATCATGACTGAATTATATCAACTGACTATTCATGAAGCTGGAGAATTGTTACGCGAACATAAAATCTCCTCGGTTGAATTAACACGCGCACACCTTGATCGTATTCGAGACGTGGATGACAAAGTAAAAGCATTCACCGTCATTACAGAGGATCTTGCTCTGCAACAAGCCAGGGAAGCTGACCAGCGTTTAAAAAGTGATGCGGCTCTTTCCCCGCTCACAGGTATACCTCTGGCAATCAAGGACTTAATTAGCACAAAAGGGATTACTACTACTTGTGGCTCCAATATGCTTAAAGATTTTAAACCTCCATATGATGCTACAGTTATGGAGAAGCTGAATGCAACAGGCGCTGTAATGCTCGGCAAAACTAACATGGATGAATTCGCAATGGGCTCATCAACCGAACATTCTGCTTTCTTTATCACTCGCAATCCCTGGGATATCGAACGCGCTCCAGGCGGCAGTAGTGGGGGTTCCTCTGCTGCAGTTGCTGCTGGTATGGCCATGGGAGCTTTAGGCAGTGATACTGGCGGTTCGATTCGCCAGCCCGCATCATTGTGCAATGTCGTTGGTCTCAAGCCTACGTATGGTAGAGTCTCACGCTACGGCCTGGTAGCCTTCGCTTCTTCACTCGATCAAATAGGTCCTTTCGCTCGCAATGCACGTGATGCTGCCTTAATTCTACAAGCAATTGCAGGACCCGACCCATGTGATTCAACCTGCGCTCCTAATCCCGTACCTGATTATAGCGCGATGTTGACTGGCTCTATCAAAGGCTTACGTATAGGAGTACCGGAAGAATACTGGGTCGAGGGCACTCAACCAGGCATTGTCAAGGCAGTACGCAACGATATTGAAAAACTACGCGAGATGGGAGCTGACATTCGTGATGTTTCTCTCCCACATACGAAGTACGGGGTACCGGTCTACTACATCATCGCGCCTGCCGAAGCAAGCGCCAATCTTGCGCGCTATGATGGTGTCAAATATGGCTACTCCTATCGCGATACCAGCGATATGTGGGAGGCATTAGAGAAGACCCGCCAGTTTGGTTTTGGACAAGAGGTCAAGCGGCGCATAATGCTTGGCACTTACGCCCTTTCTTCCGGTTACTACGACGCCTATTACAAACAAGCAGAGAAGGTTCGCACGTTGATCACCGAAGACTTTACACGCGCATTCGAACATGTTGATGTGCTGGTCAGCCCTGCTTCGCCTTCTGTGGCATTTAAAATTGGCGAGATATCCGATCCTTACGAAATGTATCTCCAGGACATATTCACCATTCCAGCTAATCTGGCAGGTATCTGCGGAGTCTCGATTCCAGGTGGTTTTAGTAATGGTCTCCCCGTAGGACTGCAATTACTGGGCAACTTCTTCGCCGAAGACCTGATCCTGCGTGTCGCCGACGCTTTCGAGCATGTTACCGATTATCACACTTGTTGGCCCAAAGCAATTTAAAAATGAATCAGGGAGAGGACCGCTCTGAAGAATAGATGATACGTCGTACTATTGCTATTGCTCTACTATTCATCTCAATCAGCACTATTATCCTGGTGCCTATCTTTACCTTTACCCCTGTTGGGAAACGTCTCTTCGATGGATCTACCTCGACACTCACTCCAACAGTAACACCCTTTACACCAACACCGACGCCTAAACCCATTCCTATCCTGGCCGCCAAAGGAACTCCGCCTGCGATTACAGCCAGTGAGTCTATCTTATTGGACGGAGATACTGGCCATATATTGTATGAAGCGAATGGTGAGAGACCAGTGCCAATGGCAAGTACAACCAAGATCATGACTGCCTTGATCGCAATCCAGGCAGGCAATTTAAATACAATTGTCACTATTCATCAGGATGCAGCCAACGAAGTAATTCTAAACGATGGTAGCAGCGCAAAATTGCATGTAGAAGACAAAATTACAATCAAAGACCTGCTGTATGGGTTAATGTTGCCCTCAGGTGATGATGCTGCTATCGCCATTGCCGATGGGGTGGGAGGTTCCACTACCAATTTTGTAAACTTGATGAATCTTTTTGCATACCGTTTGCATCTCTTTCAAACCCATTACATCAATCCCGATGGGCTGACCTACTATGATGCGAACAGGCAACCCATCCCAGGCCATTACACCACCCCTTACGATCTTGTACGCCTGGCAAGCTACGCCATGACCATCCCGCTCTTCGCTCAGATTGTGCGCACTCAGCACTACTCACTACCGGCTACCTCGTCACATCACAGTTACACCTGGGACAATACGAACTTGCTGCTCACTACGTATACTGGTGCGACAGGGATAAAAACAGGCTTTACCCTGGAGGCAGGTGAATGTCTTGTTTTCTCTGCTACTCGCTCGGGGCATCATTTAGTAGGTGTTGTTTTTCATAGCAGTGATGCAACTCATCGCTTCAGCGATGCAAAGACATTGCTCAATTGGGGATTTGCGCTGCCACTTCTTCCACCAGCCCCATAAGGATGGCTATACTCGTAAAGCTATGGGACCTTGTTCGAGATGAACGAGACGAACCTCTTAGCAAAATCATACTTTGGCAAAAACAACCACTATCTGTCCGATTCGAGTGGAAACTTTCATATGGAAAGCGCATGCATCTGATCGCTACAGAATTGTTAGCAAACGAAGAGCTTCTTACTCAGTGGAAATATAAGGATGTTTTTGGGCCAGCTCGCTACTTTCTGTGCAATCAGATTAATAAGCAATTGAAAAGTCATGTCAGTCCAAGTATACTTCCCTTTCTCGATGGAGAAATATATATGTTTCCCGATTGCCTCCGCTCGGCAATGTACGTCTTATTGGCGTTGGAGGTTTCAGGGCGAATACATCCGGCGATAATATGCCGTGGCTGCGGTATTTATTTTGTTCCCAATCATCGACATCAAGCATACCATGAGGAAGCTTGCAGGAAGCTTGCTTATTACTATCGTAAGAAATCGAATGTTGATGGTACAGTTTGAAGCGACCTGATAACCCTGCCTTTTTCAACAACTTTTTGAAGAAACGCGACTTACCTCTACATGACTTCGCTCTGCTTCTTGCGGCAGCTAAAATGCCGTAGTACTCGTGATGCTCGATGGTTCGCTATTCAACATTCCTGTTTTCCCCAAACTGAGCATTGTAGGCATCCTTGGCTAAAGTTGGGAGAATAACAACCAAGGCGTTAGTATCTTGTCAATACATTTGCGGCATGATATAATCGCAACGTGCCTGTGGTTCGGTAGGTTGATGATGATCGGGCGTGGCCAAGCGGTAAGGCAGTAGACTTTGGATCTACGATTCCCAGGTTCGAATCCTGGCGCCCGAGCCTTTTGTGTGAAATCTTAGCGGCCTGTGCCAGGTTCGAATCCTGGCACCCGAGCCTTCTGGATGATAGCAAAAGATAGTAGAGATTTTGTGATAATCGATGTTAAGCCTGAATACCATATTGAAATACTATCAGCCATCATTGACTACATTCAGGTGCTAGCTTAACCTATTATCCTTCCTGTGACTTCATACATCACAAAAAGGTTTGCAAATTTGTTATGGATACATATGCGGCTATAGTGCTTGCTGCAGGCAAAGGCACCAGAATGCGTTCGACATTGCCAAAGGTGCTGCATCCGGTAGCCGGGCTGCCACTACTGGCACATGTACTCAACGCTATAGACTCCATTCCCTCTACTGCTGCTTTTGCCCCACTCAACTCCACAATCACTACTCAGCGACCAATTGTCGTACTGGGACATGAAGCAGAGCAGGTTGAAGACAAATTGGGTCCACGTTGTCACTACGCTCTTCAGGAAGAACAACTTGGTACCGCCCATGCAGTGCTTGCCGCAGAAAATACTGCACAAGAATTAAACCCTGTCCCTCAAACGATACTGGTCTGTTATGGCGATACACCTTTGATAAGCGGTCAGATACTTGCGCGCGTACTGATTGAGCATCTCACAAGCCAGGCAACTCTGACATTTCTTACCGCAATTACAGAAAACCCCTCAGACTTTGGGCGTGTTGTGCGTAATACAGATGGTAGTGTGCGCGAAATCGTCGAGATGAAACGCGCAACTGAAGAGCAAAGACGTATCAATGAAGTCAACTCAGGCGTCTACTGTTTCGATCAAAGCTGGCTCTGGCCAGCATTGCACATGCTTCCCATGAATGCATCGGGTGAATACTACCTGACCGACCTGGTTGCAGTTGCAAGTTCGCAGGGTTGTAAGATTGCTACTGTAAGTGGAAGCTTTGATGAGACCATCGGCATCAATGATCGCGTGCAATTAGCTGCTGCAGAGTGTATTTTACGCGCACGAGTACGAGAGCGACTCATGTATGCGGGCGTGACTATTCTTGACCCGGCAAGTACCTTCATTGATGCTCAAGTCGAAATCGGATCTGACACTGTTATCTATCCTGGAACCATGATCACAGGGAAAACCCGTATTGGCTCTGCATGTCGCATTGGACCTGGAACAACAATTGATGAATCGCTTCTCGGGAATGGGTGTATTGTTCGAAACTCGGTACTGGAAGGATCGACTCTTGAAGATGGCGTAAGTATCGGTCCTTTCAGTCATTGCCGTCCCGGTGCTTACCTTGCTCGTAATGTTCGTATGGGCAATTTTGGAGAAGTGAAAAACTCGTATATCGGTGCAGAAACTGACATGCATCACTTCAGTTATGTTGGTGATGCCACTCTTGGTGAGCATGTGAATATCGGCGCAGGGACAATAACGTGTAATTATGATGGGGTAGAGAAAAATCGCACAATAATAGGTGACGGCGCTTTTATTGGAAGTGATACAATGTTAATTGCCCCAGTAACTGTAGGTGAATACGCAAAAACAGGAGCTGGTTCAGTGGTGAACCGTGATGTCCCTCCCGGAGCAGTAGTTGTTGGCGTTCCGGCGCGTGTATTGCGCATGCCTCAACCCTCTGATGGTTCTACGACAGAGGATGTCGTAAAGGAGTGATTAGTCTTATGGACGGCGCTGGTCAGGCCGGAGTTGTCGTGGCGGCTTTCCACGTCGCTTTCGCATCTCAAGTTCCACAATTCGATACAGAAGCATTGCTACAATTGATCATTCTGATCATTTCACTCATTCTGTGTGCCATGGCATCTGGTGCTGAAACCGCGCTTACATCTGTCAGCCGCATTAAACTCAAGAACCTGGTGGAGGAAGGTGATAAAAAGGCACTAGAAATTGAACGTCTCACAGCAAATCCAAATATTTTCCTCTCCACCATTCTGGTTGTAAATAGCGTCGCCGTGATCATTGCTTCCAGCATGACTACCGTGCTTGCACTCCGCTTTTTTCCAAACTATGGTGAACTGATTGGAACGATCCTCATCTCACTGGTAGTATTGATCTTTTGTGAGATTACACCTAAAACTACTGCAGTGCAAAATCCAATCCGATGGGCTCGCGTTCTGGTTAATCCTGTGCGAGCAGCAGCCTGGTTGCTTCACCCGCTCATTGTAGCGCTAAGCGCCATAACGAATACCCTCGTTCGTCTTATGGGTGGCCAGATGAAACATCGTGGCCCATTCGTTACAGAAGAAGAACTGCGCTTGCTTGTGAATGTGGGTGAAGAAGAAGGAGTGCTTGAAGAAGAAGAAACTGACATGATTCACAGTATCTTCGAGTTTGCGGATACAACTGTACGCGAAGTCATGATACCCAGGATAGATATGATAACGCTAGAAAGTGATGCCACCGTTGATGAGGCGGTAGATCTGGCTCTGCAGGGAGGTTTTTCACGCATTCCTGTGTATGAAGAAACCATTGACAACATCATTGGCGTATTGTTTACCAAAGACATGCTGAAGCAGTTACGTGAAGGTCACAATTCCTTACCTATTCGCGAACTTGTACGCCCACCATACTTTGTGCCAGAATCAAAAAAGCTAGACGATCTGTTGCATGAAATTCGTCAGAAGCGTACCCATATGGCAATTGTCGTCGATGAATATGGCTCCGTGGCTGGGTTGGTTACTATTGAAGACCTGGTCGAGGAAATAGTTGGAGACATTCAAGACGAATATGACCGTGAAGAAAATCTGTATGAACAAGTGTCTCAATTCGAATATATCTTCAATGCTAAGATTAACCTCGATGAATTTAATGAACTGATGAATACTGACCTGGAAAATGAAGGCTACGATACCCTGGGTGGTTTTTTATTAGGTCAACTCGACAAGATTCCAGTTGCAGGTGATACCATTACGTTCAAAAACCTGACTTTCACCGTCTTAACGACTCGTGGACTCCGCATCACCAAGGTAAGAGTCGAGCACACAGGCACTCCGGCAACTGCGAATGACTCGACACAAAATTCTTCAACGTATAATTCTTCAGATCAATCCCAATCCGGTCCTTTGATGTTACCTCCAGGAAAAGAAGATGATAAAGCGCATCAGCAAAAGAAAATAGGACCTCAAAACGAAAGAGACTCACACTATGAAATAAAGGAGGTTTAAGGATGATACGTACGCTCCCTACTCTCCCGCACTCAGTACGTATCGTTGAAGTCGGTCCCCGTGATGGTTTACAGAATGAAAAGGCCATTATTCCAACTGAGCAAAAAATACAGTTTATCCAAATGCTTGCTGATGCCGGTCTTCCAGTTGTTGAAGCTACCTCCTTTGTTAGCCCACGCGCTATCCCCCAGTTGAGCGATGCAAGCGAAGTTATGGCCAACTTATCTCAACATTCCTCTACTTCCTTTCCTGTACTCGTTCCAAACTTGAAAGGCATGGAACGTGCCTTAGCAGCCGGAGTTCGCGCAATCGCAGTGTTTACTGCCGCGAGTGAGAGTTTTACGCGTTACAATATCAATGCCACTATCGCAGAGAGTCTGGCTAATTTTCGTCCAGTTATTGCATTGGCACAGCAGGACAAAATATCTGTGCGAGGCTACATTTCGACTGTATTCGGTTGCCCTTACGAGGGGAAAGTAGAACCACGACATGTACTCAACGTGGCACAGGCACTTTTAGAAATGGGGGTTGACGAACTTTCATTAGGGGACACGATTGGCGTCGCAACACCGAACCAGGTTGTAGATATGATTGGTCTATTGGTACAGGTCGGCGCTATTCCAGTGGGACAGCTAGCTGTACATTTCCACGATACACGTGGTACTGCGCTGCCAAATGTATTGATAGCTTTGCAATGTGGAATCAGTATTATAGACTCTTCAGCAGGTGGGCTAGGTGGCTGCCCTTATGCTCCAGGAGCCGCGGGTAATTTAGCAACCGAAGACTTACTGTATATGCTCCATGGCATGGGCATACGCACTGGCGTGGACCTTGAAAAGGTGGTTGCTGCAACCACCTTTATTCATCCACTGCTAGGCCACACTCCAACGAGTAAGTATTACCAGGCAGCAAAGAGCGCATGTTAATGCGTTTCGAGATATCTGATTGCACCCACTAACTGTGTATCTCCGCTGTTCAGTATTTGTTGCAACGTGAAGTGCCCTTGACTTTCAGTGCTGGGAGTCACTGGACTAATATTTGAGCTTAAATTTACTTCGATATTGGGCTGGATACCCCTGTCTCGAATAAATTGTCCCTTTGGTGTGAGCCATTCACTCGTTCCTAGGAGTATGGCCGAACCATCAGAAAGGTCAAACTCGTCAAGCACTGTCCCGGTACCAAAGGTCTTCACCCCCAAAACAATCGCGCGATTATCGTCTTTCAACGCGCCAGAAACAATTTCAGCAGCGCTTGCCGTATTACCATTTGTAAGAACAACAATTGGAATTGTTGTATCAAGTGGATGACCGGTCACCGGTTGTGGTGTACGTGTACCAGAACTGTCTTGTTCCAAAAGCACATTCCCTTTACCAATAAATTCACTTGTAACGTTTATGGCTTCCTGAAGATATCCCCCCGGATCATCGCGCAAATCAAGAATGATCGATCTGGCTCCCTCTTGTTTAGCCTTATTAAGCGCACTTCTGAGTTGATCTGAAACCCCTTCGGAAAATTGTGTAATTTGAATATGCGCAATATGATCCTGTGCAATATAGTACGAGACCACTGAAGGAACTTGAATTTCGGCCCTCTTCATCGTGAAGGTCAACCTCTGATTTGTTGAGGGGCGCACTACTGTAAGAGTCACATTAGTGCCAATAGACCCCTTGATAAGCGGAATAACGCTATTGATATCTTTTCCAACAACATTTGTCCCATTGACAGCAACAATAATGTCACCCCTCTTAATCCCAGCTTTTTCTGCTGGTGTACCGGGGATAGTTGCAGATATAATAATTTGTTTCGTCTTGGCATCCTGCTGTAAGTTAATACCGATGCCTATGAGTTTGCCACTTAACTGTTGTTTTTCTGACTTTACATCTTGTGGTGTGAGAAAACGGGTGTGACCAGTATCATGTAGTACCCCTAGCATGGCGCGGATTGCCTGGTATGACATCTCCTTATAGTTAATCGCTTTACGATCAACATAGTTTTGGTCCACCATTTTCCAGGCTTGTTGAAAAAGGTTAGCATAGCTTTTGGATTGATCACTGGCATTGAAACTGGCGTTCGTATACAGTTGATGGCCAAACCATCCACCAAGAAAGGCTATAATCATGAGGGTTAGAGTAACTATAACTTGCCCGAATATGCGTCCAAACCGATGCTTCAAATCGGGTTCCGGTTCTTTAGAGGAGATCTGCTGCAAAGCAGCAGGTATATAAGCTGTTGACGTTGGATTGAATTGATCGCTAGATTCGGGTGCAAATCTATTTTCTTGCTGTTCGTACCAACGTGGATCATCATAATTACTCACCGATAGCCTCCCATACTTACTTCGATGCGAGACATCGCGCGAAAATTCGCCTGAAGTCAATGCCTCGAAGTCACTGCTAGATCTTCGGGTGCTTTCTTTATTAGCGTTTACCTTTTGATCATCATTTAAAGTTTCGCTTATAGTTTTATCAGAGTCGTTCATATCTGGCAAAGTCCACAATTTAAATATATCATAAAGTCTTTTCAAAACGTTCTCAATGAATCACTATTCACTGGTAATAGTGTAGCTCATATACATCAGGAAACTGATATGAAAATGTAAATTATTTGTAAGACGCTGCAGTTAGCATAGATAACGACTCAAATAGTTTTCAATTGCGCTCATTTTTCTTAAAAACAGGAGTGTCGTTCACGTGAACGACACTCCTGTCATACTGGGATACTGTTGCTTTAACTATTCTGGCTCAGCCAGGTAAACGAGACTTCTCTTTACTCTGTCGGAGGGACTGTCTCCTCAGTATTTTCTTGAACAAGTGCAGGTGCTTGAGATACTGCAGTTTCGCTTGTAGTTTCTGGCGTAACGTGGTGGTGTTTTTTAGAAGCGGGTGTTGGAGCTTGCTTTTTTGGTGGTTCCCATCCAGGAGCACGCGAGAGGATCATTGACATCATTTTCCCCTCCATCATAGGAGAGCGCTCAATTACAACCGTCCCTTTCAAATCTTCTGCGATACCGTCGAGCAACTTACGGCCAATATCAGGGTGGCGCATCTCCGCTCCTCGGAACTTTACACTAACCCTGACTCTATCTCCTTCAGCAAGGAATTCTTGAATCTTGCGTGTCTTTACATCTACATCATGTTCATCTGTTCTTGGACTCAAACGAATTTCTTTTAACGTTATTGTTTTTTGATTCTTACGAGCCTCGTTTTCTTTCTTTGCCTGCTCATATTTGTATCGACCGTAGTCCATCAATTTGCAGACAGGGGGGATGGCGTTGGGTGATATCTCGACCAGGTCAAGATCTCGTTCACGAGCAATTTCAAGTGCGCGCGTTGGAGCCATTACTCCAACCATCTCGCCGTTTTCGTCAATTAAGCGCACCTCACGTGCACGAATACGCTCATTCACCCGTGTTTCTCGCTGTCGGTCGTTCCCCCGAAATTCCCTGTTAATAGGCCAGACCTCCTTCTTCATGGCACTGAAAAAATTACACTTACAATTGGTGTAAGCAACAACTCTGAAATCTTATAGAGTGTAGCATACTACCCTATCCAAGTCAAATATTTTTCGCACGCTTCATGGCCTACGAGCCTACTGAAGTATCTTTGTGTCCAATCAGCATTTTTGTCAACTCGCCAACAATATCATAGCGTCCATAGGATGGCATAAGATACACTCCCTGCACCATGCTGCGTGCCGCTGAAAGCAGTTCTTCTGCCTGCTTCAACCCCTCTTCATGTCCATGCTCCCCAGCAGCACGCATTCGAGCACGCACTTCGTCAGGAATTGTAATACCGGGTACCTCGTTATGCAGGAATTCGGCATGGCGCGAGCTATGGAGGGGAATACAACCCAGGATCATCGGTATTGGGGGTTTCCCTGCTCTGTCCAAAAAACGCAATAAACGCGCCAACTCATAAATAGGTTGGGTCATAATAAACTGTGCCCCAGCGTCAATCTTACTCCAGTACTTCTCAATCTCTTGTTCCGTCTGCTCATCGGTCATGTTCAGGTTGAGTGCTGACCCGATATGAAATGAGCTTTTAGCTCCAATCGATGAACCCGCTGCATCATGACCCTCGTTCATGCCTCGAATCGCCTGGATTAACCCAACGGAGTCCAGGTCCCATACCCCTGTTGTATTCGGGTAGTCACCTACTCGCAGTGGGTCTCCTGTCAGCGCCAGAATATTGCGAATGCCCAGGGCATGCGCTCCCAAAAGCTCCGATTGTAGCGCCATTAGATTACGGTCACGCGTTGTGAAATGGATAATCGTCTCGATACCCAGATGATCCTGAATCAAACGAGCGAGAGCAATGCAGCTCATGCGCACTCGCGCCATTGGACTATCCGCAATGTTGATGCAATGTACTCCTACCTCTTGAAGCATAGCAGCACCTTCGAGTATCTTGGCTGGATTCAAACCTTTAGGAGGATCAAGCTCAACACTTACTACGAATTCTCCCGCGGCTAGTTTTTCCTGAAGCCGAGTCATCGAACCGTGTTGAGGGAGAATAACATCTTCTTCAAGCAATCGGGCAATGGTTGTTTGGCCATTTGAAAATGCAACAGGGGTTGGGTGTATATGTATTTCTGCCGTATCACTTGCTAACGGTGTTCGCGCTCCATAATGCTCATCAAGCGCTTTTCGCATTGCTGCGATATGATGCGGCGTTGTGCCACAACATCCACCAATGAATTGCACTCCTGCTTTTGCAAAACGCAGAGCATAATCTGCAAAGTAATCAGGTGTAGCTACATAGAAAAAACGGTTGCCAATACGTGTCGGTAATCCAGCGTTCGGTTGTGCTGAAAAGAGATGAGGTCTAGATTGCTTGCCATCGTTATATTTATCAACTTCTGAAATCATCTCTTCTAGTACATCGAAAGTTGCAGCAGGACCAACGCTGCAGTTAGCGCCCATCACATCTACCCCCAAATCAGTGAGTACTGCGGCTACTCTCGCTGCCGACTGACCTGAAAGCGTATGGCCATCTTCATAGAAACTCATTTGTGCAACGATTGGAAGGCCTCCGACTTCTTTAGCTGCCAGGATAGCCTGCCGAAGTTCCGCAAGGCTTGAAAACGTTTCAAGGATCAATAAATCAGCGCCCCCTACCTGAAGAGCTTCAATCTGTTCCTGGAAAATGGTCCGCACCTCAATTAAACGGTGCTCATCTGGCGCTTGCAGTGGGCGTCCTGTTGGACCAACTGCACCAGCTACAAAGATCGGCCGCCCGGAAATTTCTCGTGCTTCGCGAGCGAGACGAACTGCACGAACATTGATCTCACGTACCCGATCTCCCAGGTTATACGCTTCAAGTTTCGCCCGATTCGCTCCAAAGGAGTTTGTTTCAATCACCTCAGCTCCAGCATTAATATACTCGCTGTGTATATTCGTAATCAGTTCTGGCCGTGATAGATTAAGCGCATCAAAACATTGCTCATAGGTCACCCCACGCGCATATAAAAGCGAGCCCATTGCGCCATCACAAAGCAATGGGCGTTGAGAAAGTTGATTCAGTATTGGATGTTCCATTCAAACGCCTCTTCTCTACTTGTCGGTTTTCTTTTCTGTAGTCTATTGTATCTTCTTTTGGACTTTTATGGAATTGCTATGGAACTATTACTCATCAAAAAGTATGCGAGCTTGAGGATTGTATTTGGGGACACAATGCTAAACTTCTCACGCCCTTTAAAAGGCGTATCATGGCATAGAATAGTGTAGATTTCTACATCGAGATCAGTAAAGAGCATTGATTGACGTAAGCACTAACAAGTAAGTATACTGACGTTAAGGAAACGAACATTAAAACATGCTTATTAGACTAGAAGGGTAGTGAACTATGGCTATCTCCCAATCTCGACCACGACCAAACATCCTGATACAGAGTTCTGAAGGCTACCCCATTGCCGTTGTAGAAGTCAAGAACCAGCAGAATTTATCTCGAGATATAGCGACGAAATTTCGGCGAAATATGCTTGCTCATGGTCTGCTTGCTCAGATTCCCTACTTCCTGCTTGCCTCTCAGGATGTCGGTTACTTATGGAAAGAACCTAAATACGTAAGTTACAATACACCGCCAAATTATGAGTTTCCGATGGACAAAGTAGTAACTCGTTACTTAAAGAGAGAGCCAGGACAGAGGCTTTACGGTGCGGAACTCGAACTCGTTGTACTTCAGTGGTTAACTGATCTCACTCAGGGGACGCAAGAAAATGTTGAGGAACCTGAAATAACCCTCTCGATATCTGGATTCATTGAGTCCATTAAAGGAGCTACAGTGTTGGCCGAGGAAGAAATATGATTGTTTATGTTGAGTCTAATTTCATTCTAGAAGTTGCCCTGGGACAAGAAGAGTCTCCATCAGCAGAGTCCATTCTCTTACAAGCAGAAAATAATAGTATAGAACTAGTGTTTCCAGGCTTTGCAATTAGTGAGCCATTTGCGACAGTCACACAACGTGATCGAGATAGGAGACGCCTGCGTAGTTCTTTTACAGAAATGTTAAGGCAACTTCAGCGCTCACAACCGCATAAGCAAACTGTTACGGACCTTCAGCCTGTACCGATTATTTTGACTACTATTGTGAAAACGGAGTTTGACCTTCTCCAATCTACAGTAAATCGACTTCTTAATGTTGGCAAGTCCATCGAGATCGATGGACCGAGTTTCAGACAGGCATTGATATTTCAAAGAAATCTTGGTCTCTCTCCACAGGATAGTATCATTTATTCTGCGGTGATCGCTGATTTGCAAAAAAGACCTCTCCAGGAAGATAAATGCTTTATAAGTCGCAATTGGAAGGATTTCCGTAATCCAGCTATGAAGTCTGAGTTAGAGTCATATAATTGCCGATACGCAGAAAGTTTTGGAGAGGGTTTGGACCTTCTGTAGTAATTTGCCCAATATCGAACCATATACTATTCAATTGAAGAAACTGGGTAATTTTTAAAATTGCCAAGTTTGTTCAGGAATTACCCGGATTACCGATGACTCTCCTACATTCTGCTACAATGCAGCAGAAACGTAAGCAAAGATTTCCAGGGAGCTGAAACATAGTGGTAACAGATCAGGTATCACGCGAAGCCATAGAATATGTATTGACTCGGGGAGTAGTACAGGTTGAAAAGGAGACCGAGCTACGACATCTTCTGAGTGCAGGAAAGCCACTGCGTATCAAGCTTGGTGTTGACCCAAGTCATTACGATTTAACGATAGGGCATGCTGTAGTTTTTCGCAAACTGCGACAGTTTCAACGATTAGGGCACAAGGCCGTTGTTGTAATTGGTGACTGGACAGCACGACTTGGTGATCCCAGCGGGCGTGAAGATGCACGCAAACTTCTCACTGCTGAGCAAGTCAAGGATCATGCTGCTACCTACCTTGAGCAATTTTTCAGAATCGTAGACCCTGAATTAACTGAGGTACGCTGGCAAAGCGAATGGTATAACAATTTTGATCTCGGAGATGCCGTTAAACTTCAAAGTCATAAAACCGTTGCCCAGATGTTAGCGCGTGATGACTTCTCAAAACGCTATAAGAGTGGCATTGAAATCTACCTTTCTGAATTGATGTATCCTTTATTGCAAGGGTATGATTCGGTTGCGATTCATGCTGACGTCGAGATAGGGGGCACAGATCAGACCTTCAATCTATTAGTCGGGCGCGAACTGCAACCAGCTTTCGGTCAGCCTTCGCAACAGATCCTGACTGTTCAACTTATTGTAGGTCTCGATGGTGTCAGCAAAATGGGTAAATCATTACATAATTATATTGCCCTGACCGCACCTGCAAACGAAATGTTTGGCAAGCTCATGTCACTCCCGGATCATGCAATGATGAGCTACTTTGAAACACTGACAGATGTCCCACAAGCCGAACTAGATTTTTTTCAACTTGGAATAGCTGATGGCTCACTGAATCCACGTGATATCAAACTGCGCATGGCGCGTGAAATTGTTAGCGAATTTCATAATCCTGCAGAAGCTCAAAAGGCTGAAGAAGCATTTATGCGACAGTTTTCCGAACGAGAATTGCCACTCAACATTCCTGACGTACAACTTAAGGAACCTATTGACATTGTTACTTTCATGGTCGATGCAAAACTAGCAAAAAGTAAGGGAGAAGCTCGCCGGCTTATCCAGCAAGGAGGCGTTTCATTGATTCATGAAGGGAAGGTGAGCGAAGCTCAACGCATACATGATAGTAACTTTATCGTGCCACCCAGTGATGGAACTATTGTAAAGGTAGGAAAGCTGAACTACATCAAGATAAAACAGTAGGAGTCTTCAAATTTATGCCACATGCAACCATTGGAGTAATAGGCGGTAGTGGTCTTTACCGCATGGAAAGTATGACCGATGTTGAAGAGATAGCTATTCAAACACCCTTTGGGGATCCCAGCGATAACATCGCTATCGGCAATGTAGAGGGTGTCTCAATGGCCTTTCTTCCTCGTCATGGGCGAGGACATCGAATCTCACCTACAGAAATACCTGTACGGGCAAATATCTGGGCGCTGAAAAGTCTGGGCGTCGAATGGGTAATCTCGATAAGCGCAGTCGGTAGCCTGCGCGAGCACATAGCACCTCGCCATCTGATTATACCCGACCAGTTATTTGATCGCACGAAAAGCCGTGTTAATTCCTTCTTTGAGAACGGCATTGTTGTGCATTGTGCTTTTGCAGAGCCATTTTGTTCAACGCTCAGCAAACTCCTGCTAGAATCTGCCCACGAACTTGGAGGTATAACTGTACACGACCGAGGCACTTATGTTTGCATGGAAGGCCCTCTCTTCTCTACCAAAGCAGAAGCGTTTGTTTATCGTAGCTGGGGCATGGATATCGTTGGTATGACCGCACTTCCTGAGGCTAAATTGGCACGCGAGGCCGAGCTTTGTTACGCTATGATTGCCTGCGCGACCGATTATGACTGCTGGCACGAATCAGAAGCATCGGTGACAGTGGAAATGGTGCTAGGCAATCTGAACGCTAATGTAAAGAATGCCCAACGTATTTTAACGAGTATCGCCAGAAAAATTCCCTCTGACCGGAGCGCAAATACATGTGACTGCTCTAACGCCCTCGAAACGTCTATCATTACTGATACCCACAAAATACCTACTGATGTGAAGGAGAAATACTCCTTGCTATTGGGTAGGTATCTTGTATAAAGGCATGCGTTTGACAACTCTTCATTCAAACGCATGCCTTTATACTCAATCTTCTATCCCTATCTTC
>WNFW01000960.1_pt1 | contig 26713 bp, 24 predicted proteins | sample 5400131 | NCBI WGS metagenome assembly WNFW01 (sample SAMN13153362, study PRJNA577476) | soil metagenome | isolation source: 20 cm soil or saprolite under grassland replicate 1 | place: USA:California | collected 2016-06-15 | reverse complement strand
GGACCGCCTCTGCGGGCAAATGCCTGGCGGCCCTCGTGATGCGGTTTCCCATCAGACTGACCTCCCTTCGCTTTCCGAACTCCTTACTCCTTTCTAGAATATCACATTGAATGCGTAGGGGCACCTTTCCACACAGTCTCTTAAGAGGAAGAAAGCAATGACTACTCCACCAATTCCGACCGAACGTCACGAACCCCGCGATACGGCCTATTGGGCCAACCAGGCCTCCTACTTTAAGGTGGCAAAAGTGCCTACAGGAGCGCTGAATCTCAATGTCGAAGGCCATAAAGCGGTCGGCCCACTGCAAGGCTTTGGCCAGCTCTGGCAAAAAACCTACCAGGTGCGTTTGAAGGACGCTCCAGTGACACCAGCCGAGATCATAAAAACATGGAAAGAGAACTTCTCCCAGTTCTGGCCAAAGGGCAACCGTTTCTTCGCACCGCTTACCGGTTTAGCTCCCGGCGCGGTCGCAATACTCGACCTGGGAGTGCCCGGTATGGTGGTACTCGAAACTGGTGTGCTTGTCCTTTACGCGGACGATGAGTCCTTTACGTTTGTGACGCCGCAAGGTCATATGTTTGCAAGTTGGATCACCTTTCGCGCTTACGAAGAAGGAGAACATACAATCGTACAGATATATGCCCTCTTGCGAGCAAACGACCCACTCTATGAAATTGCCACGCGTTTACACGTCATCCCTTTAATTGAGGATAAATTTTGGATGCATACGCTCAAAGCGCTGGTCGCCCATTTTGGCATGGAAGAGCCGGTACAGCTTAAAGCGGCGTGCATAGACCCGCGTGTTCAATGGTCACAAGCAGGGAACATCTGGCAGAATGCTGGTGTCAGAACGGCAATGTATATCATGATGGCCCCTGTGCGCTGGCTCCGCAACAAGTTTAAGCAATAAAAAGATTGCTGAATGGCAATCTTTGCTTGAGATGAGCGAGAAATGTTCGTTATGTCGCCTCAAAATGAGAGTACCTCAAGGAAAGATTGCCATTCAACAAAAGATTTCGAAGAGCGAAGCTATGAGGATTCAGAAACATGTAGCTTGCCGCGCATCCAATCAGCCTGTTGCGGTCGATGTTTGTAAGGAATATTATTACAGACGTGGTTGCCATCCTCAAACATCCACAGTTCCGCCCTGCTGCCGGCCTCTGCCGCTATGCGCTCCCCTTGCTCTGCCGGCACAAGCCTGTCGTGTCGTCCCTGAATCACCAGCAGCGGTTGCTCTACCTTCTCCAACACACCTTGCAGGTTGAATCGCTTCAACTTGTTAAGCGCCTCCTCCTCATTGGCGGCTTTGAGCCGGTGGATCAACGTATCGCGACTTATCTGCGGGCGCCCCTTGAAGTTTTCAGCCTGGTCGTAGGGCCCACAGTTTTCGATCGTCGCCTTGACCCGCTGTTCAAATGCCGCGGCACGTACAACAAACTGTCCACCAAAACTCACACCCATCAAACCCACCCTTCTCGTATCCACGTCTGGTCGGCTCTCGAGGTAATCGATGGCGTACTTGATAGGAACTTCGTAGTCAAAGCGCAGTGGAAACTCGAATTCCATCTCTCCCTGACCGGGGCCATCGATGGCCAGCACCGCCATCCCTCGCCTCAAAAAGTCATCGCCATACATGTGCAGTTCTTCTTTCACCGAATCCAATCCCGGGACGAGAATCACCACGGGTGGCCTGGGAGTATGCCACGGCTTGCGCAGGACGCCGGGCATAGTCGCGCCTCCCTCGTACGGGATAGCTACACGTTCGCCTGGGAAGTCGAAAAAGGGCAACGCTCGCTGATAGTTATGTACAACATGTTCGTGTGCCACGCGCAACTCACGCGGCTTACGCACAAACAAATACTTACCGAAGTGATAGCAGATCGCTGCATGGAAATAATGATGCGCCGCCGACTCGTAATGGCCTTCTGCCTCGGCCCTTTCACCCATCTGCTCGTGCATCGCCCCGCACTCAGACCATTTCTGGCACCAGTCATCCCACCGCTCTATACTGTTCGTTACACGCTGGAAATCATTGGCGTCTACGCCATTGGAAATAAACCTGGGAGCCCAGTTGTCGATCGCGCTCTGTACAAATTCGTCTCTTGCCATTTCCTCTGCTCGTCCTTTCCAAAGTGTCCCACCGTTGGCTTAACGAGAATGAAGTGGTGGCGTCTCGTAGGGGCGGGAGTGGTGTTGGGAGCGGTGGGGACGCTTGCGTCGCCCTCGTCCTATCTTCAATCATGAAGCCAACAGTATCAATATTGTGCTTTATGCGTTGGAGAGCGTTCCTCCAAGGTAGAGATGACCGATCTCAGGGTTGTTCAAGATGTCGGTATGCGAACCCTCCAGCCGCACACGCCCGCTCTCCAACACGATTCCGTTCGTGGCGAGGCTCAGGCCCGTACGTGCGTTTTGCTCGACCAGCACGATCGTTCTGCCACTGCTTTGCATCGCCTTGATTGTCTCTACCACCTGTTTGAACGTCCTGGGATCCAGCCCCATCGATGGTTCATCCAGTAAGATCAAGCGAGGATCCAGCATCAGGCAGCGTGCAAATTCGACTAAGCGCTGTTGCCCTCCCGATAGGTTGCCAGCTTTGTCTCCTGCCCGCGTTTTCACCACGGGAAACATCTCCTCTATGTCGTGCAAACGTCGCTCCACAAGTGCAGCGTCATTCAGCATGTAGGCTCCCAGCCGTACATTCTCCTGTACCGTCATGCCTGGAAACAAGCTATGGTTCTGCGGTACCTGCACAATTCCCAGCGCCAGAATCTGGCGGGGAGTTAGCGCGGCAATTGAGCAGCCTGCAAAGGTAATGTCGCCCAGCCGTGGTTTCAACAGCCCGCTTAGCACGCGCAGTACTGTGGATTTGCCAGCCCCATTGGGTCCGACGATACAGGTGGTCGTGCCTTGCTCTACTTCCATGCTGATCCCTTTGAGCACATCGCCCCCTTCGTATCCCGCGTAAACATTGTGTAATTTCAGCAGCATTACTCTAGTCTCCCAAATAAGCCTCCAGGACTTGCGGATTCGCTCGCACCTCCGCCGGCGTTCCTTCGGCGATCCTGGTGCCGCGATGCATCACCATCACCTTATCGCACAATCCCATCACAAATTCCATGTTGTGCTCGACCACTAGAAAGGTCACGCCGCGCTGGTTGAGGGTGCGAATGCGCTCCGTCAGGTAGTTGATCATCGTCGGATTGACACCACCAGCTGGTTCATCCAGTAAAATGACCTGTGGCTCAGCAATCAACACAAAGGCAAACTCCAGCAACTTCTTCTGTCCATACGACAGGTTCCCGGCTGCCATGCTCTTGAGCGACGTTAGACCCACAAACTCCAGCAGTTCCAGCGCCCGCTTCTGCTCGTGGGTTGAACTCCAGCGACTCAGCAACCCTTTCAAGTCATTGCGTTGCGCGGCGACATGCATATTTTCCAGCACTGTCAGCCGTGGGAAGATGCGCGTCAGTTGAAAGGTCCGCCCTACACCCAGTTGGAAGACCTTATCGGGGGGTGCATTGGTGATCGTCCGTTCTTGAAAGCGTACCTGTCCGCTATCGACCCGTTCATAGCCAGTCATCACATTGAACAGCGTTGTTTTCCCCGAACCATTGGGTCCAATCAAACCGGTGATGGAGCCTTGTTCTACGCTGATCGAACACGTATCCAGGGCGCGAATGCCTCCGAACGCTTTACAGATACCCTGCGCTTCCAACAAGCTCATAAATTGATACCTTCCTTCCTCGTGACACTGGCAGAGTCACCCTGCCCGGGAAGAGTACTGATGGTAGGGTCGTCCTCTCCCTCCGGCTGCCGCTGGTGGCGGGTCGCCTGATATTTGCCCCAGCGCATTCTCAGCGTGGGGATGATACCCTGGGGCAACAGTAGAAGGATCACCAGGAACAGCGCTCCGTAGATCACCAGGTAATAGCCATTCTGGCTGAATTGCAAGGTGAAGTATTGCTGTGTTGGCTCTAAGAGCAGCGCCCCCAGGAGGGGTCCGGCAATCGTCCCAAGGCCGCCCAGGAACGCCATCAAGGCGACCGCGACATCGAAGGTGGCATCAAAAGCTGTGGGAGGATAGATCGACTCGACGAAATAAGCCCATGTGGCCCCCACCATGCCCACGATCAGCGCGGAGATCACAAAAGCAGAGAGTTTGGATGGTCCTGTCTTTACACCAAGGCCCAGCGCCCGGTCTTCGTCGTCCCGGATCGCCAGCAGCCCCAGTCCATATTTCGAGTTGCGTACCCACCACGAGATGGCGATAGCAACGAGCAAAATGGCCAGGGTTACATAGTAGAATGGGATGTTGAAAAAATCGCCGCTCCAATCGGTCGGGATCGGTAATCCCAGGCCAGTGGAGCCGTTGGTGAGTCCTTTCAGATTATAGGCCAACAGTTGCAGGATAAAGAACATGGCAATCGTGATCACCACAAACGTATGCCGCCGCACACGCAGAGCAATCCAGCCGAGCACGACGGAGAAGGCCGCCGCGACCAGGCCCGCTACCGGGACAAGTAAGAAAGGGAGATAGCCGCCGGGAATATTCCAGCGCTGGCACATGATCGCCAGGGTATAAGCGCCCAGGCCGAAGTAAGCACCATGCCCGAGAGCGATATAGCCGCTATAGCCCGAAAAGATATTCCAGCCGGTAGTAGCCGCCGCAAACATCAAGGTGAAGACGGCAATGGTGGTCACTGCTGGATTGGAAAACAGCATTGGAAACACAATGACGAACAGCAGCAAAACAAGTAAGCCGGCCGTTTTGATAATCTTCATTGCTTCCTCCCTTCCACCTGCCCGAATAATCCCTGTGGGCGTACCAACAGGATAATCACCAGCAGGATGAAAAAGACGGTGCTGGCCCAGACGGGCGACCAGACCACGGAGGTCACATCTTCGACGACGAGCATCCCAACTGAGGCGATCAGAGCGCCTCTCAAACTTCCCATGCCGCCGAAGATGATGATAGCCAGCAGGCGCGAGATCAGGTCATAGGCGCTACCAGCATTGAAAGCGTTGGTAGCTCCAAAGGCCATGCCTCCGGCAGCGGCAAGCGCGACACCGATACCAAACGTAATCATCGAGACGCGCTCGACATCAACGCCAATAAGCTCAGCCGCCGTGCGATTCTGCATCGAGGCACGCAATCCATAGCCAAATTTGGTACGATAGAGCAGAAAGTAAAGTCCCCCCAACAGCAGCACCGCCAGCAAGAAGCCAAACACATAAATGTAGGAGAGGTAGAAGCCCCCAATTGGAAAAGACGCCGTAATATACCAGGCTTGTAGCTTGACGTTGTCGGCAGAGAAAATGATATTGAGGAACCCTTCAATAATCAGTGCCACACCGAACGTGACCAGGATGGACAGCATCGTGCGATCGCGTTTGATCGGGCGGATAAAGAGCCACTCGATCAGCAATCCCAGGCCAAACATCACGGGCATAGTGATGAGTAGTCCCACAAATAGATCAATGTGCAGCTTTTGCTCCAAAAAAAAGCTGAGGTAGGCACCCAGGATCACCAGCGCGCCTTGTCCAACATTGATAATATCCATCACCCCGAAAACAAGCGTCAGCCCGGATGCCATCAAGGCATAGACCCCTCCGGTCAATATACCGGTGATGATTGCTTCAACAATGATTCCCACGATAAGCCCTCTTTCCATCCTGGGTAAGCATCCCATCTTCCCTTACACTGTACGAATTGCTAGGGCCAGGTTGGCTTGGGAAACTCGGGTTGGTTCGTCGCCTGAGAAGCTGGGTACACGGATACCAACGAACCTTTTTGCCATTGGAACAGGTATCCTGTTGCAAGAATATTTTCACCCTGTTCGTTGAACTTTACTGGCCCTTGCACTGACTGGTACGTACTGCCGGAGTGGAGTTCAGCAATAAGTTTCGCATTATCGATGCTGTTAATTTTGGTCGCAGCCTGCTGAAACACCTGCCCTACTGCGAAAGCTTCTGCCACATCGGAACTGATACTATCTGCCGTACCGCCATACTTCGCCAGGAAGTCCTTCACCATTTGTGCGTTCTGGAAGGTGTTGATCGAGGGATACCACCCGCCGTTCGGAACATACACTCCCTCTGCGTTTTTTACGCCGCCAATGGCATTGGTAAATTGTGAACAACCTGAGGCTGGGTAAATGGGTCATCCTGCGTTGCATAGGCCGCTGTCGTAGGTCGCTGCCCCGCTGGCAAGGACAGGAGATACTGCGTAAAGCTGACCAGCAGATTGGCAACAGGAGCCGAAACGTCGAATAGATTGTGCAATCCTTGAGTAAAAACGGATGGTCCGCCTCCAGCGCCCTCGATCATCGCATAATTATAACGATTGGCAACCACCGATGCAGGTTTCGTCAGCAAAGAAGAGAATGGCCCGAATACCACGTCACAATGATCAACCGTGATCAGTTTCTGATAGTTTGTGACGACCTGTGTTGTGCTGCTGGCATCAGAGAGAATGTCCAGTTGTACCTGGCGACCAAGTACACCGCCGTTTTTGTTGACGGTATCGGCCCACAGTTTGTACCCTTGCTCAAAGGCTTTGCCATCTGCGGAGAAGTCGCCGGAAAGGGATAATGAAATACCGATCTTGATGGGAGTTTTAGGCTGGCTGCTGCCGCTTGTAGTACTGCTGCTCCCACCGCAGGCGCTGAGTACGAGAAGTGCTGCGATCAACAAGCCAACGACCTTCAGTATTGGCTGTTGCCATAAGGTGGTTCGTCTTTGCACGGTTGTCCTCCTTTTTTATGGGGTAACCACAATGTTTACCCCTGGTTCCTTAACGCCACGTTTGTGGTGTTTGAACAAATATGTTGCGTCGCTCCTGTAGATTGCCGGAAACAACTCCAGATTTTTGCTCACTCCCTCTCTATCTTCGTTTCTAGCTTCGATATGCTCACCTGACTGCTGAGATTTACCCCAAAAGTCCCAGCGGCTCCTCTATCAGCGTTGCTACAGTATCCAGGAATTGTGCTCCTCGTAACCCATCTACGGCACGGTGGTCGCAGGAAAGGGTGAGCACCATCATAGGCTGCACTGCCGGCTGACTATGGACAGGCACAACACGTTCGCTTATGCGACCTACGGCCAGGATAGCAGCCTGTGGCTGATTGATAATGGCATTGAAAGCATCGACATTGTACATTCCCAGGTTGCTAATCGTGAAAGTACCATCGCTTATATCCTGTGGTCGCAGCTTTCCGTCCTGCGCCTTTGCTGTCAACTCCCTACGCCTGTGAGCAATCTCCTCCAGGCTGAGGGTATCCGCTCGGTGAATGACAGGGGCAACCAATCCTTCCTCAATGGCTACTGCTATCCCTATATGTACTTCTTGCTTCAAGGTTATCTTGTCCTCGTTCCACGACGCATTGAGACGGGGATGCATTCTCAACGCCGCCGCTGCGATTTTCACCAGCAGGTCGGTATAGCTTACTTTTTCGACAGACCGCTTCAGGATTTGCTCACGCCAGGTGATCAGCCGGCTTGCATTGTTCTGTTGTCGCAATGGCCTCTGCCACTTCTTCTGTGGCAAGAGGTGCTTGAACAATCGTCGCCAGCACGTCTGCCGCCACCACTGCTCCACCTGGTCCAGTACCTTTAATCGTTGCCAGCTCTTTCCCCTGCTCGGCTGCCAATCGTCGCGCCTTGGGAGAGGCCATCATCAAGCGCGCGGTAGCTTTGGCAGGCGCGGCTTCGTCCTGGTTCTGCAGGTGCGTCAGTACATCAGCCTTCTGAATACGCTTGCCTGCCGATTTCACCTGGCTTAAATCCAGGCTGTGTTCGGCTGCTATACGCGAGGCCAGCGGGCTGGCCCCCCTAGGATGGAGGTGGTCACCCTGCATACCTTGTGCTCGCCCTGACTGAGGCACTTCCTCAGCAGCAAGAACGACGGCAATTACCTTCCCCACCGGGACATCGTCACCAGCGGTGAATGCCACGTGAGCAAGCACCCCGTCAGCTGGCGCTTCGATCTCAACCGTCGCCTTGTCGGTCTCGATCTCCGCCAGTGGTTCGCCCTTTGTAACCTGCTCACCTTCCACCTTAAGCCATTGCAAAATCTTACCCGTCTCTTGCGACATTCCCAGTGCTGGCAGGATGACATCTGTAGCCATCATTGGTCTCCTGTATTGGCCTCGACGTTCAGATTAGATTGTGTCTCACGCGTTGTGGGCAACGGGCCGTCAACGCTGTAATAGCGTACACCAGCCACAAGCAGTTTCTCTGCCGGGAAACGTGTAATGACCTCGCAGCCGTCCTTCGTGACGATCAATTGCTCCTCGATGCGCGCCGCCGACCAGCCATCAGCAGCGGGCCAGAAGGTCTCAAGGGCGAAAACCATGCCCTCTTCGATTACCTCAGGGTGGTCAAGCGAAACCAGTCGGCTGAAAATGGGCTTCTCCCAGATCGAAAGTCCTACGCCGTGGCCGTATTGCAGCGCGAAGGCTGCCTCTTCATTCGGGAAGCCGAACTCTTCAGCTTTAGGCCAGAGCTTGACGATATCAGCGGTGGTCACCCCTGGTTTGATTGCATTGACCGCTCTATCCAGGATATCGCGGCAATACTTGTACGCGTCTACCTGCGCCTGCGAAGCGCTCCCTACGACGAATGTGCGGTAGTAACAGGTGCGATAGCCGTTATAACTGTGCAGTATATCGAAATACGCCGGGTCCCCGGGTCTCAACGCGCGATCGGTGTAGACATGTGGATGAGGACTGCAACGTTCACCGGAAATGGCATTGACGCCTTCTACGTGTTCAGAACCCAGGTCGTACAGAACCTTGTTGACCAGGCCGACACACTCATTTTCTCGTATGCCGGGCCTCAAAGCACGGTACAATTCATCATAGGCTGCGTCTACCATCATGCAAGCGGTGGCGAGTAAAGTGATCTCATCCTGCGTCTTGATCACACGGGCCTTTTGCATCAACTGTTGCCCATCAACCACTTTGATGCCCTCTGCTTGCAAGGCGAAAAGCACCGGCATTTCAACGACATCCACCCCTATCGGCTCGTTAAGCAGTCCGCGCTCTTCCAGTTCGATGCGGATCTTTTTCGCAACATCTTCGGCTCGACCAGATTCAGGCGACATTGCTCCGCGTTGCGTAGAGATGCCAGCGCGGGAGCGATCATCGCCTAACCAGGGACAGTAGAGCTTGTGATGCCGCGCTGCTGAGCCGAAGTCCCACATGATCGGTTCATCGTCCCGTGGCAGGAGGCTGAAGCGTGCCAGTTTGTCCATCGCCCACGTTCCGATATGGGTAGCTGTGATATAGCGTATATTGTTCATGTCGAAACAGAGTAAGGCTCCCATTTCAGACGCTCTGAGCAGTTTTTTGATCCGCGCAAGACGCTCGGTGCGCAGCCGCTCAAAGTTCACCCTTTCTTCCCAGTCGACACCCATCAGACCATAAGTTTTAATCGCCATCACTTTTCTCCTTCATCGCATGTATGGACCCGATTTTTCGCATCCCTTAAACCCGACCACATAAAGTTTTTGCAACCTCCATCACTGCATCGGCAGTGGGAACGGTCAAATCTTCCAGTGCCGGAGAGAATGGCACTGGCACATTCATCGCTCCCATACGTTTGACCGGGGCATCCAGGAAGTAGAATGCTCCATCGGCGACCACAGCTGCGATTTCAGCAGTTACGCCGTAACGTTCGTAACCCTCATCCACCACGATGACACGGCTCGTCTTTTTAGCAGATTCGATCAGTGTGTCCCTATCAAGAGGGTACATGGTGCGAGGATCAATGACTTCTGCGCTGATATCGAGCTTCTCCAGTCCCTCTGCCGCGGCCAGCGCGATCTGTACCATACTGCTTGTCGCCACAACAGTGATATCGTTGCCGGGGCGTTTGATATCGGCAACACCGAAGGGGATGGTATAGTCACCCTCCGGCACGGGCCCCTTCAACTGGTACATCATTTTGTCTTCGAAGAAGATCACAGGATTATCGTCGCGGATGGCAGTTTTCAGCAGCCCTTTTGCGTCATAAGGAGTCGAGGGCAGCACAACAATTAAGCCGGGGATATGGCTGACCCAGGCGTGCAGGCTCTGGCTGTGCTGCGCAGCGGTACGACGGGTCGCTCCTAGTGTAGTGCGTACCACCAGCGGCACCTTCAGCTTACCGCCCGACATATAGTGGACCTTTGCTGCCTGGTTCACGATTTGGTCCATCGCCAGTCCAATAAAGTCACCAAACATGATATCGACGATGGGACGCATGCCCGTCATCGCCACGCCTACCCCCATGCCGGTAATGCCTGCCTCGGAGATGGGTGTGTCAATCACACGCGAGGTTCCAAATTCTTCGACCAGGCCAGAAAGCACTTTGAATGGTGTGCCAGCTTCGGCTATGTCTTCACCCATCATGAAGACCCGTGGGTCGCGCCGCATTTCCTCGGCTAATGCTTCACGGATAGCCTGGCCAAGGGTAATCTCGCGCACTCCCTGACCGGCGTTCTGGCTCGTTGTGGTACTAAGCATAGACATCTTGCTCCACCTCGCTTGGATCTGGATACGGCGCGTCCAGCGCAAATTGTTCACCCGCCTCCACTTCGGCTCGCACCCGCTGTTCTATCTGCTCAAATCTCCCGCTGGTGGCGACCCCTTGCGCCATCAACCACTCAGCAAGCATCTTCAGCGGATCTCGTTCCGTCTTCCAGTACTCTTCCTCTTCCCTGGAGCGGTAGTAGGATCGCTGGATATCGCCTACGTGGTGTCCCAGGTAGCGATAGGTATTGCAGAGTATGAAAGCTGGCCCCTCACCCCCGCGAGCCCGCTCCACCATGCGCGCTGCTGTGGTATACACTGCGCGAACATCCTGGCCGTCTACCTCTTCGGTCGGAATGCCAAAAGCTTTGGCCCTGGCACTCATCTCTCCAGCGGTCGTCTCGGAATTGTGGGTGTACTCGTTGTACTGGTTGTTCTCACAGACGTAGATGACGGGGAGTTTCCATAGCGATGCCATATTCATCACTTCGTACAGCACCCCCTGACCAAGCGCGCCATCACCGAAGAAACAGACCGTCACCTCGTCGCTGCCGCGCATTTTGCTCGACATGGCGGCTCCGGTGGCAATGCCCGCGCTTCCCCCGACGATCGCATTCGCGCCAAGGTTGCCTGTCTCCTGGTCCGCGATGTGCATGGAGCCACCTTTGCCGCGGCAGTAACCGGCTTCCTTGCCCAGCAACTCGGCAAACATTCGATCGACCGAGGCTCCTTTTGCCAGGCAATGGCCGTGGCCGCGGTGCGTGCTGGTGATGTAGTCATCGCGGCGTAAGGCCGAGCACACCCCCACAGCTATCGCCTCCTCACCGATATAGAGATGGGCAAGGCCTGGCATTTTGGCACTGGTATAAAGTTGGTTGACATGTTCTTCGAAAATGCGGATTTTGAGCATCTGCTCATATATGGATAGCCAGTAGACTTGCTCAGTTTCTAACAATTGAGCCCCCGCCGTCGGTACATTGGGCACCTGGTCACTTGCAGGATGCCTGGCTTCCACAAATTCGCCTGAGCCGGATGCCTTCGATTGCGACATTGCTCTTCTCCAAAAAATAGATACATTGCTGGATGGAATACATCATCTATTCGTCTAAGCTGGCCATCTTTGCCAGCACTTTGAACACGATATAGAAATCTTGTTTCGCCAACCCCATGGCGCGTGCAGCAGTAAGGAACTCGTTGCTGGTCGCTGTCGTTGGCATGGGAACATCGAGTTCTCTTCCCGTCTCGAGGGCTAACAGCATGTCCTTCTGCATCATGTTCACGTCGAACCAGGCTTCGTCTGGTGGTGAGAGTATAAAAGGTGTGCGATACTTTAGCGAAGGCGAGGCGATGACGCTATTCAGCATAACCTCGAGCGCCGTTTCGCGAGGAACGCCACCCTTCTCGGCCAGCAGCAATCCCTCACAGAAGGCCATCATTTGCACTTGCAGATTGAGGTTGATAGCAATCTTCATCAAGACGGCCTGCCCATTCGAACCCACGTAGTTAACTTTTGGGCCGATATCCAGCAAGATAGATTTGACTTGCTCGAAGGTCGCTTTTTCACCACCGACTATGAGGGAGAGATTGCCCTGTTCGAGAGTAATCACGCTACCCGACACGGGGGAGTCGAGCATCCGCGCACCTTTTTCGCTGACCTCAGTGGCGAGGTTTTTAGAGGCCGCTGGACTGATGGTGCTCATGTCGATATAAATCTTGCCTTTTCCCAGGCCGGCCAGTATGCCATGTTGCCCTCCCACGACCTCGTGGAGAGCGTTGGTATTTGTTACCATAGTGAAGATTACGTCGGCGGTTTCTGCAACCGCGCGCGGCGTCTCGCCCCATTGCATACCAGCGTCAAGCAGCCATTGTGCCTTCGATTTTGTACGATTGTATCCAGTAACACTGTGGCCAGCATCAAGCAGTCGCTTCGTTACACGACCGCCCATGGCTCCTAATCCGACAAATCCAAGCTTAGCCATAACTACCTCCAACGACACTGAAGGGGACATTACAAACGGCTAGCCTTTATCAAATCGGCCCGTAAAACCCTGGGCTGAAGCCCTAGGGAGAGAAGGGCCGTTCCTTTTGGGGCGTGATGGGGGTTGCTCCTTGAATCAACCGCTCAATCTCATGCAATGCTATCCTGATAGCATCTGCATCTGTCTTCACCCCATAGTACTCACGAATCGTTTTGATGGCCTCTCGATCTTTTTCGTAGAGAGGCAAAGTAGTTCTTGACGTTTTCATGTCTCTATGCTATCATAACAATAGCACATGTGACAACTGAAGAGTGTACGGGTTTCGGAGCGAAGGGCTCCGAGTAAAAACACTCCCATGTTCACCAATGTCTGCCTCTCTTTCTCTTGCCGTTGACAAGAACCACGTCAACGATGACTACCAGATTGAGAACCTACCCTGGGGCTCAGGGAAAGGGATATGCCTGTGGAGGCGGTGTAAGAGCACCTACGGATATACTCGTAGTAGCCAACCTCCAACGAAGCAGGAAAGCTCAGTCGTGAGGCTGAGAAGCCCCTGGCTTTAGCCATGGGGAGATGTCACGATCAGTAAAAGCTCTTACATCTGCGCGAACCTGCCGCAGGTGAGCACGCATGGCAGCACGAGCAGCTTCCGGGTCACGCCTGGTGATGCTTTCAAGGATACGTTTATGGTGAATCTGCCCCCGTTGTGGGCCACCTTCGACTTCAAAGATTTGTTTGCGCTGTTCACTCAGCAAGTTGACAATAGAGTTTACCAGGATGAGGATAAGTGTATTTTGGGTTCCCTGCGCCAGCGCCTCGTGAAAGTTGTTGTCGGCTGAAATATATGCGTCTGCGTCGTTCAAGTGTTCATCCATCACCTTTACAGCCTCGCGCATAGCAGCTATCTCTCTTTCTGTTGCTCGCGTAGCGGCCAGGGCAGCAATTTCTGTCTCAAGAATCTCGCGGACTTCAACGAGGTTATCTGATCCACCCACTTCTCCTAACTTCAACTTCATCGCCAGGCCAATCGAATGCTGCATAGCCCTGGGCGCCCCATCAATGACGATCGTCCCTCTGCCCGGGCGCATATCGACAAGTCCCTTCTGAGCCAGAATTTTCATCGCTTCACGTACCGCTGTTCGACTAACATGAAACTGCTCGGCCAGTTCACGCTCAGTGGGCAAGCGATCTCCACTACGCAGCTCGCCGTCAAGAATCCGTTTTTCGATTTGCTCTGCTACCTGCTCAAAGACTTTGACCGATTGAATCGGAATGTACATGTGTTCTCCCCGGGCACCTGACTCGACCTTTGACACTCTTCGTAAAATGGACAAATCACATGATTGTCCATTGATCATACCAAATCCACTTTTTTAAGTCAAGCTGGACCAGCAACCGAAAAGCTTGACGCCTCAATTAATGAATGGTATGTTTATCAAACAATCACGTGATTTGTCCAACACATAAGCAGCCAATTATAGGTCAAGCTGATTAAAACCGTTCGTCAACAGTTGAAGATTCCCTGGAAGAAGTAGCACCCTCATGAATGAGCATGTTCAAACAGCCGGATTGGAACGCCGCAGGGAAGACTACGGGCTCATCACTGGCCTCTCACATTACGTGGATGATCTGAGACCACCCGTTGAGCGACCTGCTGCACTGTACATGATTGTCGTGCGTAGCCCTTATGCTCACGCCGTCATAAAACATATCAAGCTCGACGCGGCGCGGTCACTTCCAGGCGTCATAGCCGCATTTGAGGGCGCGGAACTGGTGACCGGCATGCCCCCTATTGATACCATCCCGCTGCCGGGACTCAGAAAACCAGAACGCAGGCCACTCGCCGTAGACCACGTTCGCTATGTGGGGGATCCTGTAGCGGTTATTGTCGCTGAAACCCTCTCCTCCGCTGAAGACGCCCGTGACCTCGTCGACGTTGAATACGATCTGTTGCCTGTCGTGACTGATCCGGAAGCAGCCCTTGAACCAGGAGCGCCGCTCCTTTACGACGAGCTTGGCTCTAACATCGCCTTCTCACTCGAATCGGAACATGGCGATATTCAAGCAGCTTTCAATAACGCCGATCGCATCGTCCGCCTGCACATTGTGAACCAGCGCCTCGCCCCTTCTTCCCTCGAACCGCGTGTCTGTATGTTTGATTTCGACCCGTCCAGTGGTGAACTTTCAGCATGGGTATCGTCTCAAGCAGTCTTCCGTGCGCGTGACACGCTGGCAAAATTTCTCGCTATGGATCGCGCTCGCATCAAAGTACACAATGCCGAAGTAGGGGGCGCCTTTGGTGCCAAAAATAACTTTTTAGGTGAAGAGATTGTCGCCGCGTTACTGGCGGTGAAGTTTGCGCGGCCTGTCAAGTGGATTGAAAGCCGCAGCGAAAATTTGCAAGCTCAGTCGCAGGGACGTGGCCAGGTCAACTACATCGAAGCCGCCTTTCAGGACGACGGCAAGCTACTCGGCTTGAAGGTACACTCGATAGCTGACCTTGGCGCCTTTCTCGCCTTCGCGACCGTAATGGTACCCACCCGCACACCATCAATGTTGTGCGGCCCCTACCAGTTGCAGGCTGTGGAGAGCAAGGTGACGGGCGTTTTCACCAATAAAGCGACGACAGCCCCTTATCGAGGCGCTGGACGACCCGAGGCTACCTATATCCTGGAGCGCACCATGGATCGCATCGCACATGAACTGGGCCTCGACCCGGCAGAGGTGCGCCGCCGCAATTTTATTCCTCCACAGGCCTTTCCATATACGACTGTAACCGGACTCCAGTACGATAGCGGCAACTACCAGGCTGCCCTTGATCAAGCGCTTGCGTTAGCCGATTACGCGGGCTGGCGTGCTAAACAACACGAATATCGCGTGGCTGCTAACCCCAGGCTGCTGGGTATTGGCCTTTCTACTTTTATCGAATTTTCGGGTGATAACGCCACTCCCATGACCAACATTCCGCGTGAAGCCGCCACCGTACGTATTCGCCGCGATGGTACCGTCCTGGTGCAGAGCGGCGTCTCCCACACCGGCCAGGGTCACTACACCGCCTTTGCTCAAATTGCCTCGACCGCTTTGCATCTGCCTGTCTCTAAGGTGGAGGTCTACATGAATGATAGTTCCCTGCCTGGCTTTAGCATCGGCACATTTGGTAGTCGTATCACGCAGGTAGCTGGGTCCGCGGTGCTACTTGCAGCCGAAGCCGTCCGTGCCAAGGCTTTGCAGGTAGCAGCGCAGGTGCTGGAAGCAGCTCCCACAGACCTGTTGATGGAGGGTGGTCGGGTTCTGGTTCGAGGAGTCTCGGCGCGTTCGGTTCCATTCAGCGAACTCGCCCGCCTGGTCGAAGAACAGCCAGGCTTAATTGAACGGGAGCATCCCAACCCTGCTAATGGGACACCTATCGAAGGGCTGGCAGCATGGCGCGATTTTAGCCCCCCCGGCGCCACGTACTCTTCCGGCGCTCACCTTGCCGTGGTCGAGGTTGATACCGAGACAGGCGAGGTGCATGTGCTGAAATATGTAGCGGTGGATGATTGTGGGCGTGTACTCAATCACTACCTGACCGAAGCGCAAATACACGGTGGGCTTGCGCAGGGCATTAGCCAGGCTCTTTATGAAGAAGTTTTCTATGATCAGGATGGCCAGTTACTCAGTGGCACACTGATGGATTACGCGCTGCCGATTGCCGCGCAGGTACCAGACTTTGTAACGGCTCTCGTCGAGACCCCTTCTCCTAACAACCCACTGGGTGCGAAAGGCGTTGGCGAGGCAGGTTGTATTGGTGGCCCACCGGCTATCGTTAATGCCGTACTTGACGCGCTCTCTCCACTTGACATAAAAACTTTAGATATGCCGCTCAAACCTGAGAAAATTTGGGCGCTGGTGCAAGCTGCGCGCAACGGCACACTTGTGCAATCCGATCCGTCGTCGTTACCAGTCTTGTCTTCGGAGAGAAAGAAGAAATAGTGGCTATGCAGATGCACGCAATGGTGCTTGAACAGTTTGGGGGAAGGCTCACGGCAACGGTCATGACGGTACCTGAGCCGGGACCCGGTGAAGTCCTGGTGCGTGTCGTGGCCTGTGGCGCTGGTCTGACCCTGGAGAGTGTGCGCCTTGGGCATCTGGGTGGATCAACTCCAAGAATTATGGGCCACGAGTTCTCCGGCACTGTGGCGGCGACAGGGGCTGGGGTAGATGGTTGGCATAAGGGCGACCCGGTAACGGGCTCCTTCTATCTCTTCTGTGGAAACTGCGTGATGTGCGCGTCAGGTCGAGAGACGCTCTGTATCAACAATAAGGGGAATATTGGAGCAAAGATAGACGGCGCTTTTGCCGAGTATGTGGTCGTTCCTGCCCGTAACCTGGTTAGCATTCCCGAGGGCATCGCCTTGCGCGAGGCCGGCGTCATTGCTGACGCGGTAGCAACTCCATATCACATCGCGCGAGAGCGAGCTCGCATAGTTCCAGGCCAACGGGTCGCTGTGATCGGAGCCGGTGGCGGCGTCGGCATCCATATGCTCCAGGTGGCAAAGATCTTCGGCGCATTTGTGATTGCTGTAGAGCGGGATCCAGCCAAACTACTCCGCCTGCAAGAATTCGCTGTCGATGCTATTGTTGATGCCGCGTCGGAATCCTGGCAGGCAGACCTTGTCAGGGCAGCGGATGGGCAGCTTGATGCTTGTATCGACCTCGTAGGCGCTCCCGTGACTACAGCCAATGGCATAGCGGCTCTCGGACGCGGTGGAACCTTCGTTGTAGTAGGAGTTCTGCCGGCACTGCGCTCAGATAAGAGCGCAGTGCTATCAGCCGACCCCATGTACCTTGTCAACAAAGAGATCACCATTATAGGAACAAGATACGCCACGCGTGCCGAGATTGCCCGCTCTTTAGGTTTAGTACGCGACGGGAAAGTTAAGCCCATTATCGGTGCATCGTTCCCACTGTCACAGGCCGAAGATGCCCTGGAGGCGATCCGGCTCAACCAGGTGTTTGGGCGCGTCCTCATCGATTGCGCCGGATAGCGCAAGGAATGCGAGAAAACAGGCATCATGCGTCTTGAAGAGAACAACGTTACTGGAACTTCCGATCCTGTAACAGCACGAGGATCCTTCCTGGAAGTACTCGGCGTTTTTTCGCGATTGGGCCTCACCTCCTTTGGCGGGCCCATTGCTCACCTGGGCTACTTTCGCCAGGAGATCGTTGTGCGTCGCAAGTGGCTTGATGAGGCGAGCTACGCCGACCTGATCGCCCTGTGCCAATTCCTGCCCGGTCCCTCAAGTAGTCAGACAGGCATTGCGCTTGGTATCAGTCGGGCTGGTCTATGGGGAGGTCTCGCGGCATGGCTTGGCTTTACCTTGCCATCAGCCATCTTGCTCACCCTGTTTGCCTATGCCACCTCTTTTTTGCATGGTGCAACGACAACAGGTTTGTTAAACGGGTTGCTGGTGGTCGCTGTCGCGGTTGTCGCACAGGCTGTCTGGGGCATGGCGACCACCCTGTGCCCAGACCGGCCACGCGCTACTATGGCAATTGTTTCCGCCATTGCCATTCTGCTGTGGCCCATAGCGATTGTGCAGATTACTATCATCGTACTGGCCGGGCTCATTGGGTGGCGTTTGCTACGAAAGACGCAGCAGGAGGCACCCATATCGCTACCCATCACAATTTCCCGTCGTCTCGCCATTGGCTGCTGGATAGTATTCTTTGCGCTCCTGCTTGGACTGCCCATCCTGCGCCAGGTCACGCAGAATCAGTCAATTGCGCTCTTTGATACATTTTTCCGCGTAGGTTCCCTGGTCTTTGGTGGAGGTCATGTCGTCCTGCCGCTGTTGCAACGAGAGGTGGTTCCCGCTGGATGGGTGACCAACGATCAGTTCATAACTGGCTACGCCGCCGCCCAGGCGGTCCCTGGTCCACTTTTTACCTTCTCGGCCTATCTTGGTGCCGTCAGCAAACCAGCTCCCAATGGATGGCTAGGAGCGTTGATTGCCCTTGTTGCCATCTTTTTGCCCTCGTTCTTTTTCGTGATAGGCATCCTCCCGTTCTGGAATGCATTACGCACGAAAGTATCTTTCCAGGCAGCGCTACGAGGCGTGAATGCTGCGGTAGTGGGAATCTTACTGGCCGCGCTCTATCAACCCATCTGGACCAGCGCGATCCACGCGCCCATTGACTTCGCCCTCGCCCTGCTGGACTTTGGACTGCTAGTCCTCTGGAAGTGGCCTCCCTGGCTGGTAGTACTGCTCTCGGCCGCGATAGGAGTTGGTTTACACCTTATCTAGCCCCAGACCCTTTTCCAGATCCCTGGGTAATCGATCACGAGCCCGTCACTATCGACGGGTAATTCAGCCGTAAACACACTGATGCCATTTTCGAGGCTTTCGTAGAGGTAGCGCCCTCCCCCTGGTGTAATTTCCAGGCAAGTATATCGCTGTACCCTTGCTGTTGCCTGCATCAAAGGAACCTCTATGTAAACCATGCTGAGAGTGGCCTGCATTCCTGGCTTAAGAGCCAACCGTCTGATTGGCAGGGTGTTGGTGAAAGGGGTCACTGAGATATCGACATCCAGGCAGCCGCTCAGTGAGGGGATCGCATTACCTGCCTCATCTGTCCACGACCCGCCTCCATCTGTCGCGAAATTGAGCGTTTGGAATGAGCCGCTCAATAAACTCAGATTCACAGTACGCAGTCTCCATTGATTGTCGCAGTGAATTTCATACCGCACCCGAAACGGCTCCTGCCCATTCAATCCAAGAATCAGCCCATCTGCGAAAATGTCTTCGTCAATTTGCTGTACATGCAGGTGTTCAAGCCCTGGTCCTATCCAGGGCGCCCACATGACATTCCGTTCCATTCACAGATCCTCCTCAATTTTATGCCTCAACTGTAGACTATACCACAACACATTCCTCTTTTGTGATGGTTTCGAGATAAAGAGACTCCCATCTGTGAGCGTGGTGTGTAGCTTCTCCCCTATGCTTCCTCTATTTAAACTCTCCCCTTTCTTTCACAACCTCAGGTACCAGGCCAACTGACTCGTCCCTCGTCCGTGGAAATTCGACGAATGTGCGTTTATTAGGTATAATACTAATAGAACCCATGTTCTAGGAATTAGCGGCTGAATTTTCCAGGCTACGATCGGTAGGGATCGCGCAAGACATAGAGAGGATGCGGGAATATGCTTACGATACGCACACGACAGGGCAGGCTCATCGAGATCCTGTGCCAGTCAGAGCTGTGCGATCCGGTGAACATGGGCGAATACGTGCGGGCCTATTGCCATATTCACGGCAGCGACCATCAGCGTTCCCTGTCTATCAATACAACAAACGGTTGGGGGCACTGCTTCAATGCCGCCTGCAATGCAACGGTCCTGGTGGTCGAATGGAGTCCCGCGGTAGCGCAGCGGCTCATCCACTTATATTTTCGGGGGCTCTCTCCAGGATTCTCCGCGTTATATCAGCTTCCCCAAAAAAGAACGCCGCCGGTGTCTCAACCTATGTTGCTCCATCCTACCAAAGCGCCGCCGCAGTGGCAGCAGGATGAACTCGTTGCGCTGCTGTCAGTGGACGAACACATGCGTGTGGCGCTGGCACATTCAGAGCGTGCGCGTGTCTATCTTAACGAACGCGGCATCCCACTCGAAGTGGCACAGATGGCCGGTGTCTGCTACTTACCACCAGCCCTGCTCAAGAGGCCGGAACTGCAAATGCAGCGAAAAGCCTTGAGTCGGTGGACAGAGCGCATCTTGTTTCCGCTGAACTCTCCGGCCGGCAAGGGATACATAGGACGATCACTCTGGCACTGGCAGCCGGGTATGGATGAGAACACACACAAATCGCTACTGGACAAGCCCGGTAAGCCCAGGCGCTGGATCAAGACCAACCCGGCTGGTTGGTTTGGACTCGACCTCGATCAACTTGCTGGCTGTCTCATCATAGTGGAGGGAGCATTTGATCGGCTTGCGCTGCTTGCCGCCGGCTTTCATCCGGCAGAAGTCGTAGCGCTGGTGGGTACGTCTCTCCAGGTCGATTGGTTTCCTTACCAGGTAAAATCCGTCGTGCTCGCGCTCGATAGCGATGAAGGCGGACTGGATGCCACGCGCAGGCTGGCCGAGTGCTTAGCCAGGTCTGGTCTTTGCGTCAGCCTTTGCCCACCTCTTCAAGATGGCTGGGGCAAAGACTGGAGCGAGCGCTGGAGGTGCATTGGGTACCAGAGCCTGCGGCCAATCTATGAAATATACACTGAACTGGCACGCCCCGCCTGATCAGATGCCTTCAGGAGCAAGTATTTAGCTCTGAAAGTTACCTGGCATCAATCGCCCTTTGAATGGCAGGAAGCAGCACATCCAACTCAAATGTATCATCGTGGCGTCGGCCATTGATGAAGAAAGTAGGCGTGCCATTGACGCGGCTATGCCTGCCACTCTCCGTATCCTCGTCCACACGATGGGCATAAACATGATGCGTCAGCTCCTGCTTAAAGCGTTCTGTATCCAGCCCCAGCGCTTGAGCATGCTGAACCAGGTGATCATCATCGAGCCTCTCCTGGTGTTCGAAGAGCATCCCGTGCATGTCCCAGAACTTGCCTTGCGCTGCCGCGGCTTCAGCAGCTTCAGCGGCGTGTCTTGCATGGGGGTGAACACTGGGGACTGGAAAATGGCGAAAGACAAACCGCAACTGCGGACCAAGCCGTCGCTGGATCTCCTTCACGATAGGATAGGCTTCAGCGCAATATGGGCACTCATAATCTCCATATTCCACCAGGGTTACAGGTGCGTTTGACGGCCCCTGTACATGGTCACGCTCGCTCACCGGGAGCCTCAGATCAACCGCTGTCTGTTCCGCGTCCATCATGTTTTCCTTCTCAAAAAGCCAATATAGGCGTAAATGATCACAACCGATACATAGATCGGAAGAACCACCACTCACTTTCCTCTATTGAGCCAGTATATTACATAGCGCATGAGCTATCAAGGCTCGAAAGCTACTTCAAACAGGAAGGAAAACATGTCACACCCTGTTGTCAGCCTGTAACAAGTGAGGAACCACCATCGATCCACACTTCAGTCCCAGTAATCTGGTTGGCAGCATCTGATGCGAGAAACAGCACAAGTTGCCCAACATCCTCAGCTGTTGCTGGCTTCCCATCGCCGAGGGGAATCCGACCTTTCGGGTACTCAACCGGGAACTTGACCTTTTCCACATCTCTCTGCTGCGTGTTTTCACTGATCTCGGTCTGCGTTGCTCCAGGGCAGATCACATTCACACGAACATTATGTGGTGCCAGCTCTACAGCGAGCATTTTTGTCATTGCCACCTGGCCAGCTTTGGTAGTCGAGTAGGCAATAGCTCCAGTGTTACTGAAGACCCGCGTGCCGTTCACCGATGAGGTAATAATAATACTGCCTCCTCGTTTCTTTAGATGCGGCACAGCATATTTAATCGTCAGAAAGGTTCCCGTCAGGTTGTTCGTAATCGTGCGTGACCAGTCAGCCACCGTGAGTTCTTCAATTGGTGCCCAGACGCCATTAATGCCTGCGTTGGCGAAGACGATATCGAGTTGTCCCCAGCGGTCAACCACCTGTTGTACCGCTCGCTGCATCTGCTCTTCCTGGCTTATATCTGCAACAACAGCCATCGCCTCACCACCCCCGCGTTGAATCTCTTCTGCCGTCGCTTGTATCTCATCCGCAGTGTGACTGAGCGCCGCGACCCGTGCACCTTGCTTTGCCAGCAACACGGTTGTCGCCTTGCCGATTCCAGAGCCGGCGCCAGTAACCAGCGCAACTTTTCCTGTCAATTCCATTGCATATCCTTTCCGTCTCTCCCCACGGAGAAGCGCATGCAGCGCCCCTCTGTGAAGGAAATCTTTCCATATGGTCCCCGAGATAGGCACAACATATAGTGTATTGGTGATAAGCTATACACGAATAGCTTTTGTGTTTGGTTACTCTTCTACTGCTCTTGTCTTCCCTAAGGGAAGCATGTATACTCTTCCTTGAATGAAACCTGTACCGTCCAGCTATGAAGGAGCGCAGCGTGTGAGGAGAAGAAAAGCCCTGTTTATTCCGTATGCGCTCCTTGGTATGGTAGTAACCCTGGCACTATTGATCACCTTTCATCTCATTGTACCTGCAGGCCTCGCCATTGTAATTCTGAACCCGGCCCCGCAGGTTATCCCCAGTCTGCGCGAATGGCAGGGGAGTACAGGCTCCTTTATGATCACTTCAACTTCTCGTATTGCCGTAGATTCCCTCTATGCTGCACAGCTTGAAAATACGTCACGTGTTTTTGAAAACGATCTATTTGAGGTGACGGGCCATCCTCTCCCTATTGTGCCCACGAATTCCCCGGCGGCAGGCGATTTTTATCTTACATTAAAAATTACAGATCCTCTTATCGGCAGCGAAGGATATCATTTTGATGTAGGGGATATCCTGGCTATCAGAGCGAATACCAGCTCAGGGGTCTTCTATGGTACGCGAACCGCTTTGCAACTTTTGCTCCAGGACCCTGGTAGACTTCATATCGCCAGAGGCATTGCCGTAGATTATCCAAAATATAAAGAGCGTGGCTTCGCGCTCGATGTTGGACGCAAGTTTTTCTCCATAGGTGCCCTTGAAGACTACGTCAAGATGATGGCCTGGTATAAAATGAATGATTTTCACCTGCACCTCAACGATAATGAAATCGGAGCGGGCGATAGTCCAGATTGGATGCACAAGTACGCGGCTTTCCGTCTCAATAGTGACCGCTTCAAGGGACTGGCCGCCAGGGATGGCTCCTATACCAGGCAGGATATGCGCGAGTTGCAGGATGTTGCGCGACAATATGCCGTCACTATTACGCCCGAAATAGACATGCCGGCCCATGCCCTGGCTTTCACGCAATATCGTCCAGACCTTGCCAGTCAGAAATACTCGAAGGAGTTTCTTGACCTGGGAAATCCCAAGACGTACACCTTTATGCATACAATCTGGGATGAGTTCCTGCCGTGGTTTGATACAAAACAGGTGAATATAGGAGAAGATGAATACGCTCTAAGCGACGCTGACAAATTCAGGCAATTTATTAACATCAACGATGCCTACCTCAAACACAAAGGGAAGACGGCACAAATGTGGGGCAGCCTGACGAAGATGAAGAGCAATGTGAAAGTTGATACCGATATTGTTACTGATGTATGGAATAATCAATGGGCCAACCCGGTAGATATGGTGAAGCAGGGATTTCAGATCATCAATGCGAATGATAATCTCCTCTACATCGTTCCCAGGGCCGGTTACTACCATGACTATCTAGATACCCGGCTACTGTACGAAAAATGGGAACCCTACATATTCGACCTTTCCAATCCAGCGCTGAATCTGAGCCCCAACGATCCCCATCTATTGGGCGGCATGTTCGCGGAATGGAATGACAAACTCGGAAGCGTCGTCAGTAATGCCGATGTATATATCAGGGTCAAACCCGCCATGCAGACGCTCGGCGACAAAATGTGGAGCGGTACAACGACAGACATGACCTACGATCAATTCCAGCAATTGGCCACGACCATCGGAGACGCCCCCGGCACAAGTCCCCCATAAGTACCTTCTCCCTACAGGATGACTGTTCACAACCAAATCTGGACCTCCCCGATGTGAGTACTCCCTACAGTAGGAGCCGATTTATCGCGCTCACCGCCGATTTATCGGCCCTCAGGTGTATGGAGTACCAATCTCATAAACGTCCAGCTGAACTCCTCTGGCGGCTCCAGGCACGGAAGATACGTGGGCCAAAGAAGAGCAAGAACAGCACCAGCAGGATGAGCATGATCGCGGGAACAAAGAGGGAGAGGAGAATGACAATACACACAAGGATATCCTCACCGATGCTCAGTATCACATTGAGTAAGCCCGCAGTGGTGATTGTGGAAGCCAGCCGCGTCGTCGCTTTGGCCGTATGACTCATCGCTGCAAGGACCCCACCAAGAAGAGCGAGAACAAGAAGCCCTCCTCCTGTGATATGTATGACCCCTGTAACAGCGCTCAATAGATGGCTACTGATTGAACCGGTGCCAATTGGTATGATCACGCGATTGCTACTGGCAGCGGCAACTAGTGCACCTGCGAGGGGTCGTACGAAAGTATGAGTAGCATCCCATGCATGATCGACAACGGGAATTTTATCTGCGACAAAGTCCAGTATTGTAAGAATGACGAGTGCAATGATACACCAGTTACTGGTGATGAAAGCAAAGGTCGGATTCACTTTGTACAAATGAAGCCAGCGTGCGGAAATGGCGAACGAAAGTAGGGGGAAGTAGGCATTGATACCAGATGCAAATCCAAGCCCAAGCGGTGTGCCAATTTCCATCATATTCCCTCTGTCTGTCTATCTGCCAGCCTATCTGTTTTTTTCTCAACAGTTATCTTTATCACGTGTAGCGACGTCCCGAAGGAGACAATTGACACAAATTAATCGACTATAGCGTGAAAGGATAGTAGGATTATCATAGAACTAGTAAGCGAGAGTACCCTTTTGACAACAATCCATAAATCACACACCAACACCCCACAAGACGACGCGTCTTGTGGGGAAGAAATAATCAACCCGGCTGAAGTTGCCAGATCCGCTGGCCTGCGCTACGTCAGCGATACGGCCCCTGGCATCAAACGCAAGCGCGTTGGGAAAAACTTCAGCTACATTGGCCTCGATGGGAAGCCGATTCATGACCAGGAAGCCCTGCAGCGTATTCGCTCGCTGGGCATCCCTCCTGCCTGGACCGATGTATGGATCTGCCCAAGCCCCAATGGACATATCCAGGCGACTGGACGCGATGCCAAAGGCCGCAAACAATATCGCTACCATCCTCGCTGGCGCGAAGTACGCGACGAGACAAAATATAACCATATGATCGCCTTTGGTGAAGCTCTTCCCACCATTCGTGCTCGTGTCAACCATGACTTGAAGTTGCATGGCCTCCCTCGTGTAAAAGTCCTTGCCGCCGTTGTCTGGCTGCTCGACACGACCGCTATACGCGTTGGTAACGAGGAGTATGCAAAAGAGAACGGCTCGTTCGGCTTGACGACACTGCGCAACCAGCATGTCGATATCTCGGGCTCAAAGATATACTTCCATTTTCGTGGCAAAGGTGGCAAAGAGCACACCGTCTCCGTGCAGAATCGCCAGCTTGCCAGGATCGTAAAACGCTGCCAGGACCTTCCTGGACACGAGCTTTTTGAATATGTCGACGACAATGGCCAGCTCTCAACCGTCGAATCTGCCGACGTCAACGAATACTTACGCCAGGTCTCCGGCAGCGGCTTCACAGCCAAAGACTTCCGCACCTGGGCCGGTACCGTCTTTGCCATGGATGCCCTCAAGGGCCTGGGTGAAGCTGAAAATCAAACAAAGGCAAAGAAAAATATCGGGCAGGCGATCGAAGTTGCCGCGGAGCATCTAGGCAACACCAAAACCATCTGCCGCAAATGCTATGTGCATCCAGCCGTAATAGATTCCTATCTCGAAGGGTCATTGCTCACTAGTTTGAGCCTGCAGCAAGTTGAACCGGCGGCGGATACGGCTGGTTTGCGCCCAGAGGAAGCGCATGTGCTCCAATTCCTCAAACAACAGCAAGCAGAAATGCTGCAATAGTAGACAATTGTGGTCGCCCCCTGGAAGCTGAGCGCAGGATTGAACCATCAGCATAACTATTAACGTGTAAATATAAAAAAGGAGTACCTACAGGAGATTCGGGAGAAAGACATGGCAAACCACGAATACGATCTGCTCGTCATCGGTGCAGGAGCAGCCGGTAGCACCGCCGCTACAACCGCTGCAGGGGACGGAAAGCGAGTTGCCCTTATAGAGCGTGATAAGATCGGCGGCACCTGCCTCAATTACGGTTGTGACCCGACCAAAACACTCATCTATATTGCTGATTTATTGTACAAAGCTCATCATGCAGAGCGCTTTGGCTTGCACATAAGCGAAGCAAGCTTTGACTGGACATCTGTGCTGTCATGGGTTCAACAAGCACAAAATCAAATTCGTGGTGGCACCCCTGAGGAGGCTGCTGCTGCGTTATCGCAAAAAGGCATTGAAGCATTGATGGGTGAGGCGGTCTTTCTCTCTCCACATGAACTATCTATTGCAGGAAAATCAGTCACTGCCTCGCGGATCATTATCGCCACAGGGGACGAGAGCATCGTTCCGCCTATTGAAGGGT
>WNFW01001075.1_pt1 | contig 26792 bp, 30 predicted proteins | sample 5400131 | NCBI WGS metagenome assembly WNFW01 (sample SAMN13153362, study PRJNA577476) | soil metagenome | isolation source: 20 cm soil or saprolite under grassland replicate 1 | place: USA:California | collected 2016-06-15 | reverse complement strand
CGCCGCCTCGATGGCGGGCTCCATTGCGCCACGGCCGATGCGACGCCCGCGCAGGCGAGCCGCAATGACCTTAGTATCGTTGACCACAACCGCGTCACCCGCGCGCAGGAGGTCGGGAAGTTCGCGTACCGCACGGTCCTCGAGTTCGGGACGTGAGCCGGGCTGCACGACCAGCAGCCGCGCCGCATCCCGCGGCGAAACGGGACGCAAGGCAATCCGGTCGGGGGGCAGTTCAAAATCGAACAGGGCGGTGCGCATGGCCCTTCATACAAGTGCCAGCGCGGCAGGTCATCGCCTGGGCCAAGCCGCACTATGGAACCGACGCCGAGCCTTGTCCGGCATCTGATGGGGCACACAAGAGTGCGGCCGTAGGTTCATACCAGCACACCAACGGCTCTCGCGAATGGAAATTATTACCGCACCCCCGATCCGACCCGTTCCGAGCAGGTACAAATTCCCGGATGGAACTATTGCGCCCATCTAAAATGAGCCATTTGAAGAGTCGAAATTCCCACGCTCTTGTCGCGGTTGCGTCAAATGATTTTCAGGCGCGGCATATCGGTTGCGCACAAGATAAGGCAGGAGAGGCCAATGGGAGCCGTCATGGTTAGATGTCCGCAGACTGGACGGGACGTCCCCACCGGTCTGGTCACCGATCGCAAGAGCTTCGAATCGATGCCGGTCTTCTTCGCGCGGGTCCACTGCCCAATTTGCCGAACTGAGCATGAATGGTTCGCCAAAGAGGCATGGGTGTGCGAGGCCGAGCCACGCCTCGAGAGCAAGGCCTTGCTTTAATTTTCTCCTGCGGCCGCGGTCTCTGACGCCGCACCATCACAGTTCGAGCGCTGAAGCAATCCCGCCAACATAGGTCGTACCATCATGCGTGCGTGCCCACTCGGGCGGAGATGATGCGATCGGGATCTGTAACCGGCTCGCCACGCTTGATGTTGTCGACGTTTGCCATACCTTCGGTCACCTGCCCCCAAACCGTGTATTTGCCGTTGAGAAAAGGCGCATCCGCAAAGCAGATGAAGAACTGACTGTCACCGGAATCCGGGGATTGCGCGCGCGCCATCGAGACGGTGCCTCGGCGGTGCGGCTCTTTATTGAACTCCGCCTTGAGCTTCTTGCCGGAGCCGCCAGTACCGGTGCCGTGCGGGCAGCCGGTCTGCGCCATGAAGCCATCGATGACCCGATGAAACGCGACGCCGTTGTAAAAGCCATCGCGCACCAACTCCTTGATGCGCGCGACGTGACCGGGCGCGAGGTCCGGCCGCATAAGAATCACGACCTTGCCCTTGGTGGTCTCCAGCGTGAGCGTGTCCTCGACATCCGTCATGGGACGTTCCCTGCTTCTCTGAGCTTGCGATGGTCGATCAATCGAATGGTGAACGGCCGGCCGGCCAATGCGTTCCCGAGCGCATTGCTGAATGGTAGGGGCGCGCAACGTTTGATCATTTTGGCCACGGCAACGCGATAAGCCAGCCGTTCATCATCCGACGCGCCGGCGGACTCGAATGTGATCCTCGGGTGACCGAAGAGTTCGCCATTACGGCGGAAGCTCATCTGCACTGTGATCTGCATGCCCGCACGCGACTGGTCGAGGGGCGGAGGAACCCAGCAGGCTCGCAGCGCCGCGCTGACCTCGTTGAGCGTATTGAGCGGCAGTTGAGGTGTTTGCGCGGCCGCCCCCCTCACAGCCATCGTCAACACGGCCAATCCGAGCAGGACGTGGCCCTTGCGCACCGATCCTCCTCGTCATCTGGCGTCAGCAGCAACCTGCACACGGATCATGCGGTCGGGATCCACAACTGGCTCGCCCTTTTTGATCTTGTCGACCACTTCCATGCCGGACAGCACTTCCCCGACGACCGTGTACTTGCCGTTGAGGAAGGCGCCCTCGGCATACATTATAAAGAATTGCGAATTCGCTGAGTTCGGATCATTGGCGCGAGCCATGCCCACGGTGCCGCGCTTGAACGGCACATTGGAGAATTCAGCCGGCAGATTGGGATATTTCGAGCCGCCGGTGCCGTCGCCGCGCATTCCGTCGCCGGTCTGCGCCATGAAGCCAGCTATAACGCGGTGGAACGGCACGTTATCGTAATACTTCTCGCGCGCCAGCAGTTTGATGCGTTCGACGTGCTTGGGGGCGATGTCGTTGCGCAGCTTAATGACGATGCGCCCGTATTTGGTGTCGATGAGAAGCGTGTTCTGCGGATCGGCGCCGGGCGGCAGTTGTTGTTGCGCGAGGGCGGGGGCCATAAAGATCAGAGCGGCCAAAGCTGCGAGCAGGCGGATCATGGAATCTCCCGGGCTCAACGGCCGGACGTGCCGGCAAACTTTGCTTTCAGACGGGCGGCGACCGGCGGCGGAACGAACAGCGAAACGTTGCCGCCCATGGATGCGATCTGCCGCACCAGTGTGGCGGTGATCGGGCGAACGTTCGGCGCTGCCGGCAGAAAAACGGTCTGCACAGCGGGCGCCATGGCCGCATTCATGCCCGCCATTTCCATCTCATAATCAAAATCGGTGGCACTGCGCAGCCCGCGGATCAATAGCGTCGCGCCCTCGCGCTGCGCCACGGCGACAACGAGATCGGCGAATGTGATGGAGGCGAAATCGCACCCGCTCGCACGTGCGAGTGCCCCGCAGGTCTCATCCACCATCGCGCGCCGCTCTGCGGCCGTGAACAACGGCGCCTTACCGGGATGGGTGCCAATCGCGAGAACTAGTCGATCAGCCAGCCGGACGGCTTGGCGCACGACGTCGAGATGTCCGTTGGTGACGGGATCGAATGATCCTGGGAAAAGTGCAGTGCGAGGCATAAGGGCGGTCTAGCGTGCACTCCGAGGGGCCGCAAGGTTGGCGGCAGGATGCAGCGATGGCGAGTGCCAACGCCCTTAGAGGCGCCATCGGCGTCCAGCCGCGGACGCGGCGGCCCTAGCAATCTTTGTTGTTTCTCCTGCGCTTGCCGCGTTTTTTGAAGGGGGACTCTGAGCTTGCTTGGGCGGATTCACGCTGCGATTCAGCAGTAGCGCAGCCTGACCCCGCGGCTTTGTTTCGAGTACCCGGCAAACGCTACTATCGTCCACCTCTAACGCAAACAGCACGACAAGGCTCATGGAAATCACCGCTGCCGTGGTGCGCGAAAAGCTCGGCGCGTTCACGATTGAGAAAGTGCGATTGACCGATCCGCGGTCGGACGAGGCATTGGTCAGGATCGTTGCGAGCGGGATGTGTCAGACCGATCTGCACGGCCGGGACGGTTACTACAATAGCCCCTATCCCGCAGTATATGGCCACGAAGGGGCGGGAGTAGTGGAGGCCGTCGGTACGAGTGTCAAGAAATTCGCGCCAGGCGATCACGTCGTCATCTCCTTTCCCTGGTGCGGCTCTTGTCCGAATTGCCGGCGCGACCTGCCGTTTCATTGCATGTACGCCCGCGAGCTGAAAATGCGCGGCACGCGCCCCGACGGTTCCACGCTCATGAGCAAGGACGGCGCCCCCGTCTACAGCGCTTTCTTCCAGCAATCCTCTTTCGCAACTCACGTCATCGCCAACGAACGTTACATTGTGAAGGTCAGGAAAGACGCCCCGCTCGAGCTCCTTGGACCATTCGCCTGCAGCGGACAGACCGGTGCCGGCGCCGTACTTAATTCGATGCGGCCAAAACCGGGAGATTCGTTCGCGGTATTCGGAGTGGGCGCCGTCGGCTTGTCTGCCCTGATGGCTGCCAAAATAGCCGGATGCGAGCCGATTATCGCGGTCGACGTGCACGAGGCGCGGCTTGCGCTGGCACGGGCGCTCGGGGCGACGCACATGATCAACCACAAGGAACGCGCCGATGTGGTCGCGGAGATCCGCAGAATCACCGGCCAGGGCGTGCGCTTTTCGGTTGAGACGTCTGCGCAGCCCGCCGTCTTTCGCGAAGCGGTCGAGGCGCTGATCGCGGCCGGCACCTGCGTTCTTCTCGGCAGCGCGCGCAGCGGCACCGAGGTGTCATTCGAGATGCCGTTCCTGCAGTACGGCCGCGTGGTGCGCGGGGTGATCCAGGGTGAAAGCCGGCCACAGGAGTTCATCCCCCACTTGGTCGATTTCCTCATGCAAGGAAAAATGCCAGTCGAGCGGATGATGACGTTCTATCCGCTCGCCGAGATCAATCGCGCCGCGCAGGACGCTTCGAACGGGACGACGATCAAGCCGGTGTTGCGCATGCCGAATTGAGGCGCTTTGAGCTGGCTATGGTATCTTCCTCGACAAGATTATCGAGCATTGAGTCGACCGAAGGATGCATGCAGCCGTGACGCGAAACTTGGCCTGCCTTGCTGTGGTCGTGATCGGCGCGATCCAATTTGCCGGCACAACGTGCTTCGCGCAAAGAGCACCGAGCGAGCGGGAGCTGCGTATCTACGCCGGACTGCACGACGCTGCGGCGCGCGGCGACGTCGGCGAAATCGAGCGGCTGATCGGTCAAGGCGAAAAGCCGAATATTCAAGACGCTAACAGCCGTACGCCTCTGCACGTCGCCGCGTTTCTGCGCCAACACGGCGCGGCACGGGCGCTCCTGCGGCTGGGCGCCAGTGCGAATGCACTTGATGCCCAGCACTACGACATTCTCACGATCGCGTCCGTGAACGATGATCTTGAGATGCTCAATCTCGCTCTGGAGGGTGGCAGCAATGCGAGGGCCGTCACCAGCCTCTATAACGACACTGCGCTGATCGCCGCCGCCCATCGCGGGCATGTGGAGATCGTGCGGGCTCTCATCGCGGCGAAAGCGCCGCTCAATCACGTCAACGATCTCGGCCGGACCGCCCTGCTAGAGGCGATCGTACTCGGCAACGGCGGCCGCAATCACACGGCAACGGTCGAGGCATTGGTCCAAGCGGGTGCCGATGTCACGCTGGCCGACCGGCATGGCACGACCGCCCTGCAACATGCCCGGACGCGCGGCTTTTCCCAGATCGCACGGATCCTGGAGCAGGCAGGCGCGCATTGAATCGGCACGCTCGTCCGGACGGCAGCACCGCTATGTCCACACGACGGAGCTATGAGTTTCATGGCATTTCGCTCGACCATTGCAACTGCGCCCGAATGAAAGCACCGGCCGACGCGATTGCGCGGCGGGCATCCTTCAGCTTCCCGACCCAGAGGTGCCAAGCGTGAATCATCTCGGGCCAAATCTCGAGGCTGACCCGCACATCGGCGGCCCCCGCCCGCCGCGCGATGCGCACAGCATCATCGAGCAGCGTCTCGGCTGAGCCCACCTGCACGAGTAGGGGAGGTAAGCCGACGAGATCCGCGTGAAGCGGCGAGACCAGCGGATCGGCCGGATCGGTGTCCGCGAGATAGGCGGACGCCAACTCCTCAAGATAGGACCTCGAAATCAGCGGATCCACGTTGGCCTTGTCCGCAAGGCTTGCGCCGGTCATCTGCAGGTCAACCCACGGCGATACCAACCAAGCACAGCCGGGCAGCGGTTGTCCGCTATCACGCAGAGTTATCAGAAGCGCCAGCGTGAGGCCGCCACCGGCGCTGTCGCCAGCAACCGCTATCTTGGACGGGGCAATGCCCTGATCGAGGAGGAAATGGTAGGCCGCGCGCGCGTCCTCGATTGCGGCAGGGCACGGGTGCTCAGGCGCGAGCCGGTATCCTACCGCGAGCGTACGCGCGCCGGCCGCGCGCCCCGCCTCCGTCACCATGCCGCGGTGGATCGAGCCTGAGCAATAGCCGCCGCCGTGAAAGAACAGCAGCACGCTCGAGGCATCGCCGACCGGCGACAGCGACCATTCGGCGGGAACCCCATTCGCACGGATCGGCTCCAACCTGATGTCACCAGCAACCGGAGAAATCGAGCCAATGGCGTCAAGCCGTTCGCGCCGTTCGGCAAAGCCGGTCGGCCGAGGCTTTGAGCGCAGTAATTCGCGAACAGTATCGATGTCGCTGCGGGACATGGGCAGATTCTGCGTCTCGATCGGATGCATCCCTAGAACGTTCGGATGGCGCTGCCAAATCGACGGCGCATCGGAGGCCCCAAATGTTGAGACCGCAGTTAACGGCTTGTCTGTTGTTTAGGGAACGTCTTCGCCGCGTTCGATGCGGCGCATCAGCCGCTCCAGCTTCTCCGAAGGCTTGGTGCGGAGATCAGCGTCGTACATTCGACGAAGTTGCTCGGCGATAGCAAACAGAGTCTCCGTCCCCAACCGAACGACGTTCTGCTTTTTGTCTTGGTCCTCGGGAACGGACATCTCGGATTGGCCTAGCTCGGAACACGCTACAAGACTGATTGAAGGCTGCCAACGCCGACGCAGGGCAGAAGGTTCCTTCCGCTTGGAGCCTGGCCTGGCGCGAGGCTTGTACCCTCTCTAGATTGGGCGCGCCCGCTCGCACGGGCCGCCGCGCGCTCCGCGTGAGCAATCATAAGACGCCAAAACAGGGAGGACAAATGAGTGGTCTACGCATTTTAGCAGCAGCCCTCGCCGCGTTAGACCTCTCGCTCGGCAGCGTTGTCGCGGCATCTCCCGAAGTTTATCCAGCGCGGCCGATCAAAGTCATCGTTCCGACGCCTGCCGGCGGTCCGGTCGACGTGATCGCCCGGCTCGTTGGCAATTATCTGACCTCGTCCATCGGGCAACCCGTGGTGATCGACAATCGCCCCGGGGCCGGCAACACAATCGGCTCCAAAGAAGCGGCCCAGGCCGAGCCTGACGGTTACACGCTGCTCTATTCGAGCGCGAGCGGACTCGTGCTTGCCCCCCATCCTGCAGAAGAATGCCGGCTACGATCCGCTCGCCAGCTATGACCCGATCGTTCTGGTGGCGCAAAGTTCGAACCTCCTGGTCGTCCACCCGTCGCTCCCGGTGAATTCGGTGCAAGAGCTCGTCGCCTACGCGAAGGCCAATCCGGGAAAGGTGAACTTCTCCTCGGGCGGCATCGGCGTGCTGCCGCATTTGATTGGTGAATGGTTCAAGTCAGCGGCTTCGATCGATATCGTACATGTCCCGTACCGAGGCGGCGGCCCTTCGATCAACGACCTGCTCGCCGGTCAGGTGCAGATGACGTTCGAAGGCACGAGCGTGCTATTGCCGCTGATCCGAAGCGGCAAGCTTCGCGCGCTCGCCACGACCAGTGCCACGCGCATCGCGGAGCTGCCAAACCTCCCAACCATGATTGAGAGCGGATTTCCCGGGTTTGTCTCCACCAGCTGGACCGGGCTGCTGGCTCCGGCGCGCACGCCAGGCGAGGTAATCGACAGGCTCAATACTCAAATGAACGAGGGTCTCAGATCGGCGGAGCTTGAATCTGCACTCGCCAAGCTCAGCAATCAACCTTTAGGCGGAACACCGCAGGACTTCACGCAGCTGATCAAGAGTGACATCGGCAAATGGGCGCCCATCGTGAAGGGGCTCGGCCTCAAGCCGGATTGAAAGGAGTCTATATTCGGCTGAACCGGCGTTAAGCCGACGGCGCTAGCCGCCGTTCTGATCGCCATCCTCGCTGATGCGCTCGACCGAGACCACGCGTTCGCCTTCCGCAGTATCGAACACGATCACGCCCTGCGTCGAGCGTCCGGCAATGCGGATGCCCTCGACCCGCGTGCGAATGAGCTGGCCGCCGTCGGTAACCAACATGATCTGGTCCTCGTCCTCAACTGGAAATGAGGCGACCACAGGCCCGGTCTTGCCGGTCACCGCCATGGCGACAATCCCTTTGCCGCCGCGGCCGGTGGTTCGGTATTCGTACGAAGACGAGCGCTTGCCATAGCCGCGTTCGGAGACCGTGAGCACGAACTGCTCTGCCGCTGACATTTCCACGTAGCGCTGTTCGCCGAGTTCAATTGCCCCACTCGCCTCCTCCACATCTGGCGCAATCTCCTCCGCTTCGTCAGCAATTCCGCGACGCACGGCGCTAGCGCGCTTAAGATATGCCACGCGCTCGTCGGCGCTGGCGTCGACATGGCGCAGGATCGACATCGAAATAACCTTGTCTTCGGCAGCCAGTCTTATGCCGATATCGCCGATTGTATCTCGGCCCTTCTTCAAAGAAGTTTTGCTGGCCGCAAACCGTATGCACTGGCCTTCCCGGCTTGTAAGAAGGACGTCGTCGTGATCACTACAAAGTTCAACACTCGCGATCGAGTCGCCATCTTCCAATTTGATGGCCTTAATGCCTGAGGGGCGAACGTCAACATAGTGATCGAGAGCTATTTTTCGAACGATGCCGTTCGTCGTAGCGAACATCAGTTGGAGACCGGCCCATTTAGCTTCGTCCTCTGGCAACGGCATTATTGTCGTGATGCGCTCGTCCTGCTGCAGCGGCAGGATGTTAATCAGCGCCTTGCCGCGCGCTTGTGGTGCTGCCTGCGGCAGGCGCCACACCTTGTCTTTGTACACCCTGCCAAGCGAGGAGAAATACAACACTGGCGTATGCGTCGAGGCCACGAACAGACGCGAGACGAAATCCTGCTCGCGCGTCTGCATTCCGGCGCGCCCCTTGCCCCCGCGCCGTTGCGCCCGATACGTCGATAGCGGCACGCGCTTGACGTAGCCAAGATGCGAGACGGTGACCACCATGTCCTCGCGGTGAATGAGGTCCTCTTCCTCGACTTCGCCTTCCTGCTCGAGGATGACCGTACGGCGCGGGGTTGCGAACTTCTCACGCACGGCCCTGAGCTCGTCTTTCACGATGCTTTGGATGCGCGCGCGCGAGCGCAAGATGTCGAGATAGTCGGCGATTTCCTCGGCAAGCTTGTCGAGCTCGGCCTTGATCTCGTCGCGGCCGAGCGCGGTGAGGCGCTGCAGGCGCAGGTCGAGAATGGCTTTGGCCTGCTCGGGTGAGAGTTTATACGTGCCTGTCTTCGATACCTTGTGGCGTGGATCGTCGATCAGCGTGATATGGCCTCCACATCACGCGCCGGCCAATCGCGCGCCATCAAGGTCTCGCGCGCCGTGTTAGCGTCGCTCGAGCCGCGGATGAGCTTGATCACTTGATCGATATTGCTGACAGCAATGGCCAATCCGACCAGCACGTGAGCCCGATCGCGCGCCTTCCCGAGCAAGTACTTGGTGCGTCGTGAGATCACCTCCTCGCGGAAGGCGATGAAGGAGGTGAGCAGGTCTTTGAGATTCATGACCTGCGGGCGACCACCCTCGAGCGCGACGACATTGGCGCCGAACGTCGACTGCAGCGGCGTGTACCTATAGAGCTGGTTGAGCACGACATCCGCCATAGCGTCGCGCTTGAGCTCGATCACGACGCGATAGCCCTCGCGGTCGGATTCGTCGCGCAGGGCGGCGATGCCGTCGATTTTTTTCTCGCGCCACAGTTCTCCAATCCGCTCGACCATCGCCGCCTTGTTTACCTGGTAGGGAATCTCGCTGACGGTGATCGCTTCACGTTCGCCTCGCAAAGTTTCGATCTCCACCTTGCCGCGCATGACGATGGAGCCGCGGCCGAAGGCGTAGGCGGCGCGGATGCCTGAATGACCGAGTATGATACCGCCGGTGGGGAAGTCTGGCCCGGGAATGATGCCGATCAGTTCCTCAATACCTAGGCCAGGATTCTCGATGAGCGCGATGCAGGCATCGATGACCTCGCCGAGATTGTGCGGCGGAATGTTCGTCGCCATTCCAACCGCGATACCACCTGCGCCGTTTACCAGAAGGTTCGGAAACCGTGCCGGCAGAACCACCGGCTCTTTCTCGTTGCCATCGTAGTTCGGCTGGAAATCGACCGTTTCCTTGTCGATGTCGTCGAGCAGCTCCATGGCCGCTCTGGCGAGGCGACACTCCGTGTACCGCATGGCGGCGGGCGGATCGCCATCGACCGAGCCGAAGTTGCCCTGCCCGTCGATGAGCGGCAGGCGCATGGAGAAGTCCTGCGCCATACGCACCAGCGCGTCGTAGATCGCCTGGTCGCCGTGTGGATGGTATTTGCCCATCACGTCGCCGACGACACGCGCCGACTTCACGTATTTCTTGTCGGGGGTGTGCCCGTTCTCGTGCATCGAATAGAGGATGCGCCGATGCACCGGCTTGAGGCCGTCGCGCGCATCCGGCAGCGCGCGCGCCACGATCACGCTCATGGCGTAATCGAGGTAACTGCGCTTCATCTCCTCGGTGATGGAGACAGGGCGAATATCGGACGGGCCGGGTGCTTCCGGCTGCTGGTCGTTATCGTCGGCCAAGGGAAAATCCTGCGGGTCAGGGTTTGAAAGTGCTTAGCTGATTCAGCCGGCAAGCGCTACCCAAAAACGTACCCACCGGAAGCTATTTTCATATGGTGATTCAGTCACTTATCGTCAAGTCGCGGCGGCCGGCCAAGGCTCTCGCCCAGGCCCCGCATTGCGGGGCTTTTTTGCCGCGGCCTAATGCCCAAACACCACGGCATGCATGATGCGGCCGGGCAGCAGCGTGAAAGACCAGCAACCACGAGTGCGCCCATAAAGATCGAGATCATGGCGTTACGGTGCCTTTCAACGCGATGCCGCCGGGCATGCACGACCGCGAGCGGCAGCGTCGCCAAGGTAAACATTGAGAGCAGATGGATCAGGCTCCATCGTTCCCAGATACGCAGGTCGTGGATAAAAACGAGGTCGCCGCCACCGTCACCATAAGCGCGACCCAGAACCAGCCGATGGTGCGATGAGGCAGCGTACCCTTAGGTGCGGCGAGTTGGACGGCACCCAGACCAAAAGCGGCGATGGCGGCAAACGCGTGCAGATTGTCGCCGGTGCGGCGTTCAGCAGCGGCGCGAGCGACACGGCTTGTTCTCCTCATCGCCCGCCGGGCCTGCGCGACTGCCTGAAACGGGCCGCCCGAGCGGGAGCTGAACGCGCGCCGCGTGCGTCAAAACGGAATCTCGTCGTCCATGTCGCCGCGCTTGCCGGCGCCGGCCAGGGCCGGCTTCTTCTCGCGCGCCGACGGGCCGGAGGAACCGAATTCATCTTCCTCAGCGCCGAGCTCACCGCCCGCGCGATCGCCCGCCCGGTCAAGCATGGTGAGCTGCGAGTTGAAGTTCTGCAGCACGACTTCGGTGGTGTACTTGTCCTGGCCCGATTGGTCCTGCCATTTGCGCGTCTGCAACTGCCCCTCGAGATAGACCTTGGATCCCTTCTTCAAATACTGCTCGGCGATCCGGCAAAGGCCCTCATTGAAGATGACGACGCGGTGCCACTCGGTGCGTTCGCGGCGCTCGCCCGTTGTCTTGTCGCGCCATGTATCGCTAGTGGCCACACTCAAATTGGCGACCGGCCGGCCATCTTGCGTGCGTCGGATCTCGGGGTCTTTGCCGAGATTGCCGACCAGAATCACCTTGTTGACGCTACCGGCCATGACGCTCTCCTGCTGATGTGTGTTTTTCCAAGCCAGCGTAATCCCAAGCATGGGACCAAGTCGCCGCCCTCCCCTCCACCTTCACGCTTTTCCACAGCGGCCGGCGAACGAAAGTAACGGGCCAATGTTCGCTATTTGTTCTAACACCAAACGCCGGCAAATGCAAATGCTCAAGGAGGAATTTTGGCTGACGTCGGCCAGCGCCCGGACGCAACCGGACGTTGGGCGATCTTGCGACGTTGTCCACAGCCGTCTGAAAGCGGGGGCCTTGCCCCTTCGCGCACTGGCGAATGGCCCCCGTTCTTACTACGTTCCCCCATCGGGGTCCGTGCGCGTAAAGCTGGGCTCCTTGCCCTCGCCGATGTGACCGCCTTGGCCTCGCAAATATGATCGCGCCCACGGACCGCATGAACGACCTCTTGGACCAGAGCCGCCGGCAAGTATCGACCGAAGGTGCACGCGTTATCGCCATCCGCGGCGCGCGCGAACACAATCTCAAAAACATCGATCTCGAGATTCCACGCGATCGCCTGGTGGTGTTCACCGGCCTCTCGGGCTCCGGTAAGTCCTCGCTGGCCTTCGACACCATCTACGCCGAGGGCCAGCGCCGTTATGTCGAGTCGCTCTCCGCCTATGCCCGCCAGTTCCTCGAGATGATGCAGAAGCCGGATGTCGACCAGATCGATGGTCTCTCGCCCGCCATCTCGATCGAACAGAAGACCACCTCGCGCAATCCCCGCTCGACGGTCGGCACGGTCACCGAGATCTACGACTATATGCGGCTGCTTTGGGCCCGCGTGGGCGTGCCCTATTCGCCGGCCACCGGGCTGCCGATCGAAAGCCAGACGGTGTCGCAGATGGTCGATCGGATCGTAGCGCTGCCGGAGGGAACGCGGCTCTATCTGCTCGCCCCCGTCGTACGCGGACGCAAAGGCGAATATCGCAAGGAGCTTGCCGATTACATGAAGCGCGGGTTCCAGCGAGTGAAGATCGACGACAAATTTTACGAAATCGCGGAGGCGCCCGCGCTCGACAAGAAATACAAGCATGACATCGACGTGGTGGTGGACCGCGTGGTCGTGCGGCCCGACCTCACACCGCGGCTCGCGGACTCGCTCGAGACAGCGCTCAAACTCGCCGATGGACTGGCGGTAGTGGAGTTCGCAGACGGTGCCACGGGCACCGAGCCCACGGCGGCCGAACGAAAGACAGCGAAAATCCACGACCAGAGCGGACCGCAGCGCCTCATCTTCTCGGAGAAATTCGCCTGCCCGGTATCGGGCTTTACCATTCCGGAGATCGAGCCGCGACTATTCTCCTTCAACAATCCGTTCGGCGCCTGTCCGGCCTGCGGCGGGCTCGGCGTCGAACAGCACATCGACCCCGATCTCGTCATTCCCGACCGCGACAAGAGCTTGCGCGGCGGCGCGATCGCGCCGTGGGCAAAATCAAGCTCGCCCTACTACACGCAGACGCTGCTCGCCCTCGGCAAGCACTACAAATTTAGCCTCGACAGCAAATGGAAGGACCTGCCGAAGAAAACGCAGGAGGCGATCCTCTACGGCTCGGGCGAGGATGCGATCCGGTTCGTCTACGACGACGGGCTGCGCTCCTACGAGACCAGAAAGCCGTTCGAGGGCGTTGTGACCAACCTCGAGCGGCGCTGGCGCGAGACCGAGAGCGAGTGGGCGCGCGAGGAAATGGCCAAATATTTCACCGACATTCCTTGCGCTGCGTGCGACGGCTATCGACTCAAACCCGAGGCACTGTGCGTGAAGGTCGGCGGACTGCATATCGGCGCGGTCGCGAATATGTCGGTCAAGCGGGCCGGCGAATGGTTCACGCAATTGCCAAAGGCGCTGAATGCCAAGCAGAACGAGATTGCGGTGCGGGTGCTCAAGGAAATCCGCGAACGGCTTAGATTCCTCGTGGATGTTGGGCTCGAATATCTCACACTGGCACGCGCCTCCGGAACGCTCTCCGGGGGTGAAAGCCAACGCATTCGTCTCGCCTCGCAGATCGGCTCCGGCCTCACGGGCGTGCTCTATGTGCTCGACGAGCCTTCGATCGGGCTGCACCAGCGCGACAATGCGCGGCTGCTCGACACCCTCAAGCGTCTCCGTGATCTCGGCAATACTGTGATCGTGGTAGAACACGACGAGGACGCCATCCGCACCGCCGATCACGTGCTCGATATCGGGCCCGGCGCTGGCATTCACGGCGGACATATTGTCGCGCAGGGCACGGTGGAGGATCTCATCGCGACCCCAGCCTCGCTGACCGGCAAATATTTGTCGGGCGAGATGGCGGTTACCATTCCCGAACGGCGGCCCAGAAATGCGCGCCGCACGCTCGCTCTCGTCAATGCGCGCGGCAATAATCTCAAGCACGTCACGGCCGAGATACCACTCGGCCTATTCACCTGCGTCACGGGCGTGTCTGGCGGCGGCAAATCGACTTTGCTGGTGGACACGCTCTACAAGGCGATCGCGCGTAAGCTCAATGGCGCATCCGAGGCCCCTGCCCCGCATGATCGCATCGAGGGACTGGAGCATCTCGATAAAGTGATCGACATCGACCAATCGCCCATCGGGCGCACGCCGCGCAGTAATCCGGCGACCTATACTGGGGCGTTCACCCCGATCCGCGAGTGGTTCGCGGGCCTGCCCGAGGCGAAGGCGCGCGGATATGAGCCCGGCCGCTTCTCCTTCAACGTCAAGGGCGGGCGCTGCGAGGCCTGCCAGGGCGACGGCGTGATCAAGATCGAGATGCACTTTCTGCCCGACGTCTACGTCACCTGTGACGTTTGCAAGGGCAAGCGGTACAACCGCGAAACGCTGGAGGTGCTGTTCAAGGGCAAGTCAATCGCGGATGTTCTCGATATGACTGTCGAGGAGGCGCTCGAGTTCTTCAAGGCAGTGCCGCGTGTGCGTAACGTGCTTGAGTTGTTGCACCGCGTCGGGCTGGATTACATCCACGTGGGCCAGCAGGCCACCACGCTCTCCGGCGGCGAGGCGCAACGGGTCAAGCTCGCCAAGGAACTCTCCAAGCGCGCCACTGGGCGTACGCTCTACATCCTGGACGAGCCGACCACTGGGCTGCACTTCCACGACGTGAAAAAGCTGCTCGACGTGCTGCACGAGTTGGTCGAGCAGGGCAATACGGTGGTAGTGATCGAGCACAATCTCGATGTGATCAAGACCGCCGACTGGATTATCGATCTTGGTCCCGAAGGCGGCGACGGCGGCGGCGAGATCATCGCGGCGGGCACGCCGGAGGACGTTGCCAAGATGAAACGCAGCTATACCGGGAAATTTCTCGCGCCGGCACTGACGCGGCGGGACGCCAAGCGCAGGCCTCGCACGGAAGCGGCCGAATAGCTCCTCACATTCGCGGCAGCGGGCGCTTCGATTTGGCGGCGGACGGCACCTTTACCCATGCCTCGCCATCGAGCACGATGTCGTCGCCGACCTTGCAGCTGCAAGCGAGGCGCGCGCGCTGGCGCGCAGGGATGAGCTCGGCCACGGTCACGGTCACGTCGACCCGGTCGCCGATCCTGACCGGCGCACGGAAGTTGAGAGTCTGGGAGATGTAGACGGCCCCGGGGCCGGGGAGTCGCGTCCCCAGCACCGCCGAGATCAGGCTCGCGGTGTAGAGGCCATGTGCGATCCTCTTGCCGAACTGGGTCTTGGCCGCGAAATGCTCCGACAGATGGATGGGGTTGCGATCGCCGGTCAATTGCGCGAAGCCAACCACGTCCGAGGACGCGATCGTCTTGGACAAGCTCTCGCTCATGCCGATCGAGAGATCCTCGAAATAAAGAATGCGCAACGCCAGGATCATCGGACGCAACGGTAGCCCGGATTTTTCAGATGCTCCATCCGGCCTGCGGATACCGACGGGATGCGCACCGAGCGTTCCGCGCGGCTTTCCCCGACCCCGACATTCACATCATGCGGCGGCGAGCTCCTTGTCCCTGACTTCGGCGCGCTGCGCCGCAGGGCGCGCGGCGAGGCGGGTGGTATAGGCGATGAACTCCGGACGCTCCGGCAACATTTTGAACATCATGCCCCAGCGTAGCGTCGAGCCGATGACCACGTCGGCAGCGGTGAACTGATCTCCCATGAGATGCGGGCCCTTGGTCAGCGCGTTTGCCATCACGTCCATTACGGTGTCGAAATCCCCGTACCCGAGCGCGGCACGCCGCGCCTCTTCCTTCCGGGGAAAGGCCCGATCCATGATGGCCGGCTCGATGCAGCTCGGACCGAAGAAGAGCCACTTGAGATAGACGCCGCGGTAGGCGGTTCCGATCGGCACGTTGAGCTTGGCGCGAGGAAATTCGTCCGCGAGATAGGCGCAGATCGCCGCCGCCTCGGTGATGACCGTATCACCATGCTTGAGCGCAGGCACTTTGCCCATCGGGTTCACCGCGAGGTAATCCGCCCTGCGGTTCTCGCCCTTGCTCAGGCTCAACAGATGGATGTCGTAAGGCTCACCGATCTCCTCCAGCATCCAGCGCGTGATCGAGGAGCGCGATGGGGCGGCATGATAGAGCGTAAGCTTCGCCATGCGGTACTCCATTATTGACTGGCGTATTCTTTAATCTTGAATCGTGTCGGTTCTGCGAATGGCCGACACACGAGAGCATCAAATGGGCGAGGCGATACGCTGGACTGGTGGTGTGGTGCTGCTCGGCTCATTGCTCGCTGCTGCGCCGCTCGCCGCGGCGCAGATCGGAACAGGTCGCCAGATGGTCGACGTGAATGGCACGCCCCTGGTGGTCTTCACCTACCGCCCGGCAGCGTGTTCCGATCCGTCGCTGCTCATGGTCTTTCACGGCATCGCCCGGAACGCTCGCAGCTATCGCGATGACGCGCGTCCTCTCGCGGATCGGATATGCCTGCTGGTGGTCGCACCGGTATTCGACAAGCAGGTCTTCCCCACCTGGCGCTACCAGCGCGGAGGCATCGTCAAGGACGCGGTGGTGCAGGTTGCGCGCGACTGGACCGGCGGGCTGGTGCTCAATCTCGTCGCCTGGGTGCGACAGCAGGAACGGCGCACCCTCCCCTATTCGCTGTTTGGCCATTCAGCAGGCGGCCAATTCGTCGACCGCTTGACCGCCTTCATAGGGACCGAGGCGCGACGCATTGTGGTCGCGAACGCGGGAAGCTATGTCTTTCCCAGCCTTGACGTTGACGCCCCCTTCGGACTGGGAAAGGCCTATTCCGGAACGAAGGGCGAGGTAGCGCTGCAGCGTTATCTGGAACAGCCGCTGACCATCTATCTCGGCCAAGGCGATACCCGCGACGACGAACGAAACGATTATCCCGAGGCACTGGCCCAAGGGGCATCACGCTATCAGCGCGGAATAAACGTATTCAACGCCGCCAAGAAACTGGCACAGGCGCGCGCGTGGCGCTTCAACTGGCGACTCGTTGAATTGCCGGGCGTCGGCCACAACGCGCGCAAGATGTTCGCCGCGCCCCAGGCTTCGGAGGCACTGTCCCCATGACCGGACGGTGAGACGCCCATGCGCCTCGTAATCGTCGCATCGATCATGGCGATCATCGCCGCGCCCGCCGCCGGTGCCGATGCCCAAATCGAAAGCACCGTTGCACGCCACGTCGGCGCGATCGTACCGCCCGATGGGGCCGGCGGCGTCGCGGTGGCGCTGCGCTTCGAAGGGCGTACCCGGTTCTTCAATTACGGCTGGGCCGATCGCGCCGACAAGCGCCTGATCGCCAGCGACACGCTGTTCAATCTCGCGTCGCTGCGCAAGGTATTCGAGGCGACGCTGCTGGCCGAAGCGGTCCGCAACGGGGAGCTCCGGCTCGACGAGCCAGTTGCCAAATATGTGACCGAGCTGGCGCAAGACCGCGACATCGCCCGCCTCACGCTTGGCCAACTTGCAACGCACACGTCGGGGCTGCTGCTGCCGCAGGACCATCCGCCGTGGCCGGATTGGGGCTATACGTTGCCGGAGTTCATCCGCACGCTCAACGCGTGGAAGGCCCAGAAACCGCCCGGCGCCCAGCATCTCTACACCCATGCCGGCTACGTGTTGCTGCAGCTAGCTCTCGAGCGGCGTTACGGCACGCCGATCGACGAGTTGATCGAGCAGCGCCTGCTGCGGCCGCTCGGCATGGCTTCGACGATGGTGCGCAGCCTCTCCCCCGAGCACAAGCGCCGCGCGGTGCAGGGCTACGCCGAGGACGGCACGCCGCTCAGGGAGCCCGGCAGCCAGGAAAGCTATTATCACTGGCAGGGTACCGGCCAGATGTACTCCTCCCCGCGCGACATGGCCGTCTTTCTCGCTGCCAATCTCGGCGAGCTGCCGGTCGAACAGCCGCTGCGGGAGGCGATGAGGCTGGCGCAGCAGGGCATCGTGACCATCGACCCGGGCAACCGGCAAGCGCTCGCCTGGGAAATTTCATTCGGAGACGCGCCAACCATCATCGAAAAATATGGCGGCCTCAATAACGCATCGGCTTATATCGGCATGATGGCGCACCGCAAGCTCGGCATCGTGATTCTCGGCAATCGGGGCAATCAGTATCCCAACGAAGTCGGCCGCCGCATCATGCTCGACCTCGCCGCGGCGCGGCGCCGTCGGACATGAGGCACGGCATGCGGTTCAGATTAAGCACGTGGACCCTCGTACTCGCGCACGCGCAGTTTGCGCACGCTCAGCTCGTCCACCTCGAGCGCTTGAAAGCGCGCCCTCTTAACCGTCACGCGGCCAAGGGCGAGCCGGCCAATGGCGAGCGCGCCGATAGCAGCAGGAAAGGCTTGGGCTCGGCGGACAATGTCGCGCGGCATGAAAGGCCTCCCTCGGGGCAACCCTGTTTTCGTCCGGCGCGTGAGAGCCCGGCCCGCCGGCCGCGTACCCATATCGGATATCGGCCAAACGAACTACAATGCCCTGCCGCTTTCAAAACTCACAGCATTGTGCCGAACAAGTTTTCTCTGGCAGTATTAACATAAGCCTGGGTCGCAGCACGAGATCACAATAAACAGCATCGCGACCTGGGTTGCTTCGGGAGGTTACGAGCATGGCGCAGCTGCATGTTCTCATGGGCGCGGATACAATCCGTGCGCGTCCGGTAATCCGCACTATCGGCCTCGCAGACCTCAAGGACGCGCTCACGCGCGGGTTTGCCGATTTTTCCGCCATTCCGACCCATGCCGTCTTCTTGTGCTTGATCTATCCGATCGTTGGTCTCGTCCTGGCGCGGGCAATATTGGGTTACGCCCTCTTGCCGTTGTTGTTTCCCCTTGCGGCGGGTTTCGCGCTGGTTGGCCCCTTTGCGGCGATCGGCTTCTACGAACTGAGCCGGCGCCGCGAACAGGGCCATGACATTTCCTGGGAGGATGCCTTCGACGTGCTGCATTCGCCATCGCGCGATGCCATTGCCGCTCTCGGTTTCCTGCTGCTGGTCATCTTCGCGATCTGGATCGCGGTCGCGCAGGCCATCTACGTCGCCAATTTCGGCTATCAGCCGGCCGCCTCGATCCCCCATTTCATCCGTCAAATCTTCACCACGCCCGAGGGGTGGATACTGATTGTCGTCGGCAACTTGGTCGGTTTCCTATTCGCAGTGACGGTATTGATCGTCAGCGTCATCGCATTTCCCCTGCTGGTCGACCGCGAGGTCGGCGCGGTCGAAGCGGTGCTGACGTCGCTTCGTGCGGTCGCTGCCAACCCGATCACCATGGCCGCCTGGGGATTTATCGTCGCCGCGCTGTTGCTGGCGGGCTCGTTGCCATTTTTCTTCGGCTTGGCGGTCGTGGTGCCGGTACTAGGCCATTCGACCTGGCATCTCTATCGCAAGGTTGTGGAACCCGATCTCAGCCCGCGCCCAGAGTATCCGCGTCAGCCGCAAAAGCGTCGATATGCGGCCCAGTTTCCGGCCGCGCTGTTCGCCGGTGAGGAGAAGGAGCCGCCCACCCGCTCCTAAGCGCGCCGCGCGTGAAGCTTTCCCCCGGCACCTCACGCAACAAGGCTGCTCGCGGACCATTCACAAACCTGCGTCGCCGGTTGGGGCAGCGCGCTGTTAGCCCGCAACTCGTAGCCGATCGCCCGCAGCGTGCCTTTCGCCGCGCACATCTCCACCGCGATCCGGGTAAACGGATTGAGCACGGGTGGAGCGACCCACGCGAATTCGCCGCGGCCGAACGGCTGCGGCCATGACGAAAGCGCCTCCCGCCGCGCACGGCTGTGCGCGGTGGCTTCCTCGGGAGAACTCTTGAGCAGGAGTGTCGCGCAGACCCGCGCCTCCCATGGTATCGTGCTGTGCAGCCAATCGTTGGCCGCCGAGGTCTGCTCGACCCGAGTGGCAAAATTTTCCTCGGTACGCTCGATGACGCAGCATTCGCCGCGCTCGCATCCGATCAGCGTGAAGATTACGGGACGCGCGACCGGCACGGTTTCGAGCCGGTACCTCGCCTCGCCGAAATCTCGGCAGTTCTCAAACACCTCGCGCATCAGATGGTCCGGCGGTCGGAAGCGGATCGGCCAGGTCCGCAGCGCATTGGCGGCGAGATCGTACGGCCGCAGCCACGGCTTGCGCGTGCGCCGCCAAAGCGGCGCCTGGTTGATGGCGGCCGCGAAGCGCCCGGCCGCGCACGCGGTCAGCGTGCCGGCATAGCCGGGCCAGGTGACGTTCATGAACTCACCCGCGGCCCCGCGCATGCGGGCGACCTCGACATGGCGCCCAAGCCCCGGAAAGGGCCAATCGAGCGTACGCGCGAGCCAGGGCGCGCCATCCTGCTCACGGGCAACCGCGGTACAGCCCCATTGATAGGTACCGTTGAGAAACCAGATGCCGGCAAAGCCGAGCGCCGCGACAATGGCTTCAAGCTCCGCAATATAAGGCGAGTACGAGCGCTTGAGCCAGCTACGGGTCACCGCGTCCAAGGCGGGAAGCAGCATGTTCACGGTCGGCGCCAGCCAAGTCACGCAATCGTCCCGCAACGCGCGTGCCCGCACGCGTGCATCGAGCGCATGACGAACGGATCCGCCCTCACGAACATCCACAATCGGAATGAAAACGCGCTTGCTCACGGCAGAGGATGCTTACGACCATTTCGGCGGCTGAGCCATACTATTCCAGGACGGCAACACCGCCGCGACCCCCTGCCGCGGTGCCGGCCAAACTGATCGATTGGCCACCGCCGCGACATTATCTAAACTCGTCCAAACTTATTGGAAGGTCGCGGCTGAACGTGTCAAACGTGGTGCAGCTTGCTGGCACGGTGCTAACGGTTCTCACCCTGGCAGCGCTTGCAAGCCCGTTGCGAGCCGACGACGACTTCCCGATCGTCGGCACTTATACGGAAAATCAGGTCTGCAAGGCCGATGGCTCGGATCCCGGCGTCTCACGCGTGAAGATTACGCGCCACGACATCGATTCCCTCTTCGGCCTGTGCACGATCCTCAGCAAGAAACGCGAAGGCCCCACCTTCATGGTTCATGTGGAATGCAAGGGTCCAGGCGGCAGCCAGATGCTCGGCGACGTGAACTTCACGCCACGCGAGGACAAGACCATTGATTTTTCCGATCAGGATCAGACTTACAAGGCCGTGCTCTACAGGTGCCCCGACTGAGCGGCCGGCGCGCTGCTTCACCACGCTACGGCGCGCGAACGAAGGAGGAGCCGCCATGCCAGCGATGACCGCGACGAAGTTCGACGTTGTCCCCCTCAGCACGCATATTGGGGCGGAAATCCGCGGCCTCGATTTACGCGAAAGGCCCGACGAAGAGACTATTCGCGCCATTTATCAGGCCTGGCTCGATCACCTCGTCATCGTTTTTCCCGACCAAAAACTGTCGCAGGAGGATTTGGTCCGTGTGACCGGGTATTTTGGCGAGCTCAGTGAGCTGTCCCGGCCGGCGAAATATTTTCCTAAGGGCTATTCGCGCCTGCTACCCGGCATCATGCTGATTTCCAACATCCGCGAGAACGGCGAGCCAATCGGGGCGTTGCCGGACGGGGAGATGATGTTCCATCACGACATGATCCACGCCGAGGTGCCGAGCAAGGCGACGCTTCTGTATTCCGTCGAAATTACCTCGACCGGCGGCAACACGCTGTTCGCGAGCGGCTATGCCGCATATGACACGCTCGATCCGGCGATCCGTGATCGGCTCGAAGGCTGCAAGGCTCTACACCACTACAATTACGGATCGACCCAGAAGGGAGACAACCGCGGCACTACCGCTTTCGCCGAATGCATCCACCCCGTGTTTCGTACTCACGAGGACACCGGCCGCAAGGCGGTCTATGTCAACCGGCTGATGAGCGTCGGCATTGTCGACATGCCGCCCGGCGAAAGCGAGCCGCTCTTGAACGCGGTGTTCGACCATTCCGAGAAGCGCGAGTTCGTCTACGAGCACGTCTGGCGCGTCGGCGACCTCCTGCTTTGGGATAATCGCTGCTCGTCGCACGCACGTACTGATTTTCCCTCGAGCGAGCGCCGGCTGATGCTGCGCACGACGGTCCAGGGAACAGTGCGCCCGTATTGAGCGCGGCGGGGACCTGACGCGCCGCGCGCCGTCACGTCCACTCGCCGTGCGCTCACGCGAGCACGGTCTTCAAAACCGCGAACAACTTTTCGACGTCCTCGTCTGTATTCCACACATGTGGCGTCACGCGCATGGCTTGGCCGCGCACGGAGACAAAGACATTGGCCGCGGCGAGACGCATCGGCAGATCGGACGGTATCCCGCCGCTGAAGCGCAAGCCGAGGTAATGGCCGGCGCGACGATGGGCGGGCACGCTGGCGATCCCGAATGCGCTGTGCGCGCGTTCTGCAATGGCGTGCGTGCGCCGCCGCAGCGTCTCGAGCACGCGCGGTACCGTCCATTCCGACAGAAGCCTCAGGGACGCCTCGGCCACTGGCATCAACGCAAAATTGCTCCGCTCCCCCACGTCGAAACGGCGCGCGCCAGCTTGAAATTCGGGGCTATAGTTGACGAGGCCGGCGAAATCCTCGGAATCCTTGCGCGCAATCCAGTTATGCTCGATTGGGCGACCGCTTTGCCAGCGCGGTGCAACGTAGAGAAAACCAAGACTGTACGGACCGAGCAGCCATTTGTAGCTGGCCACCGCGACAAAATCGGGATCGATGCGCTTCACATCGAGGGGCAGAGCGCCGACCGACTGGGTTGCATCTACGCACAGCACGGCGCCGACACGCCGACATGCAGCTCCGATTGCCTCGAGGTCGATGAGCCCGCCGTCCGTCCAATGACAATGCGGGACAGCGACGATTCCGGTCGCTGCCTCTATGGCGGAGAGCAACGCCGAAGTCCAATCGTCGTCGCCTGGCCGAGGCACCGAGACGGACGCCGCGCCGGTTCGCTCCGCGACATCCATCCACGGATAGACGTTGGATGGAAATTGCTCGGACAGCGTCACAATGGTTTGCGACTTCCGGATGGGAATATTGTGCGCTGCCTGCGCCATGCCGTAGGAGACCGCCGGAGCGAAGGCGACATCGTCGCCCTCGGCATTGATGAGGCGTGCAAACAATTTTCTCACCGCCTCGCTCGAGGTGAAGAAATCGGCCGGAGCGATGCTCCACGGCTGGGCTTTGCGCCACAGCCCTCGCTCACCTGCAGCAAGCGAGGCTTTCGGCAGCGGCGATAGGTACGCGCAATTCAAGAACGCGATGTCATCCGGAATGTCGAAAAGATGACGCTGGCTCGGCAGAGGACGCGCGGCGATCGAGTTTGTCATCGGGGACTGCCGTCGTCGGCTTCAGCAAAAGGATATGAAATGGCGGCCGATCAGGCGCAAAGCGTGGGATTTCACCGCTTGTCGAAAACCATCACCTTGGAGACGAATGCGTTGACGTCGCGAATGTGGGTCAGGCCGCAGTCAGCCGCAATCGTCCGAAAGTCCTCCTTGAGGTAACTATTGTAGTAGGGCTCATGGTAGCTGCACGGAAAGAGCTTGAGCATGGCATCGTAGTCCGGTTCGTCGCCGATCTGCAGAGAGTCCACGAGGACCAGCCGGCCGCGCCGCTTCAGCACGCGGGCGAACTCACGAAAAACAATGCGGCGCACCTTCGGCGGCAATTCGTGAAACATGAAAATGCTCGTCACCGCATCCTCGCTTTCACTCTCGATGGGAAGCGCCTCCCCGTTTCCGACCACGACATTGATCCAACACCACCGCTTTAGGTGACGTGTCGCCTCGGCGACGTAGGCCTCCGACAAATCGATCCCCAGCACTGGCAGACGCGGCCAAGCTTGCTTTAATGAATCGAGGAAACGGCCGGTGCCGCAGCCGACGTCTAGCAACTTGAGGCGCCGCTGATCGCGCCCGGCGAAGATTTCATACAGCGGCACCAGTGCTTGCCGTCGCGTCACGTTCGCCGAACCGTTGAACAGAACCTCGACTTGGGTGTCGTAGCGCTGCGCCGACTCCTGCGTCAGCCATCCGCCCGACTGGAAATGGAAATTCTGAAGGTAATAGTTCGGCCGCTTGCCGCGCGTCTGCCCGGTCAGCACCTCACGGATCTCGCGGCTCTCGCGGCGTCGGTGGATCGTTGGCAGATCCTCGAAGAAGAGGCGCGAGCGGGCGAGCAGGTCCGACAATGTGCCGTCGTGATCTACGGGCAGAGGATAGATGCCGGCCTCGACATTGGCGAGGTCCTGCCGGAACAGGACCGCCATGTCGGCGTAGAGACGCCCGCGATCGGGCACGCTCACGCGCGTTTGCGGGCGCTCTCCGGCGCGTTCGCGCACACCTTGGCGCAAGCGCCGCATCACCATGCCATGGCCGATATACCAAGCAACGCGCGGCACCTGCCGTGCGCCATAGGCCATGCGCGTGGCGAATTGAGACACGGGATCGGCCATGCCGTCGCTCCGCAGTGGTTAGGCTACTCCATAACAAGGTTCGACGAGCCGCAACCGTTCCGCCGACACGAGCTTCGCGACGCGCGCTGATGCCTCACGCGCCGAGCTTCGCGGCAAGATCCTCCAAATTCGCGGCCGCGACGTCGACAGGTACTGTTGGAGCGACTTCTCCGATGCCGGGCCCGCGCTCGTTCGGTCGCGCGACGTGGGCGGTACGCAGCCCGCATTTGGCCGCTGCCTGAAGATCGTCGCTATGGGCGGCGACCATCATGCAATCACCAGGCGGCAAATCGAACGCCTCGCAAGCGGCGAGATAGACGCGCGGTTTGCGCTTGTAGTCACGTGCGATTTCCGCGCCCAGGATCGCGTCCCAGGGAAAATTGTTGCGGCGGGCGAGATCGACCATCAGTGAAATGTTGCCGTTCGAGACCGGCGCCAGGAGAAAACCGCGCTTGAGCCGAGCAAGGCCGGCGGGCACGTCGGGCCAGGCGGGAAGGCGGTGCCACGCCAGATTGAGATCGCGCGCCGCCGCTTCGGCAAGTTCGGCAACGCCGAACCGCGGCAGAATGCGATCCAGGTTGCGCCGGTGCAGCACGTCGAGCTTGCAGAACGGCGCGCTGCCGGCGCGAATCTCCTCCATGGCGGGCTGGTACTCGTCGCGCCAGGCATCGGCGAAGGCCAACCAGTCGAGGCGATGGCCGGAGCGAGCGAGAATGGTCTCGGCCTCGCGCGCAACCCCGGTACGGAAATCGACGAGCGTGCCGAAGACGTCAAAGAACAGCGCCTTGACGGTTATCATCTGCTTGCAGTTAGCGCTGCTACGATCCCGCCCGCTCCATGCCCTTCGATTTGAGCACCTCGGCGGCGGCCGGGCCCGAGAGCGCATCGAGCAGCGCCTTCGCGGCCGCGCTCTCCTTGGCCTGCGCGCCAATTGCGGCCGCATAGACCGTGTAGTTCTGAATTTCCGCCGGGAGCGGACCGACCAAAACGACGCCCTTCACCGGCAGGATTTCGCTGATCTGATGAATGCCGAGCTCGGCCTCGCCTCGCGCAATGTGCTCCGCGACCGAGCCGCCGGGAATCAACTTTGCCTTCGGCTTGACCTCGGCGGCGATCCCGAGCTTGTCGAGGAGACCAGCGACGTAGATCCCACTCGAGCCCCCAGCGGCAGGATCAATGTAGGCAACCGACTTGGCAGCGAGCAGCGCCTGTTTGAACGCCGCGACCGAGCCGATGTCCGGCTTGGGCGTGCCGCCCTTAACCATGACCCCGACAGCGACGCGTGCAAGGTTGACCCGGCTACCGGAAACGAATTTGCCCTTGCTCGACAGCGCATCGATCGCCGCGGGCGTGAGCACGGCGAGATCGAATACTTCACCGCCCTCGATGCGCTTGCTCAGCGCGCCGACGGTGTCGTTTTGAACCGTCACCTTGTGCCCGCTCGTCCGCTCGAACTCGGGAAGCAACGCGAGCAGCACCTGCTTGAAGGCGCCGGCGGTGAGCACTTTGATCTCCGCTGCCGCAGCCGCGCGCGGCGCACCGGCTCCCATAACCACCATCGCAAGCCCCAAGGTTAGCATCCTCATCGCCGCCTCCATCGTTTGGCGCACAGCTTACCTAAGTGTCGCGGGCACAACGAGTTCTTGCCTCGACCCGGAACCGACTCCGTTGCCATCCCGCAGCGCAATGCTGCATTGCAACATATTCTGATCCCCTTTGCGGCCGATTTGGCTTTATACTTGAAGATCAAGGGGTTGATTCGCGGACCGGGCTCGCAGAGTCGGCCCCTTTGGTAGCATTTTCCACAATGCCGCGTGCGCAGTTCGCGTCTGCAACCGGCGCTATCCGGGAACCAAGGAGAGTGTGCGTGATTTGAGGAGTGGCCGGGCCGGGATAACGAAAGGGACGTACCCATGTTCGGAAGCCTTGCACGGCTCGCGCTTGTCTTTGTTGGTCTTGCCTTTGTCATTCCCGATACTTTAGCTCACGACAGCTGGATTTCGCGTGGCGGCCACCGCAACGCCGCCGGCGAATGGTGCTGCGGCATTGGCGACTGCTTCGTCATACCGAAAGAACGCGTGGTCATGACGGGGGAGGGCTACGTCATCATTCAGAGCCCGCTCGCCGGCATGGGGCCAGTCCAGCACGAAGCAATCCCGTTCTCCGAAGCGCAACCCTCGCCTGACGGCGAGTTTTGGCGCTGCAGGCGCCCGGACGGCTCACGCCGCTGCTTCTTCGCGCCGCCGCCGTCGACCTGAGGCAGTCGTTCATCAAACAGCCTCCCTCGTTCCCGCGGCGCGTTTTCTGCGCCCGGGTTTTGAAATTTTGGCTTCGCTACCCCGATCGAAGGGTGGCGGAGCGCCGAGAGTCGTCGGGTGCTTGCGAGGCACCCGTTGGGCCTGCACGTAACGCGGCAGGCCAGGCGCCTAACGAGGCGCCTTGCGTCCCAATACGGGGGACGCTCGCCTCCCGGCGCTCCACCGTGGCGATTTTGGGCTCCGGTCCCGCGCTTCCCTCACCGGAATTGCTTCCGGATCGGTCACAGCGAGCTCCTCGCGTCCGGGTCGTAGTGCCCGGCGGGCGGGGTC
>WNFW01000420.1_pt1 | contig 26832 bp, 25 predicted proteins | sample 5400131 | NCBI WGS metagenome assembly WNFW01 (sample SAMN13153362, study PRJNA577476) | soil metagenome | isolation source: 20 cm soil or saprolite under grassland replicate 1 | place: USA:California | collected 2016-06-15 | reverse complement strand
TTTGCCAGGCGCGCGGCCAAGCTTCCCAAGGCGTCGCGCTGGGATTGTGGGATTACATGCCCGTACACAAGTAACGAGGAGGAACAGAGATAAATGCCGAGCCTGGCCAAAGCCTACATCGCGATGATCGTCGCCGGGGCTGCCGCCGTATTAGATCCTGGCATCTCGTCTCAATTGCTTTCGGCTTGAGTCAAACATGAAACCTGCATCGAATCTGAAGCTCGCTTCCATGAACGCGGTGCGTCCAGCCTTGACGCGCCAGCCCACGGTCGAAAAACGCCGCAGCTCGCAGCGCGTTCTGCTGCGCATGCCGGTTACCGTTCACGTCGCGGGGAAGCAGGCTGCCATTTCGGGCTTCACGCAGGCCGTCAGCGCCAATGGCGCCGTCGTCATTCTTCCTGAGGGCCTCGCCGCCGGCAGCAAGATGATCCTTGAAAACCCCAGTACAAAGCACCGCGTTGAAGCGCACGTTGTTCGCCCGCCACAGTTCAGTCCCGAAGGCTCCCTGGTTCCGATCGAGTTCCTGTCTCCCGCTTCTCAGTTCTGGAATGTCGTCTTTCCACCGTAAGCGGCGAACGGCCTATACCAAGCCAGTTCGCCCTTACTGCGCTAGTCCGCTTGTGCCCGAGAGTGACGTGGAACTCGTTCCGAAAATCATCCGCGCCTTCTTTCTTTTGAAATATCGCCTAGTGAAAAGCGTTGGCACAAAGTGAGGAATGGCGCCTTCGCTTCAAGCAACCATTTTGCGCAGGTTCCTAAATCTTCTCGGATATCACGAGGCTCAGGGCAGTCTGCTCGGAATCGCAATCCTGTTAGCCGCAGCAGTCGTGATGCCTTGGCTGACCAGCCAGAAACGGAATCTGGCAGTCGTTACGGCGAGCGCCGCCCCAAGAGCGGATGCTGCTGAATCTGCTCCGTGGTTACATGGCGTGGATTGCTCTTGCGGGACTCGCGGCGAACCCCATTTGCAGTAAACCGTGGGCTGACCCTATCGCTGCTCTTGCTCTGATTCCCGTCATCTTGCGCGAAGGATGGGAAGCCGTACATTCATCTATATTGGGATGTCAGTGTTCTCCAAACTCCGTTTGAGAACAGCTCTCTACCATTTGGTCCCGTGTACCCGCCGTGTACCTCAGTTGCGCGAATCCGGTGTTTTTGGCGTTTTTCGCGTTTAATAGAATCAATAACTTACCCAGGATCAATGGGGCTCCGAATTCCGACTCCCCCGCCGCCCTCGCATCAGAAAACAGAGACAGTTCAGGCTTGGCAACATCGTCTCAAGCATGTTCACGCCCGTACTTGCTAAGCACACCAAGCACTTGAGCCTTGTGGACATCCTCTCGGTTGGCGTAGACCGTATGCAGCGGAACTTCGAGCCGATGAGGAAACAGGTCGAGGTCTGGAAGGGGACACGTCTTCCAGACGATGCCGCGAAGCTCGTCGTATACCGGGCCTTTGTGGAAGGCGAGTTGGATGTTCCCCAGCATCTCGCCCGCCGGGTCCATGATCTGTACTTCAATCCGCAGGTCGAGGAATTCGGTCCGAGGACAACGTGGAGTCTCTCCAACGCGTTCACGAGTGCATTCAAAGAATCTCGACCCGATTCCGCAGTTCAAGGCAACCGCGAAGCTGGCATCGTTCCTAGAACCGGTGACCACCTGACCGAACTAAGTTGGTTGTTGTGGACAGGCTGTGAAGGAACGTCAATAGCCGCGATTTGGTGTGCTGAGGTAGCTTGCGCCCCCAAACCATAAACGCGATCCCAGAAATGATCTACCGACAAACACTTCGTTGAGCCCCGCCAAAAACGTACTTTTGACAATTTCCGTTTGACATGAGCGCAGTTAGGGCTTAAATAGTTCGAGTAAGGAGGAGGTTGCTCGGTGAGTGCTTGATGTCGAGGAATGCCCCCCCGGTGCATGGCTCGCATGGATTCACTCAGTTCGTTGTGAACTTCGTCCTGAGAAGCGATTAGTCGTCGCGGGTTCGCTTTTTAGATTTGGTTTCGTCAGGGTCCAAATCTTCTTTTTCGCAGCTCAACCGCGTTGTTTAGGCTCGATCCCGCTTCGGGGAGGAAATCTTGAGGGCCTGCACACTCCTCTTAACCCATTTACCGGCAAAGCGATGCGCTCTCTTCTGCCTTGCCAACATTCTGGCCGCTACTCTTTCCGTTTGTTCGTGCCTCGCTCCTGCCGTTCGGTGTAGCGTTCCCTCTGATTCTTTGCCATCAGACGCCAAGGTCGGGTCACGCGAATCGGCGAGTGTTACGATTCCAGGCCCGTTGCGCTCCTTTCTACGCATGGCAGGGATCAGCCAGAAGGTCTCGCCTGAAGAAGTTATACCTTTGCTGGCTCACAACGTATTCGCATTGGGTTATAACAACGGCCAGCGGTCGGAATTTCTTATTCTCTTGACCCGCTATGTGCGGCAGGCGCGAGAATTGGCGACTCTGGCAGGCCCCGCTGCCGTCATTCATGTTTCTACCTGCGAGGAAGCGAAACCGCTGTTGAAAGTCCTGGGTTATCGAACGCGGGCCGATTGCGGGCAGCGTAGCACTTTTTTAGAGACCGCCGATCCACAAAGAGCCTTTCTCACCATCGACTCTGGATTCCCCCTGCCAGACCTTGAAAAGAGTCTCCAAGAGGGCCGGGCCTTCACGTACTCGTTCTCGATGTCGCGCGTACCTGCGCCGCCCGTGGAGATCGACTGGACCAAGAAAGGAGAAAAAGTTGATCCACTGGACATGCTCTTGGACGACCCGGAGCTGGCCCGCTTCTACTGGGCGTTGGCGCGGATGGATGCCGAAACTTTATCCGCCTTGCGGCAATCGAACGCGCTGAAAAAAATGGTTCCGCAAGCCGCGGCATTGGATTTTTATGGCAGCCACATCTGTATTCGGTCTGGGCGAGTGGTCGTGCCTGGGGGATCCGCTGCGCGCCCCGCTTGGAAAGAACTGGTCGGAGCGAGCCCTGACTCTCCGGAAGATTTCATCCCTAAATTGTTCGCGAAGGACAGCGGCTGGCTTGCGGCGTATTTTGACGACCTGTCGAGTGTACGTCCATCACAGCAAACTCATTTCACCGAGCCTGGCCGGCTGCGTCATTTTTATGAGATGTTCCGCGGAAAAGACTCTTCCGATGCCAGAACGGGCGTATTTCGGCGAGACGCAGGTCTGTTTCTTCTGCTAACCCGGCTTCGGTGGGGGCCGAACGGCGATCCATACGTTCCTGGAAATCTCGAGGTATGGAAGAAAGTCTTTCAACAAAAGACGGATTCGAAGATTATCCGCGATTGGGGCCGCAGGGCGGCATACTGGAAACACCCAGGTCAATTGCTGGAAGCCCTGTGCGCGATTTCCCGCGAGCCCACTGACGCAGGCCCGTTGCAAAGCTATTTGATGCTTAGTGAACTCGACGGCAAGCGCTCACCGGAGGATCGCCTTAGGCCTGAGACGGTGGCCTTGCTAGCCAGCAAGTTCTCAGAGTTCAGCGACCAATATCTGGTCTTTTCAGAATTTCCAGATTTGGACGATGCTTCCATTGCTGCCTTCCTCCAGGTTGTAACTGGTCTTAACGGTATTTCCAAGAACACTTTACGGGGCAACGCTATCGGAACCTTTCAGGCTAGCGTCGGACTCTGGCAGATATTGGCGCGTCAAGGTGAAATACCTGGCGCCGCTTTGAACGATTCTTGGCAAAAGTTGATGAGGCCCTTTGGCAAGATCGGCTCTTCAACGCAGCTTTTCGATGCAGGCCGCACTGCCCTGAAAGAGCTGGCGCTCGCCGCAACCGGTAAAGCCGATGCTTCTCAAGACAAAATCATCAATCTGCTTGCGGGTCCCCCCCAGTCAGCTCCGGAAGCCCAGCGCATCCATGAACTGATCGCCACCAGAATCCGATCCGTTTTGGATGGGCAGCGCTTGGTCTCTCTCGACACGCTCTTAGCCCTGGGCGAAGGCCTGCGTGAGGGCGCGCAGGGAACCATCTCAAGCAATAACTTGCTTCCGTTGGCTGGGGAACTCAGGGAATTCGAGTTGCCCCAGCCAATTTTCCGAAATAGCGAGAGGGATCGGTGGGCCGCTGGAATTTACAATAACCGCCATACGGAATTGCAGATGCGCACCAACCTGGCGAAGATAATTAAGTCGCCGAGTTCTTCCGAACAACTGGTGGAAGCCCGTGGCCAACTCGCTCCCTTTTTGCGAGACACTCTAGTAGGCCTGAATTACGCCTACTATGAACCTCCCGGCGCCCAGATTCTCCACCATAATCCTCTTTTTGTTCGCTCGCATGATTTTGCGGGAGATACAGTCATCGGCCTGGGGCGACTTTGGCAAGCGCCCCAGTTGTTCGGAGCAGGCTCCCCGGCGGGCGGAGGCGCACACTTGGTGGGATCTCTGGCCGATTTACCTTACGTGCTTGCCACCGCAGAGCAGGATTTCATCGCGCCGCAGAACGTGCAGGCCCTGATCTGGCGAGAGTTGGTACCGGGCCTTTTGACCAGCTCCGTCGTGCCTCGATGGTGGAACGTAAGCCAAAATGAGCTTCACGCTGTCAGGTTGTATCAACAGTGCGGCGAGGAACTTTTGGCGGCTTCCGCTCAGAATGATGAAGTGCTGCATAAAGTCATGAATATCCTGTCCGATCGTATGATTCCGCAGCGCTCCGAAAGAGTGGAACAGGTTCTGAGTTCAGGACACTTGCCCGAAGTGCTTTCGGACCTGATGCCTGCGGACACTTTCTATCTGGCAGCTGAATATCAACGTAGATTTCCGCAACAGCCCGGCTCCTTCGGACCGTCCGGTAAAGAGCTTGCAACTCTCTCTGAGCGCTACCCCAACGAGGTGAACTGGGAACGTTTGTCGCGAGACTTTGGAGTGCCACATCGCATCTTGGCGCAGAGTTACGCGCGCGAGCTGCTGAATCTGCCGCCGCTCCCAGTTTTCATGGGCTACTCCAGCCGCTTGTTGGCTGAGACCTGGGATTCCAACAACCTATACTGGGCCCGCCTGGCCGACGAAAAAGGTTATTCACCGGAGATGCTGAACCGCCTGGTTCCTGAACTCACGCGTCGCATGGTCGCGAAGATTTTTGCCACTGATTTCGAGGATTGGCCGGCGCTGCTGCGCGCCGCTCGGGAAACCGGTGAAGAGTTCCGGCAGGGCAAGATCGTTGCCTTGTCAGGAAATGACAGTTTTTCCGAGCCCTAGACCGTTCTGTTGGCTCAATTTTTGACCAGACCGTTACCGCCGAAAAAATACAATACGGTGCGATATGGGATGCAGACCTATGGAAAAACGAAATCTCTTGATCGTGGCAGTTCTTTTGGGACTAGTGCCTCTTTGCATCTTTCCGACCAGTGCGCAGCAAGAAGCTACGCGCCTTCGCGTTGTCGTCAACTTGGTGCAGTTGAATGTGGCCGTGACCGACAATAAAGGCAACTATGTAACAGATCTTCAACCTCTGGATTTCGCGATAACCGAAGATGGCATTCCGGAGAATATTGCCACATTCGAAGAGGGAAATGGTCCTACAACCAGATTAGTAGACGTTACCGCGGGCGTTGGCAAGGACGGTCCGGACGAGCCTGCGTCAGCGCAGGGGCATAGTCGGATCCGGGATTCGGTGTCGGGCTCTTCTGTGGAGGACCCGCCCGAGACATTGGGTGCGACCCTTGCCGGCGCCAATGTTTTTATCTTGTTCGATACCAGCAATTACATGTACCGCGGCTTCGTTTTCGCGCAAGATGCCATCGCCGATTTCGTTCGCTCTCTACAAACTGCGGACAAAGTAGCTTTCTATTCGTATAGCCGCGACCTTTACCGGGCCGCGGCTTTGACCTCCGACCGGTCGGAAGTAGTGCGCGGCGTGCGCACGAGCGTGGCAGGGGACGATGCGGCGCTCTATAACTCGTTGTTGTTGACGGTTCAGGATGCCGGCCAGTATCCAGGAAGAAAGGTGATCGTAGTGTTCTCCAACGGCCCCGACAATTCCAGTGCGGTGCCCCCTGAGGATGTCGCCGAGTTGGCCCAATCGGCAGGCATACCTATCTACATGATAAGCACTACCGAGGCGCAGCTTGAGCCGGTTTCTACCGCTGTTTTTGAGCGTATGAGTGCGGCCACTGGCGGCAAGGCCTATTTTGCCAAGAGTTGGCGGGATGAAAAGAAAGCGTTTGCCTCTATCCGGGACGATTTAGCACATCTTTATTCGTTCAGCTATTATCCCAAGACGAATCCCAATCGTGGATGGCGCTCTATCAAAGTACAACTGGTAGGCGAACGCTTGAAGAAATATCACGTGCGGACGCGGAACGGATATCGTCTCAGACCAAACCGGTTTTCAGTAGGCAATGTGCGAGCGTCCACTTCAGGGTCTGTTCCGAACTGATGCACAAGAGGATCACCCATCGTAGGCTTTGGAAATAGGCAACCAGTCTTGTGCTTCACTATGCTATCAAAGCGAATTTAATTGCACGGATTTCAACTCTCGCCCTGTTCGCGCCTTGTCCGTTCTATAGCTTAGCAACATTGTCCCAGGTGCTTTCACTCCGGTGCTAGCGAAGCACACAAAACACCTCAGTCTCGTTGACGTGCTCTCAATCGGAATCGATCGGATTCAGCGAAATTTCGAGCCCATGAAGAGACAGGTCGAGGTCTGGAAGGGCACGCGAGTTTGGGACGAATCAGCAAAACTGGTCATCTACCGCGCGTTCGTGCGGGGTGAGTTGGATGTTCCCAAGCACCTGGCCCGGCGAGTTCACGGCCCTCTATTTCAATCCACAGGTCGAGGAATTCGCCCCACGGACGACATGGAGTCTCTCCAACGCGTTCACAAGTGCGTTCAAGGAACTTGACCCGATTCCCCAGTCAAGGCGACGGCAAGGCTTACATCCTTTCTGGAGCGGGCGGCAGTACCCTCAAATTAGTCGTGCGAAGCCGTACAAGCACGCGCGCGGAAGCTCTCCAACCTCGTCCAGCAAGATCGTTCCGCCATCGGAGGATTCGAAGCGACCGAGCCGTTTCTGTAATGCGCCCGTGAAAGCACCCTTTTCGTGTCCGAACAATTCAGACGCGATCAGCGACGGCGGAATCGCGGCACAATTGACGCGAATGAAGGCACGATTCGCGCGCTTCGACCGATTGTGGATCGCGCGCGCGATCAATTCCTTACCGGTTCTCGTCTCGCCTTGTATCAGCACAGTGGAATCAGTCGGTGCCACCTTTGAGATTTGAGCCAGTATCTCCCGCAGCGCCTTCGACGTTCCAACAATTTCTTCGAACATCGAGGAACGGACAATGTCTTCGCGCAATGCGACGGCTTCGTTTCGCATGCGATCTTCGCCACGCTTGCGGTCGTCGATGTCGGTAGCCGTTGCGAACCAACGGACAATCTCCCCGTCATCACTAACTATCGACTTGTACCGAAAGAGGAACCACCGGAACTGGCCATCTTTACCTAGAAGTCGTTTTTCCGACTCGAACGGAACTCCTCTTGAGAAACCGGCGCTTCGTTCGCTCTGAACTCTTTCCAAATCGTCCGGATGAACATCTCTTTTCATCCGCTGTTGATCTCCGCCACCCTTCATTTCTTCGAGCGTGAAGCCTTTATAGTCGAGCATCGTCTGGTTGGCCTGAAGCAGTTTTCCTTGCCTGTCCAGGACAAGAACGTGCTGAGGAAGGAAATCTATGAGCTGCCGCAACTCACGCTCATCCCGCCGAAGTTTATTCTCGGCCTGCTTGCGATCCTCAATATCCGTGCCCGTCGCGTACCACCGAATGACGCTTCCTCTCTCATCGAGTAAAGGGTTGTACCGGATCAGAAACCACCGATATTTACCGTCTTTCCCCCGAGCGCGCTGCTCGTTTTCGAACGGAACCGAGCCAGAGAGACCTCTCAGCCGCTCTTCGCGAAGTCTCTGAACGTCTTCTGGATGGAACAAGCGGTCCCGGGAGTTATCGGCGCGCACTTCGTCCAGAGACAGCCCCGTGTACTCAAGTGCCACGCGATTTGCATAAATGGCCTTGCCGTCGGGATTCAAAACCAAGATTGTTTGGGGAATAAGGTCAATGATTCGCCGCAGCTCTTCTTCGTCCGGTAGGAGTTTGGGCTCAGTGAGCTTTAGGTCACCAGCACCGGCAGCAGTTGCCAGTTCCTGAGGTGTGGCACCACGGGTAGGTGTGGGGTTCCTCCGCTCACCACGCTCTTGCTGCACGTCAACTTGTCGAGTCTCTGGCGGCATAGCGGGCCTACGTGCATTGTAGTGAGATTTCTATAGAAGGCCAAAGGATTCGAACAGGGCGTCGTAGGCCGAGCAAATTCGTGCGAGCCGACCAACGATCCGAGGCGCAAATCCGCTCATGGTTCCTGAATCCCGGGCATAACTGGCCAATCGTGATTCCCGCGCAGGCTTAACTCATTCTCCATGGGCCAGTTAGGAGCGCGTGCACAGATTGGACCAGTTATGCCGGAAATTACCGGCCAAACTGCTTGATCCTAGGGCGCTTACGCGCGATTCCAGGTCCAAGCAGATTTGGACCGGTAATTTTTAGCAACTCAGAAGCAATCCACTTTGACAAAAAACGCGATTTCTGTGGAAGGGGCGCTTCCCGACGGCGTCTTCCGGCTAAAGGGGAGGCGGTAGGTTTCTTCCCCACGTCCCAGACGATGGATTTCGTTGCTGCAACTGCACTTGCTGAATTGTCTAGGCGGCAGAGGGCGACGAATGGACCTCGATAACGCTAAGCCATTTTCTAAGAGTGCGGCGGCTACATCCCAATGCGATTTCGGGACTGCAGCTATTTCCTTATGTTCAGGCCTCCTAGTTTGCTTGCCTCCCGGATCGCTCCTACCGCTGTCAGTTTCCCAACAGGGCAGCTGAGGCGTTTACATCCGAGCAGAACGTGCGTTGTTGCCTTCGCACGCATCGGATATGCTATCGGCCGACTACAGGCAATTAACCGAACGGGGACTCTCACCCAGCTAGATTCGCAGTTTTGTCGACTGCTCCCAATTCCCGCCGCCCCTACCAACCATCCCATTTGCTCACAATGACTTAGCGATTTCGCGCGGCGGCAAATGGCGGCAATCAGAAATAAACTGAGCCTCTTGGGTGGCGCCTAGGCTCCGCTGAAAGCGAAGACAACCTCGATTTGCCGTCGCTGTGAACTCCCCAGATCGTCTCAATCGAGAGTCATCCCGGAATCATACAGCTAAGTCTTCGTCAACCATGCCCCTGGATTGCTCTCTCGTTAACTAACAAGGCCGAATCCCAGTGAATATCCGGTTTGAACCTATATTATGGGTGTATCCGATCACCGAAGTCGTTTCATTGCTCTCGGGCGGATCAGGAGACGACGCGGATCTTCGATGGTAATGCCAAGCTTGAAGTCTGGAAGTGGTGCCGCTCGCCGTCGATTCTGGTTGGCGATGTCCGGGTTTGTCATGGCGCTGGCGCTAATGCCCTTTTCCTACAAAGTCGAACGTCGCCTGGAGACAGCTGCTCACATCAAGGGCGGAGAATCCGAAAAAGTTGACAAGGAACTGGCGCAGCGTTTCCAGTCTCCCTACGCCCACCGCCTGGTTGTGGCGATCAGTGGTATTCCCGATCCGGATTCTGCAGAAAGCGCAGATGCATTGAGCTTCTTAACCAGTTCATTGCGTGGCGTGCCTGGAGTGTCGGGCGCGGTCTCGAGTCTGGATTGGCCAGATCCTCTGTTCACTGGGAACAATGGCGGGGCCTTGATCATCGTCGGGTTGGACCCGCACGATAAAGCTGTCGAGGCGTTGGTCCCGATACTGAGGGCAAAAGCAGACTGGATGGAAGGTCAGCTAAGGTCACAATACCCCAATATCAAACTGGAGATTACGGGTGAAACACCACTGACCTTCGATCTTCGTAAGGTCAGCGCCGATGACGTCAAACATGCCGAAGAACGAGCGCTGCCGGTAACGCTCTTGCTGCTGTTGCTGGCTTTCGGAAGTCTTGTTGCCGCGCCATTGCCGCTGGGAATTGGAGTACTCTCCATCTCGATGGCGCTGGGTGCGGCTGCGCTGCTCGCGCACTATCTGCACCTGTCGATTCTGGTGCAGAATCTGGCGACGATGCTCGGCCTTGGCTTGGGCATCGACTATGCATTGCTGATAGTGAGCCGATTTCGCGAAGCATTGGCCGAGGGATATGATCCCGGCCAGGCTGCCGATACTGCTGCCGGGCAAGCGGGGAAGACACTGCTAATCTCGGCCACGACAGTGGCGATCGGATTTTCAGCGCTGCTGACTGTGCCCATCAGCGAACTGCGCTCCATCGGAATAGCCGGCCTGCTGGTAACCGTTCTGAGCGTTGTACTGTGTACATTCATTCTGCCTTGGGTGCTTGGTCTGCTCGGGCATCGCATCAATGCCGCCAGAGTGCGTCTTCCCGGCAGACAATTCAAAACGCGCGAAAGCCTCTGCGCGGCGAGCGAGCGGTGGGTACGGTGGGGCAGCATCATAACGCGCTGGCCCTGGACAGCTCTGCTTGTCGCCGGGGTTCCGCTACTGATCCTCGCATTCCAGGCAAGGAGAATCTCTCCCGGGATTCCTGACCACGATTCGCTCCCGGCCGCAGCCGAGTCGGTGCGAGCGCTGCGCACACTGCAAGGCATGGGAAGGTCGGGTATTGTGCAGTCCCTCCGAGTGGTCCTGGAGTTGCCGCCGCAGTCTCCGCCGCTCTCACCGGCTGGCTGGCTGGCCGTCAGCCGCTTGACGAAACGCTTCCAGAGCGATCCTAGAGCGGAAGAAGTCTTATCTCTTCCAACCCTCGCGGGAATGTCTGACACTGCTGATGAAATCGACGATCTGCCCCAGCCAATCCGCGAAAGTTTTCTTAGTAGCGATGGCCAAGCTACGTTGATTGAGTTGCTGCCCACCGCCACTCTTCCGCCCAACGAACAGATACGATGGGTACGAGAGGTGCGTTCCTCTGATATCGCGGCGATAACCGGAGTGCCCGGCGCGGTGCTGCGCGTCGGCGGCATACCCGCACTCGACGCAGATTATGACTCGGTCGTAAAAGCGCGGTTGCCGAGTGTGGTCCTTGGCGTCGTATTGGGGAGCTTGCTGGCGCTCCTGATCGGGTTACGTTCCTTATTTGCGGCTCTCAAAGCAATTTTGCTTAATCTGCTGTCCGTTGGCGCTTCTTTCGGCGCGTTAGTTGTCGTTTTTCAGGAAGGCCACGGTAGCAAACTCTTTGGGCTCGACGGACCGACCGGCACCGTATACCCGATCGTGCCGATTCTCTCGTTTGCCATCGTCTTCGGATTGAGCATGGACTACGAGGTCTTCCTGGTCGCCCGAGTCCTGGAAGAACGGCGGTGCGGCCTATGCGAAAGATCAGCGGTGATCGAGGGCCTCGCGCGTACGGCCGGGCTCATCACGAGCGCCGCGGCAATTATGATTGCCGTGTTCACCGCATTCACCGTGGGAGGCTTTCTGGTCGTCCAAATGCTCGGCTTTACGCTCGCCGTGGCGGTGTTCATTGATGCGACAGCGGTGCGGATGATTGTCGGGCCGGCACTATTGAAACTTGCTGGCGACTGGAATTGGTGGCCCTTTGGCCTATATGGGGCTCCAGCAACGTCTGAAAAGAAACTTATGCCATGACGGCGAACACCGGGGATGCTCCAGTGACAGCACAGGGCCTTGCAACAGCCTAAGTAAGCGCTTCGATTTATTTCACTTTCTTGCCTTGAGCGCTGAACTGGCTGAGATCAAAATCCTTGCGTCCAAGATTTGCCTTTCCCGAGCCCCCTTCGATTACAAGAATCGAGGAGCCGGGCTTGCCCTGCAGCTTTGCCTCCACTTGCGTCGCAGACCAAACGCCGCCGATCTGCCGAAGCCCATAGTAAATGAATTCCTTCTGCTGTCCCGTCCCCCGAAGCGTCTTTACCACATGCACAGGATACAAAATGCCGCGGTCAATCCACGATGTTACCGAATCATAGTAAGTCCGGTCTTGAGAGCCGGACTTGCTCTTCAGGACAAAGCAATCCCGTGCGCCATATTTCTCCGCCGGCAGGGCTTCCTGATTCTTCCAGAAAAACTGGTTCTCGACCATGTCTTCATAGGAGAAGTCAGTTCCCACGAGTGGGTCGTTCCAACGTTCGAAGGGCAACACGCTAGCGGTCTTCTCGCCAGGAAGTACCGCCTCGATGGTCACGTGCCCGGTCACGCTCATATGCAAAAGAAGGCTCGTCTTCTCTGAGCCAGGCCCCGAGATCTCGCATACCAGACGCAGACCATCGGGAAACCAGTGAGCTTTGCCGACAAACTTGTAGTTCGTGCGCTTGCCATTGCCTTCCACCCGTGTGACCCGCCCGGTCATGCGGTAGTCCAATTTCTCAATACGCTGGCGCGAGCCAGTCAGCGCCGTGTCCTGGTCAGGATTCGCCGCAAAGGCCCGCGATGGATGCACCAGCGAGAACAGCACGAGCAAAGCGATGGACCCTTGAATCGTCCCAAAGATGCAGTTCGCCCATCTGGCCGCTGGATACCGGCCAAACTTGCGGCTGAGAGAGAGCACTACGACGCGGCGCAGGAAGGTCATATCTCTATGTATACAGACAAAGTCCGTATAGCGCTATCCAGAGCGACGGGCCAAGCACCTTTCCGGCACAGACGCCCTCATTTCGCGTTGCCAGAGATCACTCTCCCAGCGATAACGCGAACTTGCCGACACTAAGCAATTAGTCAGACCCGGGCAATGGACAGTGCCTGCGATTTGCATGAAATTTAGGTGACCGTTCAAGCTTGTGATAGAAGACAGGTTGTACCCATCCTGTCCCTGGCGAATTGGCACGGTGTCAAGGCTCAAAGCAAAGTCACATTGCACCGAAGCAAAACAACAATTCGCCAACCGCACGTTCCAACCGTGACGGATGAGCAGAACGGAGGAAGGGCCTCGCGGAAGGTTTGAAGGCAGGAAACGAACGAGCGATACCCTCTGCGATGCCCCCTGCGGTTCGCGTGAAATAAAATGCGCCCCGACAGCGTATATAGGAGCATCGCCCACGGGAACCACTGCATGCGGATGGACCATGCATGTACGTGGCCCACATCTGCATATAAGGAGGGTGAAAAGATGAAATTCCGCGTTATCGTTTCGGCGGTGGTTCTGACCCTGCTCTCCACGGCGGCGTTCGCACAAGACGCGAAACGCCCGCCGGAGAGCAAGCCGGAGCAGACCCCACAAGCCAATCCGTTCAGCACGTTCAATAAAATTGCGTACGCAAGGATAAAGACCATCCTTGTCAGTTCCGCTGAAAAAATGCCGGAGGAAAATTACAACTTCAAGCCGACGGACCCGGTTCGCAGCTATGGCCAAATTGTGGGGCATGTGGCCGACGCGCAATACAACTTTTGTTCGCTGGCACTCGGAGAGAAAAATCCTGGCCTGAAAATCGAACAAACCAAAACCACGAAAGCCGATCTCGTCGCGGCCCTGAAAGACGCAGTTGCCTATTGCGACAAAGCGTATGACAGCATGACCGATGCATCCGGCAGCCAAACGGTCAAACTCTTCGACATGGATATGCCCAAATTCGGCGTGCTGAACATCAACAACATGCACGATATGGAGCACTACGGCAATTTGGTCACGTACATGCGGCTCAAGAACATTGTGCCGCCAACGAGCGAACAGCCACCTGCCGCACCGCAGAAGAAATAATTCAATGTGACCAAGTTTTTGCGTCGGAAGCCGTTCTGGGGGGCGTTCCATCCAGTGGAAGGGGAATAGTCATACCCCCTGCAATGCCCCCTGCAGTTCTGCCGGCGGAGCAATGGAAAAAGCGATGAATTCGTCGCGCAGAGCAGCGAAAGCGAATTCATCACAGGGCACATTGATTTCCTACAAGTCCGCGACGGGTACCTGCAGATCCTCGACTACAAGCCCGACGCGCGGAAAGAGAGGCGCGCTCGTGTACAACCTACAATCTATGCGCTCGCGCTGGCCCGAAGGACGAATCTGCCCCTCAAGAGCTTCAAGTGTGCATGGTTCGACGCGAAGGATTATTTCGGATTCCTTCCTATCAAAGGGGTCTATCGGCCAGAAGTGCAGCCTGCCATTCTGACGCCTCCTTCCTTTCGCGAGGTTGTCGAAGGTCATAACAATTCCTCTGCATGAATGCGAAGTGATTGACCGATTGGTTCATGGAACGCGGGCCTGTCCGACCTGGTTGCTCTGACTCTACGAAAAATTTAGGGGCAATAAGGGGGCGCCGCAAAACTCCTTTATTTCCAATAAAACAGTAGTTTCGATCCCCACCGCCCCTACCAAAACTTCTTGGTCCGGCCCGGACACATGGGTGACACAACGTACCTAAGACATGGGTAACACTTTTGGGCCGAACGGATTTTCGAGCGGTTCGAGCACTCGAGTCTCCAGATCGAAGTATCCCAGATCGTACTCCATAAAACTCACCAGCCAGATATCATCGTGAACTTCTTTGATGCCGACGGCTTGGCCGGCAAAGACCGTGCTGAAATTGATTTTTTTCTCGCCCAGACAGATGCGGCCACAACGGGTTACCACGATGGTTTTGTCGTGGAGTGGATAGTCGATGTCTTACGGGCAAACAAGTCGTGCGTAGGGCTGAAGTCAAAGGTCACCGTCATGGTTTCAGGTTTCAGGCGTGCTCTTGATTGAGGCCAGTAGTAGTTCCTGGTCTGCGGTTCCGGTGGTGCCGTTGGATTTGACCGCTTTGTACGCTTCGTACACCAGCTTCTTATCGATGTTGAACGGCGGGTCCGGTGCATGGAAGGACTTTTCCATGTCTCAATTCTGTAGGCCGTTCAAGTTAGAAAGGAGCGAGTTTTAAACTAAAATCCAATCCGCCAGATTCATGAATTTGTGATTTAATCTCCGGCGGACGCTTCCCGCAGAAGCCAGGAGAACCTCATGAAGCTCAGCGTACGGTCGTGGTTGCTGATTTGGCTGTTGATCATCCTATGCGTCCAGCCTCTTTTGGCACAAAACGCGCCGCCTGCAGATTTGGACGCCTATGTGGCGCGAGTCTTGAAAACTTTTGAAGTGCCCGGTCTGTCCGTGGCGATCGTGAAAGATGGCAAGGTGGTGATGGCGAAGGGGTATGGCGTTCGCAAACTGAGAGAGCCAGCGCTCGTGGATGAAAACACGCTCTTTGGCATTGGCTCCAACACGAAAGCGTTCACAACCGCTGCGCTGGCAACGCTGGTCGACGAAGGCAAGATCTCCTGGGACGACCCTGTCTATGAGCGCCTGCCAGGATTCCAGATGTACGACCCGTATGTCTCACATGAAATGACGATTCGGGATCTGTTGACTCACCGGAGCGGCATGGGATTGGGCGAAGGCGACCTGCTCTTCTGGCCGCACACCACGTTCACGCGCGCGGAAGTCATCTACCGGCTGCGCTTCATGAAGCCGGCATCCAGCTTCCGCAGCCGATTTGCCTATGACAATTTGCTGTATATGACCGCGGGGCAGATCATTCCCGCTGTAACCGGAAAGTCCTGGGAAGACTACGTTCGCGAGAAGATTCTGCGCCCGCTGGGAATGAACACCACGAACCTAAGCAATGCCGACTTCAAGGCCGGTGATGATTACGCCTGGCCGCACTCGAAAGTCGACGGAAAACTTCAGCCCATCGAATTCGTGAACCTGGACAATGCGGGTCCGGCGGGCTCGATCAATTCATCCGTCGCCGAAATGACCAAATGGGTGTTGCTGCAGTTGAATCAAGGAAAGATGCCCGGACGCGACGAGCGCATTTTCAGCGAACGGCAATCGCGAGAAATGTGGAGCGCGCAGACGATTCTTCCCATTGGCGCTGGGGCCTCGCCACTTGCGACGAAGAGGCCGAAATTCGCCGCTTACGGACTTGGCTGGGGCCTAAGCGACTACCACGGGAGAAAAATGGTGGCCCACACTGGCGGCGTGGCCGGCATGGTGTCGCGTGTGATGCTGGTTCCCGAAGAAAGCTTGGGCGTCGTCATCCTAACCAACGCTGAACAAGGAGGGGCTTTCGACTCCATTCTTTACCATATCCTGGATTCTTACTTCGGGCTTGCGCCCACGGATTGGATTGCGGCGCACAAAGCTGCGGAAGAGCAAGGGGAGAAAGAGGCGGCCGAAATCATGAAGCAGCAGGAGTCGGGCCGCGCCGCTGACTCAAAACCTTCTTTGCCATTGGAGAAGTACGCGGGAGTTTATACCGATCCGTGGTATGGCCCGGTTACGATTCGAATGGAGGGTGGCAAACTCGTCTTTACGCTCGACCACACACCGCAAGCCGTTGCTGACCTTCAGCATTGGCAATACGACACTTTCAAAGCGCATTGGCGCGACCGCACCATCGAGGATGCGTTCCTCACCTTTACGCTGAAACCGGACGGAGCCATTGACCACTTCACCGCGGTAGCGGTTTCACCGCTCGCCGATTTCAGCTTTGACTATCAAGACCTGTACCTGACTCCGAAAAAAGAGGGAGCAGGAAGGAATTAGCGTAGGCCGCTTATTCCTGTTCGTTGAGGAATTCGACTGTCGGCGGTCCCGGGAGCAGTCCGGCTTGCGTGCCGCGTACGATCAACTCTCTCACGGCTTGCCTGCCTTTTTTCGCCTTAGCCGAGCGTCCACTTATTCACTTACATGCCGATAAAAGTGTCGGCGAGTTCCATGTTCATCTCTCGCGCGAATTGCATCGCGTAATTCAGCGCTTCTACACGAAAGGCAACACTGTTGCAGATCGTTTTTCGGCCAGATCCATCCCCCGAGAACTGCGGTGGCCAAGTCACTGTCGATTTCGATTTGAATTTGTGGAAAAGCAGAATGGAAACGGAGGGTCGGTTAAACCTTCCGTTTGAACTGCTAAAGATTCGACCCGACGAGCGCCTGTGCTTTGAGTCAAGCTAGCGGCCCGCCGCTTTTGCTGCGGGCCGAGTGAGCCAAGTTTCGAAACGCGTTTCGCCAAGTCGGGCGTCTTTGCCGGGGACTAGTGTTCGCTCGCCGACCTCCGCGCCGGAGTAACGCGCGCGTGGGTCGGCAATGACTTCGCGGGGATCTTTGAGGGTGGCCAAGCGCCGCCGGACTAGTTCATCCAGGCGAAACTGTTCCGGCCCCCCTATTTCGACGATGCCATTTCCCGGCGGGCCGACAGCGATCCTGCCTACGCCACTCGCGACATCGTCGGCAGCCATCGGCTGGAAAAGCACAGGTGGCAAATGCACCTTGTCGCCGTCGAAGGAAATGTCGGCAAGCCCCTTGAGGAACTCGAAGAACTGCGTCGCGCGCACGATGGAGTAGGGGATTGAAGATTCTTTGATCAGTTTCTCCTGAGCGATTTTAGCGCGGAAGTAACCGCTTTCGGACAGCCGGTCGGTTCCCACAACCGATAACGCAACGTGATGTCCTACCCCTGCGGCCGCTTCATAGGTGAGGAGGTTACGAGTTGATGTTTCGAAGAACGTCAGCACTGCTGCGTCCTCCCAGGCGGGAGAGTTTGATACGTCAACGACTACCGAGGCACCTTTCAGCACTTCGGCCAGTCCCTCGCCCGTGACAGTGTTGACCCCCGAATTGGGTGATGCCGCTGCCGCATCGTGCCCGTGCTCGCGCAACTTGGTAACCAGCTTTGACCCGATGAGTCCACTGCCGCCGATCACTACGATTTCCATGAATTCGCCTTCCCTTCGACCTGGGCTTTTCAAAACTGCCCGTCGTACTCGCTAAGACTAGCGACCCCATCGTAGGAAACCTGCGTGCGATTCTAACCTCCGACACAAACGCTACTCCACCGGGTCATACTCCGCAACCAAGAAAAAACCTGCCTCGCGAAAAATTTGAGCATCACGTGTCAACAATTCCGTTGGTAGTCGGTCTTACTGCGAGCGCGGCAACGGTTCAAACCTCACTGCGACAGCACGGACACTACGTTGCTGAAACGTGCGACGACAGCTAAATCCAGCCTGCCATTCCCGTTAAAGTCACCGACGGCAACGCATTGCGGAGCACAGGAAACCCGGTGGCGCAAGCTAGTCCTCATGCGACGCCTCCGCGCGCGGGGCGGCTACGTCCTAACGCACTTCGTTCTTGGCACGGTTTAATTTGCCGCAGTTTCGGCCACAACCGGAGCAATCTTAGAAAAATGGCAAAGCCAACCTTTTGGGCTTCGCGTAAAAACATCAGTAACATCTTGGTCAAAGAATTTTGTTGTATCCGGGGTTTGCCGATACTCCTCGATGTAGGTCACGACGGCAGTGTCCGCAAATATAAATACTCTCATGTTCTTCTATTCGATTGTGTAGGGATTTTCGCCATTTCCGTGGTTTGCAAAATTGCTCTTCACGCTGTCCTCAAAATCTTTGGTTATGGTTTGTGGCCGATGCCGAACTGGTCGCCCGCGCGAACGGGTCGACCGTTGGCGAACACGACCTCCAGTAGTTTTTCGCTTTGTACGTGCTTTCCGGTTTCGTCTTCAAGCGTGGTAACAATACGCTTGGTGCTGGTGTCGATGACGTCGCCGGTGGAGGGATAAGCGCGGCGGCCGTCGATGCTGAAGGTGATCCAGCCGGGCTGGTCGCGCAGTTTGATGCTCGTCGTTTGCTTCGGCGGCATCACGGTGGCATCGAAGATATGAATGCTGCTGTTGGCGCTGTCGGCAAGCCACAGCTCTTTTTCGTCGGGCGTGAGCGCAATGCCGTGGCTGGGGCAGCCATGCCGCTTGGTCGGCCCTTTCTGATAGCCAGCAACCTCGACGCGATGCAACATTTGCCCGGTTTTGCAATCTCCTACTTCAAAGCCGAGCAACTCGTTGACGTTGACGAAGCAAAGGGTCTGGCTGCCATTGATTGTGAATGGGCGAATGGAATTGCTGAAGGGGCCGATCTGGTTCACAACCGTGTGGGTTTTCGTGTCCGCAACAGAAAGAATGGGCGACCGCAGGCCGGCAAGATAGACACGGGAGCCATCCGGTCCGTAGATCGTGTTATGCGCGCCGGAATCGAGCTTGATCTTCGCGATTACGTCTCCGGTTGCAGCGTCGACGACGTTCCAGTGCGGACCTTCGAGGGAAGGCACGTAGAGTATTTTTCCGTCAGATGAGATGGCTAGGCGATCCGAGCCGCCATCGTAGGTCTTCTCCCAGACCTTCTTTTCGGTGATGAGATCAAAACAGGCTACGCGCTTGATGGTGCTGACGTAGAGCTTGCCGGTCTTCGCGCTTGCGGCAGTACCCTTTACGTTTTCAGCGGCCTCGCCGGGAGGCACGTCCCAGGTCGGAATCCGCTTGATAAATTTGTAGCCGACATCAATGTCGTAGACCAGAATGCCGACTCCGCCGTATTCCAGATCATTGCGAATGCCCGGAACCGCGACGTAGAGCCGATGCTGCTCTTTTTCCGGCGGTGGTGTGGCACGGAGCTGTAAAAAAATCACAGGAGCAAGCAGAAACAAGGACCAGATTAGGCTCTTATGCAGATTCATGGTCTCTACTCCAGCGACGCGAGATCAGGGCAGATATATCAGAGCATCGCAAGCGCGTCGAGAGCGCATTTGACGAGCGAACTGGGAGTGATACGAACCCAGACAAACAGCCAAGACTGGCGCCGCTGATCGTGGTCAGATCCTGCCCATAAAATTGTCTGAACTAGGGGTTCAGCCGCGCAGCCATCAGCCCATGGCTTTAATTTGTCTCGGAGTGAATGATTTCTAACCTCAGAACTCCTGACATGGTACCTCGGAAACCTGTCCGCTTTTTGGTCTTGCTGGGCACGCTGCGATCGCGTAATGGATCTCGAGTTGAGTTCCTGGAAACCGCGTGTGGGTTTGATTCAGGGCCTGGCAGAGAGTCTCGAGAACTCGCGATCGATGAGGCGAACTGAGTGGGGCCAGCGTGATACGGAGCTGATCTTCGATGGGTTCGAGATCGGCGGCGTCTTGTAGGGCGGCCTGAATAAACGTGCGTCCTTCTTCCTCCACCCGTTTGTAGTGAGGCCGGATCAACTCCAGTAGATCACTCTCTATGTGGTAGGCAACCATCTTGAGCACGTTGGTGAGGTGCTTGCGCTCGGTGGATAGTTTTACCACCGCTTGTCCCTTTTGGGCCTCGGCCACGGGCACGCGCCGAGGAAGAGCGTGGTGCTGAGCCTGAAGTTTTTCGAGACGGGCTTTGGCCTGGGCGATCTCGGTGCGGAGTTTCTCCTTGGCCTTCTTGGCGGCAGTGCGGGGAAGTCGCCGAGGGCGCGCCTCGAGAGTGATGGCTGCATAGTTGGCGCGCAGCTTGGCGAGCTGGACCCGCATGCGGCGCAACTCCTTCTCGATCGCTTTGCGGGCGGGGTTCGGAACGGAACGATTCGCATCGTCGGGTTCGATCTCATAATCGGCCAGGGCATCGATCAAATATTCCTCACGCACATACTTGAAGAAGTTTTCTTGTCGCCAACGCTCGAACATGCGATAGGCCAAAACGATAGCCCGCAGGTCCCAGCGACTGGTGACGATGGGCGTTTGGTGCCCGCCCTCGGTCAGGCGAGTGATCTGGCGGAGGCGAAGTTTTCCTTTGAGGAAGCGCACGGGCTGCTCGTGGAGAAGGTAGCGCACGCGCCGTCCGTCCAACTTGGCTTTGTGCTGGGTGAAACGCGCTTCCGCAATCCTCCGGGTACGCCCCTTGCGATAGGTCAAAAGATCAAAGTCCAAGGCCAGCAACTCGCGAAACAGTTTGGGACTCCAGCCCCCACGGTCAAAGACCACCGTAGCACGTCGCTTCGGGCCCAACAGCTTTCGCACTTCACCCAGCACCGTGGGCAGCATGCGGGTGAGTGCGGCATTGGCCTCGGCCGTGACCACAAACAAGGGATCCCCGCGCTTATCGTTCACCCAATAATCGGTGGTCGCCGGGGCGGCCAGTCGCACTCGAGTGACATAGGCTTTGGGAATCGTGTGTTTGCCATGATAGGCGCGAACATGACCATCGACGTAAAGGAAGCCGAACACGTGGCCATGTTCTCGGATACGCTGCTGCGCGATCTCCTGACCGAGTGCGTGGCTGCCTTTGCGTGCCGCCAGCTGGGACAGCTTGCGGCGCAAGATCTTGACTTCCGGCATGCGGTCCAGCCCTACAATGCGGCCCAGTTCCCCGGGGGAATATTCCTTGAGCGCCTCCGGGCGTGGGATGCGGAGAAGAGCTAACAGAACATAGGCGACCAACGTTGTGCGCAGGCCATAGAAGGAGGGGTGGAGGCTTCCGTAAATCTTCTCCGCCGCCGACAGCAGCCCACTGGCGACCAGTGCCGGGATGGCCAATAAAACGCCGGCGCGCGGCAGGTTCTGTGCTGGAGCAAACAGGGGCAGCGCGTCGTCGAGCAGCCCCAGGGCCGCCCAGAGACGATCCATGGAGCGGTCCAACGGATTCTGATCGAAGCTCTGAGCCGCCGGTTTGACCCCTGGTTCTTGCCTCTGGGGAGGTGGCGGTAGTGGCGCGGGGAGTGAAATCTGGTCCGCTGAGCTATCGGAAATCGTGACGGGCTTAGCTGGCGCATCGGCCTGGGGCAAGAGAGGAAGAGTGGCTTCCGGAGCCGGTTGCCACCCCAGTCGACGGAGAATTTTCCGAATCATCATCTCGCTGAGTCCCAGCCGTCCAGCGATTCCGCGATTGCTGATGCCCTGGGCCTTGAGGCGCAGAATCGTACGGTCGCGTGGGCTGGGCTTGGGTAGCGAACCATCTGCGGGTCGTCCCTCCGGGCGGACCAGGGCATTCAGTCCTCGCGAATGCAGGCGCTCTTGGAAGCGACGCAGGGTTCGTGTGGAGTAACCGAACAAGCGTGCCAAATCGTTCTGATCGGCGTATCCGGATTCGTACAGCGAAACCAGGGCATAGGTTTCGGCGGTGCGATCCTCCCGGGAGTAGTGAGAGTGAAATGCGGAGTGTATTGTTATGCCGAGTTTGCCTCTGATGGGTCCCGCCAGTAAGTTATTTTGAGGGGTTTTTGCTCCGCATAAGAGTGGCCGCTCTTAGTGAGGCGATCAGCTTGTCGGTGGCCTTGAAACGCCCGGAGCGCAGTTTCGGAGGCACCACCGATTCCAGGGCTTCCAGTTTCACCGACGGATCCACTCGCGTGTAGATTTCCGTTGTTTGCATGTGTGCATGGCCAAGCCACAGCGAGACCTTTCGCAGATCTTTGGTCGCCTGCAGAACCGTTAAGGCGCAGGTGTGTCGAAGCAGGTGCGGGTGCATGCGTTTCGTTGCCAGCGAGAGGCAATGCTGCTTCGCAGTTCGGGCGTGCTTGCGCAGGATGTATGCGAAGCCTGAGCGAGTCAACGATTCGCCGCACACACTGACGAAGAGTTCCGGCACTGCCACGGTGCCCCTCACCGCCAACCAGGCTCGGAGCGCCGCAGCGGTTGTTTTCCACAATGGCAGGCACCGTTCTCTGCGGCCCTTGCCATGAACCAGCACGCTGGGTTGCGGCTGGAGTTGCAGATCGTCTAGACGGAGGCCGATCAGTTCGGAGACGCGCAAGCCGCCTCCGTAGCACAGGTGCAGCATGGCGCGGTCGCGGATGCCTTTCCACCCCTTGGGGTCGGGCGCGTCCAGCAGGGCCTGGGTTTCCTCTGACGTCAGATGCCGGACCAGTTTTGATTCGGCTTTCTTGCTCGGAATTGCCAGGACGCGCCGGATCTGCTCGATCGCCGACGGGAGGCGATATTCCAGGAAGTGCATGAAGGATTTGATCGCGGCCAGCCGAGTATTTCGCGAACTTGGTCCATTGCCGCGTGTGGTTTCCAGATCATTCAGGAAGGCGAGCACCAGCGGCGCATCGATTTGCTCCACGGCCAACTGGGAGGGCGCGACCCGGAGGCGCTTACTGGCGAAGGTCAACAGCAGCTGGAAGGCATAGGCATAGGAGTCACGCGTGTTCTCGCTCACGTGGCGTTCGACGGGCAGTCGTTGCTCGAAGAAGGCCGTGAGGTGCGGTGCCATCGGTGTGCTTGTCTTGACTTCTGCGAGTGGGAGCTCTTCACCGACAAGCCCCTGCGCTGCTCCGCGTCGGGATCTCTTGGCGACCGGACGGCTTCCACCCGAGCGAATTCTCTGCTGCCTCCGCCGCGTGTTTCCGGAGTTTGCTCTCACAGTCATCCTCGCTTTACCATCGCAAATTGTTCAGCACGGTCGGCGATGTCTCGCATCAGCTCCGGCACCGCTTCCAGATACCAATACGTGTGAGCTACTTTGCTGTGACCAAGGTAGGTTGATAACGCCAGCATGTGTTTGGTGATGGCATCGCGGCCATCCGGGCAGGTTTCGAGTGCTCTCACGGCGAAGGCGTGGCGCAAGGAATGGGGCGTGGGCCAACTGCCCCCAGGTCCAGGCGGCAGCCCGGCTCGCTTCACCGCTGCGCGGGATGCCTTATCCACAGCGAGCACTGAAAGCGGTTTTCTTCGCACCGACACGAACACATGGTCGTCGAAGGGAGCAAAGGAGCGCCGTTGCCGGAGATACTTCTCGAGTCCCGCTTGAGCCGTTTCATGCAAGGGCACGAGGCGGCTCTTGCGAAATTTGGTGCGTCGAATCACCAGGCCGTCGGGCGTGATGTCATCCAATCGCAAGTGGATCGCTTCAGACACGCGCAGTCCCGTGCAGGCTAGCAAGGAGAACAGGGCGCTGTAGGTTATTCCACAGATTCGATACCTCGACTGTGAGGCTGCGGCGACGAGTTGCTGGATCTGCTTCCCCGTCAGGATGTACGGGGTCGGCCGTGTCGACGTCTCCGCACCGAAAACCGCTGGTGGCACCTCATGACGTTGGTCCTCGGCGCGGAGGTAGCGGGCGAATCGGATGACGGTCCCAAGCCTCCGGGCGCGCTGCGGAACCGATTGGGCCAATCCCGCCCATTCGATGGCGGTCTCGACAGAAACGTAGCGCTGCTTTCGCGCCTCGGAGAACGCCGCGAAGCTTTTCAGCTGAAAACCTTCGCACCACAATACGAAACCAGCCGCCCGGCGAACAGCCAGATAAGTATCAGCAGCTCGGGTCAACATAGCTACACCTCCGGCCAGGGTTGGGCAATTTGCCGCAAAGACGGGATATCCACTTTCGCGTAAATCTGCGTCGTCTCAATGGAGCGGTGGCGCAGGATGGCAGCAATGTCTTCGAGCGATGCACCCTGCCGCAACATGGATGTCGCGAACGAATGTCTCAACAAATGTGCGGCACCTCGCCTGGGGCGCACTACGCCAGCGCGCCGAAATGCCCTGCCGACGATATCCGAGACGGCACCAGGAGTGCCGAAGGCGCAATACGGCGCACGGCAGTGGATAAAGAGCGTATCGGCATTGGTCCGCGGGCGGCCTTTCTGCAGATAGGCCAAGATCGCCTGACCCACTTCTTGGGTCAACGGCAATCGCGTGGGACGACGTCCCTTACCGCAAAGCTGAATCGATGCCTCCTTCCAGTAGATGTCACTTAGACGGAGATGCACAATATCGCCCGCCCGAAGACCCAAACGGGCCAGCAGCAGCAAGATCGCCCGATCCCGCCGGCCCACGGCTGAGTCTCGGTCGCAGGAAGCGATCAGACGTTCCACATTTTCTGGTGGAAGGTAGCGTGGCAGAGAAGCCAGACGCCAATGGGCCATGGTGGGGATGGCGGCATCCAGCCCCACAGCGCATTGGCCCTCGGCGGTCAGGAAACGCAAGAACATGCGAAGTGCCTTGGCACAATTTTTGACTGCTCCCCACCCGCAGGAGCGACTCTTCGCGAGAACAAAAGTGCGCACCCGGCGGGCATCGAAGCGGCTTGGTTTCTCTCCAAACCGTCGGAGTAACTCGCGAATGTAGATGCTATAGGTGCGGAGGGTCACATCACTGGTACCCCGCTGCTGGCGCATCCACTGACAGAAGGCCGACAAAAGCGCGGGCTCCTGAACAGGTGGCTCAACCGATGGCAGGGTGATGATCCGAGCATCTCGCAGGTAGGTCAGGAACAGGCGCGCACCACGGACCACTTTCAGCCGTGCTGCAGAGCCGTAGTGTGGGCAGTGACATCGACCCAGGTGGCGGTCGAATCCCCTAAGCGATTGCTCGTTCCACTTGCACACCGGCATGCCTTGGCGGTGGGTCCAATAGATGAAGTGTTCGGCCGCTCGAAGGTGTCGGCAAGCTGTACTGGTGGCGTGGCCCGCCTCCGATAAAGCCCCAGCAAAGCTTTCAAGCAGGGACCCCGCAGGACCATGCTGAAGTGTCTGAATCCGCGCACGCGACTTGAAGAACTTCGACAGCATGGGCGGCTTATAAACCAGCGCTCGTGGCGATTTCAAAAGGATGTTGTTTGCAAGAAGTGGAAGATGCCAGTTCGGAAGAGTCAAGCGATTGAAAACTCAGTGCCTTGCAGGTAGCCAAGTTGTTGTTTGCAAGATTCACCAGCCGCCGTTTTTGGTCCCGCCAGCGCTGTTTCCGACGATTTCGTTCTACTTGCTCGGGGTGGGCCTGGCGATATTTCTTCCAATAGTCAGGGTGCGTCGTGCGCCACTTCCGCGGACTCTCCAAGCAGACCTGCTGATACACCGAATCGGAAGCGATCTTCTGCCGATGATAATTGCTGCGGCGTTGGCTCTGGCAGGCAGGCTGATTGCAAACCTGTTGTTGCGGATGGTAAGGAGAAGGCTGAAAAGCTTGCTGACAGTAGCGGCAACGGCGGTCCCTCATAGGCGGCTCCAGAAGAGAATGGAAGGGGTTCATTCTCTCCCTGGGAGCGCCCTAAACCTGGAGGAGCCAGCCAAAAAATTCAGCGCGGAAACGATAGAGTTTTTACACCGTCTCTGCCGATCGGACTGTTGTTGCTTCTCTTGGCCACGACAGACAGCATGACGTCCTCGTTATCCGCATCGTGCCCAGAAAGGCGTCATGATTATGTGGAGTAATGCCGCTCGCAAATCAGAAAATCTCTCAGATAACAATCGGGATAGCCGGCTGTGATCTGCGCAACTCGGCATAACAATACACTCCGCATTTCACTCCTTACGCATTTAAATGCGTAAGGAGTGGACGACGCCATGGACGAGAATGACGCGCTGATTCCCTTCGGTCTGGAAAGAAACGCGGTCATTGACGAACATCATCTGCGGAACCGGGGAGAAGTCGGGGAAGAGATCGCTGGGATCGGCATCCGGGTTCATGGCCGGACAGGATGCCCCAGCTTTCCCGAGAAAAAAAGCGGCCAGGTTTTGGTCCGCACCCTGGAGAGCGAAAACCCAAGCCAGATGCGGCTGGGACGCAGTTCGCGCACGGCGATTTCTCGCCGGGGTCGCGGTGAATGCGAGCGGCATCCAGACGGGCGATTGAAAAAGCGGACAGGTTTTGGTTCGACCCTGGAGGGCGAAAATCCAAGCCAGATACGGCTGGGACGTGAGCTCTGCGAGTACCTTCCGCCGTCACGTACAGCCGCTTAAGCCTCAGGATACAGCTACAATACAAAAGGAGATGGCATAGTCTGTTTCACCATTCAGGTGATTTTGGGCAGCTTTCCAAGGGGGGTATGTCAGGAGCTCTGATGTTAGTTGTGATGATTTGTCGGAGTTCGCGGATTCGTTCACCCGGTTTCCTTCCCGTCCGGACGATTCTCGTGATTTCGAGCTGGGAACATTTAATCCTGACCATGCGGACGGTGGAGCACGCATGCATTTCTTTTGCGCAGATGCGGCGGGCCATGCAGTCGTTGAAGTAAGGCTTCGAGTTGATGCATGCAGAGCACTAGGCGAAATGCAGTCCGTCACGCTCCGCATCCCAATTCAAGCAGCTGGTGTCGATGAGTTTTTAAGGCAA
>WNFW01000436.1_pt1 | contig 26851 bp, 20 predicted proteins | sample 5400131 | NCBI WGS metagenome assembly WNFW01 (sample SAMN13153362, study PRJNA577476) | soil metagenome | isolation source: 20 cm soil or saprolite under grassland replicate 1 | place: USA:California | collected 2016-06-15 | reverse complement strand
GCAGGTGAACTCAGGAATTTCGAAGTGCGTTATGTAATCTCGCTCAGGATGAGAGTTGGGCCATGCCTCCAGGTGGCTTGACTCAATTTCATCTATGCCGTATTTGCCGGGTATTCGGTTTGGTGTCGGGTTGTCCATGAGTTGTTTGGTTTCTCCTAATATGTGGCTATTTTCAGTAAAACATTAGCAGATCTATCTAGATACTCGTCTCTTGCCGTCTGCTGCGAGAAAGGTGGTGTAGAGAACTTGACCTTCTTTACTCCCTCTCTCAAAACTCTTGAGATTTAAGCCCCAAAAATATGAAGTACTATCGTAATTATGTCGAGAGGATAGTATCACGTATACTCGCTACAGTGAGGTTGCAGGGGCAATCTCAAAATTTTGCATGATACAGTCAGGCAAAGTGGTATTGCCTGAAAAGTAGTAACACAAAATCTTACGAAAGGAAATGGCAAGCATGGCTACACGATTTGATTTGCTTAGCATATGTCGATTGCGCTATGAATCTGGCACTACCGGCCATGCTATGCCTTTCGACTGGGTGAAGCTTTGCATCAATGGTGTGGTCTCAAACAATTTCTCTGGGCCCATCTTTGTCTTCGCTCAAGGTCGCAGTATGCCCATCTCCAGGGGGTCTCCGCCTATTCCATGATAGATAGGCACAATTGAAGAGATACCCGAAACCGTGGGCACTGACGAAAGCAAAAATTCAGTCCCACGGTTTTTTATTGCTGTTTGTGTATTTCGGTAAAAGAATTTGTACTATTGAAAAATTATGGGCGAGGCACCTCGCGTCTAGTTTCGAAAAGGAGATACATTGATGGCTATTCATAATATTGAGTCAATGCAATTAACAGAAAATATCATGTTTGACGCATCGAAAGATGCCGTGGTGATCGATGATGTCTCTAAGATATTCAAGAAATCTCAACCCTTGGTGCGCTTGCCATGGAAGGAATATAAGCAAGCAAAGCGTGAGGTGCATGCTATTGATAGTGTGACTATGACGGTTAAAAGACGCGAGATTATGGGTATTCTCGGCGCAAATGGTTCTGGTAAATCAACACTCATCCGAATGCTTTCAACGTTGCTCATCCCTGATACCGGGCATATGTCCATCTTTGGCTACGATGTTGTGAAAGATGAAGCTATGGTGCAGAGGCTTATCAATCGTGTGAGCGTAGAAGCATCGTTTTTCAAGAAGCTCTCGCCGATGGAAAATCTGATCTATGCGGCCAGACTCTACAACATGCCAGGTGGTGAAGCGCGGGAAAAGATCAAGAGTATATTGTCCCGACTAGGTATCCCTGAGGACCGTGTCGGACAACCTCTAGAAAATATGTCGCGAGGGATGCAACAGAAAGTTGCAATCGCGCGAGCGTTTCTCACCGCACCAATTGTGCTTTTGCTCGATGAGCCAACAACTGGCCTTGATCCTCGATCAAAGATAGATGTTCAGACTTTTATTGAGGAACTTCGCGCAGTACATGATGCGACCATTTTGATTACCACACATGATATGGACGAGGCGGAAGCATTGTGTGACCGAGTGGCTATCATCGACAAGGGCCGCATTATGGCAATGGGTACAGTTGAAGAGCTTAAGTTTGCCGTCACCGAGCGAATGGAGCGAACAACACCTGTCACAATGAACGAAGTCTTCATGCACTATACAGTTGCTCACCAAATCACTGATGCCGATATTGAACGTTACGGGGGCTGGGAAAAAGCCTTCGAAGCTCTCGAGGCTCAAAAAGAAGATGAGCAAGAATAAACAGGAGAATCAAGACACATGTCTTCACTTTTACATCAAGGGCGTGCATCATACGCCTTTTTCGAACGGAACTGGAATCTGTCCAAGCGTTATTGGGCCTGGGAGATTGTGTGGCTAGTTTATAACATTGTGAACGCTATGGCGGTCACGTATATTGGAGCTGCGGCCCAGTTGATTACCAAATCAAAGGTCGATACAGATTTCCTGATTATGTACCTGTTGATTGGAACTGCGGTCTGGTCTTACCTCAGCGTCACTTTCGAAGGTGTGACCGATATGATCACCATCGAACGCTGGGAAGGAACTATAGAGCACACATTCATGGCTCCAATCTCGCGTTTCACACATTTGATCGGGAGCTGTTGGTATGCTGTAGCGCATGGATTGCTGTTCACTATTATTCAGCTGGTTGTGGTGGGATTGTTCTTCCACCTGGATCTGAGTCACGCCAATTATGTAACTGCAATCTTTATGTTGCTCGTCGGTAGCATCTCGTTCATTGGCTTTGGTATAGGTGCAGCCGTATTGCCCTTGCTCTTTACAGAGAGAGGTTCACAGATGTCCTATATCGTGCGAGCTGTCTTATTGCTGGTTTCAGGTGTCTACTATCCGATTCAGGTTTTGCCACAGTGGATGCAACCGCTGGCAAAAATTTCACCTGCGACCTACGTACTGGAGGGATTACGTGCCGCAATGCTTCGTGGTCAAGTCATCTGGTCAGCAGAGACCTGGAGCTATACATGGCCACTGATCATTACTGGTATCGTAAGTATTCCGCTGAGTGTATACATCTTCAGGATTGCTGAACGGTACGCGAAACGGACTGGAAGGCTTAAGAGAAACGGCTAGTAGTCAATAATCATTTGGAATAGATGGTATGAATGGGAAAGTGGGTGGAGCGTGAAGCGTCCTTTGAAACGGATGTGAAACGCTTCGCCCATATACTCAAAGAGAAAGGCACTTCTTACCTGCATCTGTTCCGCTTAGGTATCAACGAAAGAGAATAAAGTAATGATAGATCATTTTTCAACAGATTTTCTCGTACGACCTCCAAGGATGAGTGATCAACATACACCTCTTATGAGAAGGAGTTGCGCGCCGGGATAGAACTGAGCACGCATGCTATTCCGATTTCATAATGTTGAAGATGAATCGGAAATCATCCCGCCCTTTCTCATTGATAGGCGGTAGAACGGAGAAACTAACCATGGCTGTATTATTAAAGAATCTATTGGCTCGTTCCCCCAAGGAGGAAGATCTGGTAGCTGTCGCAGAGCTTGTAAGAGCCTGTGATGTAGATGAGCATGGTTTAGCGGATAGCACGTTGGAGGATCTGACCTCCTACTGGCATCAGCCTGGGTTCAATCTGGCAACCGATGCCTGGATAATAGTCACGAATAAAGGACAAGTTGTGGGGTTTACATGTGTCTGGCATAGGGACTATGAGCAGATATTCACATTTGTGGGTGTGCATCCTGAGTATCGCGGTCGGGGCATTGGTACGCTCCTGCTCAGGTTGGTAGAGGAACGCGCGCGTCAGCATGTTCGTAATGCACGTCCAGGTTCACGAGTCACCTTATGTGGTACAGTGAGTAGTCTTAATGAACAGGCAAGGCGACTCTTTGAGCGAGAAGGCTATACGGCTATACGGAAAATCTGGCGCATTGAAGTTGGAGCAAATGACTCGAGGGATAGAGCATTCAAAGTCGATCTGGATATTATGTCTCAGCATCTTGTCGAGGCAACGAAACTCTATGATCTGGATGCAGTTTATCTAATCCGAGAGTATGAAGTCTACGAGAAGGAACTGCGTGCTGGTGAGAAACTTCCAATATGTTTAGAGGACGAATTGAAAGTACTCTTAGCAGCAGGGTAGAAAAAGATGACCTTCTCGCGATCAATTGAGGGAACTCATAAGGATGAGGGTCTGGGTTTTGCGAAAAGACCTGACCCTCATCCTACAGTACTTTGCTTTCTCGTTACTTTAGTCTGATCTGTGCCGTAATGATAACATGAGTGATATGTTAAGACCTAAAAATTAGTGCAAAGGCGTTATGCATTATTGACCTTGAGAAATCAACGGAAGGACAAACTTGCTTTTATTACCGCCTAAAATCCAGATTCAAGAACAGAAACGCTCTAAAATAGCCGGGCAATCAGTCGCGCCTCTGCTGATTGGTACCTTTATCCTGCGTGTAAATGGTGGCGCTGGGCCTATCATACTTGGTCGCCTACTTGCACAATTATCATTAGAGCATGGTCGTACAATATCAAATATACATGTCGGGTTGATTGCCGTTACCTATTTTATAGTGGAGTTGACGTTAGCTCCAGTTATGGGTGCGCTCAGTGATCGAATAGGTCGACGATTTTTCTTAACGCTTGGTCCGCTCATTGGTATGGTTCAGGTTGTGCTTCTCGTCTTTACTCCAGCGCAAAATCCTCTGCCGTACTTGCTATTTTTACAAGTATTAGCTGGTGTCGCTACAGCCATGCAGGTACCGGCTGTACTGGGATATCTAGCTGATTACACTGTAGATAGTCGCGCACTGCGTATGCGTGTCATGAGCCTGTATGAACTAGCCACAAGTGGTGGTTTCGCTATTGGAGTTGTGTTAGGCGGGTTCGCCTGGGATCGTTTTGGTAGAGAGGCTTATGCTTTACTCGCAGTAGGTTATTTGATCGTAGCCGTTTGCATGTCGCTGGTTCCAAAAGTGCATCAAGTGATCGAACGAAGTAAGCTGAAAGCGACAGTCAAGCGCTATTGGGGGGTATTGCGAACACCACGACTGTTTATCTTCATACCGGCATGGATAAGCTTTTGTGCGCTTGCGGGTATCTGGCTAAGCACACAAGTTACGTTTATTCTTTCCTCATCCAGACACAATCCTCATCAGTCATTAATGGGTATTTTTAGCGCTCATGGTGGTGGAGGTCATTTAAGCCTTGTGCTAGGGGCTTTCGTGATGGTCTTTGGGCTTAGCCTGCTCTTCTGGGCCTTTTTTCTCAATAGAGTGCCCCGTTTACTTATGATGCTGTCCTCTATAAGTGGTATTTTCTTGTTTTGTATAGCCCTGGCAGGTATCAATCATTTCGGTACAGGCAATCCAGTCTTAATGGTCATATGGGTTCTCTTGCTGCTGGTTGGTATCTTTGCTGAGAGTAGCTTTGCTCCTGCTGCTCTGGCTTATCTTGCCGATATTTCGGAGGATGCTGCTAAAGATCGAGGCCTATTGATGGGCCTCTACTCAGTTTTTCTTGGATTGGGGCAGTTGTTGGGTGGTGCATTGGGCGCAGTATTTGCACAAGTTTGGGGTTTTGATGGCTTGATCTACCTGACGGTATTGCTGGCATGTGTTGCGCTTATCGCCTTGTTGACGCTGTTTCGGATGGAACGAGGTATGGGTGGGGGATATGGAATAGAGTAATGTTTGTGACATGTTAACGTTATTAAATACTCTAATACATTATTTGGCGTCAGATAGGCAAAGTTGTTATGACCAAAAAATCCAAAATCATCGTTACTATAGCCCTCATGCTTGGAATTTCACTGGCATCTCTCGATACGACTATCGTTGGAACAGCGATGCCTACAATAGTCGGCAAACTAGGTGGTATCACCCTCTACTCATGGGTCTTCTCCGCTTACTTGCTTGCTTCCACTACGACTGTCCCTATCTATGGAAAGCTGGCCGATCTTTTTGGGCGCAAACCAATCTTTCTGTTTGGCACAACAGTGTTTTTAATTGGTTCAGCAGCTTCGGGTGCATCGCAATCGATGGAGCAGTTAATTCTGTTCCGCGCCATCCAGGGATTAGGAGCAGGAGCAGTTTTGCCGATTGTACTTACAATAATTGGAGATATTTTTGTACTTGAAGAAAGAGCTAAAGTTCAAGGACTATTTAGCGGTGTGTGGGCCTTGTCGAGCATTGTAGGTCCCGCACTTGGAGGGTTAATCGTCGATCATTTCTCCTGGCGATGGGTCTTTTATATCAATATTCCATTTGGTTTGCTATCAGCTTTCTTACTCATCATTTATTTTAGGGAGAAGGTTGAACGCAAGAAGGTAGTATTGGATTATATTGGCACTTTAACACTTTCTGGTGGGGTTGTGGCACTTCTTTTCGCGTTACTTCAAGGGGGAACAAACTGGGCGTGGAACTCGCTGCCAAGTATTGCTTTGTTTGCGCTTTCCGCTCTATTGCTGGTTCTTTTCATCTATCAGGAGAATCGCACTTCTGAGCCGATTCTACCATTGACGCTGTTTAAGAATCGTATTATTGCTATTTCAAGCATTGGCGGGATTATTCTTGGTGTGATCATGTTCGGTATCACGTCTTATGTTCCACTTTTCGTACAGGGTGTTAAAGGAGGTACTGCGACCAGCGCCGGAGTTACTCTAGGCCCATTATTGATAGCATGGCCTATTTCATCCACTTTGAGTGGAAAGGTAATCATACGTTTTGGATATCGTTTCACTGCTGTGATGGGAGCGCTATTCGCTGCGGTAGGGATGGGGATGGTTACGCTCTTCCGTGTGGATACAGGTTTACCGTTCATTGTAGCAGCGATGTTTATCGTCGGCGCAGGATTGGGTTTCATGAGTACTTCATTTGTGATAGCTGTACAAAACGCAGTTCCCTGGAATCTGCGAGGTGTAGCGACAGCATCAACCCAATTCGTGCGTACTATGGGTGGTACTGTAGGTGTTGCTGTAATGGGAACGATACTCAATGCACAAATGGCGCTCCACTTTGTACCGATCTTTACTCATTATGCCGATGTTTTGGCACGACTCCCTAAGGGGATAGCTCCATCAAATGTATTACTCACTCCCGACGTAAGAAATACTTTGCCTGTCAATTTGTTGAACCAGTTACAATTAGCTCTGGCACAAGGTCTTTTCTGGATCTATACGTTGATGTTCGTGTGCGCTCTGATTGGGTTGGTGATTATGTTCTTTTTACCTGGAGGAAAAGCTGAGCAGTATTCTTATCAGGATGAAAAGCATGAGAACGCTAAGTTGGAACCGACGAAATTTGAATCGGAGATTACTTCGATTGGCTAGTGTGTAGCCTCTCATTACCTCTTGCGAATTACGCGTTCCATTTCGCGTTTGACGTCGCGTTCTGCGATAGCTTCGCGTTTATCATACAATTTTTTCCCACGACACAGACCTAACTCAATTTTTGCCTTTCCTCCTTTCAGGTAGAGTTTAAGAGGAATGAGAGTTAGGCCCTTTGTCGCGACTTTTGCCTGGAGTTGCTCTATCTCGCGCCTGTGAAGTAACAACTTGCGGTTGCGCAACGGTTCGTGATTATAGCGATTGCCATGTTCATAGACTGCTATATGAGCGTTTTCAAGCCAGAGTTCTCCATTGCGTGCGATTGCATAAGAGCCACGCAGGTTTACTTTGCCATCACGGATAGATTTAATTTCAGTGCCTACTAATGAAATGCCGGCCTCGATTGTGCGCTCGACAAAGTAGTCGTGATATGCCTGGCGATTGACTGAAATGATTTTGACAGGAACGCTACTCGTCTGAGTTTTCGATTCGTGTTTGTTCGATGTTTGTTTTGCCATTGAAAAACTCCATTTTATAGGACGTGGATCTGCTACTGAAGAAGAGCAACAGGTACACTGCAAAAGAAAGATTGTATTGCTCTATGCAGGGACAATCGTTGTTCACGTTCAGGTGATATGCTACATCTTGACACAAGATGAGAAAGAGCCTACTAGTATTACCGGAACAAAAGGTGCATGTATGATACAACACAGGCATGTTTTCGTCGAGATGTTGATTTTTTACCTTACAAGGCATCAATACGCATCAAGTGTATTGTAAAAGTATTGATATGCATGTATAGATGAGTTTTATCTGCTTGCATACATCATGTATATACTTTTTCGAATTGAAGTATTATCAACTTTTTTCAAAACATTGTAGAAAGGTTCTTCTATGTTCTACCATCTTGGCAAGTTAGCCACCCGCTATCGCTGGTTGATTGTGGGCTTTTGGATGGTTGCTATTGCTGCATCGCTGCCATTTGCACCGCGAGCCAGTGAGATATTACATTCAGGCGGTTTTGTGAGCCCTGATGTAGAATCACAGCAAGCGGTAAATCTCCTGGTTCAAAAGCTCCATCTTGACTTGACGGTTGTTCAAGTGATTTTTACCAGTCAACATTATACGGCCGATAGCCCGCAATTTGTACAAGAAACGCGAACAGCTTTAGCAGGTGTACGTGGGATGTCGGAAGTGTCAGGAATAGTGAGTTTTACTGATAATCCAAGGCAAGTCTCTTTGGATCGTCACGCTGCATATGTCAATATTTTACTCAAACCTGATCCTGATAGCGCTCCAAAACTCTTGCCGGAATTTGAGCATCGTCTGCAATCGGTACCTGACTTACAAACAAACATAGGTGGAGGTCCGGTTTTTTACGAGGATATTCAATCTGTCAGCGAGCGTGACTTACGGCGAGCAGAAATGCTGGCTTTCCCCTTTGCGGTGATTGCTCTTTTGCTTGTGTTTCGATCAGTTGTAGCTGCCGTTCTTCCTGCTTTAGTAGGAGGAGGAGCAGTGATTGTCTCTCTCGCACTCATCTTTGGATTTGGGCAAATCACAACTCTTTCCATCTTTGTACTGAACATCACAACATTGTTCGGTTTAGGTCTGGGTGTAGATTACTCGCTTTTCATTGTAAGTCGCTTCCGTGAGGAGCTTACACGCGGTCGTAATGTCGAAGAGGCGATCGCTATCACGATTGCCACTGCAGGACGTGCGGTTACTTTCTCTGGTCTTACAGTTTCAATTGGCCTTGCAGGTCTTATTTTATTCCGTACCAATATGTTACGTTCGGTTGGTATAGGGGGTGTTCTTGTCGTTTTGATGGCGGTACTTGCTGCAATAACCTTGTTGCCTGCTGTTCTGGCCATTATTGGTACACGGGTAAACGCATTTCCTGTGCGTCTTCCGAGACTATGGGGACGAAAACAAATTCAGCCAAATCTTGATGGTTCAACCACTATCGATCCTCAACATGGGTTCTGGTACCGACTTTCGCAGGTTGTCATGCGCTATCCATTGCGCATATTTGTGACTGTTCTTCTCCTTATGATTGGATTGGGATTGCCTTTCTTTATGGTACGATTCTCTGCACCGGATGCCTCGATTCTCCCTGTTGATGTACCTTCGCGTGCTGCATATGATTTACTCGCCAGTCGATTCAATGCTCGTGAAACGACGCCGATTCTCTTAGCAGTGCAGACGAAAGGTAATGTGCTTACGCCTGACAATGTTCGTAATCTCTATACTTATGTACGACGTATTGAAGCGGATCCGCGAGTTGCACGAGTAGATAGCATAGTTAGTGCCGATCTTCGATTAACACTAGCACAATACGAGTTATTGTATACACATCCTCAACTGATTGCTGATCCTTACCTATCCGCGCTTCTTAAGTCATCTGTAGCTGGAGATACTACGATGATCTCTGTTATCAGCAAATATGGAATGCTCGATCAGAATTCGCAAGAATTAGTACAGACAATTCGTAATACTCATCCTGGGAATGGTATTACAGTGCTGGTTGATGGCGGAACTGCGGGCATTATCGATTATGTACATTCCCTCTACACTGACTTTCCTATGGCAGTGTTGATCGTATCGATTACCACCTATGTTGTGTTACTGTTGTTTTTCCGTTCACTGTTCTTGCCCCTTAAGGCTATATTGATGAACACGCTCTCGATTCTGGCAAGTTATGGGGCATTAGTTGTCATATTCCAGAATGGATTTATGCATCAAGCGCTCGGCTTTACTCCACTGGGTTTTGTTGAGGCCTCGAGTCCAATTCTCTTGTTCTGTACCTTGTTTGGTCTCTCAATGGACTATGAAGTGTTCCTGCTTTCGCGAATACAGGAAGCGTATTGGCAGACAGGAGACAATGCGAAGGCAGTTGCTCTTGGTTTGCAGCGTAGTGGAAGAATTATTACCAGCGCAGCTCTGATCGTGATTGTGGTAAGTGCATGTTTCGCTACCGCTGACATGATCCTGGTTAAAGCGTTGGGACTTGGTATGGCGCTAGCAGTAGCGCTCGATGCAACGTTAGTACGTGGGTTGCTCGTGCCTGCTACCATGCGCTTACTTGGCGATTGGAACTGGTGGCTTCCGTTTGTAGGTGTGCAACGTCGTCAACCATTTTTAGCTGAGGACACAGATATGCAAGAATTGGAGCAGGAGAGAGAAGATGAACTTCATATTGTATTGGGTGAAGATGCTCAGATAGGAGGGAAGCAATGAAAAAGATTTTTGGGGTAGTTCCAGCGCTCATTGTGCTGATGTTAATTCTTTCCTCTTGTGGCTTTCCAGGTGTTGTTTCAACGTCGGCTCAATTACCTACGGTAAATGTAGCGCCTACGGCAACTCCATTGCCCCCCATTCGCTTTCCTCAGGATGAGGCGCCCCATCGTGATTTGACAGAATGGTGGTATTATACTGGCCATTTGAATTCCGTCATGCCAGGTGGGCAAGTGAATCATTACGGTTTCGAACTGGTCTTTTTTCAAGCTCTTCGAAGTGACCTTCCGCCAGTCTATGCTGCACACTTCGCGATCAGTGATATTTCTCGAGGCGAGTTCCATTTTGATCAACGTCGCTTGACAGAACCGAATGCGGTAATACCTGATGGCACATCGACCAAAGGCATTGATGTACAAATAGACGACTGGTCAATCAAGGGTATCAATGGATCAGATCACCTGATTGCGAAGATGAAAAATTATGCTTTCCACATTGACCTGAAAGGTTTAAAGCCAGCGACTCTACACAACGGGAATGGGTTAATAACTTATGGGCTAGGTGGATTTTCCTACTATTATTCACGTACACGTATGTCTCTTTCAGGGACATTGGTTGACCATAATCAATCTCTTCAGGTATCAGGTGAGGCATGGATGGACCATCAGTGGGGGAACTTCTTAACTCTAAGTGGAAGTGGATGGGATTGGTTTAGCATACAACTTACTAACAATACTGAGATGATGTTGTACTTGATTCGTGATAGCACTGGTAAGATTATCTCAAGCTATATTGGCTATATAGGACCTCAGGCCGAGAGTATCCTGTTGCCTGGAAGCGCGCTTAGCGTGACTGTTCTTAGCCACTGGAGAAGTCCGGTCACAGGAGCAAACTATCCCTCTGGCTGGAAGCTTGAAATAATCGATGCAAAGGTACGAGCGTCGCTTCTACTCTTACCAGAATTGAAAGACCAGGAACTGGTGGTTTATACATCGACAGGTAATAGCTATTGGGAAGGAGCCGTGAGCATTCAAGGGCAAAGTGCAGGACAGGTTGTCAGGGGTGAAGGTTATGTCGAACTTACAGGCTATGCGCATTAACCTCAAATGTAGTAAAAAATATGGTATACTCTTCAGGTATCTATAGAAACCTACTTCCGTTTTAAATTTGTAATTGCATGTGTTAAGATATTGTGACGCTAAATGTGCTACAATGTAACACTGTGCGTTGTTGTGTCAATTATTTCCTACCAGATGTTTGGTTATTAAGATATGGTTCGATATACTCTTGGGATGGGTGGTAATTATTTGCAAAAAGCGCAGGAAGCATAGATGGAGACCAGAACTCGACCACCAACACAAGAACAATCAGCTATTGTTGAGCGTGTTGCTCGCATAGTTTCACGTGTACGAGGAGCAAAACCTGATTATGCTCGTTTGGCTGCTGAATTAGAGCCAGCAATCCCTTTTGATGTTTTTGGCATGGCGCTATTGCGCCATGATCGAGAGGCAGTTCGTGTGGTGGTCTGTACCCGTGAGGCTGACGGATGGATTGCACATTATCACCAGCATCCCCTAAAAGACTCGATGGTTGAAAACATATTACAACGTTGCCAAACTACATCTGTTGGGACATCTTACAACGAAGCGTATCTAGCCCCTGAGGCGCCTCCTAAGGAGGATCTTGCAAATATCGAGATTAGGAACTATCCAGTTGGGTTAGATGGATCTCCTGCGCAAAGTGGAGATGCTCTGAGCGGTAGACCTTACCTGCGTTCTACGTTGATCGCCCCATTGATGGTTGGAGATCGGATACTTGGTTCACTTGAACTGGGTAGCACACGCATAGATGCATATGCCGGGGAGGCTCTCCGGCGGCTCATCAGTGCTTTGGCACATGTCCTTGCAGCAGCCATCGAAAGTGCACAGATAGGTGGTAGTGTAGAAATACAAGATCGGCAGCGTGAGGAATTAAAGAATGTTTCCAGCGCTCTTGCCACTGAGATGGATCTTTCCATGATTCTCAATAGAGTTGTGGTTGGAATTGCGAAGTCGCTGGACGTTTCCTCTGCAATAATCACATTGGATCAACAGCGTGGTAGCTTGAAATTGATTGTGCAATTTGGACTGGATAGCATTGGTTTGAAACAAATTGTAGAGCGTGAAATAGCAGTAACCGAACAGGCTATTATTGGTTTTACCCTGAAGCGTCGTCAGCCCAATTTTTCAAATGATATTGCAGTAGATAGTCGTTTTCCGGCAAGCCAGATATTTGCTTCACATTTAGGCATTCGTTCCATTTCCTGCTATCCACTTGCGAGCGGTTCAACTGTGTATGGAGCATTATTGCTCTGCTCTTCTGAACCGGGAGGCTTTACACCTCTCAAATTAGATATTCTTTCCCTCTTTGCAAGCCAGGCAACGATAGCTATTCATAATGGCATCTTGCTGGAATCAGCGAGAGAACGTAGGCGATTTCAAGAAGCAATTGAGCAACTTGACGCAGTTCGCGGACAGCGTAGTTCTTTTGAATCTGATGAATTGTATGAACTGCTATTGCTCAAAAGGGTTCGGGAAGAGTCTGAACAGATCTTTGGTGTGAGTTTTAGCAGCCTGTTACGTTTTATCAGTGATCATTTATTGACGTCCAGTGAACGTGATCTACAGAAATTATTGAACGCCGTCAATGATGAACAACAGGTCACACAAGCAAACCATATGAATGGAACTTTGCTACCTTTTGAAGAGCAGAAAACTGGAACACTTATTGAAACTGCCGAGGCAGCGCTTGTTCGCGCTGGATTATTGGGTGATGTAAGCGCAGGACTTACCCCGATGATAACTCAACTCTATGAGAATATTAGAAATAACATGACTACTCCCTGGTTTGTTACCGATGGACGAGGGAAATGTATTTATGTAAATCCAGCAGCAGAAGTATTTTGTGGAATACATGTTTCTCTAGATAAGTTAGGAAACCTTGCTAGTTTGCAACATCCAGCACAAGAAACCGGTAAAGATGCTTTAAAAATCGATTTGAAAGAGGTATCGTGGCCATTAGAAAGCCAGATTCATTTCGATACTTATCTTCCTTACCCTCAGAATTCATCATTGACTCTATTAGATGCATTTGCAGGTTTGTTTTCACGTATACGCAATGCCGATGAAGTGCGCCTGTACCTAGAAGAAATTACTCACTCTGATCTTGTCTCAAATGATATAAAAATAGTTGAGCGCCAACGAAACCTTGCACAACTGGAATTTTCGCTGGCACATCCATTTCGCTTTATTATTGCCGCAGAACCTGTGCAAAAAAGACAGAACCAGCAATTTCAAGTCGAGTCTGATGTGATCGAAGAGAGGGAGTCTTTTTTTATCAATATACCTTCTTCAATGGAGCCGAGAAATCGTTTTTCTGATTCAGAAGCAATGCTTCCAAATAGCGCTCCTTCAGATCGCCATTATCAATTTGTGTGTTTTACTCTGTATGATTCGCAAGGTCACCTTTTAGGGAATGCTTTAGAGATTCAAAATATCACTGAGCAGGTACAGGATGAAAAAAACAAGGCAGTATTGCTCTCAACAGTCTCACATGATTTACGTACACCCCTCACAGCCATTAAAGCTGCAGTGACAGGACTTCTGCAGCCTGATATTACATGGGATGAACAGTTGCTTAACGAAATACTTGAAGATATCGATTGTGAGGCAGATCATTTGCTCTCTCTCATCAATTCTTTCATCGAAATGTCACGTATTGATATGGGGGCGTTGGTACTCGAAAAAGAGTGGTGTGACATTGTGGAAATTGTACATAGTACTATCACTGATGATAAGCGGTCGTTAGCCGGCCATCCGATACACACGGATTTTCAAACACAGTTACCAATGGTATATGTTGATTATGTTCAGATCAAACGAGTGTTACATTGTTTGATGGAAAACGCTGTACATCATAACCCGAAACATGCTGAGATTGTTATCGCAGTTGACACTGTTAATGTTGGAGATGAAGATGTAGTCACGCCCGGAGATTCTGACAACTACTTGCGTGTACGGGTTATTGACCATGGGATCGGCATACCAAATGGAGAGCAAGAGCGGATTTTCAAGACCTTTTACAGTCTTGATACACAAGGTAGTGGGCTTGGACTGGCAATTAGCAGAGGAATTGTTGAAGCACATCAGGGTCGTATCGTAGTCGAGCCTGTCCTCGGTGGAGGATCATGTTTTGCCTTTGTATTACCAATTTCGTGATAGGGGGTACTTGCCTCATGAAAGCAAAAGGGAAATGCATACTCATCGTAGATGACGAACCGCCGATACAGCGAATATTACGTAGGAATCTTACCATGAGTGGTTATGATGTCCTGGTTGCAGACAACGGAGAACAAGCTTTAGAACTGATACATCTACATGAACCGGATCTTATATTACTAGATTTGTGGTTGCCAGGAGAGATAGATGGCATGAGTGTGTGTGCGCAAGTGCGTCGATGGTCGCAGGTGCCAATTATTGTTGTTTCGGCTCGGACAGACGAAAAGCAAAAAGTGCAGGCACTAGATAAAGGGGCCGATGATTATTTAACCAAACCATTTAATAATGATGAGTTGCTTGCGCGTGTACGGGCATGTCTAAGACGATCTGCAAATGTTTCAGAAGGGATGAATGTTCAAGTACCGGAAGTAATAACCTCTGAAGATGGTTATGTTAGTATCGATCTTGAACGACGACTAGTGCGTGCAGGCACTCATGAAATGAAGCTAACTCCGACAGAGTTTGAATTGTTACACCAATTAATGTTGCATGCGGGTAAAGTAATGACCCATCGCGCATTGTTACGGTCGGTATGGGGACCTGAGTATGGTGAAGAAACTGATTATTTACGGGTCTATGTGAGGCAGCTTCGACTGAAAATCGAGGAAGAACCTTCACAGCCAAAGTACATACTTACTGAGCCTGGAGTGGGCTATGTTTTTCGTCCGCAGGTGATTGTAGCACATGCAGATGAAGCACAATCAGCTCTTTCCACAATAACGTCAAGCGAAACGTAAAAAACAGACATTCAATGAAAGAGAAACTTTAACACAATTTTAATGACTTTTTTGAGTTTTTTATGCTTATCTAACTTGTTGTACAATACACTGCCATACTGGGAATATCTAGGGTTTAGTATTGTGTGGGAGTGAAATGCGAATATAGACTTCCCTGGGGAGAGAGAAGTTGTTTTCCGCAAGGTAAAGGAATTAGATGAACAATGGAGTCACAAGACCGAATTATGGATGGAGACCTACAGACGTTAGGTCTTCAATCTATTCTGAAAATGCTCGCGCTCAGTGGGAAAACTGGTACATTGTTTGTACACTCGGGGCCAGAAACTCTTTCCATTAGTCTGCGAAAAGGCCAAATCATGGCTTTACATGAAGAGAGTTACATCAAGTCAGATTTACTGAGCATGTTCTGCCTCATTAATAAACTTGATCCACCTCGCGCTCACGCTGTACGTGAGGTTTCGCAAGGGAATCTCCAGGTGGCGTTCGCAATGCTGGTTGAACGCAATTGGATGAGCGCTGAAGAGATGCAACGCCGGCTTGAATTTGCTGTCACACAATCAATTAGCCATGCCCTGCGCTGGGTAGATGGGCGTTTCTCTTTTCATCGACAATTGGTTACTATGGAAAGCCGAATGCGGCCATTGGATATTGACAGTGTGCTTCTTGAAGCATTACGCCAGGCAGACGAGTGGGAGGAAGTGGGAGAGACTTCACTTACTCGTATGACAGTTGCTCGTTGGCTCCCAGAAGTAAGCAATGATGTGCGTAGTCTAGGATTGAGCCAGGAACATATCGAAGTACTCTGTCTGGCGAATGGTGAAGTACCACTGCAAGCCATGGCTATGGTTCTGATGATTCCTGAGGCTCGCGTTGTGCGGATGATGAATCATTTGCTAGGATTGCACCTGATAGAAGTAGTTGATACGGCATTAGAAGCGGAATTACAGCAGAAGCTCTCGAATATCATTATTACGTGCCAGCATACTTTAGCTCAGCGGCGACAAAATCATGTTCCGGCTCAACATCTTCTCGGATTGATCGAAACATTGTCTCAGTGTATTAATGAGTTGCTCATTCATCACGGCACCTATGCGAAAAGCCTGCGTGGGCGGGGACAACTTCCTTTCACAGAGATTGTTCGCTATTTAGAACGGCGTTTTGATCAGCCCCTGCAATTGATAGCAAAGCAGCAATATCCCATTCTGGAAACAGTGACCTTTACAAATGGGCAGTTAGACTGTACTGAGATCATTCATCTGGATAAGTTGGTGAAAGGAGAGAAGCTAGAGGAGTTTTATTGGGAGGCAGTACTGGGACTTGCTATATTCTTACGAACTGTTTTCTCAACGTTGTTAAATGACGAGGTAGGTAATTCACATACAGGCCGTCAACTCAACTACGTTTGGAAAGCCTTTCTAACAGAAGTTGATCAAGAGATTCAACAGTATCAACTCTATAGAGCACATCAGAACACACAACAAATACGCAACCGGTATAGTGAGACTTTATACCAGATTGGGCCGGGTAGAAGTAGTGTCCCCCAAGGTGATGGCAATCTTTACTGGTCGCCAGAGACGCAAAGGAGGTTAATATAGATGATAGAACCAGGGCCAACGGTTCTAGTAGTGGACGATAGTCCTACTGTGCGGAAAATTGTTCAAATGACCCTGCAACGCGAACATATTAGAGTTATTACTGCTGGTGATGGTTTAAGCGCTCTTACCTCAGTGGCAGATGAAATGCCTGCTCTGATTCTCCTTGATATACAGTTACCGCGCATGGATGGGTACCATATTTGCCAGATAATACGGAAAAACTTGCAGTTTCGAACAATACCTATTATTATGCTCAGTGGGAAGGATGGTTTATTTGACAAGATGCGGGGAAGGCTTGCTGGGTCAACAGAATATTTGACGAAGCCGTTCGACTCAGTAGAATTGATCCAGACAGTGAAAAAGCATCTTGTGGGTTGGCAGCAACGTATGCCCCCGCAGTATGAAGGTATGCGTTCGCGTCTGAGACATCGTGGATAATCTTTGTATCAGACGCCGAATGAAGAATGCGAATTATTCGGAAAGGTTCATTCCCCTCATATAGATCTCCTGAGAAGTATAATGGCGCACATTATAGCCATTCTTTCCCATTGACTGGGCAGGGTGTTGCGCCCAAACAAAGGAAAGGTATACTGTTATGCTAGGGCAAAAGATATTGGTAGTTGATGATAGTTGGACAGAGTTAGCGATGATCGCAACTCCACTGCGGAATCAAGGCTTTGATGTGGTAACTGCTGTGGATGGCGATGAGGCTCTTGAGAAAGTCTTCAAAGAGAGGCCGCAATGTATTGTGCTCGATGTAGTCTTACCTAAGCAGAATGGATTTCAACTCTGTCGAAAGTTAAAAAGCTTGGATGCGAGCAAGCATATTCCAATAATTTTGTTGACAAGCAAGAATACTTCACTTGATAAATCCTGGGGACTTCGGCAAGGCGCTGATATGTATATGACAAAACCTTTTAATGAGGATGAACTGCTAAACAATGTTCGGCAACTCTTGTAATCATAGGAGCATTTAAATGGTGCAGCGCGATATAGGGAAACTCTCGCAGCCTAGATTAAATGAACTGCAACGTCAGAAAGACATCGCCACCGTCAGACCTTCAGGTGGGAATCTGGCAAGCAACGTGCGAAGTTTGCCTGGGAATGTTATCTCGCCAGGGGAACTACCAAACATGCAAGCAGAAGCAGTTGTCGTTGGCGAGCAATACCTGGTCTTCTCGCTTCTTGAATGTGAGCTTGCTCTCAAAGCCGAGCATATCGATGGTGTAGAACGCCTCGCGGATGTGACTCCAGTTCCTAATGTAGCATCATGGATCAGTGGAGTGATCAACTTACGTGGTTCTATAGCATCAGTTGTTGATTTACGAGCATTTCTAGGTATGGAGCGTTTGCCTTTTAATCCACGTACCCGCCTATTATCGGTGAGAGCCAATGAAATGGTGATATGCCTGGTCGTGGATAGTGTCAGCGAAATGATACCTATTCCCTCATCAGCAATAAATGGAAATGTACGTCATGCCAATATTCCACAATGGTTGGCTTCCTATGCTTCTGGAAGTACGCTTGTTGGAAACCGATATATTATCTTATTGGATGCAGCACGTCTGCTGTTCTCCGACAAGATGCAACACTACTCTTAGAGATCTTAGGAGTATCCTGGTGATATTGCAAAATGCTGCTTCAAACGAGAGGAGGCCTGGAGGATGAATGACACCGATAGAGGAGGAATGACAGTAAGTTCATTGTTGGTAATGGGACTCACTGCTTCAGTTGTCATTCCTGTCATCGCTATTATTGTACTTGGTATTTTAATTAAGAATGTTACAGATCAAACAGTCGTTGTTTACATGGTGGGGGTATGTGCTCTGATCGTGTTACTGGGCGTACTGTTGGTTAATTATTTTGTACGTCGCAGAATCCTGGATCGGGTTCAGGGACTTGTAGATGTATCCCGAAGATATGCAGCGGGAGACCACTCTGTACGAGCTTTGGTCATCGGCGATGATGAATTCGCTATGCTTGCTATGTCTTTGAACACGCTATTTGATAACCAGGGCTTTTCCTCTGGTGGAACAGCGGCAGCTGCAAGTAACTCGAGTGATGCTGCAGCTCTACAAGCGCAGATCGAGAAGCTCTTGCAGGAAGTAAGTGCTGTGGGTGATGGTGACCTTCGAGTACAGGCAGAAGTAACTCCAGATACACTTGGGGTTCTGGCTGATTCTTTCAATTATATGATTGAAGAGCTTGCCAAAGTTGTTGGTAGGGTGCAAGCTACTGCAATGCAAGTAACGAATGCCACACGTCGCATTCTTGATCGTTCTGATGAACTTGCGCAGGCCTCTTCAACTCAAGTGGAACAAATTTCACAAACAACTGAAGCTGTAGAAGCTCTGGCTATTTTTATTCAAAATGTAGCTCGCAATGCTCAATTGAGTACCGAAGCAGCGCAGGATGCATTGCATAATGCAGATGCTGGTCAGCAAGCTGTACGCCAGTCTATTGACGGAATGCTGGTTATTCGAGAAAACGTGCAGGAAACTTCGAAGAAGATCAAGCGTCTTGGAGAGCGCTCCAATGAAATTGGAGAGATTGTTCGTATTATCGAAGATATTGCAGATCAGACAAACCTACTAGCACTTAACGCTGCAATTCAATCTGCCATGGCAGGAGAGCATGGACGTGGGTTTGCAGTCGTTGCCGATGAGATCCGTCTACTTGCGGAACGTTCGACCGAGTCAACAAAACGAATTGCAACGCTCGTCAAGAGCATTCAAGGTGATACTTTTGAGGCAGTGGTTGCCATGGAAGATAGCACCCAGGAGGTGGTCAAAGGGTCACAACTTTCTGACGAGGCTGGCCGAGCCCTGAACTCAATTTATACTGCTGTGGAACGACAAGCGCAGATGATTGAGACCATCGCTCAGGCTGCGAATGAGCAGGCCCAAGTTTCTGAAAACGTAGCTGTTGCAATGGGGCAGATTTCTGAGATTACACGCCAGACTAATGCGGGTACACAAGAAGCTGCTATGAGTGTAAGCTACCTTGCTGAGCTTGCTGATCAATTGCGAGCTTCGGTTTCAACATTTCGGTTGCCTGATCAAGCAAATGAAATGGTGGATGTATTCCCAAGCATGGCAGGTATGCCGGCGTTGCAAGGTGGATCTCCTGATCAGTATTACCAGCAAGGTCTGGGGATGGGGATACAGAATGAATGGAATCAGGGTTTCTCTAGTGATTTTCTGCCACTCCCTCAACCCCAGGGATCAGGAAATTCTGAAGCTAATCAATTCGTATTCAATAATCAGCGGGACTTTGGATCCCAGCCAGGATTTTCCAGTAACCCCATGTACGGTGGGCAGCAATTCAATGATGGCCAACAATATGGGAACCAGCAGGCTTTTGAAGGTCAATACTATGGGAACCAGATGAACTTCAATGGCCAACAATATGGGAACCAGCAAGCGCTTGAGGGACAACAGTTTGGCATTCAATCTGGTAATGGAGATATGGCAGCCTTCGAACAACAAGGATATGCTGGAGGACAACAATACTATAATCAGATGCCAGAATCTACTTTTGGGAATCCGAATCAATCAGCATTTCCTTTTTCGAATCAGGTACCAGGGATGGGACAGCAAAGCTCCGGATCACAACCAGGGCAATCAATGCCGATAAGTCAACGTTGGAGAAGTCCCCAGCAGAATCAACCTTCCTTTGGACAAGATCAGGTGCCTTTCCCGAATAATGGTCACTCGGGACAATAGCAAATGGAGTTCCAGTTAGGTGGAGCATTGCTTCTCAGATAGTGGAACTAGAATGAGTGGGTGCGCTAAGCATGTCGAATACATTTGATAAACTATCAGTCCTCGATTCATTTATCGAAGAAGTGAATAGTTATTTGCCGGAAATCGAGGCAAATCTCGGACGTTTAGTGCACATGCCTGATGATAAGGAAGCGCTTGAGGAGACGTATCGTCGCGTTCATACCATCGGTGGCTCTGCATCAATGATGGACTTTCCAGGTCTTGCACATGTCGCACATGGTATGGAAGATATTTTGGGTGATGTTCTAGATGATCTTGGAACTCTAGATCAGCTTAGCATTGGGCTTTTACATCGCTCTCTTGTACGTATGCATAGGCTACTGGATGGCATTCACAATGGTATCGACGAGGACGCAGTTATAGCAGAAGACGATGAAGACTATTCTCAATACCGTTTGATGATTGAAACATCTATGCGTAACGGAGCCAATGTATCTTCTGACGAAGAAAGCAAGGCCCAGGTATTTGCTCCTATGCAGCCTGTTGTGGAGTCACCAATAGCCTCTCTTGATGACATGGTAGCGTCATTCCGTACACCTACTATGACAACAGGAGAAGAAGTTTCGTGGCCAGAAGAGCCAATTTTAGAGCAGGATGCCGATCTAACACCTCAACCCATACATGATACTCAGCCTCATCAGCCCTCTCAAACTATAACACCTGTTCCTGTTGAAGCAACTCAGGAGAGTGCTCTGGAAATGCTTGCTGGATCAACATTGCATTCAGTTCCTCAAGATTCGCAAACAGTTAGTTCTCAAGCTACTCCCCTGCAAGGACAACCCGAAATTGGAGGGCAGATGGAAGTTGAGGAAGAACCTTCTCAACCGGAGACAGCTAAAACAGATGTTACTCTTCCCTCACCCGAGCTTTCATATGTTCAAATTTATGAAGGCTTACAAGAAGAATCCCAGGTGTTAGAGAGTCAGGCCTCTGCTTTGAAAAGAACGCTTGCTCAATTGCGTCTATCAGTGTCCCTCATTGAGGGGCAACGTGCTGAGTTCAAGGGTTTTCTTGATGGTTCGAAAGACGCGCTTGAACGCATGGAAGATTGGGCCGGGAGGGCTATGGGGCTTAATCTACGTAATAGCCCTGAGCAGGTAAGGCGTTATCTTCCATTATCTGTAATGTGGGTAGCAAACAGCAAACTTAAAAAGGTGCTTGATTTGCTCATACAAATGACTAGTAGTGTCGAAGTGACGGATGAGGAAATGCATACTGCACTACAACAGTTACGCTCATCCATCGAGCTGTGTGGCGATGCTTTCGAGCGATTGCAATCAAATTCATCTGTAAACTTATTCACCCATGATGATGGTTGGACACCATGGGAGATGCGTACTGATGGTCAATCAGAGGCTCTGAATGAGCGTGTAACGTTTGAGCGCCGTGGCGATCCTGTATCTATGCGTGCAGAGATAGAAGCGAGAGTGCGAGAAGAATTACGAAATGAATATGAGGCCCGTCCACTTACACTTGCTGCACGTGCTGAATTAGAAAAACAACTACGAGAAGAAATTCGTGAGGAATTCGAGGCTAAAAAGCAGTTACAGGCAAGTGTCTCTGGTCCGCAAACCGCTGAAACACTTCAGGAGATCGAGACTCGTTTGCGCAATGAGATTGAGATCGAAGTTCGTCGTGAGTTTCTTAGTCAACTTACCAGAGAAGATGAGGAAATTGACAATCCTGCCGTTTATGATACAACACTGCCGTACCACGTGTTACCTACCAATACTTTTGTGCCTCCTCAAACTACAGTAGCAACAGCTTCATTTGGCGGGGATTTCGGTGAGGAGGCTAACGAGATATTCCGCTTAGAGGCGGAAGAACATCTGCAAACCATTAGCATGCATGTTGCTGCTCTTGAAAGTTCGCCGACCAACCTTGAACCGATACAAGGAATTCGGCGCGCGACACATACGCTTAAAGGTGCTGCCGGCATGATGGGTTTCCGTGCCATTGCTGAACTCTGTCACATTTCTGAAGACTTGCTCGATAGTGTGACTGAGGGTGCCATTCAAATATCATCATCGATTGTAAGCTTAATACTAGATACTGCTGAAGCACTCGATGTATTGATAAATCAAAAAGGTTCCGAAGCTGATAACCAGGCTACCATACAGTCTCTTCGTGCTCGATATACAGAGTTGCTGGGTGATCAATCCTCTTTAACCAATGCAATTGAAGAGGAGATTGCAGACGAGTTTGAAGAGAGCGAATCCGCAGTACTTACAGAAGCACCTGTTACGAATGTGGTTGCGAAGACACAATCGAATACTACGGGCGTGCAACAAGCGACCAGGATTGATCTCAGTGTGCGAGTACCCCTCCTCAAGCTAGATGAGTTAGTGAATCTTTTTGGTGAGTTGCTTGTGAACCGCAGTGTGTTAGAGGAACGCTTGCAGCGTTTGATGAGACTTGTCTCAGATACTGGAGTTAGTAGTGCTCGATTACTTAATGTAGGCCAGAAACTGGAAAGCCGCTTTGAAGCTACCACATTACCTAGTGGCCGTTCGTTACAGGTGATGCCCGGTCAAGGCAATCAGAGTTTGGGTTATAACTTTGGAGGCAATGGTAAGAATGCAGGTAATCGAATTGAACCTTCACACATGGATGAGTTCGATGAGCTTGAGCTAGATCGTTACACTGAATTCCATCAACTGGCACGTGGCTTGAGCGAAGGTATCTCCGATATGACAACGCTTAGCAATGAGATGGAAGCCATTATTCGAGACTGCGAAAGTATCTTCGCCCGCGAAAATCGTTTAAATACGACTTTCCAAGATCGCTTAATGAAAGCCCGCCTGGTTCCACTTTCAACCATGATACCGCGTCTTTATCGAACTGCGCGAGCTGTGGCTCTCAAGCAGCATAAAGAATTTGAATTGGTGCTGGAAGGACAGGAGACAGAAGTAGATCGTACAGTAATTGAGGAAATTGCTGGACCTCTGCTCCATCTTATGCGTAACGCCGTAAACCATGCCATTGAAACGCCTGAACTGCGAATGGAGAAAGGTAAATCGCCTGCAGGACAGATTAAATTATCTGCCGCCTACGAAGGGAATCAGGTCGTCATAACTGTGCGTGACGATGGTACAGGTATCGATCCGCAGCGTGTACGGAATGCTGCTATTGAGCAACATATTATTCAACGAGATCAGGTACTTAGTGACAGCGAAGTGATTGAACTTATCTTCCGACCTGGTTTTTCGACTGCTGAGGTGTTGAGTGAAGAAAGTGGGCGTGGTGTAGGGCTGGATGTGGTACGGGATAGTGTTTCACGTCTCCGAGGTTCGCTAGAGGTAGAATCGACGCCTGGTCAGGGTACAGCGTTTACTATGAAGTTTCCGACTAGCCTGGCTATTCAAACTACCATGATGATTCGTATCGGAGAACACCAGTTTGCAATTCCTACTGTGGTAGTTGAATCCATTGGGCGTCTGGATAGCTTCAAGCAATCGACATTCGCTGGCAAACCTGCATTAGTTGTTCAGAATGATCTCTATCCTCTCAATTTCCTGTCTCAGCTTTTGGGATTACCTGTAAGTGAACTTGACGAAAAGGCCCCTGTACTCCTTGTGCATACGGATCGCCATCGTGTTGGTCTAATGGTTGACGAAATCAAAGGAAAAATGGATGTGGTGATGAAAAATTTAGGCCCACACTTGAGACAAGTGCATGGTATAGCGGGTGGTACAGTCATGGGTAATGGTCGGGTCGTGCTCGTGCTTGAATTGAGCGAATTGTTATCTTCTCGTCCACATACTCTTAGTGGCTCGCCCGGTACAGTAGGCATGCCGGAACTGCGGCAGGGCTCTGTTGCTCAAACGTTCTTGCCTGATGCACGCACAAATCTGGATCTAGCTCCAGGACGCTCAAGTACTACTTCACCAAAAATACCTGCTGTTAGGGCTGCTGCCCAGGTTTCGGGTAAACATATCCTGGTGGTTGACGATAGCCCAAGTGTTCGTCGTGTGGTGGGAAATATGCTCAGGCAACATGGATGGGAAGTACAAGTTGCTCGTGATGGTGTTGAAGCCCTTGATATGATTTCCAATGAAACCCCGGCGGGAGTTTTGCTGGACATAGAAATGCCACGTATGGATGGATATGAGTTGATGGCGACAATACGTGCTCAAGAGCAGTATCGAACACTACCGATTGTCATTTTAACCTCAAGAGCGGCCTCAAAACACCAGCAACGAGCTATGCAACTTGGAGCAAGTGCTTATGTAGTTAAGCCGTATCAGGATGAAGAACTGATCAACATTCTGAACTCGCTAGTCTATGGAGCGACTGTTCAATAGAAGTTGAATTCAAAGGGATTATACATGGGCATAGAACGTGCTGTAACACGATGGTATCTACAACGGATCGCTTACGAGAGTGAAGCGGCTTCATTAGAAGCAAAGCTGAGTGAAGTGAGGAACAATGCACAGGAGCTGGGAAGTAAAGAGCGAGCTGAATTTGAGAAAAAGCTCGCTCATACGCTGGCCAGATTGCAAACTTTAGGTCCGTGTCCCAAGGCGATGATGGGTTGATATTTAACCTGCTACTGCTTCTGCGATTAATCTACCCATCTCATTTGTTCCTACAGATGCTTTGCCAGGTTCATACAGGTCTACAGTTCGATAACCCGCTTCAATGACCTTCTCCACAGCGGTTTCAATAGTTTGTGCCTCCTGCTTAAGATTGAATGAGTAACGCAACATCATGGCAGTAGTCAGAATTGCAGCGATGGGATTGGCTTTGTTTTGTCCTGCGATATCAGGCGCTGAACCGTGAATTGGCTCATAAAGGCCAAATAACCCGTGTGCTGTTTCACGAGTTCCCAGACTTGCTGATGGAAGCATTCCCATAGAACCCGCTAACATTGAGGCCTCATCGGTTAGAATGTCACCGAACATATTCTCAGTGACTATCACGTCGAAGCTGGAGGGTTGCCTGATCAATTGCATTGCGCAGGTGTCCACTAAAAGGTGTTCAAGCGATACATCAGGGTATGCTGGCGCAATTCGATCTGCCGTTCGCCGCCAAAGTCGGGAGGTACTTAGAACATTGGCTTTATCAACTGATGTAACCTTTTTGCGTCTGCCTCGTGCTAACTCGAAGGCTGTGCGTAGGATGCGTTCAATCTCGATCTCACTGTATAGCAATGTATCGACTGCCTCCAACCCCTCGGAAGTCTCACGAATTTCGCTTGGCTTGCCAAAGTAGAGTCCGCCTGTGAGTTCCCGCACAACCAGTAAGTCAGTCCCTTGCAGGGCATCAGGTTTAATAGTGGATGCATTGAGCAAGGCTTTGAGTGGGTGAATCGGGCGTAAATTGGCGTAAAGCGCCAGTTCTTTGCGCAAGCGAAAAAGCGCACGCTCGGGCTGTATTTTTGAATTTGGTCCCTCGTAACGCGGAATGCCCCCAACTGCGCCAAATAATATTGCATCACTTTGCTGACAGAGCTGCATGGTTGCGTCAGAAATAGCATCACCTTCAGCCTCAATAGCTGTAATGCCAACTAACGCGTTTTGTAAGTTGAATGTATGCCCATAACGTTTGCCAATTTTTAGAAGCACCCTTACGGCCTGTTCAGTGACCTCTGGACCAATGCCGTCACCTGCTAATACTGCGATAGAATAGTTTCCCATTTTGCTTTTACCTATGCCGCTACGTCAATCGTGATCATCTGGGGACGCTCAGTTTCCTCTGGTACTGGTTCACCCTCAGCCTCGAGGCTTTCAATGTAACCAGTAATCGCCTCTTGAGCGCGCTCAATACATTGCTCTATCGTTTCGCCATGAGTGATACAACCTGGTAAGGCAGGGACCGTTACGGTATATCCTCCCTCTTCAGGGTCAGGTTCGAGTAGTATTGTATACTTTCTCATGATAGGATTCTCCTCTATAACAACTCTTGAAAATCAGCGACACTCAGTCCAGCCTGCTTCAAGATCGATTGCAATGTCTTGGGTTTAATGGTTTCTCCTGCATGAACGGCGACAGTTATACGCATACCAGGATGTTCAGGATGTCTTAAATAAGCGTGAAAGCTGTGGTGGTGTTGGAAATACCAACCAGCTCGCCGAAGCGCTCGGATCACCTCAGCCCCCAGTGATACGCGGCAACCGCGGGCTCATACTTTTTCCTCTTTTACAAAATGACGCAATTACATTCTTCTTTACAATTCTTGATTTGGATTGTATATGATAGCTTCATGAACTGTCAAACACCTGTGTAATCCCAATTTCTGTCCGTAGCACGAGTAGGTAAAACGTGCTATAATTTAGAAAAAGCTGGGAGACGCATTAATCGTTCTCCTTGCTGCTTTTAGACACTGCTATTATGCTAACCA
>WNFW01002029.1_pt1 | contig 26854 bp, 25 predicted proteins | sample 5400131 | NCBI WGS metagenome assembly WNFW01 (sample SAMN13153362, study PRJNA577476) | soil metagenome | isolation source: 20 cm soil or saprolite under grassland replicate 1 | place: USA:California | collected 2016-06-15 | reverse complement strand
GCCTGACAAGATTGCTCGAACGTGGATTTCATATACACTCCTTTGATACATTCGTTTCGTCCGCAGATACTCCTTTCTTCGATGCCCGGTGCTATATTGCTTCGGGAGGGGATCTGTTCTAGATTTCGGAGATACATCCCAGCAATGGGCGACGCAAGCGTCCCACCCAACCCCAAACCATAATTACTATCGAATGCCTCTTCTGGATCCCAGCAATGGGCGACACAAGCGTCCCCACCCAACCCAACACCACACCCGCCCCTACGCGGGTGGGAACGCAATATAGGAGGGCCACCAAGCGAGAGTGTGGATTTCTGGATGGAAGATGAAGGTGTCCATATGCAAGTCGCTTTGGTGCATCGGAATGAATTTTTTTTCATATTTATTTGTTATATATCATAGAGGGTTGGAGTTGTCGCTTGAAGTACTGAACTCTTGCCTGTTCGGTTAACTCATGCTACACTCATTGAAAAGGTTACAACTTTTTAAGATACCGCTCGTAAATCGTTATAGTAAGTGTTTGTTCTGTTAAAGTTATCTATCTAAAATACATAGCAAGCGGTGAATATTATGGATTCGGCACTACAGGCATCAGGTACGCTGGGGGTTTTAGGGGCACTTTCAAAGCCAGCAAGTAGAACGCGACGCCAGCAATCTAGTGGAGCATTGACTTCTGAGGGTATCTCAAGCAGAAATACGTCCATTGGAAGCAATGTTGCGGTGGGGGTAAAGACTTCATCAAGTGAATATGCGCAAGAGATTACTGTGGAGGCGTTGAAAGATGTCGAGCTTGTCGAGCTTGTGCTTGCAGGTGAACAAAATGCCTTCGAAGTGCTCGTTGAGCGATATAAAGATGCCGTGCAAAATCTCGCGTACAGGATGTTGGGCAATCCGACCGAGGCGGAAGATGTGACACAGGAAGTCTTTGTGCGTGCTTATACGCAGCTTGCGACATATAAACCTGCGCATAAATTTAGCACCTGGTTGTTGTCAATTGCTTCACACCTGGCCATTGACCAGCTTCGACGACGACGCTTTCTGGCGCTACCACTTGAAGATGTGCCTTTCCTGGAATGGATGGCCGACCTTGGAATAGGGCCGGAGCAGTCAGCGCTTCAGGGTGAGCAGCAAGACGAAATACAGACATATCTGCAGCGCTTGCCGAGCAAGTATCGAGCAGTGATCGTTTTGCGCTACTGGTATGATCTTTCATATGAAGAAATTTCGACTGCGCTGAACCTGACACCTGCACTGGTCAAAGCGCGGTTGCACCGCGCACGTGAGCTACTTGCGCGTTACATCAACGACAACAAGCAGAACGAGGAGGAGTTGATCGATGCGCTGCCGCGACGCTAAATTTTGGCTAACCGCTCAGCGTGAACATGATCTCTTACCATCGGAGGTTACAGCGCTCCAGGAACATCTAAAGCATTGTAGCGCTTGTCACACGTCTGAGCAATATCATAAGCGAACAGACCCCGCGCTTAACTCATCTACTTCTCGCATGCTTACAAGTATATCAACAGAGCGTATTATGCAGGCAGTAGAGAGGCAGAAACGCATCACTGAGCAGCTGGAATATCTTCGTAACCGACAAAGAACGCGTATGGCTCGTTTGCGCATTTTTACCCCCAGATTTGCTACTCTTACCTACTTGAGCATGGGGGTTCTCTCACTTTTACTGCTCACCTTACTCATTTTCAATACAGGTATCATTGTAAATATTCTCGAATCCTTTGGTGGCGTCATAGACACATTGGCTATTTTTGTACAGTATATTCAATCAGGATTAGCGTTTGTTCTCCAACAGGAGTGGCTCTTGTCAGCCATGGCGCTTGCTCTTGTAATTATGATGGGAATGTGGCTTCGCTTAATGCGTCATCCACAGGAAGCATAAAAGCGAAGGTCATGGACGTATAGGCGTCTATGATGGGGAGTTCCAGTATGCAAAAGGGCAAAAGATTCAATTGGCTCTTGCTCGTACTGGTGGTGTCATTGCTATTCTTTGGGTTAAAGATAAGTGGAATCGGAGCGAATCTCGCATGGATATTGCCTTCAGCACAGGCTACAGGTAAGATTGTAAATGGCAATGGCGTCACATGTACAAGAAACATCCAGGGTCCATCATTTAGGGAAAACATTATCATAGGGCCAAGAGAGGTAGTGTGCGGTAATGTCACTTCATTTGGTGGATTGGTGAACATTCAAGGCGAACTACATGGAAATGTAACGGCATTTAACAGCAATACATTTATCTCTGGACAGATTTTTGGAAATCTCACAGTATTTGGTGGCTCTATTGTGCTAAACGGCGGTGAGCAGGTACATGGGAATCTTGCAGTATATGGAACCAGAACGTTGAATGCCCAGAGCAAGCAACTTGATGGCATTATTACCGATCATGCCCAGGATCAAGCATTTCCAGGCAGAATGGGCAAATTCACATTTCCATTCTGGTCTTTGATAATTTGGATTATATTGGGAGTAGCGCTTAGTAGTTTGCTACCTGAACATGTAATGTTTGTAAGAACAACGGTGACTACTTCGACGCGGCGTAGTATAATAATAGGGTTATTAAGCATTGTACTGGCTCCAGTGGTGCTTGTCGTTTTAGTAACACTAATTCTGACAATTCCTCTGGCGCTTATCCTGGGGCTTGGGCTTATTGCAGCCTGGATTTTAGGAACCGTGGCTATCAGTTGGATTATCGGAGAATATATTCTCGACGCGGTAGCCCCGAAATATAATACGCGTCTCATAGACGTGGTGGTAGGATTGACGGTACTGGTATTGGTAGGGTCTATCCCCTATATTGGGTGGCTCATCAGTATTGGAGTGGGGTTGCTAGGGCTTGGAGCGGCCTTCTTAAGCCGATTTGGAACGCGGCTTTACAGCCAGCCTAAACAGCCACTTACATTATAAGACCGCTATTCAGGTCTTTTTTTCTTTCGCGCTGCCACCAATGACAGTGTGGGGAGCATTTGGGGACAAGCTATCGCATTCCTGAATGTGCAACCTTGAACGACGGTAGAGTGGCTCTCGCCCTCAGCACTCCCTATTATGTTGGATAGATGGGACGGACACAAGAAAAGTAATATGGAAGTTTTGTCAAGTGGCCGCAGAGGTGAATATGAGTATCGAAGTTGAGTTGACAGATTTAGCATACGGCGGTGATGCTGTAGGTCGATACGAGGGACGTGTCTTATTTGTGCCCGGAGGGATACCGGGAGAACGCGTTCGTGTGGAAATTGTTGAAGAACGTCGAGGCCATGCACGTGCAGAATTACTCGAGATTTTGCGAGCGGCGCCTGAACGTATTGAACCTCAATATCCCTTACTTACTGACACTGGTTGCCAGTGGCAACATATAACGTATCCAGCACAATTAACCTGGAAAGCACACATTGTCAGGCAGCTTCTCGTACGTATCGGTAAGCAGACGGATGCAATCGTGCATCCCACCATTGGTATGCCTGCCGGTGTGTCTCCTTGGCACTACCGCAATATCGCGTTATTCTCAGTTGGACCAAATGGCGAAGTAGGTTTCAAACTCACAGATAGCCATGAAGTGCGAGATCTCGAAACCTATGAACTGTTACATCCTGCCCTGGATATGGTATACCAGCTTGTGCGAGCGAAACTCAAAAACCATTTTGGTGATTCACTGGCGGAAATGGTTCAAGGTTTCACTATTCGAGGAGCAATTGGCGCAGTCAGCACTAATGGTGTGTCATCACCAGTCAAGGCTGTTCCTACGCTGCTCAACATACATGCACGCCCCGGTTCCATTCTTGAAACACCACAAGAACTTGCACAGGAGTTAATGACAACAGCTCCAGGCATCGTAGGGGTGATTATTGAGCGAGTTGGCGGCCGTTATGGACGTGTTGTAGCAGGACAAGAGTTTCTGACAGATGTTGTGCATGGCCGTCGCTTTAGAATTTCTGCCGATTCGTTCTTCCAGGTCAATATGGTACAAACACCAGTTTTGGTCGAGAGGACAATGGCAATGCTGGAGCCACAGCGACAAGATATAGTGTTGGATGGATATAGTGGCGTAGGGCTTTTCTCGGCATTCCTGTCGCCTTATGTGTCGCGTGTGGTTGCAATTGAATCCCAGCCAAGCGCAGTGATGGACGCGCGCGCTAATGCGACACTGAATAACCAGAATAACATTACGACCATTGAAGGCACTTTAGAGAGACTTTTGGGCCAACTTTACTATCGACGCGAACGTGTTGATCTCGCACTGGTTGATCCGCCGCGAGCTGGTTGTCATCCAAAAGCATTGCAGGCTTTACAATCTCTGGCGCCTCGAGCAATTTGCTATGTCTCGTGTGATCCTAGCACCCTGGCGCGGGATATCGCTTCGCTCTGTTCAAATGGACGCTATCGCCTGGTTGGAGCACAACCAATCGATATGTTCCCACAGACATACCATATCGAGTGTATCGCACTACTGGTACGCGCAGGAGCGAGATAATATTCTACAGGGCAACCGCGAGGGTTGCCCTGCTGCATCATTTGCATACAATTATGATTACGGTCGCCTGCTCAGAAAGACATGAATCTCCTGTCTTTCGTTGGGATCCTTCGATTCGACCAGGGTACCGGGCATAGGATTTTGCGAAACAATCAAGCCAGGAGCTATATTGGGATACGAAGAAACCTCACCTACAGGCACAACTTTCATACCAAGAGCACTCGCTCTTTCTGCTGCTGTGAATAAATCCAGCTTTTGTAAATTGGGGACCCCTTTGCCTAAGGCGCTCTGCTCCATGGTTGAAATGATTGTGCCAAACCATTGATTCAGTTGATCTTTACGCTCATTGGCGCTTTTGATCTTGTCTACTTTCTCTTTATGCCCTTTGATAGTATAGATCATATCCTGAACAGCGAAAGGATGATCAATGACGCGCATGGTAAGATCAGGATTATTGCCAGGTGTCTCAACAATCACCTTACCGACATTGAGAGCGATATAGAGTGGATTGCTCACTTCCACCCGCACGTCTTTGATTTGCCCATACTCTATTGAAAGATGTTCCTCATCAAGGAAAACGAACTTGCGATTAATATCGATGACACGTTTGCTCGTAAGAATGTAGATATCATCCCAATAGTCAATAAAGATAAAGATAAACACAAATATCATGATTAGAATGCCTATTGAAATATAAAGATCAAAGGAAGGAAAATAGAACAGAGAGATAATGAGACCCAAAAATATCAAGACTGGAATGATATATTTTCCAATGAGCACAGATCGCGCTCGTTGAATGTACCTGACAGTATATTCATCCACAGTATATTTTACGTTACATGGCAGATGCAGTGGCCCTCCAAATGTACGTAATGGTCCCCGAACCCTTCCAGGTTGATGGTAACGAGTATATTTTTCATCTGGATTTGGTAGTGTGGGTAGTTCCTCTTTTTGAGCAAGCTGTGCTAGCGCATTCTGGAGTTTCTCATTCTGAGGATTCTGATGAGACTCTTCTTTAGCCGGCTTATTTTGCTTGTATTCATCGGTAACCTTTTCGAAAAGATCTCTAACACGCTTGGGGTCATGTATCTTTTCCAGGATTGGTTGTTTACCACCTACAAGGTAGAGATGCACATCCCCATAATTGAGTAGCAGACTGATTAAGCTATTCTGCTCGCTTGCAATCTGCACCACTTTATCAACCCCGAATTCCTCGCGTCTTGGACTCAATAAGCCTTTCCAGATCAAGACACGTTTATTGGTGATGATATACGTCTCCACCCACCAGAGCGCCAGATCCTTATAGGCAAAGTACACACCAGTAAGAATGACGAGAATGAGCATGATAACCTCTAAGAAGACCCAGAAAGAATCGCCGCTCGGATTAATGCTAATTAAAGCGCCAACCACTATAAGGCCTAGCACAGAAGCGATGAAAGGAAGAGCTGGCGTAATCAGAAAGAATTTGCTCTTGCGTAATACTGCTTTAACAACTTCGTCCTGTTGTCGTCCTCTGAACTCCCAGTGCCTGTTTCTCCCCTTGCCGACTTTGCGTGCACGCCAATATCCGCCATGTTCACGCCTGGGTGTAAAGGGATCGTTTTGTGCTTGTTGGGCTTGGGGTGCATTGCTACTCAAGTCATCACCTCGGCTCGTTTATTACAGTGTGAACCTCTATTTTCCTAACCTGGATGTCAACAGACCAACTATAACTGCTACGATGGAAATAATCACGAGAATAACGATATAGCTACCAACGGTGTTCGGGTTGGGGGTAGCAACCCCTACTGAAACCGATTGAGTCGCTGCAAAAATATGGCTAAGATACGTAATCAGAGCATAGCCTGTAACTAGACCGGGTATAATACCTAAAAAACGTTCCGAGGTATGCGCGGTGAAGGTAACGTTGCCCGCCTTGGTGGATGGGAAAGCTCTGCCGCCAATGATAAATCCCAAAAGCATGGCTACACCTAGTGTGCCAAGTTCTGCGATAAGTACTTCGGTAGAACTTGGAGGAGGTAGAGATTTTGGACCAATCGCGCCACCGCTGATCACATTAATTGTTTCAGGAATGCGCACAAAAAAAATCTCAGCAATGCCGCTAGCGTTGCCGATATACAAAAACAAGACAGCCGCGAGGGTGAACCCCATCAAAACTACGGAACGTCTCCAACCTTGTAAAAAGCCAATAAATCCAAATAAAAATATGATAATGGCGAAGCATTGTGGTGATTGAAGCGTTAGATTCATTCCTTCCAGCCTTCCTCGCGATTGTATGAAAAATATGCAGTATTACATCGAGACTGATTTACAACTGGTTTTCCATCTTTACAAAGGACTTTGAGAATTACACTATGTCGTCGATCAAGGGGAAACACGTGCTAAGAACCCGATTCCACCTTGAAGATGGAGTAACCTTTGATGTTCTAATGCTCTCTCTGGATGAATCTGCTCTTGCCTAAATCATACCACAGGCCGTCTATAAAGCCTAGTGTATTTTAGCCTGATTTCAGCAATACAAGGCGTGGGAGTAGCGGGAAACGAGATTCCTGCATTGCCAGATATGGCTAAAAGCTCGTATCACCGCTGCAAATGTGATATAATTATAGAAAGTAGGCTCGAATATTGCGGGACCCTCTCCCAGCTATACATTTCAACCCACTATTTGCTTTAAACACTCATATCGAATGCCCTTACTATGACTTTTTGATGAGGAATTATTATGGAACTCGGCAATGTTAAAACTGTAAGTATTGTAGAAGAAATGACGGGTGCGTATCTAGACTATTCTATGAGTGTAATAGTGAGCCGCGCTCTCCCCGATGTGCGTGATGGACTCAAGCCCGTCCATCGTCGCGTGCTTTATGCTATGGATCAAATGGGCCTGCAATCCACAAAATCCTTTCGCAAATGCGCCGGTACCGTCGGTGAAGTTTTGAAGAGCTATCACCCTCATGGTGATGTGGCTGTCTATGACTCGCTTGTGCGTATGGCACAACCCTGGTCGATGCGTTACCCGCTGGTGCTGGGGCAGGGAAATTTTGGTTCGCAAGATGACGATCCTCCAGCCGCGATGCGTTATACTGAGGCAAAGCTAGCTGCCATTGCCGATGAACTACTGCGCGATATTGAAAAAGATACAGTCGATTTCAAGCCAAACTACGATAATCAGACTGAAGAACCGACGGTCATGCCCGCTCGCCTACCCAACCTGCTTTTGAATGGCTCTACAGGCATTGCTGTAGGTATGGCAACAAACATACCACCTCACAACCTGGTGGAAGTTTGCAGCGGTATTATCTATCTGATTGAGAATCCCGATGCTACGACGGAAGACCTGTCACGTATCGTGCGTGGCCCTGACTTCCCAACAGGCGGAATCATCCAGGGACGTGAGGGTATTCGCAATACCTATGCGAATGGGCGAGGCCGCATCGTTGTGCGAGCGAGGACGGTGCTCGAAGAGGCTGAGCGCGGGCGCATGAGCATTGTTGTAACAGAGTTACCTTACCAGGTGAATAAAGCTGAGCTGGTGAAAAAGATCGCTGAGCTGGCTCGCGACAAAAAAATTGACGGCATCTCAGAGATACGAGACGAATCTGATCGTCACGGCATGCGTATGGTGATTGAACTGAAACGCGATGCTACTCCTGATAGTGTCCTCAACGCACTTTACAAATACACAGCCATGCAGAGCGCATTCAACGCGAATATGCTGGCATTAGTTGAGCAACAGCCCCGCATATTGACGCTCAAAGCGTTCTTACAACATCACATTCATCATCGTGAGGTAGTAATCACACGCCGCACGCGTTTTGAATTGGCAAAAGCCGAGGCACGCAAACATATACTCGAAGGCTTGAAGATCGCACTGGATAACCTGGATGCTGTCATCAACACCATTCGCCAATCACAATCGGCTGAGGTAGCACTGGTTAACCTGATGCAACAATTCAGCCTATCAGAGGAGCAAGGCAAAGCGATTCTTGATATGCGCCTGGCTCGTCTGGCTGCATTGGAACGTAGCAAGGTCGAAGAAGAGTTACGTGATGTGCTTAAAAACATTGGCTACTACCGTATGTTACTCGCAGATATCAATGAGATACATAAGCTGATTAAAGCAGACCTGCTAGAGTTGAAGGAGAAATATGGGGACGACCGCCGCACCGATATTGTTGAAAGCGAAGCGGGCGAGTTCCAAGACGAAGATTTGATTCGCAACGACGAAGTCGTGGTCACTCTGACAGAGAACGGTTATATTAAGCGACTGCCATCAAACACGTACCGTGCCCAACGTAGAGGAGGTCGCGGCATCACAGGTATGGCTACCCGCGAAGATGATACGGTCCGTCACTTACTGGTTGCGCATAACCATGACGCCTTGCTCTTCTTTACTGATAGGGGAAGAGTCTTCCGACTCCGAGTCTTCGAGTTACCCGACGTCAGTCGCACAGCCAAAGGCGAACATATTATCAACTTGATCTCAATTGAGCAGCGCGAACGAGTGACAGCCATGGTCTATGTTCCCAAAGGCGTCAGTCGTGACTATATGATTGTCACAACCAAAAAAGGCGAAGTCAAGAAGACGCCGATGGATGAATTTGAAGTGGTACGTCGCTCGGGGTTGATTGCGATGAACCTGGAAGATGATGACGAACTCATTGGAGCAAAATTAGCTCATGTCGATGATGACGTGCTCATAATCACTGCTCAGGGAAAGGCTATCCGTTTCACCGTAGCGCAGTTGCGTTCGGCTTCACGCACCAGTGGAGGTGTACGCGGTATTCGTCTGGTCAAAGGAGATAAAGTGGTCTCTCTCAACCTTGCTCCCAAGGACGGCCAATTACTGGTGGTCAACGAGAACGGGTACGGTAAAAGAACACCGGTTGATGAGTATCCTAGCCAGAGTCGCGGTGGTAGCGGTGTCATCACCTCTAAAGTGACGAAGAAGACCGGGCCGGTTGCAACTGCTCGCGTAATCACTGAGAAAGACAACGACCTTATGATCATCTCTGCTGGTGGAGTTGTCATCCGTACCGACGTCAGTACTATCCATGTTGCCGGGCGTGCTACCCAGGGCGTACGCTTGATGAACCTGGGCGAGGGTGACTCTGTGGTGGCTGTGGCTACGACGAACGGTAAAAAAATGGAGGCGCAAAATGGCGCCGAAGATGAGGTAGAGGTGAACGGAGAGCAGGAAGCAGAGGCTGAACAGGAGAACGAAGGCGAGGTTGAAGAGTAGGGAAAATGATGCGATGTATTGCTCATATGATTGATAAGGGAAAAAGATGAAACCAGCACTCGAAGATCTGTTTCTTGGTCCAGGAAGCACACCTTCAATTAGCCAGGAGTTACGATTTCGTTGGGAAGACAGCCAGAGACAAGTGCGAGTGGTCTATGCAGGGGTGACGATTGCAAAGAGCACGCGCGTGATGCGCTTACAGGAGTTCGGGCATTTACCTGTTTACTATTTCCCTCTCGAAGATGTGCGCAAAGACGTTTTAGAAAAAACTGACCACCATACCCATTCACCTCTTAAAGGAGAAGCCTCGTATTGGACAATACGGATTGGTGATAATGTAGCAGAAAATGCCGCCTGGAGTTATCTTAACCCGTTACCTGATGGCCCACAGCTACAAGACTACGTAGCCTTTTACTGGGATAAAATGGAAGCCTGGTATGAAGAAGATGAGCAGGTTTTTGCCCACGCACGTGACCCCTACAAACGTGTAGATATCCTGCCTAGCTCTCGCCATGTTCGAGTTGTACTCAGAGAAGAAACCATAGCTGATACTCACCATCCTCATATGTTACTCGAAACAGGTCTCCCGATTCGCTATTATATTCCTGAACAGGAAATCCGCATGGAACATTTCGAGGCAACTGAGACTATCACTCGTTGTCCCTATAAAGGCAAAGCATCTTACTGGTCTGCAAATGTCGGTGGGAAAATATTCAAGGATATTATGTGGAGTTATCGTGAAACGCTCCCAGCAAGTTCACCGATTCATGGACTTTTCAGTTTTTTCAATGAGCGTGTCGATGCAATATATGTAGACGGAGAACTTATGCCAAAGCCCCGAACTCCCTGGTCTGAGTAACACAATTCACCGTTTTTCTGATACAAGCACAGCATCAGAGGGCGGTGAATTTCTATTGGCCTAGCGCGAAGCTATTTGCCTTGTCGGATTGAACGCGCTACCTGGCGATCTTTTTGGGCTTCCAATTTGATGAGTGGAAAAGAACGGTGAAATTGGATATCGAGTTGTTGCGCCTTTTTCTCGGAGAGAGCCGCACGACGTTCATACGAATAGGCAAGCAATTCTCGTTTTTCGTCCTCGGCCAGATCAACGAGTAAAAGAAAAGCCAGCGTAAATTCAGGTTTACCTTGCTCAGCATAGGCACGAGAGGACTCAAGCGCATCCGCGCCCTGTTCTACTTGTTGTTGTGCTTGTACTTTGAATACATCTTTAAGCTGTTGAGCATAGAGTTCTTCAAACGTCTCAGACACCGAACGTTCCTCTGATTCTACCTATCTTTGGTCGAGAATGTGGGTGCAAAGTAATCGTAGCACACATGACAATACGACTCAACCTCTCGCATACCAACTTATCGTAACCGTACGAGTCACAATTCGACTCAGTAAGTGGTAATGGGTATCTAACCAGTGTTGGGCAGCCTTTGCTCGCGACGCAGCTGCGTCATCTGGAATGCGACCAACGATATAGAAGATGTGAGTATGTAGTGAAGCATAGGCAGCGAGTGCAGATGGATCAACGGCTGCTTCGGGTCCAGATTGAGGGTTTACAGGGCCAAAGTTTGTCCAGGAAAACTCACCGGGAGAATCACCGGTAAAGTGTGCCGCGCTGGGATACGTGTGGAGATAATATTCCACGGAGATCTGGCAACCCTGCTCCACATCACTATCGTAGCAGACAAGACCATCTCCAGGTTGATAACGCTGTTGTAACCAGTGTACAGTAGAATTCCAATCTTCGATCTGAGCGCCTTTGTAGTAAGCGGGAACGTAGTGTAAAGCGATCAAAAACAAGGCAAGAGTCAGTGCTACCTGTACGATATGCCAGCGTAACGAAGCAACTCCAAGTCCTACAAGTAAGAACATCGCCGGGAGGATAGTGACAAAATAGCGTGTAGAAAAGAGACGCGTTGATCCTTGAGAAACAACATAGCTGAAGACAACAGGCACAACTACCCAGCAGAGCAGCGCAAATGCTACTGGCAAGTATAGTTGCAACATTGCATTGCGTTTGTCATCCCCACTCTTGTAAAGCGCAAATTGCTCTAATAGCTGCTTACTCTGCGGTAGATAAACGAGCGCCGAAACAAGTATACCCAGGGCGCAGAACCCAAATAGAATAAGCATATAGATTTTGCTATTGGCGCTGATAATCAAGAAGAGGTTATACATCTCCCGCAGTTGAGGAATCGGAAGCCATCCGGTTTTTGAGCCATGAAGGCTTACCAGTAGCATAGGTATACTCAATAAGCCAATACTTATCAGGCCGACAATGAAAGCAAGCAACTGTTTTCGGGCAGTAGCACGCCATATAGAAGGTAAGATCAATAGTCCCGCAAAGGCAGTTAGCTGGGCAAGCAGAATAACCAGGGTGAAGAGGTGGGTATAGATAGCTAAAGTTGTTACTGCAATGTAACATATCCACCAGCGTTTATAATGTGAGGGATGAGAAAGTAATACAAAAAGAGCATACCAGGCAATACAGATGAGCAAAAGTTGCAGGCTATAAGCGCGTATTTGCTGGGCGTAGGTGAGTTGTAGATTGTCGAGCATATACAGGCCAGCACCAACTATTCCAGCAGTCGTGCCTAAGAAACGACTCCCCAGAAGAAAAACCATAACTGAGCTGAGGACAGCAAAGATCGCGGATGGGAAACGCACGACAAATTCGGTTGGATGCAGGCCTAGAAATCCGGTCAGCACTAACCAGAAGTGGAGGAACAGGTAGTAGAGTTCCATATTTGGCTCTGGTCCCCAGATGATATGCCAGAGTAAAGGCAGCGGTTGACGTGCCAGTTCAACCGAGAACGCCTCGTCAAACCAGATACCTGGTGTCCCCAGCCGATAGAGGTTAAAGCCAAGGGCAATTACACCTATCAGTATGCAGAGCAGCCAGGGGGATGAAACAAGACGCCGCATTGGGTATATAAATGTCCATTTTTGTTTTGCGTCTTCACTTTGTTTATCTTCGCTGGTTTGCCCAATAGCCCCACTTGTCTGGGTCATGCATTTTCTCCAAAGTGTTGTGCCGAAATTGCCTGGTACATTTCGAGTTTCCCCATTAAAGAAACGTGTCGCGAATTCAGCTTGTAACAAAATAGTTTGGAAACAGGAGTTAATCTGCTATAATAGTCATGCATTATTACCGATGGAAGAGAAGGACAAGGTTATGCCCGAACAATTTAAGGCCTTGCAAGGCTTCAAAGATATTCTACCGGATGAGCAGCCCTACTGGCGCAGGGTCGAACGAGTAGCGACAGAAGTGGCTACTCTTTATGGATACAGGCGTATAGAGACGCCAACACTGGAGGAGACGGCTGTCTTTCTGCATACGGCTGGCGTAGGCACTGATATTGTCGAGAAAGAGATGTATAGCTTTGACGATCGTGCTGATAAGGAGGGCAATCGCACAAACCTTACCTTGCGACCGGAAGGAACAGCGGGGGTTGTGCGTGCATACCTTGAACATGGCATGTTTCGATTGGCTCAGCCGGTTAAAGTCTACTACCTGAATGAGCCGATGTTTCGCCACGAAAAGCCTCAGGCAGGACGAGTACGCGAACACCACCAGTTTGGATGCGAGGCATTGGGCGACGGCGATCCGGCAATTGATGCAGAGATGATTGCCTTGCTGTATGACTTTTACGCAAACCTTGGTTTGAAACATATCCGTGTCTTCATCAATAGTATCGGTGATGGTAACTGCCGGCCGCAATACATCGAGATATTGAAAGATTACTACCGCCCATTACTAGCTGAGCTCGATCCATTGATCGTGCGCGGGCTGGATTACTACACACGTACTGTGTTCGAGTTCACATCCGATATCGATAAATTGGCGCTTAATGGTGGAGGGCGTTATGATGGCCTGGCCGAAATACTCGGTGGCGCTTACACCCCGGGCATTGGATTCGGCGCAGGCATAGAGCGCACCATACTGGAGATGAAAAGACAGCAAGTCACACCACCGGCAGAAGAGCGCCCGCTGGCATTTGTAGTCTACTTTGGCAAGTCACCTGAGTACAAAGAAGTATCAGTGCGGATTGTAGCCACATTGCGTCACAACCGTATCAAAACTGAGATGGCGTATGGTGAACGCAGCGCCAAATCACAAATGAAGCAGGCTAATAACTCTGGAGCGTCTTACGCTATCTTGATCGGTGAGCAAGAACTCGCGGGTGGATTTGTAACCGTCAAGGACCTGCAAGCAGAGGGCCTGGGTACAGAAAGCAAACAGGTGGAAGTGAAAGAAGAAGAGTTGGTGGGGTATCTGAAGGGTAGACCTGAACAGAGGAAGTCTCAAGATTGAGGCCCCATGGTTAAAAGGGCTGATACACATGTAAGTAATAAAGGAGAAGCAACCATGGATACGTTTACTGCGTCTAATCTTAGCCCCCTGGTTAACGCCTACACCATCAGTAATGGCAACCCAAGGACCATTATAGTTCCTCAGGCCTCTCAACTGGCGAAGCTTCAAGAAGTTACCGTGAGTGGAACACTTTTCCCAAAGCAGAAGATCACTCTCGATCCCACAACAAACCAACGCAGGATAACTCTAGGTTCCAATAATGGCGCCTACACCCAGGCAGAGCTGGATGGTGACCTGCACTTTAGTTTCGGAACCCAGCAAGGTGATCCCCACATTGCCTGTGAATTGCAGAACGCTGCAGTCTGGTTAAGCACGTTTAATGCAGCGATTGGTCAGGATATGACGGTGAGCGGGTTCTTTCGCTGTCTCTTCGAGCATCCCGGCTTTCGCAGCAATGATGATGCCCATATCTTCGAGATCCATCCTGTGCGTGCCGTTATGCTGGGGGAAGCTCTTCATTCTTTTGATATCGACACTCCTAACCCTGATACGATTAATCGCTGGACCACTCCCCGTAATCTCAACGTATCGGATAGGCGTGTCAGAGTCAACTATGATGAAGTCAATGATGTGCTCACCTTCACGAATATGCCGGGTATGGATGAGAACTATGTCTCAGTCACTGGAAACCTCAGTAATATTCAATTGAACACAGACAGCGCCGCTGCGAGCAGTTTTACCCTCACCAGTCCAGATATCACCAATCCGATTCAGGTGTCTTGTTTAAAAGGAACCACTGCCGCGCTCCAGCTTAACCAGTTGCAGGTCAATGGCACCACCTCCATTTTCATGATTTGCCTGCGCAATATCGATCTTTCACAGGCACTGTTAGGGCGATATGTAATCAACCTGCTGGCAATCGACATTCAGGCTGCTTAGAAGAAAGGGATGTATATGGATAAATTGACGAGCGAACATAGAAATTTTTTGATGGGGCAGGTCAGGACGGCTAAGCTGGCAACGGTGCGCAAAGATGGACGCCCGCATGTTACTCCCGTCTGGTTTGAACTGGATGGTGCCACGCTTGTCTTTAGTACATGGCATACGTCTATTAAAGCTGTGAATATCAGGCGCGATGGACGTGTGTGCCTGTGTGTCGATGATGAGAAGCCGCCATTTAGTTATATTCAAATTGAGGGAACAGCGATTCTGAGGGCTGATAGTGAATCTCTAGAATACTGGAGCACTCGTATTGCTGGCAGGTATATGGGGGAAGAACTGGCCGAGGCTTACGGCAAGCGCAATAGTGTAGAGGGCGAGTTGCTTGTGAGAGTTACACCAACAAAAGTTGTCTTTATCAAGGATGTTGCCAGCTAAACAAATCCCTGTTACTCGTGATTTCTCCATGAAAGAGATCCCCTCGCTGTGATTTTTTCGTGATATAACACCTCCTCGCTGTGATTTTTTCGTGATGCAAAGGGGTTATGATCTTAGTAACGAACGGAAAGAAAAGAAATTATCAATAACGTCTCACGCGGTGTGAGCATTAAGTATTCCGTTCTAAGAGGAGATAAACAGATCATGAGTAGCACTGTAAAGAACATTCGGCCAAAGGCCGTCATACAAATTCCTGAGCCACCGATCGCACGCTTTTTGTTTGCCGATACGCGTATGGCCTGGGTCTGGTTGATCGTTCGTTTGTATGTTGGTTACCAGTGGTTTACTGCTGGATTTGAGAAACTGACCGGCTACTCCGCCACTGTTGGAAGTGACTTTGGTCAGCATGTTGGTAATTCCTGGATCTTCACTAACCATCTCGGCGCTGGACTCATCGGCTTTGCCCATGGTGGAATTGCACAGGCAGCAGGACCTTATCCAGCCGTTCAAGGTTGGTATGCCTGGTTCTTACAGAACAATGTCATACCCTGGGCAGGTTTCTGGTCTTATCTGGTGACATTCGGTGAGCTGGCCGTTGGTATTGGCTTGATTATTGGTATGTTGACTGGTATTGCGGCTTTCTTCGGAGTGTTCATGAACATGAACTTCTTGCTGGCTGGCGCGGTTAGCATTAACCCGATCATTGGTGGCCTTGCCATCCTCCTGGTACTGGCCTGGCGTATTGCTGGCTACTATGGCGTTGATCGCTGGCTGCTCCCACTGCTGGGCACGCCATGGACAGGTTCCCTGGCTAAAGGAGAGGAGAAGCCCAAACAGGCGAGCACACCTCCTGTACCCTCTGCAGGCTGATCCCTGTAGATCGTTGTCAGCAGGGTAATACAAATGTAGCAGTCCAATCAATTGGACTGCTACATTTGTATTACCCTGCTGATTAGCTGGCGATCTGGTTCTACAGTTGCAGCTGACTAGCGAGAGCCTTCGATGCCTTTAATGACGAAGCATTTTTTGTTCAACTCCCACATCTCCAGTCCCACAGCTCACATGCCGTCTGGCAACGAAGCTCTGGAATCTTCGGCAAGCACCTCCGCAATACGTTGCTCCACAATGTGGCTCCAGCCCTGACTCATCATCTGGTATCCTTTCAATTGAAGAGGATGATTCGGATCGAACCCCTCATGTTCCAGGTACAGGTGAGTCCCATTACCCTCAGGTTCCAGACGCCAGGTGACGATCGAGTTCAGCCCATTCTCCTCTCCACGGTCGACCCAGCTGTAACGCAATCTTCGTTCCACCTCGAAATCAAGCACCTCGCAATACACCGTACCTTCGAACTTAACAGGGGGAATGGGTACGGTATTGAAAGTGAAATGATGTCCAACTTCAAGTTGAAAGTCGTTAGGCATCAGCCACTTCGCCATCAAATCAGGATCAGTTAACACTCTCCAGACCTGTGCCGACGTGTAGGGTAAAAATTGGTCAGTGCGAATAGTATAAGTATCAGTCATGATTCTCCTCTGCAAGTAACATTTCCAGGTTGCCAATTCGGTCTTTCCAGAACCGCTCGTAAGGCGCTAACCACTCTTGAATCACTCGAAGCATAGCTCCATTGAGGAAGTAATAGCGCTGCCGTCCCTGCTTGTGTTCGCTGACTAACCCGACATCTCGGAGCACCTTCAGATGCTCTGAGATACTCGGTCGCTGCATGGCGAAGTGGGTCGCCAGTTGCTGGACGGGTTGCTGCCCTTCATCGCGAAGCAGACGCAGAAGTTCCCGGCGCGTTGGATTGGCTAGAGCAGCGAAAACCGTATCGATGGGATCAACCATACGTCTTCTCCTTTTTATGCGTAAATGATCAGTAGGAAATTTCCTACTGATTCAATTCGTGTTTATTATATGTAGGAAGTTTCCTACTTGTCAAGTCTCCAGAATATAAAGAGGATATCCCCAATGAGGATATCCTCAGACATCTTTGCTTGAGAAGATACTTACACCAGAATACGACAGTTCCATCTGAAGCGCGCGATGTGTGCTGCAACTGGGATGGACCGTTCAGCGCGGGTAGACCCATCTAATGGAACAAGTATTTGTTTATACATGGTGGTTCTCAGTAGAGGATTGTCGGCGCAACTGCGCCGATGAAGCTCTTGACCTCTGTTTTGATACCTGCCAGTTCAACTGATCCAGCAAAACGTTCGAGGTAGCTTGTAGCATCTGTGAGATCAGCATCAACTGTTCCTCTACATAGCCTGAAGCCGAACTGAACTTTCCCGTGTCTACCGGAGCGGTTGCTACCCTCATCAAGATAACCGAACCACCTGACGCTCGGGCAATGCGAGCTGCAACAGGAATGGCTCTTTCAGCTCGTGCTGAACCATCCAATGGTACAAGGATGCGTTTATACATGATCATTCTCCTCTTAATTATTTGGCATACTCCACCAGGGCAATCAAACCACCCATTTGATCACCTGTTTGACCAGGGTTCATCAAATGAGAAAGGATATGACAGTGCCAGGGATAGATGCTACCAGGCGCGGCCCACGCATAGAATGTCAAATCGTACGTTTCGCCAGGGGCAATCTGTAGTGTATCCCTTTGGATTGGCTGGGCCAGCATATGCCCATCTTCAGCAACGATACTGAAGGTATGTCCATGCAGGTGCATTGGGTGAATCAATTCGCTTGCACCTATGATGCGCAAATGAACTGTCTGACCGTGCTTGACCATGATTGGCTGTGTGTCTGGAAAACTCTTCCCATTGATGACATAATAGCTACCAAATTCGCTGATGAATTCTGTGTACTCTACGTCAGCATGAATAGCCTGCTGAGCTTGAGCACTCCCTGGACGTGGATCCACGATAAAAGCGCCATAGAAACCTCCTGGAACCTGGGTGAGGTCATCATAATGGCTGTGATACCAGTGAGTCCCAACATCTTGATCGTGGACTGTGAAGTCATACACATATGTTTGACCTGGCTTGATTGGATTCTGGCCAACTCCCGGCACGCCATCTTGATAACTGGGGACCTCAAGTCCATGCCAGTGTGAGGCTGTTGCCTCTGGGAAGTGATTAATGAACGTTATTCGCACATGGTCGCTGGCAGTAACACGAATCATTGGACCTGGGACCGTGCCATTGATCGTCCACGCTAGCTGACGGTGGCCTTTAACTGGCTCCCACATGACTTGCATAGCCGTAAGAGTAAAATGTTTGGCTCCATCAGCATCAATTGTATACTTAGCCAACTGGTTCCCATAATTTTGTGTGGCGTTTGGAACGTTCGATGGGGCAGGAGTCGCATTCGTGCTTGAAGTGCTCCCCATGCTCGTGGAGTTCGCGCTGCTGGAGGCAGTACTTGAATTGCTTGATTGGCTGGGGGTCGTTGAAGCACCAAAGCCAAAAAATACGAGCGCTACCATCACTACAACGGCTACAAATAGCACTACAAGAGGTGAAGTTATGCCTCGCCACCACGAAACCGTAGTAATCGGCTGATCGGATGGAGGGCGAATTGGTCCCTTAACTTCGTAGCCATTGAGTTGCTGGAGGTACTCTCTTGTACCTGCGCTCACGTTCTCTTCACCGATTTCCGACTTGTTTTCCAGCGTTGATGAAGGATTCTTACTTTCTGTTGCCATTTAAGTGGTTCCTCTTCCATGTTGTTCTTTAGAGACAAATCCATTTCTATGTAGGAAAAGATGGATTATTCCTACCTATAGAAAGGATAATCCCAGGAAATCACAGAGAAATCACAGAATGAGGAACCAATGTCACGAGAGGCTCACATTGAGTGGATATCTGATGTACTTACAGGCAGCGAAGCCAGCGAATAGCCTACTCCTACCTTCGTGAGGATGTAGCGGGGTTGCGTAGCGTCAACTTCTAATTTGTGCCGCAGGCGATTGATATTGACTTGAAGCATATGACTTTCACCAAGATATTCTGGTCCCCATACATGCTCCAACAACAAGTCTTGCGTAACAACACGACCGACATTCTGTGCTAGATAAGCAATGATACGATACTCGGTTGGGGTTAGAGCTATTTCACGTCCATTCAACATCACGATATGTTGAGAGTAATCAATAACTAGACTGCCTGTCGCTGTTGTCGTTCGCAAACCCTGCGCATACTCCCGGGTACTAAACTGCGAACGGCGTATAACCGCGCGTACACGGGCCAGCAGTTCATCTACACTGAAAGGCTTCGTGAGATAGTCATCCGCGCCTAGATCAAGTCCACGAACTTTGTCTTGATCCTGCCCACGTGCAGTTATAATGATAATTGGCACCGAAGAGAACTCTCGCACACGATAGCAAACGGTGAAGCCATCCATCCTGGGCATCATTACATCGAGCAACACAAGATCGAGAGAATTGTTCTCAATGAGCTCGAGAGCTTGCTGGCCATCGCTCGCAGCCAGAACATCATAACCCTCTAATTGTAAATTACGCGTTATCAGGCGTAAGAGCTGAGGATCATCATCAGCAGCCAGTATTGTTGTTTTCTTTGCCGGCATAATTGTTCACCTTTTCCTTATATATCAATACTTTAACAATCATTCTATTCTACATGCCGGGAATCTCGTCAATTGGTAAACGTACATGGAAAATGCTCCCCACGCCGTTCGGTCTGTTCTCGGCCCAGATTATACCATCATGCATCTCTACGATTCGCTTACAAATGGTTAGACCGAGTCCAAGGCCATTTACTTCCCGTGTGAGACGTGTGTCTACACGATGAAAGCGGTCAAAGATATGTTCGAGATGTTCGGCAGGTATTCCCATTCCATTATCGCACACAAGAATTTCCAACATCTTTCGCGAAATGTGCACCGCTTGTTGATCATCTTCTGAGCTCTCAGGTAGAGCCATCTGGACCTGAGTTACAGGGCGAAGTATTACCTTGATGACCCCACCACCAGGTGAGAACTTAACAGCGTTCTCAAGTAAGTCGTCCATGACTTCCCTCATACGGCGCTGATCAGCTGATATGAGCGGAACACTTGAAGCAGGAGCACCGTCAGCATGTTCCAATGATAACTTGAATATGAAACGACTCGGCTGTTTTTCAGAAATGCTTTCTTCAATAGTAGCTATTGATTCCTTCACAAGGTATACCATGTCCACAGGAGCACGATCAATTGTTACCTCGCCGGTATCTAACTGTGATACTTCAAGTAGACGTTGAATAATAATTTCAAGCCGGTCACTCGCCTCAGAAATAGCCAGTAGAAATTGATGTCGCTCTTCGCGAGAAATGCGACGCTCATGACGCAGGAGTGTTGCAGCATATCCCTTAATGGATGCAAGTGGACTGCGTAATTCATGACTGACTGTTCCTAACAACTCTGCTTTGAGTAATTCCATCTCGCGTAGAGAATCTCGAATTCTGGCAGCTTCAAGTTCATGAATTCTCTCGACCTGCAAGATTCCGACGATGACTGCACCTATAGCATCAATTACATAAGGAAGTAAATGATGCCCTCTTTCTACCACTGATGCACATTCATTATCGTCTTTAGCGGTCCATCCGAGTACCAGTAATGCATCCAGGGGCCGCCTGACCAGCAATGGCGCATAATCATCAGAAGGAAGTTTCTCGATCTCAAGTGGTGATAAAATGTCGTCTGAAAAATGCCCTCTTTCTAACAGAAACTCACCTAACGAGATCCTATATGTAAGCCAGCACACCAATTCTGGATCTGGTTTCATACTGGAATTATTCATAGAAAGAGCAGAGAGAAGCGCATGAGCCGTTTCCTCATCAATGTCATGCAGAGCTAAAGCACGAGAGATTTTGTGATGAGTTGCGTGTAACTCGGGTTGTAATCGTTCATCCACTCCTAAAAATACAGCGCCACGCTGTGCGGAGCAGAGCACAAGTAAACGTGCCAGCATTTTGCCCGCAATGGTATCAAGGTTCTCAATTGTAGTTGAGCCTGTATATTGCGCTAGCTGTGCAAGATCTATTAAGGCTGCTGCTACTTCAGGTGCGAATGTCTCGTGTAAAGGTATATTCTGATCTACCATTTCTTGCCTACAACTTTAATAATGCACCTGCATACCTTATGTTTAGTATGCAGTTACTTGTGTTTTATTATAGAATAGAAGTATTCACATTCGTATCACAGAAATTTAAGTGGTATCACAAACCGGTCACAGTTGCGAAAAGAGGCAAAAAATGCCCTCTGTAGGGAGCACAAATAAATTTACGCGGCAACTAACCACCGTTTGGAACTCGCCGCGTATTACTGAGCTACGCACGTCTGTTGCCAGATGGCAGAAAACGCAATATTCAGGCACTGTGATACTGATCATTGGCACGGTGCTTGCGACTTTCATCATTATGGTAGTAGACCGTACCACTGCACTCCTTGCGAATCCAGGGCTGGTCTATTTACCACTTGTTGCTTTTCTTGCTTACTACTGGAACTGGCGTTATGGCTTGATTGCAACGTTTCTCCAACTGTATTGCGTCTACTTCTTCTTCATTCCACCGAAAAATGCCATAAAACCTTTAAATACAGCCAGTGTAACACAGCTCGTAACACTGGCTGCAGCCACAGGATTTGTGCTGTTAATAGTGCAACTTGCGCATGCACGTCGACGTATGGCGGAGCACGCGGCCGAGCGTTTAACGGCTTTGAATCGCATTGGCACGGCTCTGACGAGCGAATTAGAAGAGGAACGGTTGCTGCACTTGATTGCAGAAACTGCGCGAGATCTCATAGGGGCAGAATTTGCAGCTTTCACTTTACGACCAATCAATGAGCTAGGTCAGCCACTCGTACCCTCTGAAGGAAATCTGTTTCATCTTGCAGCCGTGGTAGGTGTTACCCATGAGCAAGAGGCAAAACTCCAGCGTATGAGGCTTGGCGGAGAGGGATTGTTGGCGCCAATCTTTCGACACGGTGTGCCTGTACGTGTCGCAGATGCTCTGGAATATATGCCCCGTCCTGAGAATATTCAAGCTGCAAAATTACGCGCAAGATCCATCGAATCAAGGGAGTCTGCGAGACAAGCAGCTTTCGAATATGCCCACGGTCACCTGGCAAAGGAGGGATTGCGTTCACTAGGCATACCTCCTGGACACCCGATTGTGCGAAGTTTCCTCGGAGCGCCCTTGCTAGATAGTAACGGAAATGTGCGAGGAGGGTTGCTCCTGGGCCATTCGCAGCCAGATCGTTTCACACAAGACGACGAAGCGTTGCTAGTTGGTATTGCTGCGCAGGCAGCAATTGCATTGGAGAATGCACGATTATACAGTGCTGCCCAGGAACAGGCACAAGAATTGGACGCCATTTTTGAAAGCATTATTGATGGTGTCGCTCTTGTAGATGATGAAGGAAAGGTTCTGCGCGAGAATAAGACAGCTCACCAACTGCTTAAAGCATTGGGGAAAAATACTGAGGTTGCAGAGGAATTGCTACGTAGAGTGGCCGCATATGCACTGAATGGCGAAATAGATATGAGCATTCCAATAACTGTCGTCGATGGTTCAAAAGAGGAACGCGAGTATCTCGTTAGCGCCTCACCGCTTCGCCAGCCAACAGACGGTTCAGGACCACTTCCAGCAATGGAAGAAGCTCCAGTACTGGAATCTGATATGCAAGCGCATACACAAACCACTAACTCACATAATGTAACCAATGGAGCTGTTGTGGTCTGGCATGATGTAACTGAGGCACGCAAACTACTTTTAGAACGCCAGGCACATGCAGAAACTGAAGCTCGACGTGCACTATTGCAAACAGTAATCGATGAATTGCCCAGCGGTGTCTACCTTGTTAGAGGACGTGAGGCCAGGTTAGTGCTTGCCAATCGAGCAGTTACTGAAGTTTGGGGAGCTTCCTGGACATATGGTCAGCCAATGAGCGATTTTCTAAAAACGAACGATATACGTGTCTTTCATGCTGATGGACGCCCAATGGCATTAGAGGACCTTGCCACGCTAATGGTGCTGCAGACTGGCGAATCAGTGTATCACTACCAGGAGACTCTTGTGCACCGCGATGGTACAACCCTGCCTATACTGGTAAACGCAGTAGCTATAGATCCGCAAGTGTTAGAATTGTATTCACAGGAAGAAACAACTGGCGCATCGAAAATGCCCGAGCCAGCAGCGATCGTTGTGCAACAAGATGTAACAGCGCTCAAAGAAGCGGAACACCTTAAGGATGAATTTATTGGCATCGCAGCGCATGAACTTCGCACCCCGTTAGCCGTGGTAAAAGGTTTTGCGCAAACGTTGATAGTACAGACTGCCCATGGCAAAGGACCTGAACTTGCTGATTGGCAAATGGAGGCTATTCAAGATATCGACCAGGCGACTAACCGCCTGGTTGAACTTACAGAAGATCTACTTGATGTAACTCGTTTACAAGCGGGACGTCTCCAATTGCAATTCGAACCTACCGACCTTGTTGCGCTTGTTCAACGCATTGTAAAGCGATTCAGAGTAACAACTGAGCGGCATCAAATCGCTTTAGAAACAGCCGAGGAGAACATTGTTGTCAAGATCGACCATCGACGCATAGAACAGGTAGTGAGCAACCTCATCAGTAACGCGATCAAATATAGCCCTGATGGAGGTAATATAGAGGTTACAGTACTTGAAGAAAAGCAAGCCAATACAGCATTGCTTTGTGTGCGTGACTATGGGATAGGCATTCCTGCCTACCAGCAGGGTCGCATATTCAGCCGTTTTATGCGAGCTGACAATGCCAATGCTCACAATATCGGTGGTACGGGTCTTGGACTTTACCTCTGTCGGGAACTGATCGAACGTCACAATGGCCGCATCTGGTTTGAATCGGTTGAAGGACAAGGTTCCACCTTCTATGTATCCTTACCCTTACTGCCCACAGAATAGGTTTACTTAACGTAATTTTCAAGAACTACTTTCAATGGTATATCTCTCATTTTTCTTGCCACATGCATCGTTGTGACTTTGCTGTGATACCTATGCCTCCCAATGTGAGATAAATGTGATTTTCTCTGGCTAAGCTTTCATCAAGTACGATGTCTTTATGCACTATCCGAGGAGAATGACATGGACCACAAAAAAGATCGCGAAATTTTGCGTAAAGTAGGAATCACAGAAGCTCAAATGAATCGTCTGAGTAAATTACGCACAAACCTTGCAGAAGAGGGCAAATACCAGGAACTAATAGATTATCGCCGCTTGCAATTTGTTCGCTGGTTGGTTTCTACAGGCAAGTTGACTGAACTGGTCCTTTGATAATTACTCAACCATCTTATCCTCTCATTTTGGCAAAATCAATAACTAAAACTCACATCATGATTCATAGAAATAAGAAAGGATTAGAATAATGTTGACTCGGGCAGCACGTTATGTATTGGCAGCAATACAACTCATTATTGGTTGGGAATGGTTTGTATCAGGCACGAATAAAGTTCTTTCAGGCACATTCCCACAAAGCTTACTGAACACTTTAAACACTGGAACTCAGGACAATCCCAATTCCTGGTACGTTTCATTCTTACATAATGTCGTGGTGCCGCATAGCGTGTCCTTTGGATATATGATCGAATGGACAGAAGTCATGGTCGGCCTGGCCCTTCTTGCAGGCGCGCTCATTCTGATCGGCAAACCCCGGATGCGTGGCGATCCACAGCATGGTCTGGTTGTAGCTTGTTCTGTTGCCGTGATACTACTTGCTGCGGTTGGTGCCTTTTTCACTGTGAACTTCCATTTCTGGATGGGACACGGAATTATCCCTGGCATAGGCGCAGCTCCTACCGACGAAGGCATTGATTTGGATGCGCTGATCCCACCCTTTGCGCTTGTGATTATTATCGCAAACCTTGCCTGGATTAAGGCCCTGCGAGGTGAGACATGGTACAGTCGATTGTATGCAGAAACGAAATCAGGTCTGCGCAAGTTCATCGGTATGGAAGACACTGAGCAGGTTGAACCCCAGAAATCAGAGGTTACTTCCTAGCTCACCGCTTATTGATGATACTCTAAAAAAACTGGCCTTATATCGCGTAAAAATATTTTTGCTGTCTTTTGGCCGATGCCCTTAAATTCCTGCAAACGAGAGGATAGCTCATCTATTGATTGAACTTGTTTTAACAGATTAGTGATCGTTCCATATTTTTCTTTCAGAGCTCTACAAACATCAAGAAGTTTTGTTGCAGTTGAATAATCAAACCGGACATAATGCCCTTTATCCAAAACCTCAACCAATTTATCCCAGCCAGCTTGTATGATAGCATCAGGGTTGGTTAATCCATCGTTCACAAACTCAAAATACGTTCTCTTTGCCACTTCCTGCTGGATGGGTTTACCAAATAACAGGCACGCAAGAAACCATTTGAAATATTCTGCTTCCTGTTTCGAGGAAAGATCAATGCCTAGCTCTTTTGCATATATCTTCTTCTGTTCCATCGCTACTCCTTAAAAACACTAAGAAAGCTGAGTTCTGTATTTTATAACCGCTTTAGCCTCTTTGTAATGTTTTACAGTAAATTACTGTAAAATGTCTAATGGTTGCGTGTCTGCAATACATCTTTAACAAAATGTAAGCTTATTTTTCTAATATTTTCTTAGCTACTTGACAATAGGAAGTTATATATGATATAGTTGCTTTAGTTAGTATAGTAACTAACTATTTGTTCGTATAAACAAAAAGAAAGAAAATTGGAGGAACTCTCTAATGGCTTGGGAAATTGATCCATCACATTCTGAAGCGACATTTTCGGTCAAACACATGATGTTTACTACTGTTCGCGGGCACTTTAATGTACTAAGCGGTCACCTTCATATTGATGAGCACCACCCTGAAAACTCCTGGGTTGATGCGCAGGTAGACGCTTCAAGCGTGGATACACGCGATGAGAGGCGTGATGGACATCTTCGTTCACCAGATTTTTTCGATGTACAAAACTATCCAACTCTTACGTTCAAGAGCACTAAAATTGAGCATACAGGTGGCAACGAATACAAGGTATATGGTGATTTATCTATGCGCGGTGTAACAAAGCCTGTTGTTTTCAATGCAGAATATAATGGCCAGGGCAAAAACCCCTGGGGTATGCAGGTTGCCGGTCTGAGCGCAAAAACGAAAATTAACCGTAAAGATTGGGATCTCAATTGGAACCAGGCACTTGAAACTGGTGGCTGGCTAGTCAGCGAAGATGTCACAATCGAGATTGATCTCGAGGCTATATATAAAGGCGAAGAGGCGTCACGACAAGCAGTAGGCGCGCAAGCAGCTAACTAATAGCTTCATTCAATACATCAAACAAAATAAAAAGAGGAAGGACAGCTACCTTCCTCTTTTTATTTTGTTTACTTACTCATCTACTTAGAATCCTGGCTGGTTCCATAGATGAAGTCTGAAAGCTCCTGGCGTGAGCGATCCAGGAACGCACGC
>WNFW01000419.1_pt1 | contig 26863 bp, 26 predicted proteins | sample 5400131 | NCBI WGS metagenome assembly WNFW01 (sample SAMN13153362, study PRJNA577476) | soil metagenome | isolation source: 20 cm soil or saprolite under grassland replicate 1 | place: USA:California | collected 2016-06-15 | reverse complement strand
CAATCGGGGCGCGCTGGTCATGGTTGGCGTGGTGCTCGATCGCTCGACGCCGGAGAGCTTTGCCGCCTTTGAAAAGGCAGCGGCAAGACTGAAATGCGTTCTCGATTGCCACCTCGTAGCCGGAGACTTCGACTACTTCCTGAAAATCCGGGTCGGCGACATGGCGGACTTCAACAGAATCCATGGCGAACAATTGATTGGCTTACCGGGCGTCCGCCAAACACGGACATTTTTTGTCATGAAAGAAGTCGTCGACAACGCGCCGATGGATTTTTAGCGCCCGATTTGGGAAGACGATATCGCCGCACTGGCCTCGGTGGCGCGTCGCCGCAATAGGTCGTGTTCACGCTTGTTTCTAGCCAGCGCCCGAGCTGCTCGGTAAATAGCAAGGCGAACGAGCCTGCGGCAAATCCACATTAATTTGAAAAAATCGCGCCCGCCTCTGCCGGGCGAAGCGTTCGAGATATTCTCGGCAGCGGCTTGCGCCTCTGGATCATTGACCACATCAGCTCGGTCTCTTCCAGCGTCTCCGTCTCAAGCAGACGACGGGCCGTGCGATCGAGAACAGTGCGCCGTTGCCTGAGCAGCTCGGGCGCGCGCTGGAATGCTTTCTCCACATTGGCCCGCACCTCTTTGTCAACGGTTGCCGCCGTGTTTTCCGCGTATTCTCGTTCGTGCGGAGGCGATGGAAGATTGGGTCTGGTCAGAAACGTACGAGGATCGCGATCATACGCGACATTGCCAAGTTTTTCGGACATGCCGTAGCGCGTCACCATGCTGTGAGCGATGTCGGTGACGCGCCGGAGATCATCGGCGCGCCGGTCGAAATATGCCCGAACACGATCAGCTCGGCTGCCCGGCCACCGAGCAACACCGCCATCTTGTTCTCAAGCTCCTCGCGCGTCATCTGGAAGCGATCCTCCGTCGGTCGCTGGATGGTATAGCCGAGCGAGCCGATGCCGCGCGGAATGATCGACACCTTGTGGACCCGACGCCTGAAGTTTCCGTTCAATCTGCATTCATAGCGATCCGCTTAGTATTCCATCCAGGAACTGCAATCAGGTGAACTCGTGTCACTTAGATGCGTTGATTTCTTCAGAGGATGGAAACTCATCATGGCCCTGCGGAAAACGCTGATAACATCAGCATTGCTGTTCATGGTTGCGCCCGTTGTGCCGGCGCTTGCGCACGATAACGACGGCTACAGCAATCACGAGCAGTTTCACGATCAATTATCTGACGCTCATGAACGGGCGCATGCGAGAGGTTTTTGGAGTCGCGCTGAGCACCGCGCGTATCATCGCGCCCTTAGAGATCTGCATGAGGGCTATCATGGCGACCGCGACGGTTATCAGAGCTACTACTATGGCGGACCGCGGTATTACAGGGGTCACGGAGGCTGGTAGTAGCCATCCTCCCCGTGGCGGCATGATTGCGCGAGCGAGCTTACTCAAACCGGGATGCACCAATGTTGGGACCTAGAACGCTTGGTGCCATGGCGGTTATAGCTATTGGCTTGGCCGCCACGCCCGCCATGGCCCACCCCAAGCTCCTGTCTGCCAGTCCCGCGGCTGATTTTTCCGGCAGCACCACTCCAAAAGAGATCAAGCTGAATTTCAGCGAAGGGGTGATCGCGAAATTTTCGGCCACATTGTCCGCGGGCCGCGGCGTATGCCTGTGAAAGGACATGGCGGCGCCAGTCGGTTGCAGGGGACTGGTCCCCCCGCTTGCGCTGAACGTGCGGCGGCATATGCGCCGAAACTCGTCCGCTGCCGTTGCGGCCGGCGTGCGTCGAATTCAAATAATCACGGGGATTGCCAGAACATTTTGCAATGTTCCGGCTTGGGATAGCGACCGCCGAATTTGCGGCCTGTCCCCTCGACAAGGAACTCAGCCATGCATGCACGAGAGATGATTGGCACGCACCCAGACGTGCGAGGAAGCACCAACGACGCCCTTATCCGCTGTATTGAAGAGTGTTACTCCTGCGCCCAGACCTGCACGTCTTGCGCCGACGCCTGTTTGGCCGAGAATATGGTGCAACACCTGATCCAATGCATCCGGCTGAACCTGGATTGCGCCGATATCTGTAATATCACCGGCCGCATCGCGACGCGCAGAACAGGGTCCGACGACGAAGTCATTCGCCGGATGCTGGACATATGCGCCGTGGCTTGCCGCGTTTGCGGCGACGAGTGTCAACGGCATGCCAGCAGGCATGAGCACTGCCGCATCTGTGCCGAAAGTTGCAGGAGCTGCATGCAGGCTTGTCAGGAAGCAGGGCGCAGCATGGCCCACTAGCGAGTGTTCCGACTGGAAGCCGCCTGGCGCGGCCTCGGCGGGGAAGTTCCTTCTTGAAAGTCAGACGGCTGCCCGCAAGTTACTGCCGCAGCATAATCAGCGGATCGGCGCTATCGGGCACCCGGCGCCACTGTGCATTGTCGTCGGCCTCGAAGCGCCAGGCCTCGCCGCTTTGCGACATCAGCAGCAATTCGCCGCGCTCCAGCCGCCACACCGTCGGCGCAAAGGTTGCGACCATCGGGTCGCAACGCGGCTTGAGGAACACCTGAAAATTGTCCGGCGTCACCTCGGTGTTGGTCAGGGTCAAGCCGCAGATCGGGCGGCCATTGCCGCGCACCATCGCCCAGTCGCCGATCATCTGATCCATCGATTTGGCAAGCGAGCGCGCGGCGGCGAGATTCTGCAGGATATAGATGCCCTCGCCCTGTCTCAGGCCTTCGAAAATCCCGCTCTCGACTTCGGTAAAGTCGATCACCGGCTGTCCCGCGGCATCCTGCAGCCGCACGATATCCAGTCCCCTGACATTCCAGGCGGTGATATCCTTGGTGAAGGGCAAGGCCGCCGCGCAACCGGGCTCGAGTTCAAGCTTCAGGCCTTGCGGGGTGGAATCGCTCTTCAGCGTGACGACGCAGGTCTTGCTGCGCTCGGTGGTCGACAGCTCCCACTGGCCGATCATGTCTTTCTTCAACGTGGAGGCATCCTGCGAGCGGACAGGCGATCCCGATGCGACCATTGCCAGAAGCGCCGCAACTGCGATGTATCCGTGACGTCGTCCCCTCATCAGCGGCCCTTTACCGGGGTCTCCGGGACCGGCGTCAGCGGAGGTTTGCCGGCGAACCAGGCTTTCAGATTATCGACCATCAGCTGGTCCATGGCATTGCGGGTGTACACCGACGCCGAGCCGATGTGCGGAAGCAGCACCACGTTCTGCATGGCGCGCAATTCGTCGGGCACCGCCGGCTCATTGGCGAACACATCAAGCCCCGCCGCCAGGATGGTCCCCGACTTCAGCGCCGCGACCAGCGCCTGCTCGTCGACTACCGAGCCGCGCGCCACGTTGATGACGACGCCGCGCGGACCGAGCGCCTTCAACACATCGGCGTTGATCAGCTTGGTCGTCGCGGCACCGCCGGGGACGATCACGATCAGCGTATCGACGGCCTTCGCCATCTCGACCAGATCAGGATAATGCTTGTACGACACATCGGCCGCAGCTTTGCGCGAATGGTAGACCACGGGAACGCGGGAGGCGTCGAGCCGGCGTCCGATCGCCTGGCCGATCCGCCCCATGCCGACGATCCCGACCTTGCGATCCCTGAGCGAGCCGACGCTCAAGGGAAAATTCTGCGTGGTCCAAAGGCCCGAGCGCAGATAGCGGTCGGCCTTGATGAATTCGCGCAAGGTCGCGATCAACAATCCCAACGCGACGTCCGCGACCTCCTCGGTCAGGACGTCAGGGGTGTTGGTGACGACGACATTGTGCTCCCTTGCATAGGCGGAATCGACGTGATCGTAGCCAACCCCGAAAGAGGAGATGATTTCGAGTTTCGGAAACAGCGCCAGCGCCGTCCTGTCGGCCCGCACCGTATGGTAGGTGACCGAGATGCCGCGGATCTTGGCGGCGACGGCCGGGTTCAATCGTTCGAGGTCGTGCTTGGTTTCAAAGTGATGCAGCACGAACCGGTCCGAAAAGCCGTTTTCGACGACCGGCCTGATCGGCCCGTAGACCAAGAGATCGACCTTCTCCGAAGAGATGTTCCCGGCAACCATCAATTGTCCTTTCCAAGCGCACTCTCGTGCCAGCGCCGCAACACCAGATGCGAGGTTAGCGCCAGCAGTCCATAAATGACAATCCCGGCGGCGGAGAGCAACAGTAACGCCGCGAACATTCGGGCAATGTTGAGACGGTAGCCGGATTCCGCGATCCGGTAGGCCAACCCGGAACCGGCGCCGGCGGAGCCCGCCGCGATCTCCGCGACCACCGCGCCGATCAACGACAACCCGCCCGCTATCCGCAATCCGCCAAGGATGAACGGCAACGCGGAAGGTAATTTGAGGTAGGCCAGCATCTGTATCCGTGACGCGCCATAAAGTTGAAACAGCCCGGCGAGGTTGCGATCCACCGAATTCAGCCCGAGCGTGGTGTTGGACAGCACCGGAAAGAATCCGACGATCCAGGCGCAGACGATCACGGCGGTCTGTTGCGGAAGGTAGATCAACAGCAGCGGCGCGATCGCGATCACCGGCGTGACCTGCAGGATCACGGCATAGGGAAACAGCGAATATTCCAGCCACTTCGACTGGTTGAACACCAGCGCCAACGCGATGCCGCCGACCGCGGCTGCGACGAAGCCCTCGAGCGTGGTCATCAGCGTCACCAGCAGCGATTGCGACAGCACCGCCCAGTCGGCGATGAGCGTGCGGAGAACCGCGCCTGGCCCCGGCAGGACATAGGGTGGAATGTCGTTCACCCGTACCACGAGATCCCATATCGCAACGCCCGCCGCGAGCACGACGACAGGAAGCAGAACACGAACAACGCGGATGGCGCGGCTGTCAGGCGCAGCCTGCTCGGCGGAGAGCGGCGGTGTCTGCAATGAACTCATCGACCGGGTTGCCCCGGATGCAGCGGCGCCAGCGCGTTCGAAACCTTGCGGCAGTAGCCGGCATAATCGGTGGAGGTGCGAAAATCCTCGCCCCGCGGCTCCGCCGCGTCGATGCGAAACTCGGCGCCGATCCGTCCCGGCCGCGATGTCAGCACGATCACCCGCTGCGACAGATATACCGACTCGAACACCGAATGGGTGACGAAGATGACGGTTTTGCGCAGATTGCGCCATAGCGCGAGCAAGTCGTTGTTGAGCCGGAACCGCGTGATCTCGTCGAGCGCGGCGAACGGTTCGTCCATCAGCAGGATATCGGGATCGGTAACCAGCGCGCGCGCCAGCGAGACCCGCATCTTCATGCCGCCGGATAATTCGCGCGGGTAGGCGTCAGCGAAGTCGGCAAGCCCCACCTGCGTCAACGCCTCATGCACGCGCGCGGCCGCCGCTTCAGTCGGGATACGCGCCAATTTCAGGGGCAGCCGCACATTCTCCCGCACACTGGTCCACGGCATCAGCGTCGGCTCCTGAAATACAAAGCCGATGGAATGTCCGGGGCGGGCCTGACCGCCTGGTTTCGAAATCCCGACGGTGCCGGACGTCGGCGCGCTCAGGCCTGCGATCAGCCGCAGCGCGGTCGACTTCCCGCAACCCGACGGCCCCAGCAGCGACACGAACTCGGCCTTGCGCACATCGAGGTCGAGTGGTCCCAACGCCATCACGCCGCTGTCATAGACCTTGGTGACGCCGCGCAGGCTTACCGCGAGGCCCGCGGTTGGCGCGTCGGCTTCCGACCAGGCTCTTTGGGACAAGGCCTTTTCGGACAACGATTGGGGCTCGGCCATCGCACCTCTGGTTCTTCCGGTTTCTTGCCTAGTTCTTGGGCCGCAGATCCAGGCCGACGCCCTTGTTGGCAAAGCGAAGCGTATATGACTTGCGGAAATCGATGTCGCGGCGAACCACGCCGGCCCGCACCATCTTGTCAAAGAAGCTCGCGACCCGTGCATCGCTCATGGCGCCGATGCCATCGCGCAGCGCATCGCCGGAATCGACAATGCCATATTCCTTCATCTTGGCGACGGAGTAGGCCAGCAACTCATCGGTCATTTCCGGATTGAGCTTCTTGATCATCGCGTTGGCGGGCGCGTTGTCGCCGTAAAGATAGTGGTACCAACCGACGATGGAGGCATCGACGAAACGCTGAACCAGATCCGGCTTCTTGTCGATCAGTTCCTGGCGAGTCTCGATCAGGGTCGAATAGGTGTTGAAGCCATAATCGGCCAGCAAGATGATTCCCGGCTTGAATTTGGCCGCCTGCTCGACCGCGAACGGCTCGGAGGTGACGTAGCCCTGCATCGCGCTCAGCTTGTTGGCGAGAAACGGCTGCGAGTTGAAGGTGTAGGGCTTGACCTTCTCTTCGCTGAACCCGTATTCGGACTTCAGCCACTGAAAATAGCTTGTAACACCTTCCTTGGACACGAACAGCGTCAGCGGCTTCAAGTCTTCGAGCTTGGCGACCTTCGACTGCGGATGCGTCAGGAAAACCTGCGGATCCTTCTGGAACATGGCCGCGACCGTCACCACCGGCACATTGTTGGCGACTGCGTCGAACGACATCAGTGTGTTGGCGGCCATGAAGAAGTCGAGCTTGCCGGCAATCAGCAGGATGCGGTTGTTGTCGTTGGGGCCGCCCGGCACGATGGTGACGTCGAGGCCGTATTTTTGGTAGGTACCGTCGGCAAGGGCCTGGAAGAATCCGCCGTGCTCGGCCTCCGCGACCCAGTTGGTACCGAACGAGACCTTGTCAAGCACGGTCTGGGCGCGTGCGGACGGGATCGCCATAACGGTCGCGACGAGGATGGCCGTTAACGCTCGCAGCAAAAGAGTCGGGTTCATGGTTGGACTCCGTTGATCGTTCTGGCCCATGATAGGGAGGCGCCGGCCGCTGGTACGGCCCCAATGGGCCGACAAGCTACCCCGCAAATCGACTTAAAGACAAATCGACTTCAAGGAAATGTCTGGCTTGATGACTTCGATTGTTCCTCTCCGTGACTGGATCGACATCCACTGGCCGGACGTTGCCGCGGGTGCCCCGGCGCGATGGATTGCGGTGCTGCCGCTGGCGGCCACCGAACAGCACGGTCCGCATTTGCCGCTCGGTACCGACGTCATGATTGCGCAGGCCTATCTTGCCAGGACGCGCGAGCTTCTGCCGGATGGCCTTCCCGCGACGTTTCTCCCCGTTCAGGCGGTCGGTATCTCCACCGAACATATCGGTTATCCGGGCACGCTGACGCTGCCGACGGACGTTGCACTGAAGACCTGGATGGCGCTTGGAGTCAGTGTCGCGCGCGCCGGCATCAAAAAGCTCGTCATGGTCACCAGCCACGGTGGCAATAGTGCGGCCATGAGCCTGGTCGCCCAGGACCTGCGTGCGCAACACGGGCTGCTCGCGGTTACCACCGGATGGTCGCGCTTCGGTGCGCCGGATGGATTATTTTCAGATGAAGAATTGCGTCATGGTATCCATGGCGGCGCGGTCGAAACCTCGATCATGCTGGCGCGCTATCCGGAAACCGTGCGCAAGGAAGAGATCGCGGATTTTCGTCCCAGCAGCATCGCCATGGAAAAGGACTATCGCTGGCTTGCCGCGCATCGGCCGGCTCCGTTCGCGTGGCAGGCCCAGGACCTTCACCCAAGCGGGGCCGCAGGGAACGCAACATCGGCCTCGGCGGAAAAGGGCCAGCGCCTGATCGATCACGGCGCACGCGCCTTCTGCGAATTGCTCGCCGACGTCGATAAATTTGATCCGACGACGCTTTCGGACCGCCCGAAAAGCTGACGGCACCCAGGTTAACCATCTGTAATAACTATATAATATCCACAGGCCCGATTTCCCCGAATGCGCTTCGAACCGGATTCGAAAACCCTCCGTCCAACTGGGCATGCGGACCATAGCGGACCGCCCTCAACCGGATGGAGTCTTAGGATGTCGATCAAGATCCGAACTGCAGCTCTTGCCCTCGCTACCCTCGCCGTCACCGGCACTATCGTATCCACCACCACCCAGGCCGAAGCCCGAGGCCTTGGCTGGGGCATCGGAGCCGGCCTGCTTGGCGCCGCCGTGGTCGGCAGCGCGATCGCCGCCAGCAATGACGGCTACCACTACGGCGGCTACCGCCGCTGCGGCTGGGTTCGCCAGTTCGACGCCTACGGCAACTACATGGGCCGGGTTCGTACCTGCAATTACTGACGATCGACCAAAAGCATAGTGGATCCTGCGTCCGACACGGGCGCCTCATCCACCCCCGTGTCGTACCCGACCCGCCCGGCCGTCCCCCCGGGCGGGTCACCTTTTGATATGCACGTAATTTGTCCCCGGGGCGGTGTTGCACGCATGTCACTAGAGAATGACATTCAACGGGCATTCCCGCGTACCCTTGTTGCTATTGCGAATTAGTTGCAATAACTCTCAGGAATGAATTGCGGTTCCATTGGATAGGGCTTTTGGCCGCTGCGGATCGGCGCACCCGAACAGGCGGAATCAAGTAGCTTCGTTTCATGGTGATGGCCTGCCGGCTGGATGCAATGACGACCGAAGAGACCGCCGGAATGTGCGCACCGGAAATATCCGCCCGATGAACCGCATCAGCCGATCGTGGGAGTGCGCATTGGGTGTCGCGCTCGGCATGGTCATACAGGATGCCCCCGCGATCGCCGCCGACGTCTATCTCCCCGTCAAGGCCCCGCACCTTCAGTCGATCTTCGATTGGACCGGACTCTATGTCGGTGCCCATGCCGGCTTCGGCCGCGGCGCCTCAAGCGCTGTGCTGTCAGATCCGGCAACCACCACGACCAGCAACTCTTTCAGCGGCATGATCGGCGGCGTGCAGGCCGGCTACAATTACCAACTGCCGTCCGGGATCATGCTCGGACTCGAAGCCGACATTTCGTTCCCCAATTATCTCACCTCGAATTCTGTGGTTTCATCACTGGCGACGGCACGCTCGGGGGTGACCGAGCAGTGGGATTATGTCGGAACCGCGCGCGGCCGCGTCGGCTACACCGCCGGTCCGTGGCTCACCTATGGTACCTTCGGACTTGCGTGGGCGGGCGAGCGCTTTCTCGACACACCCGCAATGGGCAGCGATGAAAAGACACTGAATGTCCGGCTCGGCTGGGCTGCCGGGGCCGGCCTTGAATATGCCTTCGCCCCGCACTGGAGCCTGCGGCTGGAATATCTCTACAGCCGGTTCGGAAAAGCCGACATCGTGTTTCCATCGGCGACGCAGTACAGTTCCAGCCTTGATTTCCAATCGCTTCGCGTCGGCCTCAACCGCAAGGTCGACTGGCCGGGATCCGGCAATCTCGCCCCCAAGACATCGCTCGCCGAGCCCGAATCCGATCGCTGGGAAATCCACGGTCAAACGACCTATCTGCCGCAGGGTTATCCGGGCTTCCGCGCGCCCTATACCGGCACCAACAGCCTGACGCCGGCGCCGCAGGCGCAGGCGACCTGGAGCAACAGCCTGTTCCTCAACGTTCGGCTCTGGGAGAGCGGCGAGGTCTATTACAATCCCGAGTTGCTGCAGGGGTTTGGGCTGAACGACACCGTCGGCGTCGCCGGCTTTCCGAGCGGCGAAGCGCAAAAATCAAACTTCCCCTACCCGCATTACAACACCTCGCGGCTGTTCCTGCGCCAGACCTTTGGTTTCGGCGGCGAGCAGGAAGAATTGGCCGGCGGACCGAGCCAGTTGCCGGGTAAAGTGGACGTCTCGCGGCTGACGGTTCAGGCCGGCAAATTCGCGGTTACGGATATTTTTGACGGCAACGCCTACGCCAAGGATACCCGCAAGGATTTCATGAACTGGTCGATGTGGGCGCCGGGCGCCTTCGACTATTCCGCCGACAAGGTCGGCCTGACCTATGGCGTAACAGCGGAACTAAACCAAAAACAATGGGCGTTGCGATCTGGTTATTTCCTTATCGACGCGGTGTCGAATTCAAACAATTTCGACACCAAGGTTTTTCAACGTGGCGGTTACGTGCTCGAACTGGAAACCCGCTATTCGCTGTTCTCGCAGCCTGGAAAACTGCGGACTATTGCATGGCTCAACAGCGACTATTCCGGAAGCTATCGGGAAACCTTGAACAATCCGACGCTCAATCTCGATATCGCGCAAACCCGCACCGGCCGCATCAAATACGGCTACGTCATCAACCTCGAACAGGCTGTGACCGACGACATCGGGCTGTTCGGCCGCTGGAGCTGGAACGACGGCAAGAACGAAATCATGGCGTTCACCGACATCGATGCCAGCCTCGCGCTCGGCACTTCGATCAAGGGCACCAAATGGGGCAGGCCCGACGATGTGATCGGGCTGGGTGGCGCGATCAACGCGCTCTCCAGTGACCACCGCGACTTCTTAGCCGCGGGCGGGCTCGGCCCCCTGATCGGCGACGGCGCGCTCAACTACCGACACGAACGAATTCTAGAGACTTACTATGCGCTGGCACTCAACAAGCAGCTCACGCTGACCGCCGATTATCAGCTGATCACCAACCCAGCCTACAATGCCGATCGCGGCCCGGTCCACGTTTTCTCAGGCCGCTTCCACGGCGAGTTCTGAACATGCAGCGTTCGTGGGCTCTCGACGGATGCCGTAGGTCGATTGCTGAAAGCCCACCACGGACCTGGCCATGACTAGCTTGCAGCGAGCTAGCGTGCTGGCAGTGTCTGTTCTCGCGGCCATGATCGCGCCGGTGTTGGATACTCTTTCCGATTTGACGGTTTATTTGACACGTCAGCGCGCTGAACAGATCAACTGCTCAATTCTCCGGCGTCCACATCCCCTGCTGGCGTCGGGACGACGTTGTAGCGCGCGCCGCTCTCGGGGACACGCGCCTACCCCGCCGCGGCGAACGTGTCCGCCCGCGCCATCGCCCAGGCGTCGCGGTAGCGCGGGTCGCTGGTGCCGTCGATCAACTCGCCCGGACGCAGCGACGGATAGAGCTTCGCGAATGACAGCACTTCGGTGCTGGAGGTTCGCTTCGAGAAATGGATCGGTCGCAATTGCTCCGGATGTTCGAGCCCGGCGGCAGCCAGCAGTTCGGAAAGCGCGTGCAAGGTGGCATGATGATAGTTGTAAACCCGCTCGATCTTGTGCGGCACCACCAGCGCACGAGCGCGGGATGGATCCTGTGTGGTCACACCGGTCGGACATCGATCGGTGTGGCAGCTCAGCGACTGGATGCAGCCCAGCGAGAACATGAAGCCGCGTGCCGAGTTGCACCAGTTGGCACCGATCGCCATCGCGCGCGCCATGTCGAACGCGGTCGCGATCTTGCCGGCGGCGCCGATCTTGACGCGATCGCGCGCATTGATGCCGATCAGCGCATTGTGGACGAAATTGACGCCCTCGCGCATCGGCATGCCCAGATGGCCCATGAATTCCAGCGGGGCCGCGCCGGTGCCGCCTTCATTGCCGTCGATCACGACGAAATCCGGATAGATTCCGGTCTGCAGCATCGCCTTGCAGATCGCCAGGAATTCCCAGGGATGGCCGACGCACAGTTTGAATCCGGCGGGCTTGCCGCCGGATAGCCGCCGCATCTCGCCGACAAAGGCCATCATTTCGAGCGGGTTCGAAAAAGCCCGGTGCGTAGCAGGCGAAATGCAGTCCTCGCCCATCGCGACACCCCGGATTTTGGAAATCTCCTCGGACACCTTGGCCGCCGGCAGCACGCCGCCGTGGCCGGGCTTGGCGCCCTGGCTGACCTTGAGTTCGACCATCTTGATCTGGTCGTCGCCGGCGACGCGCGCGAATTCTTCCGGGTTGAACGTACCGTCGCGGTTGCGGCAACCGAAATAGCCGGAACCGATTTCCCAGATGATGTCGCCGCCGTTCTCGCGATGATAGGGAGAGACACCGCCCTCGCCGGTATCATGCGCGAAGCCGCCCTTTTTTGCACCGGCGTTCAGCGCGCGCACCGCGTTCGGGCTCAGCGCGCCAAAGCTCATCGCCGAGATATTGAAGACGGAAGCCGAATACGGCTTGGTGCAATCCGGGCCACCGACGGTGACGCGAAATTGCGCGTCGGGACGAGGCTTCGGCGCTACCGAATGGAGCATCCATTCATAGCCCTCGCGATAGACATCCTCCTGGGTACCGAACGGGCGTTTGTCGAGCTGCATCTTGGCGCGCTGGTACACCAGGGCGCGGGTGTCGCGGCTGAACGGCATGCCGTCCTTCTCGCTCTCGAAAAAGTACTGCCGCAGCTCCGGCCTGATCTCTTCGAGCAGGAAACGGATATGCGCCGAGATCGGGTAGTTGCGCAAAACCGCGTGACTCTTTTGCAGGAGATCGCGAATGCCGAGCAGCGTCAGCGCGCCGAAAATCAGGACCGGGATCAGAACCACCTCCCAGATCTTTGGATTGTGGTCGAACGTCCCGATGCCAAGCAGCAATGCCGTGACGACGGCGCAAATCGTCAGAACGACGAAGCGTGGCGAGAACGGAAGCAACAGCGTTTCCATGTGACCCCTCCGGCAGGTTCTGCCTTATTATTGTTGTCCGCCCCAGATTATTCCAATTAGCGGAGCAATTTGTACACGATATCGGACGCAACAATCATTGATATGACGGCGAGGCTACCGAATCCATCGGCTGCGGATCGAGCCGTCCCGTGACAACCGACATCGTCCGCTGTGCATTCTTTTGCAGTGCAACGTAACGCCGGCGGCACGCTGCAAAACTCGGGATTTCGCAAAGCTCGGGATTTCGCAAAGCTCGGGAATTCGAACGTGTCCATTCTGCAGGGCTCCTGCCAAACCCGTAATTCCTGATAAGATAAAACCATGCGTCTTTTCAAGTTCGCTCTCGCCGGCGCGTTCATCCTGGCGACCACGTTCGCGTGCGCGGCCGGCTTCCGCTTCATCGAAGTTCCGGCTGACGCAAGCGGGCCGGCATTGAAGGGGGCTATCTGGTATCCCTGTGCCACGCCATCGGGAGAGGTGAAGCTCACCGACACACTGTCGATTCGGGGCGTAGTGGATTGCCCTGTCGATGGAAGCAGGCTGCCGCTCGTGGTGATCTCGACCGGCGGGAATGGCGGGTTCGCCAACAATTACGATACGGCCGAGGCGCTCGCCGACGCAGGCTATCTCACGGCCGCCATTAGCCACCCGGGCTTTACGTCCCCTGACAAGATGATCCTGAAGCAGAACGTTCTTGACCTGATCGAGCGCCCGACGGAGACGAAAAGACTGGTCGATTATCTGCTCGGCGCCTGGCCCGATGCTTCGAAGATCAATCCCGAGCGTATCGGCTTCTTCGGCTTCTCGAGAGGCGCCGATACGGGATTGGTGGCGATCGGCGGCAATCCGGATTTTCGCAGGGGCGTCGCACTTTCGATGTGTCCGCAGGATCTCAAGATCGTTTGCGACAAGGTTTGGATGACCGCAACCTCAATCCCTGCTCATGACCCGCGCATCAAGGCGGCCGTTCTGGCCGATCCGGCATTCGCTGTCCTGTTCGGCCCCGACTCGCTCAAGGCTGTGACGGTGCCGATCCAACTCTGGGCCTCGGCATATGGCGGTGAAAGAACCACGCCTGAAGACGTTGCGGTCCTTGAAAACGAACTGCCCGCGAAACCCGACTACCGCGTCGTTCCGAATTCCATACACTACGCCTTCCTGCCGCCATGCTCACCGGATCAGCAGCGAAGCAAACGCCCCCAATGTGTGGATGCTCCGGGCTTCGACCGCGTGGCATTCCACAAGGAGCAACGGTTCCAACACGGCTGATCGTGCGAGCAAAGCCGATGGAACCGTAGCGGCCAGTCCGCATGCCGATAGAAATGCAGAACGCGCCGGGAGCGCTGGCGGTCGGTAGGAAATCAAGCGCTGCGCGCTGCCATAGAAGTGTTGTTCCCGAGGCTCCATCGCGGAGGTGCACAGCTTCGTGATCTCCCGAAAGATCGTTCGATTGATTGTTCCTATTGTGTGTGCGTCGCACTCAAACTAAAAAAACACCGCCCGGGGAAATGCAGACTCCCCATCAGACGGTCCCCGTCCAAGCTCTGCGCAATGCTCGAGGCATCGAGGCGATTGCGCATGGACGGAAACTTTCCCCCTATTGAGATCTCGCGGAGCGTGGCGCAGCGCCGGCCACAGCAATCGCTGCTTGAGGTCGCGGCCCTCACCACGTCCCACGGCGCCCAGCTCGCGCTTTCCGACGTCGCTTTCACCGCCAATGCAGGGGAGATTCTCGGCATCATCGGCCCGAATGGCGCCGGGAAGACGACGCTGCTTGAATGTTTGGCGGGTATCCTCGCCGCGGACTCCGGCAAAGTTTACTGGCGAGGAAAGCCGTTGCCGGCAGCGCAGCGGCGGCGAGCGATGTTCTATGTTCCGGATGGCGTGCGACCCTATCAGGATCAATTGGTTGCGCAGGTGCTGTCATTTTTTGCAGAGGTCTACCATCGGTCTGATTCGGAGGTCGCAGATATCATAGCGGCGGTCGGTCTGGGGACGGTGCTTGGCAAGCGCGTGCGCGCGCTGTCGAAGGGATTTGGCCGGCGCCTGTTGTTGGCGCTCGGCTTACTCACGCCGCACCAAGTGCTTTTGATGGACGAACCATTCGACGGCTTCGATCTCCGGCAAACCCGTGAGATGGTCGGCGTCGTGCGCGCGGAAGCTGCCAAGGGCCGCAGTCTCTTGCTTGCAATCCACCAACTGGTCGATGCTGAACGGATTTGCGACCGTTTCGTCCTTCTCTCCGACGGACGTGTCCACGGCGTTGGAACGCTCAATGATCTCCGTGGGTGTACCTCCCTTCCCGAAGGTCACCTCGAGGACATCTTCCTTGCGCTCACTTGACCGATACGACTGGCGCCGACCTCCTGTCCGCCCCCTTCTCGCAAAGGAACTTCGCGAGATCGCTGCCGGACGCGCGCTCTGGATCATGCTGCTGCTGATCTGTCCATTGATTGGCTACAGCTTTTTCCAGGCTGTCTCGCTCTACTCAGATGCAAGCGCAGCAGGATTGCAGTCTCCAGTCCTTGCCAGCAGCCTGTCACCGCTCGACGGCATATTGGTACCTGTTTTTGGCGCCTTCTACGTGGCGGTCACGCTGTTATTCCCCTTCGTTGCGATACGCGTCCTCAGTCAAGAGAAGGAAACGGGCGGATTGCGTCTGCTCGTGCAGCTGCCCTATCGGTCCTCCATATTGATCTGCGCCAAGCTCGCCGCGGTACTGGTCGGCTGGCTTCTCGTGAGCATTCCCGTGCTTTCAGCACTCGTCATTTGGGCGATCATCGGCGGCCATCTGTCGCCTCCGGAGACCGCAAACCTTGTCTTTGGCCATCTGCTTTACGGCGCACTGGTGGGTGCAATCGCACTGTTCGCGGCAGCTGTGTCGGAGAGCGCAGCGACCGCCGCAATCATCACGCTGGCATTCACGATCAGTTCCTGGGTGGTAGACTTCACAATCGCCGGTCAGCCGGGGCTTGTTGCGTGGGTAGCACATTTATCGCTGACCCAGACGTTGCGCACGTTCGAGCAGGGCCTGCTGTCGGTTGGACTTATCCTTGGCGTCATCATGGCGATTTGCGGATTTTCCGCTCTCGCCACGGTGTGGTTGCCGCCGGGCGTTCCAACTCGAACCAAAATCGTCCGCTCGGCTGTGGTTGTGGTGCTGACGGCGGTCGTCCTCGGCGTTGCCGCGCAGATCAAGTTCTCGGTCGACGTCACCGAAGACAGACGAAACTCATTCTCGTTTGCCGACCAGCAGCTGCTGGCCACACTCGTGCATCCCTTGACCGCGACCGTGCATCTGGCGCCGGAGGATCCACGCTATGCCGATCTGCAGCGCAACGTGTTGGCCAAGCTGGAACGGGCGATGCCGAACGTGACGATCCGTCTCGCCGGGGGCCGACAAAGCATTTCCTCCAATTCGGCCGATGCAGCCTATGGCGAAGTCGAGTACGTATACGGAGCCCGATCGGACACCAGCCGCTCCACCAGCCCGCGCGAAATCCTGCCGCTGCTGTACAATCTCGCGGGCGTACAAATTCCCCCGGCCGCCGCCCCAGGGGGCGAGTATCCGGGCTATCCGCTAGTGGCCCAAGGATACCTGGCGCTTGCCTGGTTCTTTGCCGCGCTTCCACTGCTCATTGCAATAGGTTGGTGGTGGCATCGTCGTCCGCCATCGAGCAGTGCTTTTCCCGCTCATGAAGGAGGTCGATCATGAACACGAGCAACAGCATCACGGCGACAGTCGTAGTCATTGGTTTCGCGGCGTTGGCGCTGCCGCTTGCTGCGGAACCCATCAAGATCGATTTTTCGAATGAAATTGTCGGCGCAGAACCGAAGTCGATGGTACCCGTCGTCGGCGTTTGGCGGATCGAGGACGAAGCAGGAAAAAAGCTGCTCGCCGTTGATGGCCGGCAATGGAAGGAGGGGCAGTCCTCTGCCGGAATTGCCGACAAGGCGCGCGCCCTTTACGGCGAACGCTACGCCGAGTTTCTCGACCGCGTTCAGGCTTACGCGTATTTTCCTTACGCCGTCGCGCCCAATGTCGAAGATTTCAAGGGCGGCGAGATCACGGTGCGTTTTGAAGGTTTGTCGGGACGGATCGATCAGGGAGCTGGAATACTGTTCAACCTGAAACCGAATGGAGACTATCTGACAATTCGCGCGAACTGTCTGGAAAACAATCTCGTGCTCTGGAAATTCGAAAAGGGCAAGCGTTCCTCGGTGAAATGGACCCGCAATACACCAACAGCAACGCATCAATGGCATGACCTCAAGGTACGCATTTCCGGCACCAAGGTTGAAGGTTATCTCGACGGCAAGCTTTATCTTGAACACCAGCTTTCCGAACCGGTATCGGGCCGCGTCGGACTTTGGTCCAAGGCCGACAGCCGCATGTACTTCGATGCCTACACCGTAAATTCAACCAACTAGCATGTAGAGCCGGGGCGGCGCTACTTTGTTCGATTCCAGAGTCACGGCACGCCGCCGAGGCCTTCCACCTCATTGCCGCGCGATCAGGAGCGGTGAGCGCGTGAAGCTGAATCGGAGCTCTGAGGCGAGATTGCGGGCCCCAAAGGGGCCCGCGATTCGTCTGACATTACCAGCGATCCCAGCCGCGATGCCATCCGCGGTGCCATCCGCGGTGCCAGCCCCACGGACGACCGTAAAATCGGGGGCCGCCATAGTAGCCATACGCGCCATAATAGTTCGGCCTCCACCAGCATCGTCCCCAAGCGTTGCAAACATACCGTATCTGTTCGACGTTCGAGACTTGATTTGAGGTGGGAAGTCCGTTCGGCATTGCCGATGCGGTACCCGACGCGAGGGCAATCCCGCCGAGAGCGGCGATACCAACAAGTGCAAGTTTTAGCTTCATGTGATGATCCTCCTCGAGTCCAGAAACCCGTGAGCATCATAAAAAGTTTCGCCAAGGCGAACGACGACGTACGAATTAATCCTGATGAACAATCGTTAAGCCTCCTTGCGGTGTCGGCTTTCGAAAAATATCACGGCGTGTCTGCTACCCTGTCGAATCGCTCAGTGCGCGTGCGGGCGCATCTCGTCGGGAATCCTGCGTTGCTCCAGGCCATTTTGCGCCAACCAGGCATCGGTGGTCGCGATGGCGCGCTTGATATGATCGGCGGTGCGCGAGAAATCGTAAGGAGAGCCCACCAGCGGACATAGCGGCGGCACCACATAGTATTCGATGCCGGGATCGAGATTTTCCAGCTCGCTGACCAGTTGCCGCGCGATCAACAGTGTGAGCGCATGCAGTGCATTGGCGACCGCGCCGACCGGCGGTGCCTGCGTCGCGCAGGCGTGCCCCGTCGGCAGAATGATCAGGCGCTTCGCGCCCTTTTTGACCGCGACCCGGATCGGCGTGTTGCTGGAGATCGCGCCATCGGCAAGATAACGGTCCTTGTAGTGGATCGGCGTGAAAGCACCGGGAATCGCGGTAGAGGCGACGATTGCCTCGGCGGTCGAGCCTTCGGATAACACCACGCTGTCACCGGAGATGATATCGGTGGTGACGATATGTACCGGCAGCCTGGCATCCTGCAGATTGCGATAGGGGATATGGTCGTCGATCAGCTTGCGGATGCCGTCATGCGGGATCAGGAAATCGCGGCGCCAGAGAAATCCCAGTAGAGTCTTCCATGTAACCGGGAAGACGTCACGCCGCTGCAATCCACGCCAGATGGTTGCCAGCCGCTGCACCCCCGTGAGCGTGGGGTCGCCGGCATAGAAAGCGCCGTTTAAGGCACCGACGCTGGAACCGACCACCATATCAGCGGTAATTCCGTGCGCGGCGAGCGATTCCAACATGCCCACCTGAATGGCGCCGAAGCTGCCGCCGCCTGCGAACACAAAGGCCGTTTTCGCAGCGCCTGCTCGGTTGGTGACGGACAAGGCCTCGGTCGATCCCGCTTTCAACGCGTTGGCGAGAAGCCGCGCGACGTTTGGCGGGGTTTATAGCAGCGGGCGCGCACGCCGCGCCACTGACAAGAGCCTGACCGATCGAGGGGATGGCTCGTACCTGCGATCAGGACAGGACGATGATCGCTGCCCAAATGATCAACGACCACAGCCCGAGACTGATGGTGATTGCGCAAATCCAGGGCAGCGGGGACGAATACCGGATGAGCCCTGCTGCTGGGGGTATGGTGTACCCCTCCGATTTCGTTGCGGGAGGCACAACACTCTCTGCCACCATATCAACCCTCCCAGTGGAATCGTGATGGCTTCGAACCAACCAGATTATGTTGGGGTTGTATGTTCGATAGCGTGCACGTCGCCCGAAAGAGGCAACTCAGACAGCCGGCATCCACAGGTTATCAACCGGTTCGGCGCGCTGTCGCGCCCTCGCGACGGACGATGCTCCGCATCGCCGAGAGCGGACGATGCTCCGCATCGCCGGGAGCGGACGATGCTCCGCATCGCCGGGAGGGCGCTACGGCCTGGGATACGGGGCTCAGCGCTCGACGAACGCCTTTTCAATGACGAAATGGCCGGGCTCGCTATGGCTGCCCTCGAGAAAACCGCGCGCTTCAAACATCTGGCGCAGTTCTTCGAGCATGCCCGGACTACCGCACATCATGACGCGGTCGTTACTGATATCCAGCGGCGGCAGGCCGACATCGTTGAACAACTGCTCCGAGGTGATCAGGTCGGTGATACGCCCGCGATTGCGAAACGGCTCGCGGGTAACGGTCGGATAATACAGCAGCTTTTCTTCCAGCAGCGGTCCGAAAAGTTCATCGTCGCGCAGCTTCGCCACCAACTCTTCGCCATAGGCCAGTTCGGAAACCTGCCGGCAGCCATGAACGAGAACGATGGTCTCAAACCGCTCGTACACTTCCGGATCCTTGATCAGGCTCGCGAACGGCGCAAGACCCGTGCCGGTCGACAGCAAAAGCAGGCGCTTGCCGGGGATCAAATTGTCGGCGATCAGCGTACCGGTTGCCTTGCGCCCGACCAGGATGGTATCGCCCTCTTTGATCTGCTGAAGCCTTGAGGTCAGCGGGCCATCGGCGACCTTGATGCTGAAAAACTCCAGCTCTTCTTCGTGATTGGCGCTCGCCATGCTGTAGGCGCGCAGCAGCGGGCGGCCATCGACCTCGAGGCCGATCATCGCAAACTGCCCGTTGAGGAAGCGAAAGCCGGAATTGCGGGTGGCCGTGAAGCTGAAAAGCGTATCGGTCCAGTGCCGGACAGAAAGAACTTTCTCTCGATGGAATGCGCTCATGTGTTTTGGTTTTTCCAGTTGCCTTGATGTAGAACGATTGCGTCGTTTGGCCTGCGATCAGACCAAAGTCCTACAATTACCGGCGATTTTGTATGTGACCTACGTCAACGTCAGACATAATCAACAACCCCTGATGCGCAATTGCGGGCTCAAAATGGCGGTCGATTTATTTGCAAAGTGGTTCATCGCATCTTGCTTGTGCACGCCACGGAGGCGCAATTAACTTGCTGAAACAGGCACCGTTCCGCCAATTAATTGCTGTGCCGGCGAGGCCTCAAGCCAACAGAGTTGGAAATGCTCAATAGCCAACGAACATTCGTGAATGCGGTCAGGAAATACTGCACCGATCGCGGGATCGCGGTCGAAGTCCGATCTCAGGGATGGCTCCTTGTCATGCAACAGGGACCGAAGCGGCGCCTCGCCTACGGCTATGATCTTGGATTGAACAGTTCAGTCGCGCATCGCATCGCCAACGACAAGGCCGCGACGGCTGAAGTGCTGCAAGCCTCAAGCGTCCCCTGTGTGCCTCACAGGCTTTTTCTCAGTCCGAAACTGAGTGCGTACGTTCCCGCGGTTGGATCGTGGGAGGAAATGCTCCGTCTCCTCGGGGAAAGCCGCGACGGAATCGTCGTCAAGCCCAACGAAGGCACCAGCGGCAATTTGGTGTTTAGAGTGCGCAGCAAGCCAAAGCTCGAAGCCGCGGTGAACAGGATTTTCGCGCTCGAACTGAATCTCGCGATTTCGCCTTACCTGGAAATCCAGGACGAAGTGCGGGTCGTCCTGATCGATTATGTCCCCTTCATCGTCTACAGCAAGCGCCGCGCTTCGATCACGGGAGACGGCGTGCACTCCCTGCTCGAACTGGCCGTCGCGACCGTTTCGGCTGAACGGCTGTCGGCTGTGTTGTCCGGCATGGCCGAAGATCTCGATCAGGCCGATCTGGACGCCGTCCTGCCTGCAGGCCAACGCCACGCCTTGAATTGGCGACATAACCTGGATTCTGGCGCGGAGCCTGTGCTGCTGCAGCAAGGGGAAACGCGAGAGGCCTGCATCCGCATCGCAATCGAGGCGGCAAAAGCAATCGAACTGCGCTTCGGATCGATCGACGTGGTTCAGGTCGACGGCGCCTGGCGAATTCTCGAAATCAATTCCGGCGTCATGATGGAAGCGTTGAGCAAGCTGCATCCGGATCTGGTTGACACAGCCTACAGTGCAGCCCTGGACAAGGTTTTCGACTAACGCGCGGCGCAATTACGAGCGGGCCTCAGGCCCGCCATTCGCCCGATCAAGATCTACATTCGCCTGATCAAGATCTAATTGTTGCTGTTCCCTTCGGTATCGTTCAGCACCTTGAAGGCTTCCTCGAGTTGCGGCGAGATCGCGACGTTGAGCCTCTCGCCGGTCGGCAGGCGCGAGACGAACCACTTGTTGTAAAGCGGGATCAGATCGCGATTCGAACCCAACTTGCGGAACGTGCGTTCCACCACCGCGGCAAGCTGCGGTTCGCCCTTGCGGAACATGATACCGTAGGGATCGTAGGACAGATATTCGCCGGTGACCTTGAATTTATCCTGCGACTTGTGCCGCGCGATCAGGCCGTAGAGCAGGATGTCGTCGGTCGCGAAGGCGTCGGCCTTGCCGTCCACCAGCATCTGATAGGATTGCTCGTGATCGGCAGCGGTCACGATATTGAGCCCAAGCGCAAACTTCTTGTCGATATTATGCATCGCCTGCTCGTTGGTGGTGCCCTTTGTCACCACCACGGTCTTGCCTTTCAGGTCAGCCGGCGCCGAGATGGCCGAGGCCTTCGGCACCATCAGCTTGGTGCCGGCCACGAACATCAAAGGCGAGAACGCCACCTGCTTGGCGCGCTCGGCGTTGGCGGTGGTCGATCCGCATTCGAGATCGATCTTGTTCTGCACCACTGCCGGAATGCGATCGTCCGAGGTGACCTTGACGTAGTCGATCCTCAAATTGGCGTCGTCGACCTCGACACTGATCTCGTCGACGATGGCCTCGCAGAGTTCGAGGCTATAGCCGATCGGCCGGTTGGCCTGATCGAGAAACGAAAACGGCGGCGAACTCTCGCGATAGCCGAGCCGCACGACATGCGTGTTCTTGATATTGGCAAGCGTGGGACTGAGCCCCTCGCTGCCACCGGTCTGGGCAGAAGCCGCCGTGGTCAGCAGACACGCTGCCAACAACAGACCGCCGTTCCCAACCCATCGCTTCAAACCCTGGCGCATCGATCGCTCCCATCAATGGCCGGCCATCGCGGGGATTTCGCCGGGGATCATATCCGGCGGCACGACGTCGTCGGGGCCGAGCGCGTGCTCGGGCGCGAGTTCGCCCTCCCACTTCGCCACCACGGCAGTCGCCAGCGAATTGCCGATCACATTGGTAGCGCTGCGTCCCATATCGAGGAAGGTGTCGATGCCCATGATCATCAACAGCCCCGCTTCGGGAATGCCGAACTGGCTCAGGGTCGAGGCGATCACGACCAGCGAGGCGCGGGGAACGCCGGCGACACCCTTGGAAGTGATCATCAGGGTCGCCAGCATCGCGAGTTGCGTGCCGAGCGACATTTCGATGTGATAGGTCTGCGCGATGAAGATGCTCGCAAACGTGCAATACATCATGGTGCCGTCGAGGTTGAAGGAATAGCCGAGCGGCAGCACGAAACTCGAGATCCGCGACGATGCGCCGAAGCGATTGAGGCCTTCCAGCGTCTTGGGATAGGCGGCCTCCGAACTCGCGGTCGAGAATGCGATCATCAGCGGCTCGCGGATCAGCCGCAACAGATGACTGTATCTGGGCCCGATGACGATGAAGCCGACGACAACGAGAATGCCCCACAGGATCAGCAGCGACAGATAGAAGCCGCCCATGAAGACGATCAGTTTCCACAATACCAGCAGACCGTTCTTCGCCACGGTCGCCGTGATCGCCGCCCAAACCGCGAGCGGCGCGAACAACATGACATAGGCGGTCACCTTCAGCATGATATGGCCGAGGTCATCGATCAACGCCAGCAACGGCTTGGACCGCTCCGGAGCCGCCCCAAGGGCGACGGAGAAGAAGACTGCAAAGACCACGATCTGAAGTATTTCATTCTGTGCCATCGCATCGGCGATCGAGGTCGGAATCAAATGGGTCAGGAATTTTTCGATCGAGAACGCCGATACCGGCAATCCCGTGGATTGCGCCTTGTCCGGCAGGGTGCCAGGAAAATTCGAGCCCGGCTGCAGCAGATTGACCATGACCAGGCCGAGCAGCAGCGAGACGAACGAGGCGCTGACAAACCAGCCCATGGTCTTTGCGAAAATGCGTCCAAGTCGCGCGCCGCTGCCCATGTGGGCGATGCCGCCGACCAGGGTCGCGAACACCAGAGGTGCGATGATCATCTTGATCAGGCGCAGGAACAGCATCGCTATCAGATTTACGTCCGCGGCGAGTTCAACGCGGCTGTCGGGAAGATAGTTGAAAATCAGCGACCCCATCACAATACCAAGCGCCATCGCGATCAGAATGTATTGCGTAAACCTGTTGGACATTTTTACCCCCGTAAGTTCCGACGGCACTGAGTGTGGCAGATTTCGGCAGCGACGCAACACGCTTCCAGTAGGGGCAGGTTTGCCACAAAGTTTCCGTTGTGGAATGAGCGGCCGCCGACTAGCGTCGTGCGCAGCGCACAATGTGCGCAGTTGAGCGTTTCCTGCGCGGTCAACTGCATCAGGAACCGCCAAACAGGGAGGGAATGCCATGAGTGAAGGTGTCAATCGCCAGGTCTTGCTGGTTGAGAAGCCCACCGGAAAGCTGGGGCCCGAGCATTTCAAAATGTCCAAAGCACTCATCCCGGAGCCAAAGGACGGCGAGGCGTTACTGCGAGTGCGCTATATTTCGCTGGATGCCGCCAACCGGGCCTGGATGCACGGCGCGACCTATCGCGCAGCGGTCGAGGCCAACACGGTGATGGCCGGCGGCGGCATCGCTGAAGTGGTCTCATCCAAAGCGCCGGCACTGGCGCCGGGCGACATCGTGTTCGGCGATACCGGCTGGCAGGATTACGCTGTTGTCCCGGCCAAGCATCTGACCAGGATGCCGAAGCTGGAGCCGATGACGCATCTGTTGAGCGTTTACGGCATCGCCGGCCTTACCGCCTATTTCGGCCTGCTCGACGTCGGAAAGCCGAAGGCCGGCGAGACCGTCGTGGTGTCGGCCGCGGCCGGCTCCGTTGGATCGATTGTCGGCCAGATCGCCAAGATCAGGGGATGCCATGTCGTCGGCATCGCGGGCGGCAAGGACAAGTGCAACTGGCTGACTTCCGAACTCGGCTTCGATGCCGCGGTCGATTACAAGGACGGCGCGACGTTCAAGGCGCTGAGGGCAGCAGCGCCAAAGGGCATCGACGTCTATTTCGACAATGTCGGCGGTGACATTCTCGAAGCTTGTCTGGCGCAAATGAACAATCGCGGCCGCATCGCCTGCTGCGGCGCGATCTCGCAATATGACGGCGTGCCGTCCGCGACCGGGCCGCGCGGCGTGCCCGGCCTGATCGTGGTCAAGCGTTTGACCATGCAGGGCTTCATCGTGATGGACTTCATGGATCAGCGCGATGAAGCGCTGACCGACCTGCAGTCCTGGGTCGCCTCCGGCAGACTGAAAGTTCAGGAGGATGTGATCAATGGCCTGGAGAACACGCCGAAGGCGCTGATCGGATTGCTGGCGGGCGAAAACCGCGGCAAGCGGATGATCAAGGTGTGAGGCTCCGCTACCGCGACGAAAAGACTGGATTGGAAGCGCCGTTCGTCCGCGCGCCGGCCGCTCGCTCACAGATCAAAAGACCTGCCCTGCGATTGCCGCTTCGCGCCGACGCTGCCGCGTCCACCGCATCCCATCCCGCGTCCGTGACGATCGCGATCCGCCCCTCTTGCCGGGATGAGACGGGGCAAACTGATAGAAGTGATTTGCCCGACAGCGAAAGCGAAATATTTTTCGCAAGGGGGCTGGACAGCTCTTTGATTTGCCGACGGGCAAAATCAGCCGGCGTGCCGCACCGGCGTGGCGCGTCTTGCCTGGTGCAAAGGGCAGTAGGGTGGGCAAAGGCGCACGCTTTGCGCTGTGCCCACCATCTATCCTCAATTGTCGGCTTGAATGGTGGGCACGCTTCGCTTTGCCCGCCCTACGATCTCTCGGCCATGTGAGCCGATCAAGATTGAGCCCGCGGGACCGTCTGCGGGCCGGGCTTTTTCCCCTTCCGTTCCGCCAGCCAGTTCTCGAAGCGCTGAATCACGACGAAGTACGTCGGAACGAACAGCACGGCGAGGCAGGTCGAGGCGATCATGCCTGAGAACACGGTAATGCCGATTGACTTGCGGGCGCTGGCGCCGGCGCCGCTTGCAAGCACCAGCGGCACCACGCCAAGGATGAAAGCAAAGGAAGTCATCAGGATCGGCCGGAATCGCGCTCGCGCCGCCTCGACCGCCGACTCAAGCAACGGCTTGCCGTCGCGTACATGCAGCTCCAGCGCGACTTCGACGATCAGGATCGCGTTCTTCGCCGACAGCGCGATCAGCAGGATGATGCCGATCTGGGTATAGAGATTGTTCTCGATCCGCAGTCCCGTGAGCACCGCCATCGGACCGAGCAGCGACAGCGGCACCGCCAGGATCACCGAGATCGGCGCGTACCAGCTTTCATATTGCCCGGCGAGCACGAGATAGACGAGCAAAAGCGCAAGGCCGAACGCCAGATAGATCTGCCCACCGACAACCTTCTCCTGGTAGGACATCGCCGTCCACTCATAACCGGTCCCCGGCGGCAGGGTCTTGGCGGCGATCTCTTCCATCAGGTTCATCGACTGGCCGGAGCTGTAGCCCGTGGCCGGCAGGCCGATGATGCTCGCGGACGGGTAGAGATTATAGAGGCTGATCAGCGAGGGACCCACCGCCGGCGTGATCTTCGCCACCGTGCCCAGCGGGATCATGTCGCCCTGGCTGTTGCGCACCATCAGCTTTTCGATGTCGCTCGGGGTCACGCGAAACTGCGAATCAGCCTGCGCATAGACCTGGAAGGTCCGGCCAAACTTGTTGAACTGGTTGACGAAGGTCGACCCCATGTAAGAGGACAGCGTCGAGAATATCTGGTCGGTCGTGACATGCAGGGTCTGGGTCTTGACCCGGTCTACTTCGACGTCGAACTGCGGCACCATCGAACGGAACGAGGAACTGACGCGCTGCAGGGCGGTTTGCGTCTGTGCATTGGCGACGATGGCGGAGGCGATGGCCTGCAGCTTGCCGAAATCGGAATTGCCATCACGCAGTTGCACCTGCATGGCGAAACCGGCCGCGTTGCCGATGCCTTGAATTGGCGGCGGTGGGATCACCAGGATCCGCGCTTCCGGGATCGTGGCCATCTTCTCGTTCAATCCGACGAACAGCGAGCGCAGATCCTGGCCCGCGCCGCGCGCGCTCCATTCCTTCAGGATCAGATAGGCGACCCCGGCATTGGCCAGGCTTGAGGAGTTGTCGAGCGCGGAGATGCCGGCAATCGAGATCACCTGATCGACGCCCGGGGTCTTGCCGGCGATTTCCGAGACCTGATCGAGCACGCGCTGGGTCCGGTCGAGCGCGGCGCCGTCGGGCAGTTGCGCGGCGACCAGCAGATAGCCTTGATCCTCGATCGGAATGAAACCGGTCGGCACCCGCGACAACCCGTAACCGCCGATGGCGATCAGGATCAACGCCGATATCACCGACAGATTGCTGTGCGCGACCAGGCTGCCGATCAGCCGGCCATACCAGCTTTCGAGACGATGATAGACCGCGTTGAAGCCGCGGTAGAAGAAGTTGCGCTGTTCCGGCGGCGCCGGCCGGCGCAGCCACAGCGCGCACTGCGTCGGTTTCAGCGTGGCGGCATTGATGGCGCTCAGGAGCGCGGTCGCGGCGATGACAAGCGCGAATTGCGAATACATCCTGCCCGTCAACCCCGGCAGGAAGGCCGACGGCAGGAACACCGAGATCAATACCAGCGTGATGCCGATGATCGGCGCGAACAGCGCGTCCATGGCGCTGATCGCCGCGTCGTGGCCGGACATCCCGCGCTCGATATTATGCGCCGCGCCTTCGACGACGACGATGGCATCGTCCACCACGATGCCGATCGCCAGCACGATCG
>WNFW01000418.1_pt1 | contig 26864 bp, 22 predicted proteins | sample 5400131 | NCBI WGS metagenome assembly WNFW01 (sample SAMN13153362, study PRJNA577476) | soil metagenome | isolation source: 20 cm soil or saprolite under grassland replicate 1 | place: USA:California | collected 2016-06-15 | reverse complement strand
GAAAGTCGCGGCAGTCACTCGCGGCTCGATTATCCTGTTCTAAATGAAATGCTGACAGGTCGCCATTACGCCTTTCAGCCCTTATTGGAAGGAAACTTGCATGGGGCCAGATCCCAATTTCTCGAAAGCAGTCAAGACACGCCTCTACAATATAACGGGAGAAACGATAGCCCAGGCAAATATACTGTAGAGGAGCGAGAGGAAATGATATACCATGGTTAATCTTCATCTCGATCTGATCCGGAAAGCTCTTGCAGAAGATGGGGCAGAGGCTGATATCACTACATTAAGCACGGTTCCAATAGAACAGCAAACGCAGGCGAACATTATCGCTCGTCAGGCAGGCGTAATTGCCGGTTTGGCAGTTGCTGTTGCAACCTTTCGCGAACTGGATCAACGGATATCGGTTGAAACGCTGTTAGAAGATGGTGTAGTTGTCCAGCCAGATCAAGTGCTGGCACGCATTGATGGTCCTGCACGTTCTGTATTAAGCGCTGAGCGAGTTGCTTTAAATTTCCTGGGCCACCTCTCTGGAATTGCTACACTTACAGCTCAATGTGTTCGAGCGCTCGAGGGTACTAAGGCTCGTATTCTCGACACGCGCAAGACAACACCAGGTCTACGAAGTTTAGAAAAAGAAGCTGTTCGACTGGGTGGAGGACAAAATCACCGTTTCAATCTCAATGATGGCGTACTGATCAAAGATAACCACATCAAAGCCGCTGGCGGCATTGCTCAAGCTGTTTCCCTTACCCGTCGCCAGGCTCCCCACCTACTTAAAATCGAGGTTGAGTGTGAGTCGCTACTAGAAGTCCAGGAGGCACTTGCAGCAGAATCCGATGTGATTTTGCTTGACAATATGCCTGTAGAAACTGTGCGCAGCGCGGTAGAGATCATACGTAGTTCATCCCCAAAGGTGCTAATCGAAGCGTCTGGGAGTATAGGTACGAATCCAGCTAAATTGGCAACAGTTGCTGCCACAGGGGTGGATTTCATATCACTGGGAGCTATAACGCATTCTGCTCCCCAATTCGATGTATCACTGGAGTTCGATTGATCATAATTTAGGAGAATTCACATGCCACTTCAATCAGCGTGCGCATCGAGTAAAGAAGAGCGGGTATTGCCACTTTTATATCCCGAAACACGCGCTCGACATAACCATTCAAAACGTATCGATACCATTCCACAGCACTACGCTGAAATGTCAGGCGAAGAATTAGATTGGCGTATCGCAAAAGCCAGGGCCACGCTGGGGGAGCGACTTGTGATCCTGGGGCATCACTACCAGCGAGACGAGATCATCAAGTATGCCGATTATCGAGGTGACTCCTTTAAGCTTGCTCAATTGGCGGCCGCGCGACCAGAGGCGGACTACATTATGTTCTGCGGTGTGCATTTCATGGCAGAGAGTGCTGATATCCTCAGCGCACAACATCAGAAAGTAATTCTGCCCAATCCCGCCGCTGGCTGTTCGATGGCTGACATGGCAAATATCGCCGAAGTTGAAGAATGTTGGGAAATGCTCATCGATACGCTTGGTGATGATGCGAGCATTATCCCGGTTACATACATGAACTCGGCAGCGAATCTGAAGGCGTTCTGCGGACGCAATGGTGGTATCGTGTGTACTTCCTCAAATGCTCCGGCAGTGATAAAATGGGCGTTCAGCCGTGGGAAACGCGTGCTCTTTTTCCCGGATGAACACCTGGGACGGAATACCGCGCTCAAGTTCGGTATTCCGCAGGAGCAGATGGTAGTCTGGGATCCTAAGGATCCTATGGCTTCAGATAATGCCGACGAGGAAATCGAGCTCTCCCGCATTATCCTGTGGAAAGGCTACTGCACCACACATATGCGTTTCAATGTGCAGCAGATAGACAAGGCGCGAGCCGAGTATCCAGGTATAAAAATCTTGGTTCACCCGGAATGTCGTCGCGAGGTCGTTGAAGCAGCTGATCTCTACGGTTCGACCGAGTACATCATCCAGCAGGTTGAGCATGCTCCAGCCGGAAGCCAGTGGGCGATAGCTACGGAGATCAATCTTGTGCATCGCCTGGCAAAAGAACACCCCGAGCAGTTTATCTTCTGCCTCGATCCGATTGTTTGCCCCTGTTCAACCATGTATCGCATTCATCCAGCTTACCTTGCCTGGGTGCTCGAAGCACTGGTCGAGGGCGAGGTAATTAACCAGGTCATTGTGGATGACGAGATAGCTCATTGGGCACGAGTAGCATTGGAGCGCATGTTGGCTCTGTAATACTTGTCTGGCGAGATCACGCGCACTGTTATTTGGGTCGGGGGTGAATACCTTTTCGATCATATTCAACCTCAACAACTCACGGATGCTATATTGCAACGCTGATTGGAATTAGCTGCCGAGCAACATCCCATGGAATACTTGCTCTGAAATCCATGTTACCAAAAGTAAAAGCTGATTTGAGAAAGTTACTACTACTTTCTCAAATTTATTCATGCTCAAGAAACATTCCAGTATGGATATGTGATGGAAAGGAGAATTAATTTGAGTGATACAGCAATTCAGGAGCAACAGGCGGCTCCTGATTTTACACTACCCGCAGTGGGCAATGATGATATCGTGAAAAACGGCCAGGTTCACCTGGCAGACCTCAAAGGACATACTGTTGTGTTGTATTTCTATCCAAAAGATGACACGCCCGGTTGTACGAAAGAGGCCTGCAACTTCCGCGATTCCAATCGTGTTATGCAGAAACGTGGGATTGTTGTTTTAGGCGTCAGTGCTGACAGCGTGACATCTCACCAGAAATTCGCGGAAAAGTATGGTCTGAATTTTCCCCTTCTCGCCGATACTGACACAGCTGTTTCACAGTTATATGACGTGTGGAAAGAGAAAAACTTCGCTGGGAAGAAGTACATGGGGGTAAACAGATCAACGTTTTTAATCGACAAAGATGGAATCGTACGCAAGATCTGGCACAAAGTCAAACCAGATGAGCATGCTGATGAAGTGCTACAAGCAGTAGACGAATTGGGTCTCTGATTTTCTGATTCGGTAGCTATAGACGGGTATGGTATAATTAATAAATGCTGTATAGTGCCGAGAAGCTAAAAGTAGATTGTCTATTGCAAGCCGCACGATACACGAGAATAAAATGGGTATCACACCCAAGAATTGAGAAAGTAGAAACATGTCGTTGTCAGATCAAACATTGTATTGTCGCGATTGCAATGCAGAATTCACCTTCACAGTAGGCGAACAGGAATTCTATGCAAGCCGTGGATTAACGAATTCCCCTAGCCGTTGTCCTGATTGCAGGGCTGCACGCAAGCAGTCAGGTGGTGGATACAATAGTAGAGGACGAAGTGGTGATTACCGAGAGCGCGAACCTCGTCAGATGTACATTGTAACCTGTTCCAGTTGTGGCAATGAGGCACAGGTGCCTTTTGAGCCACGAGGTGACAAACCCGTATATTGTAGTGATTGTTACCAGGCACAAAGAAGCGGACGCTCTAGCTATCAACGATCGCGCTGGTAATCTTCATGACAGAAGTTATAGTGAATCCAGGCGATTCGTTTGAGTTTGTTCTCAAACGTTTCAAGCGCAAGGTACAGGAAGCTGGGATTTTATCAGAGGCACGACGGCGTAGACATTATGAAAGTCCTCAGGCTCGGCGAAAACGCAAAGCTGAAGCACAAAGACGCAGACGGCGTCGCGCTCATTAATCAGGTCATCATCATATGTAGTGCGTAGTGCTGGGAAGAGTAGCTAAAGGTCATTTCACATACTTCATGCGATAGTAATTCTACTATGTGAAATGTTATCTCTTGTAATTATATACGAGCATAGGTCATGGCTGCTCTTCCCCTAAGCCATGTTTGAATTCTCCTTCTCGTTAAGCAACGTGGTATCAGGAAGGATCTCAGATGAAGATGAACGGCCAATCCCGAACTTTTGTCAAACAAGTCAAGTTGGATTTGCTTGCACTCTCTGACGCTGATCTCTTTCAAATTATTCAGCAATGGATAGAAAGAAGTAATCTCTCCAAGCAACCTTTGGATAAAGCTGAAAAAATTTGGTTAGCCTTAGGATATACACGTGAACTCTCTGATACTGAGTATCACTCACAATTGGAAGCCAATGTGACTGGTATAGAAATTGAAAAACCAGTATCATGGAACGCCCCAGATCCACACCATCTGCGAATTCTTATAGCTGCGATGGACGAGCAACAATTTGTTCCATCTGTAATCACCATTGCATTTCAGTCACTTCATCCATTGTATCCTGAATGGTATGACGGGATGACGTTCAATGCACATCTTGCCAACTACCTGCGTCAGATCAATGCGAAGCGGCGAACGGTAACCTCAAAACAGAACATTTGAGTGGCTTTTTCATAAACGAATCAGCCTCTTCAAATTTTGTGGCTCGCTAGCCATCCCCTGTTCATCTTTAATGCATCTCTAGCTCTAAAACTCCCACTTTAAAACGTCTTCCTTTCATCAATTGTGTTCAAGATGTGACATTTGACCCATGCCTTTACCCCTAACTTGCTGTATGCTTCAATGAAAGAAGAGCTTTCACCCTTTTATAAAAGGAGGAGGTTATGGCCCGCAATCTATACCGCATTTATCTCTATATTGTCTTTATCGCGATGTTGATCTTTGCAGCAATTGGCTTAGGTATGTTGCTGCAGACCCTCTTTTCGCTTACACCTTTACGAGGTGCGTATGGCACTATTCCAACCAACGCTTCAATCGTGCAAGTTACTGTGTTTTTTGTGGTGTCATGGATCATTGCAGCGTTTTTCGGAATTTTACATTACTGGCTGATCAGGCGTGATATGCAGAGTGACCCCACAGCCGGTCGTAGTGCAATCCGCTCCTTTTTCTTGAATATCACAGAGTTGATCGATGCGCCCTTAGCCATTGTTGCCTCGGCAATGGGGGTGATTGCCCAACTTGGTCATGATCCCGCCCTTGACCTGACAGGTTCAGCAGCATTTGCTACAAGTGCACTTCTCCTGTTAGCAGTGCTTGAATTAGAGCGGCAACGAAGCCAGGCTGAGGTTGGAGTGGCTATGACATTTCAGCGTTTGCATGTGTATGGCGTGCAACTCATCCTACTCATTGCCCTGACTTTTTCCTGGAATAATACCGCATTTCAAATTGAGGATGCTTTCATTTTTAATGGTCAGGTAACAAGTACAATTGCATGCGGCGGCTTTACAGGGTGTCCAGGACCCAATCTACTCAGTTTGGTGCTATCTACGTTGTGGATTGTAATGTTCTGGATAGGCTATGGATTCTTTACCCGTAACGATAGCACTTCGCTGTTGCGTAGCATCCTGCATTTTGCGAGTTTTGCATATGGAGTTGGCCTTGTACTGTATGGTATTAGCCGTGCAGTAGAATTTGGTATTCTGACACTTTTCCATGTTACTCTGTCTGCAAGCCAATTTCTCAATAGTTACAATTTCGTGGCTCTCATTACCCTTGGTCTGCTTATCACTGGTGTTTACGTACTCTGGCTGCTTAACACTGCCAGGAAAGAATTTTCCGAACAGGGGCAGCTAACCACAATCTTAATAGGTGAGGCTATTATAACCGCCTTGTTTGCTGCTTCATTCTGGTGGGGTATTGCACTTGTATTCTTAAATCTTTTCCAGATGCTTGCTGGCACCACTACTGGGCCACGTGATTGGGCACCAGCCCTTGCGCTCATCATCACAGGGCTTGCCTACATTCCTTTCGACTTCAACCTGCACCAGCGTTACAGGAATGATGCTGCAGCGGCTGCAGATCCCAGACGTGGCTTCGTTTTCGCAATGCTTGCTGGAGGTATCCTTTCCACGGCCATTGGCGGAGCAGTTGCGCTTTATTCTCTTGGCACAGACTTACTTGGTTCGCCATTCGAAAATTGGCAACAGGTGGCGCGAGCCGGAGCGTCCGCATGTGTGGTTGGTCTTATTATACTGGCTATTTATTTCTGGACTGCAAAGCGCGAACATCTGTTTAGCGGTCTCATGAAGCGTCCTGCGACCGAGGAAGCGCCTACAAGTATGGAACCTGAACACATCGTTCCAACCCCGATGCTACCTGATGACATGCTACCCAGTATTGATGCAGTGCTTGATGACTTGCTGGCAGGCAAGATTACTCGCGATGAAGCTTCAATGCGCATTCAAGGCATGATGAGCAGAGAAAAGACACATCTATCAGACATACCCGGTAAAAAATAGGAGATAGTCAGATGAACAAGACATATGTATTCCATTGCGATTGTTGTGGCTTGATTGTTGATCCAGAGGTAACAGAAGATTGCCCTCGCTGTAAATATCCAGTGAAACAAGAGAAAGAGGAGCGTTTTCTTGAATCATCCATTCATGATCTTCAGAGAGTTTCGGCATATGGGGGAGGCAATCTAAAAGTTGACGAATTGATTCGCCGTTATCAGTCTCGCTTATATGCGTTGCACCATTACACAACATTCATTTCGCCTGCCGTTCCTCCGGTTACTGTGGGCGCAAAAGCTCCTGTTGGGCCGGTTGTTGCTACGCCTCTTTACCAAAAAGTTCCTGAAGAAGTGAAGGTGGCGCCAGCAGCTGTTAGTCAACAGAAATCATTACCGGAAGAAACTGCTGTCACGCCTACGCCAATCAAGCCACAGCCTCCACGTCGCGTATTCTCATGGAGGGAGTTCTTTGCTGACCAGGCAATTAATATTGTTGCTTCTGTTGGGGCGTTTCTTCTCTTGATTGGTTCGCTAAGTTTTACTATCAATACCCCCAACCTTATCGTTGAATTCCTGGTATTGTTCACCGTGCATGCAATATTTGGCATTACCGGCTTTGTCACCTACCGTTTTCAAACATTCAGGTTTGTTGCGACCATCTATTCAATCATCTTTGCTTTACTGGTTCCCCTGGTAGCATATGCTCTGTATCAATTGTTGATAGGCAGTAACATACAGTTCTCTGTACCTGTTTTGATCGCGATTTCAGCTACCTATGCTGCGGTAATTTATATTCTGATGGCTGTCTTTCAGCGTTTCATTCCTTTTGCGTACCTCGGTTTGGTTGCTCTGCTTGTGGCAGATCTGGCACTTTCTGATGCACTGAACCTGAAATATTGGTGGTGGCCGAGTATGGCAATGATACTCGCTCTTCCTGCGACGATCTCTTTGAAACGTGGTGGCGAAAACGCGTGGCCTTTCATAGGTCATTGGAGAGTGCTGCGAGATCCCATACGCTACGTAATGTATCTCATTGTGGCTGCCAGCTTATTGAGTCTCTTTTACATAGTGATTTATTCGCTTGGCATTGATTTTAATGGTTCAACGTCCAGTGAAATACGCTTTTCGATATTGAGTATGACGCTGCTTTTGCTGCTCTGGGCAACTTTCTCAATTTTGTTGGCGAAATGGACGCGGTTAGTGCTTGTGCTTGCTTATCTAGTTCTATTTTCAGTTATAGCTTTTTGCTATGCATTGAGATTTGAAGCTATCGAATATGCGCTGGCTTTCACATGCATTGCGCTCCTTTATCACGGCATGAACAGGTTTGCAGGACGTCGACTTGAACCCTTTGGAATTCTCAGCCTCGGCCTTGATCATATTGCATTGGCTTTGGTGCTCGTTGTACCTTTGATTAGCTCACCTCTCTTGCCAATACAACTTTTCGCTTCTGCGTATGGATCGTCTTTTGGCTCATCGACCTTGATCTATCAAACTAGTTGGCGAACGGTGGCTGAACTTGTCGCAGTAGGTCTCGGCATATTAATTACCCTTAGCATTACATTCTATCGTGCAGGTTTAGCAAAAACCCCATATAAAGCTACATGGTGCTGGCTTTTCCTATTAGGAGGATTCTTGCTCAATTGGGAATACAGTCTTGTTGTATTAACCTTCAATATCACACCTGTCTGGGCATTTCTTGGCCTGGCACTGGTACTTGTAGCAGGCGCTGTAATCGTCAGAAGGCTCTATAGCCCTGCATGGTCCAACCCGCTAGATATATTGGCTTTACTCGAGATCATCTTAACCCTCGGCTTAAGCCTCAATCAGAATCAGGATATTAGAAGCGCTTTGTTGCTTTCCTTTGCCGCTCTCCTATACGCAGTGTTACTTTATCAGAGCCGTCAAAACTTGCTCTTCCTACCACTCGTTTTCGCTTTATTGGCATTACCGACGTTATGGAATAGACCACTAGTTATGCTGCTCCTGGGCATCTTACTTCCACTGGCATCCGTGGCTATTCATCGGTTCGTCACTAACGCAAGGAATTTCACACAAGCGCAGGAGCTAACCGGACAGATTCTTGTACATATGTGGGAATGGCCTTTGCTGGTTGCCGGTCTTGGCTACGGTATGGCATCTTCGTTACTTAATTACGCTAACGGTTTGAGCGCCATGCAATATACATTTGGCGTTCACATTCAGATTGCGGTAGAAATTGCCTTGTTGGCGGTTACATGGTACGTTTCTTCCGCTCTGGCGCGTATGAAGCTGTGGCTTATTCCTTCCGTAGGCTTTGCCATCGGCGCGCTGCTCATTCCAACCAATTCGTTCTGGATATTGCTCGTTCTCACCCCTGTATTGGCCGTATCAGGTGTTGCTATTAGCCGTTTCGCTGACCGTAGTTGGTCTATGCCGCTCTACATCGTAGCAGTGATCTCCGCAGTGATAACTGGATACACTGGCTATACTCAGGGTCATTTGCTTATTGCAAGCTGGGCTTTGCTTGGCTTCGCGGCACTTGCCTACATCATTGGCGTCATTGAAAAGAGCGAGGAAGCAATGTGGATTATGCCCGCATTTGCAATATGGTCGGTAATCATCTCGGCCGGCTCCCTCGGTGATCTGTATCGCCCACCCATTGTTGCCCTTGTTTGTGCTGCGCTAGGAGTCTCAGTCAGATACTTTAGACTCGAGCCAATGCCATTTTTCGGTACTGTGCCTAGAAACAGGTTCCTCACATATGCTCTACCTTTCTATGCTACTGCTTTAGCTTCAGCCATTCTGACTGGTGTGTATGGGACAGTTGCAAATATCAATAGCCCATTTTACGGTGCTGTTCCAGATGCCTTGCTGATCTATGCACTGGTAGCTTTTGCTGTACTGGTTATTGAAAGACAACCTCTGTGGCTATGGCTAGTCGCTGGCTTTGCAATCTGGGGAGCGTTTCTTGCTTACGAATTGACTGCTTACTATGTATTTGGCATCGCTTTAGGGATGGCGCTTCTTGGATTGGCCATAGGAATACTATCGAAGCGAAAGATAAGCACAACCGTGGAATCGAAATCCCAGGAGCCTCTAAGACAATTTATCTGGAGCTGGCCATTCTATACTACTTCCATTGTGGCAGCGGTTTTGACAGGTGCTCATGGAATGATTACAAATATCAATAATCCATTCTATGGCGCCATTCCAGAAGCATTACTGATCTATGCGCTGGTAGCATTCGCTATTCTGGTTTTTGAAAGACAGCCTATATGGTTATGGTTGGTTGCTGGTTTTACCATCTGGGCTACCTTACTAGCTTTGCAATTGACTGCTTACTATGTATTTGGTATTGGTTTAGGAATGGCGCTTCTTGGATTGGCCATAGGATTGATATTGAGGCGAATGATCGGCACATCCCCAGTATCGAAATCCCAGGAACTTCTGCGACAATTTACCTGGAGCTGGCCCTGGTATGTAACAGCAGTGATTGCTGCAGTATCAATAGGCTTGTGGACTTCTCTGCCCTTAAAGCAACCCGTAGCTGGCTTCATAGGTTATAGCATGCTAGGATTTACCATCATTGCCATTGTGATCATGTGTGTTGAGCGCATACCTGAGTTACTTGTGTTTCCTGCAGGCCTGGCAGCAGGGACTATCTGGTTATGGGGGGAGCCTCCACTAGACCTTGTTCCGTTAATGATTGCGTACAGCTTGCTCTGCCTTGTGGTCTTCGCAAGTCAGTACCTCTGGAAGATTATTCCCCCTGCCTCGCGTTGGGTACCCCCAGCAGTACCACATGCAATCCTTGGATTAGGGGGCCAGACAATTGTGGTGTTGAGTATTATCGGGCAGGGTGGTCTTACCTCCAATGGCCCGGCTCGATTAGCGCATGTTGGCGCCGGGGCTTTACTTGAACTGGCATTATTGCTGTTCTGGTATGGGTACTTACATACAGGAATCGTTGCCAGCGCGAACATCTCTGTAAACGATATACAGAAAAGATTGGACGGTTTGCAGCAGGCCAAAAAATTACAACATTGGTGTTATTATGTGGCTGGTTTACTATGCTCTCTCGTGATTTCTTGGGAGCTGTCAGCATTTGGCCAAACAAGACTTGATATTCTTACCCTGGCCCCGGCCAGTTATCTCTCAATTGTCGCAGCATTCGTCATACGTGATAAGACTCTTCCCGGACGACATTGGGCGGGACAGGTCGTTGCATTATCAGGTGCAATTTTGCTTTTGTTACCTGCGCTCTGGTTTAGCTTCAGCGATAGTAATCTATTACCGACGCTGGTGCTGATGGGTGAGTCCCTTGCTTTACTTCTGTTGGGTATTGCGACGCGAATTCGCATCTTCATCCTCAGTAGCGCAGCTCTGCTGATAGTAGGATCATTAAGGGCACTCTTCCTATCAACTCCTCCCTCACTTGCGCTCATGGTTCTTGGAGTTATGCTGGTTGTAATTGCCACAGCGCTTTACCTCGTGCGCCATAGACTGAAGATTGCCTGGACTCAATGGGAATAGGTGAATGTAAACCTTTTGTGTCTCTTGTTGTTGAAACTGCTCCTGGTTGTGGTATGATGGTGTCAATTCAACTATTAGGAGGAAATAATGGAGCTTTCACTACGACTTGATACGTTGGGATTAGTGCAGATGCGCTACTTACGTGGTAGAGAGCGCTACCGGGACTGGCCTCCATTTCGTTTTGAAGCAGCCTCACGACAGGCGCGTATCTTTGCATATATGAACCGGGAGGTGGTTGATCAACTTCACCAACAGATCCTGGCTGTGGAAGAAGCCGCGGGTCTGGATTCAAACGACGAAGATGAAGACGAGGATGAAGACAGCGAAGTAGAAGAAACAGGCAAGAACAAAGATGTACTGCAAGGAGAACGAGAAAATTCTCCCCTCTCCCCATCCTTTGCACAGGCACTTGAACGGCTTAACGATCTTGCGCGCCAACGTTTACCAGAACCCGGTAGCAATGTCGAATCGAACATCGAAGATCTGGCAGACAATGAATTAACATTAGGGGATGAAGAAGATGCCCTTGAGCAACTGCAAGATGCCTTCGTTCAAATGATGGATGTTGTGCGTGAACTGGCTGAGGAACTTTCAACTGATGCACTCAAGCTCACAGGTCGTTTCCGTTGTGCGCGCATCGAAGTGTTTTTTACACAAACTGAGCCGGATGAAGAGAATGAAGAAGACGAGGATAGGGAGAATGAAGAAGAGCTTGGAATTGAAGATAATCTACTTCAAGTTGAAGTTGAACTTGCACTGGTCTTACGCCTGTATGAAGAAGGGCATGCCAGACCTGATGATATACCTGCTGTAGAGTTGCAGCTTGATGTTGACAATTTTGAACGTCTCCACGAATCCTTAGATCTTGCTATTGATAGAGAAAGGCGTAGTAGCCGTCGCCGCCGCTAAGGAATTTTCTATGTTGCGAAATATTACTATTGAAGACCTGTACCAGTTTAAGCAAGTCAGCAGGCCACGTATTTCGCCTGATGGTCAGCGAGTAGCATTCGTGATTACCACAATTGATGAGAGAAAGCAGGAATATCATTCATCAATCTGGATAGTCTCTACTGATGGAGGAGAAGCGAAACGCTTTACAGGTGGCGCATCTAATGCTCATAGCCCCAACTGGTCACCTGATGGAAAATGGCTTGCATTTGTTACTGATCGAGAGGGTGAACCTGTTGGAAAAGTGCAGGCGGAACAGAAAAAGCCCAAAAAAGCTCAATCACAAATCTGGCTTATTCCAACAGATGGCGGTGAAGCACGACAACTCACGTTTATGCAACATGGAGCTTCAAATCCTGTCTGGTCGCCAGATAGCAAACAGATAGTATTTACTGCGCAAGTAGGACCTGCTGATGAAGAAACAGAGGATGGCAAGCCGCTGCCTAAAGCACGTGTCATTGATCGATTATGGTACCGTCTTGATGGCGTAGGCTTTAACTATGAAAGGCGCAATCACCTTTTCCTGATCGATGTCGCAGACGGTGAGGCACGCCAACTTACCGAGGGTGATTGGGATGATACAGATCCTGCCTGGTCTCCTGATGGATCACGTATTGCTTTTGTCTCCAGCCGCGCAGAAGATCGCTGGCGCTTACCTTGTCCTGACATCTATACCCTGCTAATTACCAATGGGAAAGCCGGTGATTTGAAATGTCTGACTAATGCTTCTCTTGTATGCAGTACGCCTTCATGGTCACCCGACGGTAAAACGATCGCTTTCTTAGGTGGTCTTAAGATCCATTCGGGCGGACATTTAGATGTTTATACTATTCCCGCACATACGGAGCCAGGCTCTGCATCCTGTTTGTCGCAGGATTTTGAGGGTAGCTTTCAGGATTGGACGAATAGCGATATAGGCGATGAACATCTCGCTCCCGCTCCTACCTGGTCGACCGATGGAAGCACACTGTATGCACTCGCAAGTCACAGGGGAGCTTCACGTATCTATGCTCTAGCAACAAATGGCGCTGGTACAACCCCACTGACTCTCACTCCAGGTGAACTTCATGTACGTGATTACAGCATTGATCAGTTAAAAAGCAAGATGGCTTTACTGATTGGAAGTCCTACACAATTACAAGAAATCTATGTGCGATCGTTGGCGCCTGATAATGAATTGCAGCGTTTGAGTTCTTTCAACGATGCTTTGCTCAATGAGATGGACTTATCCACTCTAGAATATATGCCTTATACAGGAGCGGATGACTGGCCAATGGATGGCTGGATTATGAAGCCGCGCAATTTTGATGCATCTAAAAAATATCCTCTAGTCGTGGAGATTCATGGTGGCCCTGCAACGCAGTATGGCTATGGTTTTTTCCATGAGATGCAGTTATTGACCGCTGAGGGATATGTTGTTCTCTTCACGAATCCTCGCGGTAGTTGCGGCTATGGGCGTGAGTTTTCCTTAGCCGTTCGAGGAGCCTGGGGAGAGAAGGATTCGCTGGATATTATGGCTGGAGTGGATGCCTTGTTGCAACAAGGATATATCGACGAGCAGCGTATGGGCGTAACTGGCGGCAGCTACGGGGGCTTCATGACAAACTGGCTCATCGGGCATACCAACCGCTTCAGAGTAGCAATCACTGATCGTAGCGTGACCAATCTAGTTTCTGATTTTGGTTCTTGCGACTTTGGTTGGACATTTGCAGACGATGAACTTGATACGACTCCCTGGGATGACCTGGATCGCTATCTGCGCATGTCTCCCATCACGTACGTTAAGAATATCCATACTCCCTTACTCATTATTCATAGCGAGCAAGATCTGCGTTGTAGTATCGAACAGGCCGAGCAACTCTTTGCGTCACTTAAATATCTTGGACGTGAAGTGCTTTTTGTACGTTTTGAAGGCCAGAGTCATGGACTGTCTCGTGGTGGACACCCCAAGTTGCGCGCAGAACGTTTACAGCATATACTCGATTGGTTCGGGAAATATCTAAAGTAAACCGAATGTGATGAATGTATCTTAGTTGGCCTTTATGGCTGCAACATACCAATTTTATTGCTACCTGCTTCAGTGAACCACAACGAATCGTTTGCTCCCATCACAACCCCGAGAGGTAAACTTCCACTACTTGGAATAGCATAGTCGATGAAGCGTTTAGCGGAAGGGTCGAGATTTGCTATGGCGTTCGCAGCGGTAATGGTTACCCAAACCTGACCTCCATGTGTGATAGTGATCCCATACAGTCCGCCTGAGGAAGGTGCATAATACGGTGTGAATGTAGCAGTTTTCGGGTTGAAGCTAAGTAGAAGACCAGATGAAAACGAAGTTGCCCAGATAATGCCTTGAGAATCGGCAGCAATCTCCATAAGTGGTGTTGTTGATCCCTGCATCGAAACATAGCTAATCTGGCCTGTTTTTGGATTCAAGCGACCAATGTGGTTCGTGCTAGCCTCTGTGAACCAGATAGTGCCCTGTGGATCGATAGTAATCCCATAGGGATTGAGCGCCTGAGTCGCCATTGTTGTTGAGAGAGGATATTGTTGGGTCTGTCCACTTTGTATATTCAGACGACCAAGAGCGTTCGCGTTTAATTCGGTGAACCAGACATTGCCTTCTTGATCGAGCGCCAGGTCATTTGGTGCGCTTGGGAGTGTGAGGGTTTTGCCAGGTAGACCTGGATCAGGTACAGTCAGGAAAGGTAATGCATATGTCTGAAATTGACCAGTTGATGGAAAGTAATGGCCTATATAATTAGCATACTGTTCTGCAAACCAGATTGTGTCATCGGGAGCAACTACTACTCCCATAATTCCTGATCGCCCGTGGGGTGGAGTGATTTGTTGAAATTGTTGAGAGTGGGGATCAAAGACAGCCAGGAGATTATGGCCCATTTCACCGAACCAGATTCGGCCTCTATGGTCGATGGCCGGTCGCATAAGCCCGCTGTTGGGTTGGGGTAAGGAATACTCCCGGAAAGTTCCACTCGCCATTATTGATGGCGTGGTTTTAGATCGTGAATGGTCAGTCGGTGAATCTATAGGTCCTATGTGTGATGTGGTTGATGTGGACGTATCACTGCAAGCAGTAATGAGTAGTAAGAGGAGGAGCAAAATAGGAAGAAACTTGATACGTTTCATGTCTCAACCATTACTCCAAGCACTCCATCATCAACCAGTTGTATCAGTCGTGCGCTGATAAGCGTATTTTGCCAATTCTGGTTTGTTGAGTCGGTCAGACCATCCACTTCAACACGCAGGTAATTATCTGTCAGGCCCTCCCAACGGCCATGCTTATAGCTTTCGAGAAGAACCTGTACGGTTTCACCTAAGAATTGTTGACGGAAACGCCGCACGTCCTGGTCGTTTAGCGCAAGTAAACGTTCGCTGCGAGCTTTTTTGATCTCCTCTTTAACCTGCCCTTGCATACGTGCTGCTGCCGTGCCAAGTCTAGGTGAGAAGCGGAAAATATGCGCTTTGGCAAATTGCAATTCTCTAGCTAGCAGGTACGTCTGTTCAAAATCATTATCGCTCTCTCCAGGAAATCCTGTGATAATGTCCGTGCTGATAGCTATGCCTGGAACGAGTTGTTTGGCTGTCGTGACAATGTTATGGTAGCGCTCGCTGTTATAGCGACGTGCCATACGTCGTAGGATACGATCAGAACCACTTTGCATGGGTAGGTGAAGATGACGACACATGCGAGGATTTTCCCAAAGTTCTAGCCATTCAAGGCGAAAATCTTCTGGCTCAAGAGACGAAACACGTATGCGACGTATTTCAGTATCATGTAAAAGTGCAGCGATCAGGTCTCCAAGGTCACGCTTTTTGTCATTATCAGGATGATAGTCGCCCAGGTGGATTCCTGTAAGCACAATCTCTTGAAAGCCTGCCTTTGTCTTGCGTTGCACGTGCTCCACTACTGATTGGATGCTACGACTACGTGAACCTCCTCGTACATAGGGAACGATGCAATACGTGCAACGATTATTGCAGCCATCTTGCACCTTCATCTGCACTCGGGTTCTCGTAAGAAGTCTTGAATGAGCGGCTGTTGATAAAGTTGATAGATCGGAAATCTGTGATATCTGCGAAGGATTCTCAGGTTGAGGCTCTTCATCGACTCCAACGAGTGGAAGTGAACTATCACTGCCGATATGTTGATCATCCACATGTAATACCGCTAAGAGAGGTTTCTGCGCTTTTGTTTTAAGAGGGTCAGAGTCCTCCTCTGTGTGAAGTGAAGTGATTGGAGAGGCCTTCAATTGGGTATTGATGCTATCTACCAGCGATTCTTTGATACTATTGCCAATGACAAGGTCAACGCCTGGAAGCGCAGCGACGCCCTGGGGATTTATTTCAGCATAACAACCTGTGACGACAAGCAGTGCATCAGGACGGCGACGACGAGCCTGGCTGATCATTTGGCGCGAACTGCGGTCCCCCATATGCGTAACAGTACATGTGTTGACAATGTAGATATCTGCTGTATCGTTGAAGTCACATTGCGCAAAACCGGCCGCGCTCATCTGTTCGCTGATAGCCTCGCTATCAGCCTGATTTACCTTACAGCCAAGCGTTGCAATAGCAAATGTCGTTTCTGAGGTACGTTGATCGGTCATATAATTCAAATATTTTCTTGATTTTAGGCATGGTTCAAATGAACATGACAGGTCCAGCCCTGTCATGCTGAGCGCAGCGAAGCATCTCATTGCAAGATTATAACCTATTAATGACTTTTTGGCGATAGTCCATGTAAATTAAACTTGGGGGTATATTGATCTCTATTTAACTCGATAACTTCGTTCAGTAAGATTTGCGTGTTCCTAAGCGTTTCCGAAATTTGATTGCTATCACATCCAATATTTCCGAGTATCCGATCTAATCTCATTACAAAGTCATGGGGTTTGAGGCTAAACTGCTCTACATCCTTATAAAGCCTTTTATCACTTATAAAGTACGTTTCGTTGAGTGCATAAAGAACTTGAACAATGCCGCAGGCTATTCTGGTAAGGCAGCCAGCGGCATAAAATACATTGCCTGTGTTAGCTGATTTTTTAGCAACCTCAAGCGAGAATTCTGCTTGCCACAAACAGCTATTGATAATGGTGCTTTTTAATAATTCAGAATAACCTGAAATCTTTGACTTTAAACCTACAATAGCTCTTTGAGGATCATAGAGGATTTTACATATCTGTGTTTCGGCACAGTAGAAATAACTATAAAATCCATATGGAGGTTGCTGTAAGTAATCGAATCGCGTCTCTCCCCTATTGCACTCGTCAATAATTGTAGAGACGAAGTCAATGTTTCTATAAAGGAAGTCTACACGTTGTTCCTTGATTGTGAGCCATGCTCCTCCATTCACCCAGTTGCCCCATCCTCCCAATTCTGTCACTACTGGATCAGGAAAGTCATTGAGATCATTTGCAATCTTTCTTACGTGTTTGATATCTAAAGGGGTGTCTTCACTGTAATATAATCCTAAATCGATATCAGAATCTGGACGTTGAGTATTTGAAGCCCAGGAGCCACCTAGAACAATGGCTTGCAAGCCGTCTACTTCAATCAGTGGGTCTAAAATAAACTGTAAAAATGCGTTGAGATCCATTTTGCACTGCGTTCAATTGGATGTTTTTCCATTTAATGATTGCACGGGAAGCGATTCGAGAATCGTCTTTTGAATAAGAGGGAGTGCAAACCAGACATTGCCTAAGCCGAAAAGGGTGCCAGTGAGGACGCGCAATTCCCATGTACTTTCACGCAAGCCGATCATCTGCGTCGTGCCATCTATAGCTATGGGCAGAATCATCAAAATCCAGAGCCACCAGGGAATGCCAGGAATACGCTTCTTGCTCAAAACAAAGATCAAACTACCTACAAACATGGATGCGTATATAGAGAAGTTGCGTGCGCACATACCAAGTTGATGCCCAAAAATGTAAAACGAATGTGACGGGATTTGTGCGCACACCATATGTAGTGCAAAGAAAATTTGTTTAGAAATTCCATCAAGCCCCAAGTATGAGAGAAACGGAACGCTTAATGCAGCAAAAACAAGTATACCCAAAGCACATGTAATCATAGTTGCCCAATGCTGTATCAGGAAATTACCCACGAACCGACCAGTACGATTCATAGCTAGATCAAGGGTTTGCCTTCTGGGTGTATAAGCATGATGAGTGTTGTTATTTACCTCTTGTATAGCCATATCTTTCCTTGTTCCAACGCGTCAACGTAAATGGAATGCCCTAGCTAGATCTCGAAATTCGATTCGTCCCTCTATGATGGTTTCGTTATTGATGAGAATGACAGGAATGCGATAGCGATATTTTTCGAAGATAATTGGATTGCTCCGAATATCGATCTCCGTAAGATCGTATGTTGTTAATGCTGCAATGTCTTCTAGCATGTCTCGCGCTTCTTCACATAAATGACACCCTGCCTTTGTATAAAATATTACCTCAAAAGCGCTATGATCTTGTGATTTCGTCACGTAAAATACTCCACAATTTGCATCTGCTGTTACCATAATACCATACATATTGGTTTAAAGAGCCAGTTTAATCTCTGGCTCTTGCGCGTTCGTGTTGTGTCAGGTAACGTTTGCGTAGCCTGATATTCTGTGGCGTCACTTCCACCAATTCATCGTTATTGATGAAATCGAGAGATTGTTCGAGACTCATAATAATCGGCGGGGTGAGGCGTACAGATATGTCGGAAGTAGAAGATCGGATATTGGTCTTCTGTTTCTCTTTACATACATTTATGACCATGTCCATTGGTCGAGTATTTAAACCGACAATCATGCCTTCATATACTGGGGTGCCTGGCTCGATAAAAGTGTCTCCACGTTGTTGGGCATTGTTTAACCCATAGGTCACAGCCACGCCGGTCTCAGAGGCTATCAAAACGCCCATGCGAGTCGTCCCGATTTTACCTAACCAGGGTTCGTAGCTGATCAGCATGCTACTCATCGCCCCATTGCCCTGTGTCAATGTGAGAAATGCATTTCGGAAGCCAATTAGTCCTCTTGTCGGAATGTGATAGTCTAGGCGTACATTGCCCAAACCATCATTCGTCATATTAGTAAGTTGGGCTTTACGAGCAGCTAGCGTCTCTGTAAGAACACCGATATACGAGTCTTTTGTATCTATTACGAGATGTTCTATTGGCTCAACGATGTGTCCATTCTCATCCTCACGCGTTATGACTTCGGGGCGTGATACCTGGAATTCATACCCCTCGCGACGCATGTTCTCGATTAAAACGGAGAGGTGCAATTCGCCACGACCTGAAACAATAAATTCATCAGGTGAATTGCCTTCTTCAACGCGTAAGCTGACGTTCGTCTCAAGTTCACGATAAAGACGGGCACGCAGTTGTCGTGAGGTTGGATATTTTCCTTCACGTCCGGCAAATGGGCTGGTATTAACGCTAAAAGTCATCTTTAACGTGGGTTCAGTGATGGCTATAGTAGGTAATGCTTCTGGTGTTTCGACATCAGCAATTGTGTCACCAATATTTGCGTCTGCTATGCCTGTTAATGCAACTATGTCTCCAGCAATCGCCTCGGTAACTTCGATACGCTGCAGTCCCTTATATGACAGTACAAGATTGATTTTCTGGCGTGACACTACTCCATCTCGCGCTATGTGCGCTATGAACGTATTTGGAGAGATTCGTCCTCGTACAATACGCCCTATAGCATATTTTCCTTTATAGTCATCGTAGTCGAGAGCGGCAACAAGCAATTGTAATGGCGCATCTGGATCAACGACAGGCGCAGGAACAGTATTGATAATGGTTTCGAATAAAGGTTCGAGGTCAATTCTTTCGTCATCAGGATGGTACATTGCCACACCGTCACGTCCGATAGCATAAAGAATGGGAAATTCTAGGTGCTCGTCCAATGTTGCCAGTTCCAGAAAAAGATCCTGAGTCCATTCGAATACTTGTTCAATGCGGGCATCACGGCGATCAATTTTATTAATTACGACTATCGGCTGAAGATTGAGTTCTAACGCCTTTTGCAGTACGAAACGTGTCTGTGGCATTGGTCCTTCTACCGCGTCGATCAGTAGAATACAACCATCGGCCATATTAAGTACACGCTCTACCTCTCCACCAAAGTCTGCATGTCCAGGTGTATCAATAATATTGATTTTCGTGCCACGATATGTGATAGCTGTGTTTTTGGCCAGGATTGTTATGCCACGTTCGCGTTCCTGTTCATTAGTATCCATGATTAGCTCGCCCATTTGCTGATTTTCACGGAAGATATGGCTTTGCTTGAGTAATCCGTCCACCAATGTGGTCTTTCCATGATCAACATGGGCAATAATAGCAACATTGCGAATATCATCTCTTTTTATCAATCGTTCTGTCTGGGTCATAGCATTTTGAACCTGCATATTGTAAGATATAACTCCCCGAGGGCATAAGAAAACCGGACGGTGTGAGTCGCCCGGTGAGAATACTGAATTTTTTTACCGAAAACTTCCGCTTACATTGTATCCTTTCTTGGGGTTAACGTCAAGTTTGCATAAATGATATATACTCATATCAGGATACTTCTTAATCATCCAGGAGCGCATTTATGGCCAAAACCATTCGTATTCTTGCCGTTGATGTTGGTACAGGCACACAAGATATCTTGCTCTTTGAGAGTGGGAAAACAATCGAGAACTGCTTCAAGATGGTTATGCCATCTCCAACAGTCATTGTTGCTGAACGCATTAAGAGAGCGACTGAACGAGGTCAGCCTATCCTCCTGACCGGTGTGACAATGGGTGGTGGGCCTTGTCATTGGGCAGCGCGTGATCATGCTCTAGCTGGCTTTGCTGTCGCCGTTACACCTCAAGCTGCACGAACTTTTGATGATGACCTCGCCATGGTTGAACAGATGGGTTTTGAGATTATAACTGATGCTGAAGCTGAGCTGAGGAAAGAAATACCCAACATTGTACACATTGAGCTACAAGATTTTGATGCGACAGCCATCATCGGCGCTTTAAGTTCTTTCGATGTTGATCCTGGTATTGATGCAATGGCCATTGCTGCATTTGATCATGGGGCAGCGCCTCCAGGAGTGAGTGATCGTCGTTTTCGCTTTGACTTTATAGCAAAAACAGTCCATAATAATCCAGTTCCAAGTGCTTTTGCGTATCCTGCTCAGGATACTCCTGCCGATTTAACGCGCTTGCGATCGATTTCAGCAAGCGCAGCTCGCTACTTACAGTTGAGCGAATCAGATCCTCATGCATCTGTAATGTTGATGGATACCGGGTCGGCAGCAGTGATGGGAGCGTTAGAAGACCCGCTTGTCAGAAACCAACGTGAAAGCCTTGTTTGCAACATAGGGAATTTCCATACCTTAACTTTTCATCTTGTGCAGAAACAAATCGTCGGAATCTTTGAACATCACACAGGTGAGATTGATCGCGCACAACTTGAACAAATGCTTATGAAGCTAGCTGAGGGAATTTTGACCAACGAGGAAGTTTTTAATACAAGCGGTCATGGTGCTTTGATCCTCGATAATGCTGCTCAGAATGGCGTGAATAAAGGCTTTCCATTCCTGGCAGTGACCGGACCAAGGCGCGAGATGCTACGAGGATCTGCGCTGCATCCTTACGAGGCTACTCCGCATGGAGATATGATGCTTGCAGGATGTTTTGGCTTGCTGCGTGCCCTTGCCGATCACGAACCGTCAATGGCTTCGTTAATTGAAGCCTCGCTCTTACAAGCATCATGATATAACTATTGGCAACCATAGATATCACAATGTTCTGGTCTATGAACAATGCTTTATTTCTTCGACGGGCTAAACGGGATGGGCTTTTTACTTACATGAGTAATTTCGTTTGGAGGATTTTGAGCTCTTTCTGTCATCGGTGATGTTGCTTTTAGGATCTGGATACGGGAGACTTTTTCTCTGATAAGTGTAATTTGAGAGTGAACTGCTTGCCGAGATTGTTTGAGCTTGCGGGCAATTTCTGAAGGACGTTCACTACTTACAAGGTGCTGGCAAATAATCTCTTGTTTTTCTGTGAGTTCGACTGAAGGATGTTCCAGTGCTGTCTTTGCCATATCTTCTAGTTGACCGTATTTTCTACGTCGATATTCGTTCAAATCTGTTGGAGAGAATAGCCAGCGATCAACGACGCGTATACCCGGTATCAGTCCTTTTTCAACGAGATGCATAAAATGCCAGTAGCTCAAATCGAGGTGTTTTGCTGCTTCATGGGTGGTTAACATACCATTGAGGTGTTGGAGATTTTGATGCAGTTCATCGCTCCTAAGGGCCATGACGGACGCCTTTCTTACGGATCCCGTACTTCAGATGTACCAGAATAGACCATACTTAGACATGCTGAGTATACCACAGAAGATTTGGAATGACAAGATTCTAACTGATCAATTCATTCTCTCTTAATGCCCTGTTTTGCATGCTGTAAGCGACATTAAACCAAATAGTGGATTTGCCGGTAAAAGGGATCGTGAGTCTGGCACCATGCAGTGCCAGACCATAAGTTTCTAGCTTCTTGATGTGGGAAAGAGCTGGGGTACTCTGAGAGCAAGTCCCATATCACCAGCTACTTTAAGCTTACCACTGAAAAAGGCGCTCTGAGCATCGAGTTTTCCTTCAGTCAACGCAATCCAGTCTTGATCGCTGATGGTGAAAGTGACATCAGGTTTCTCAACACCTCCTGGCACAAGTTCGCAAACTCCATCGTGGACGCTAAAAGCCCAGACACCCGCTTGCTCTCCAGTGATGTTCCATTGAAACGTTTTGTTCAAACCTGCTGCTGCGGCAGGATTAAAAATTGTGGGCATTGCCTCGAAAATTTCTGCAACAGTTGTCATTTTTAACTCCTTCTTAAAAAATTCGCAGGAAAGGCCCCTGCTAGCACTGCCACAGTATATCATATCTTAAAATGCCTCCTAAACCCTTGCTGTATACCCGTAGTTATCTAGCGCACTTAACATAGGCAATATCTCTATTGATGTAGTTCATACCGCTATTCTAACAGGTATCGTATGTAAAAGGTTATGCCTTAGATATCTTTTTTGCTGCCAAAGAAAAAAACCACTATCTTTCATTATTTTTTCGCTCGTACGTGAAAGTTGTTGATATGCTACACGAAATTGTTCACATCCACGGCTAACGTATACGCTGACGCTTTTTTCACTGATTTTGAGAGAAACGGCAATTTGACGTTGCGAGAAATCGGCTACGAGTTGTAAAAGTAAGCATGTACGATACTTCAGTGATACTTTTGCTAATGCTTGTTTGATGTGTTCCGTCTCTGCTACCCGTTCTTCAGGCCCGGCAATGCGCATATTTGCTTGTATATCCTCATGTTCTATAGTTTCCCATCGTGTCCAATGGAATTTGCGCCGGCGCAGGTAGTCGATTGCAGTATTGGTAGCGATTCGGTAGAGCCAGGTATCAAAACGAGACTCGTTATGTAGACTCACTATTGATTGCCAGGCCTTAATAAAAGTTTCCTGAGCGAGATCTCGTCCCTCTTCTTCATTCCCCACAATGTGGGCAAGGTACGTACATATCCGGGTGTTGTAGTATTCAAACAAGGTATCGAAAGCTAATTTATCACCCGCTTGTGCTTGTTCCACTACTTCAATATACCAGCTCTCTTTTTCGAATAGCCTGGGAGTGGTGGGATCACGTGCTGTTGAAGGCATTAATTGGACTCCTATTTCATTACACGCTGAATACTCTCTACCCTCAATGACGACAAAAGGAAGCCATACCCTACAACTCTGAAAGATTTTTTGCTTTACAAGATATTTGGTGATGAAATGTAAATTTTGGAATTCCGTGAGCGGGAATTTTGACAATTAGGTGAGCGGTCGGTTATACTGGGTAAGAGAGCATGCATGCTATTGGTTCCTTACGTCTGGAGCAGTTTGTCATGACGGAACCACCTATTCCGCTTACAGCCCTTTCAGAGGCCCAAAGAGCACAAGCCACTCAGCGCTTTACGATCATTCGTTCGGCTCTGGAGGATGGCGTCACCCAGACCCAGGTTGCGTCTACTCACCACATTTCTGTGAGCACGGTACGCCGATGGGTGAAGCGGTATCGTGAGAAGGGCCTCGCTAGTCTCGCTGACGCGAAAGTGCGTTCTGACAAAGGGAAGTCGCGTCGCTTGCCTCCTGAGGCTATCACCCTGATTGAGGGACTGGCTCTCCAAACCCCTCCGCGATCCATTGCGGCTATCCACCGCCAAGTCTGCACCATTGCCGAAGAGCGAGGATGGAAACCGCCCAGCTACGACCGCGTGCGCCATATCATCAAAAACCTTGATCCCGCCCTTGTGACCCTCGCCCACCAGGGAGCTGCTGCCTACCGCGAGGAATTTGATTTACTCTACCGCCGAGAAGCTACCCATGCCAACGCCATGTGGCAGGCAGATCATACTCCATTAGACGTGTGGCTTTTGGACGAAGCAAGCAAACCGGCCAAGCCCTACCTGACGGCGATTGAAGACGATTACAGCCGTTTGATCGTCGGATATCGGCTCAGCTTCCAGGTCGCCACAGCACTCACGACGGCCTTAACCCTCCGACAAGCTATCTGGCGCAAAGACGATCCCCGCTGGTCTGCCTGTGGCATTCCCAGCGTCTTCTACACCGATCATGGTTCTGACTTCACCAGCAAGCACATGGAGCAAGTGGCGGCAGATATCGACTTGGAGTTAGTCTTTTCTGAAAAAGGCGTTCCTCGCGGGCGCGGCAAAGTGGAACGCTTCTTCCGCAGCGTCGATCAGCTCTTTCTGCAAGATGTGCCGGGATATTCTCCAAAGGGATATCCAGAGGCAGAGGCGACGTTAACCTTACCGGCCTTTGAGCAACGTTTTCGGAAGTGGTTGCTGGAAGACTATCATCGCCGAGTCCATAGCGAAACGGGGTATCAGCCCAAGGAGCGCTGGGAAACGGGCGGCTTTGTGCCTCGGATGCCTGCTTCGATGGAGCAACTCGACCTGTTGCTCTTAACGGTGGCAAAGACGCGTCGGGTCCAGCAAGATGGGATTCACTTTCAGAACCATCGCTATATGGACATCAACCTGGCGGCCTTCGTCAAGGAAGAGGTTCTGATACGATACGACCCTGCCGATATGGGAGAAATCCATGTCTTTTACCAAGATCGCTTCCTCTGTCGGGCGATCTGTGCTGAACTCAGCGACCGAAAAGTGAGCTTGAAGGAGATCGAAAAGGCGAGATCCGAGCGTCGTAAGCAGGTTCGGGCAGGACTGGGTACGCGAGCAGCTCTGGTTGATCGATATGTGGAGATACACAACGCCCCAGCGCCTGCTCCAAAAACGGTGGTGATGGAACCCGCGTCCGTCGAAGCGCGGCCACGACTCAAGAGATATATCAATGACTGAGCAGAACGAGGGAGAGCCTCAAGGCTTTGTGGCGACAAAAGCGTATCGGCGCTTTGCTGAGATGTGCGATGGCTGTCGGCGCACGCGCGTGGTCGGTCTGGGCTATGGACCCCCAGGCACGGGCAAAACCGAGTCTGCCGAACAGTACGCGCAATGGAACCTGTTCAAACCCTTCTTGCCGGAACCCTTGATCACCTTCACCGGACGCAGTGCTGTGGATGGCCTCTATCCCTACCGACCCCTAGCCTTCGCTTCCGTTCCCCTGGACGTTCCCGTTCAGCAGTGTCGCACGGTCTTTTATACCCCACCGGTCTCTGCCTCTGCCGCACGCATCGAAAAAGAGGTGCTGACGTTGTTTGCGGCGTTTTCCTATCTGGTTGAGGCTGCTAATCAACTCCACCAGGGCAATGAAGAGTTTTTGGTGACGCGCCGCTTTTCCCGTCACATTGAATTGTTGATGGTCGATGAAGCCAACCGGCTCAAGGACGCAGGCTTGGAGGTGATTCGTGACATCGCCGATCGGGGAAAGTTTGGCCTCGTGTTGTTGGGGATGCCCGGCCTGGATAAGCGCCTGATGCGTGCCCCACAACTCTACTCGCGAATTGGGTTTGCGCAGAAGATCGAGCCATTGTCCGACGACGAGACGCGCTTTTTTCTCGATCAGCGTTGGAGCCATCGCGTGTCCGCCCATTCCAATGATTTCACTGATCAGGAGGCTGTAGCAGCGATTCTGCGCATCACTAGAGGCAATATTCGCTTGATTGAGCGTCTCATGATGCAGGTAGAGCATATCTTAGTGGCAAACCAACTCCAAGTGGTGACCAAAGAAGTGGTGGAGACCGCTCGTGATAATCTCATCATTGGGGATTGAGCGTAGATCATGGACCAGGCGTCAATCAGAACATCTGTTGAGTTGTCTCACAAGCGTTGGTTTCCTGGGACACGAGCGCCCAAGTAACCAACGATAGGCAAGCAGAAACAGATCGCCCACTCCCCATCCGTCAACTCTCCTCGACCAACCATGCGTCAGGTGGCCGCTCCTCTCCCGGCGCTAGCGGATGTGGGTGGCCTGCGGGGTGTCGATCACCCGCACGATCTCCAACTCAACGCGCGACGGCAACACGTCGAACAGTCGTCGACCAGCGCCGAAGAGCACCGGGATCTGGTGGATCTACAGCTCGTCGAGCACCCCAGCTTCGAGCGCTCGTTGCGCCATATACGCTCCATGCACCAGCACGTTGCGGTCAGAGGCGGCGGCCTTGGCCACCGCGCTCTCGATCCCATCGGTCACATACGTCACCAATGGATAGTTAGCGACCTCGGAGACGACCGGTGGGCCGGTAGACCTGGATCGTCACACCGCTCGGGGTGGCCCGCGCGGAGACCAGTTCGAGCGCCCTGTCCCGGCCGGTGTCAGGAAACAGCCGCGTGCCCTGTCCGACGACCACGGGGAAGGTGAACAGGTTCATCTCGTCGACAAGGTCGTTGTCGAGCAGCCACCGGAACAGGGCGCCGCTGCCGTGTACCTGCAGCTCGCGTCCCGGCCTGGCTTTCAGCTTGCGGACGGCGGCCGCGAGCTCACTGGAGAGGATGATCGTGTTCGTCCACCGCGGGTCGGTGAGGGTGGTCGATGCCACGTACTTGGGCTTCGTGTTCAACGCCGTCCAGATCGGGCTGTCGCCCGGATCGTCCCACGTTCCCCAGGAGCCGGCGAAGATCTCGTAGGTCAGCCGGCCGAACAAGAACGCGTCGGCGCGCTGGT
>WNFW01001559.1_pt1 | contig 26881 bp, 21 predicted proteins | sample 5400131 | NCBI WGS metagenome assembly WNFW01 (sample SAMN13153362, study PRJNA577476) | soil metagenome | isolation source: 20 cm soil or saprolite under grassland replicate 1 | place: USA:California | collected 2016-06-15 | reverse complement strand
GCGTTTTTTATGAGTTCCCTCATCGATGGCTCGACGAAATGGGCCCTCTTCCGCGACATCCTCGGGAAAAGTATTCCTCCCAATGCTGACGAATCCGTCGCTGCCTTCGTCCGCAGAAAATTTTCACCACAGCTTCTGGATCGCCTCGTGGGGCCTTTCGTTTCCGGCATCTACGCAGGCGATCCTGAGCGGCTCAGCGTTCGAAGCGCGTTCCCACAACTCTACGAAGCCGAAAAGACTGCAGGCAGCATCATTCGCGGCATGATTCGCCTCGCAAAATCCAAGAAAGGCCCTCGGGAGCGTCCCACCCTGCAATCCTTTCGCGAAGGCAGCGAAACGCTTGTGCGCGCGCTGGCGAATAAACTCGGCACTGCGCTGCTTACCCAAACAAGCGTTACAGGAATCTCTTGCCAAATAGACGGTTCGTTCGATGTCCGCCTGGAAAGCCGTGGCGGAGACGAATCTGTTTCCACTAGATCTTTAATCCTAGCCACGCCCACTGACGTCACGGGGAGGCTTCTCTCCCGGCTCGATTCGTCATTCGAATCACTGCTGAGTTCCATCGACTACGCTCCCGTCGCCGTAGTCTCTCTGGGTTATCGCAAAAAGGATGTCGGGCACTCTCTCGATGGCTTCGGCTTCCTTGCGCCTCGCTCCGCCCGGCTCCGCGTCCTCGGTTCCGTCTGGAACTCATCGCTTTTTCCCGGCCGGGCGCCGGCAGGTAATGCGCTTCTAACCAGCTTTGTGGGAGGCGCAACCGATCCAGCAGCAGCGCTGTGGGAGCCGCAAGAACTCGTCGGTCTTGTCCACAGGGAGATCTCACCTCTGCTCTCCATTACCGGCGAGCCCGTCTTTTCAAATGTTACAATCTGGCCGCGCGCCCTTCCCCAGTACAATCTCGGTCACGCCGACTGCCTTGCCCGAATCGAGCAGCTTCGGGCGCAATTCCCCGGCCTTGGGCTCACCGGCAATTATCTGCGAGGGCCCGCTATCGGTTCGTGTGTCGACCAGGCCTTGGCCGTTGCCGAACAAGTACGCGAGCGCCGCCGGTAATAAATGTTTGGCCACCCGTAGGGGCGCAGCATGCTGCGCCCCTACTTGGCAACACACGCCGATGTGACCTCGGTTTCCAGCCCTTCCGCTCTACCACCGAACTCATTGTGCGCGTCGCGCCCCCAATCTCTATTTCCCCCTTCTCGAGTCCGCACCGTACCGCAGCGCCAAGCGCGTTTTCCGCCGCTCCGCTGCTTCCCGGTATCGCCGCCGCTCCCCTGCTGTTTTCAGGATCAGTGGCGGCACCGGCTTGGGCATCCGGGTGTGCTCGTCAACCGCCACAAACGTCACATACGCCGTCGTCGTATGCTTCCGCTCTCCGGTCATCGCATTCTCTGAATAGACCTCGACGCCCACCTCCATCGAGGTGCGGAACACTCGATTGACCTGCGATTTCAAGTTCACAATTTCGCCAAGATTCACCGCATTACGGAAATCGATGTAGTCCACCGACGCCGTGACCACATAGCTGTTCGAATGCCGGTGCGCCGCCAAAGCAGCGGCCATATCAACAAGGTGCATCACCTGTCCGCCAAGAAGCTTTCCCAGTGGATTCGTCTGCGCCGGCAGTACGATTTCCGTCATCTCTGACCGTGACGCACTGACCGGTTTCCCCCGCAGCTGTGTCGCAGGCCCTTGCTTGCTTCCGATTTTCCGCTTCATTCGAACCCCTTGTCCTTGCGCGTAGTTGGATGCCGCCGGTGCCCCCCGTATAATACGAGACGCCACCATGACGGAACAAAAGAAAACCCGCCGCCAGATGCTGGAAGAGTTCGTTGCCAAGAAGCCCGATGATGCCTTCTCTCTTTACGGGCTCGCTATGGAGTGCATGAACAGTGGCGACCCCGCCGCCGCCGACACACATTTTCGAACTCTCATAGAACGCAATGCGGATTACATTCCCGCTTATCTGATGTACGGCCAACTCCTCGCCCGCGAATCCCGCACCAGTGAAGCCAAGCACATCCTCTCAAATGGCATCGCCGCCGCCGCGAAAAAGGGCGATCAGCACGCCAGCTCCGAAATGGAAGCCCTCCTGGCCGAACTCTCCTGAATACCTTGCCAATCAACTTACAGTAGCAGGGTGAATTGCCGTGGAAGGGGTTGTGGGGCTCGGCGTTTTCCGAGAGTGTGGGCCTACACACCGGCTGCCGATACCCGCTCGTCTGACTGCTTTGCCGGAGCCAGCACGATCGGGGCTACACCGATGATGCCAAGCACAGCCACGGCGATCAGCAGTTCTCAAAAAACCGAGGGTGCCGTGCCCCCCTGCACAGCACTCGCTTCGACAACCAGGAATTGAGCGGCGGTCGCTGGAAACCAGTCACGAGTCACCAGACACTTCCTCTGGTATCATGTTTCCTGGGACCCATGCGGCCTGAACGTATTCCACTGTTTCCGCTGAACGTCGTCCTTCTTCCCGGCGCGGACCTTCCCCTGCATATTTTCGAGCCGCGTTACCGCGAAATGGTGAAAAACTGTCTGGAAGAAAAGTCGGAATTCGGCATGCTTCTTTCTCTTCCGAAGGGTGTCGCGCGAGTCGGCTGCACCGCCGAAATTGTCGACGTCGTAAAACGCTACGAAGATGGCCGCATGGACATTCTCACTGCCGGCCGCGCTCCCTTTCGCGTGGTGGAAGTCGTCACCGAAGACCCGCTTTTGGAAGGCCACGTCGATTACCTGGAGGACCGAGAAACTCCCGCCAATCCGCGCGTCCAGCGCGAACTCGTCGAGCTCTTCGAAGCCTGCCACACCCTGATCTTCGACGACTATCCAAAGAATCTCCAAGGCGCCACACCCGAGGACCTCTCGTATCTCGTTGCCGCCACGCTGCCGATGGATTTATTGTGGAAGCAGCAAATCCTGGAGCTTCGGTCGGAGGCGGACCGCCAGGAGCGCCTGGTAGCGTACCTCCGCGAGTGGGCCCCGCATCTACAGAAGTCAGGGGCCATGCGCCAGCGCGCCGGTGGCAATGGACATGGCCTGAATTAGTTTGGTGTTGTGCGGTCCCCGACCCAGGCGGAGACTGCGGAACGGGACGGAAATGACGTCAAGCACATCGATGCAATCTCCAGCACATTCCAGACCGCGCACCCTGGGCGAGCTAAAGCGTATTCCCGATTTTGATGCCCGCGGCGCATCCCGCTCCGTCAAGGATGAGCTCCGCCGCAATCTGCTTCGTGCCATCGAAAAGGGCGAAACGCTTTTCCCCGGCGTCCACGGCTACGAAGACACTGTCGTCCCGCAAATCGTCAACGCCCTGCTCTCCCGCCACAATTTCATTCTTCTCGGCCTGCGCGGCCAGGCCAAGAGCCGCATTCTACGCGGCTTGACCAACCTATTGGATCAGGAGATGCCCGTTATTGCAGGTTGCGAAATCAACGATGATCCCTTGAAACCTATCTGCCGCCCTTGCCGCGAAAAAATCACCGCCGATGGCGACAACACTCCCGTCTCCTGGATGCCCCGCGAGAATCGCTTCGTCGAAAAACTCGCCACACCCGACGTCACCATGGCCGACATCATAGGCGACGTCGATCCCATTCGCGCCGCTCGCGGCGGACGCGACCTTTCCGACGAACTCACCATCCACTACGGCCTTCTGCCGCGCGCCAATCGCGGCATCTTTGCCATCAATGAGCTCCCCGACCTCGCCGGAAAAATTCAGGTCGGCCTCTTCAACATCATGCAAGAAGGCGACATTCAGATTAAGGGCTATCCCCTGCGCCTCCCGCTCGATGTTCTCCTCGTTTTCACCGCCAATCCCGAGGATTACACCGCGCGCGGAAAAATCATCACTCCGCTGAAAGACCGCATCGGCGCCGAGATCCGCACCCATTATCCCTCCAGCATCGAAGAAGGAATGACCATCACGGCGCAGGAAGCCTGGGTGGGCCGCGATTCCGGCAAGAAGATCGAGGTCCCGCACTATCTCCGCCAGGTCGTGGAAGAAATTGCCTTTCAAGCTCGTGAAGACAAGCGCGTGGATCGCCGCTCCGGCGTCAGCCAGCGTCTCCCCATCACTACGCTTGAAAGCCTGGTCAGCAGCGCCGAGCAGCGCGCCGCTCGCACCGGCGAAAAGTCAGTCGTGGCCCGTGTCGCCGATGTTTACGCCGCCCTGCCCGCCATCACCGGCAAAATGGAACTCGAATACGAAGGCGAACTCAAGGGCGCGGACACCATCGCCCGCGAACTCATTCGCACCGCCGTCGGCCGCGTCTTCAGTAAGCATTTCACCGATATCAACTTTCAGCCCGTCATCCAATGGTTCGAACTGGGCGGCGAACTAAAGCTTGCGGATCTGGCAACCACCAGCGAGCGCCATCAGCAGCTAGCGAAAATCCAAGGCCTGATGGAGCACATCGGCAAACTCGGCGTTCAGGATCGCGGGGACGCCGGCGCCGCCGCGGCCGCCGCCGAAATGATCCTTGAAGGTTTGTGGGCCCATCGGCGCATCGGCCGCAGCGAAGAGCGCGGCTATTACGCCGAAAAGTCCAAACAACCCGATCAGCGCGAACGCGAAACTCCCGGCCGCCCACCGCGCCGCCAATTCAACTGATGACCACCCCGCCCAAACCGGTGTGTACGGCCCGCCTGCTGGGGCGGGCCACTCCCTATTCCCGCGATGTGCGCCTTCCGATTGCGCCGTTTTCTCTCTTAACTTTCAACTTTCAACTTTCGACTTTCAACTTCCAAAGGCCCCGCCCATGAAATTCATCCGCTACGGCAAATACGTCGGCGAACCCGCCGACGCCATCGACCTCGAAGAACTCATCAAGCGTCTCGGCAATTTCTTTCTGCAGAGCGGCTTCGAATCGCAATACTACGGCGTCTCTCAGATGGACCCCGATCGCTCCATCGAAGCCCTGCGTGAAGCCATCCTTCGCGCCCTCCAAGAAGGTGACCTGCTTCCGGAAGACGCCATGAGCGACGAACTCCGCAAAATGCTTCGTGATCCCAGCGCCTTGAACAGCCAGGCCGTCAACGATCTCCTCGATAAGCTCGCCGACCGCCTCGCCAACGAGGGCTTCATCAATCCCCAGCAGCCGCCGCAAGTCACGCCGCCACCCCAAACTTCCGCCCGCGGCCAACTCGGCGAGCCGCAAGACCGCCAGACCGAAGCCCGCTTCGAAATCACCGATAAGACCATCGATTTTCTTGGTTTCAAAACCCTGCAGGATCTGCTCGGCTCTCTCGGCCGCAGCAGCTTCGGCCGCCACGACACCCGCGACCTCTCCACCGGCGTCGAATCCGGCGGTGCTTCACGCCACTACGAATTCGGCGACACCCTCAACATGGACATCAGCGAAACGCTTTTCAACGCCGTCCGCCGCGAAGGCGCCAAGGTCCCCATCGAGATGACTTACTCCGATCTCATGGTCCACCAGTGCGAGTACCAAAGCTCCTGCGCCACCGCGGTCCTTCTCGATTGCAGCCACAGCATGATTCTCTACGGCGAAGATCGCTTCACGCCCGCCAAGCGTGTCGCCATGGCGCTCTCGCATCTCATTCGCACGCAATATCCCGGCGATACGCTTAGCCTCGTCCTCTTCCACGACTCCGCAGAAGAAGTCCCCCTCAGCGAACTCGCCCGCGTCCAGGTCGGCCCGTATTACACCAACACCCGCGAAGGCCTTCGCCTGGCCCAGCGCATCCTCCTCCGCCAAAAAAAAGACATGCGCCAAATCGTCATGATCACCGACGGCAAGCCCTCCGCCCTCACACTCGAAGACGGGCGCATCTACAAAAACGCCTTCGGCCTCGACCCCTTCGTCGTCGGCCAAACTCTCGAAGAAGTAAACAAGTGCAAGCGTGCCGGCATCATGATCAACACCTTTATGCTGGCCAGCGACTATTCCCTCGTCCACTTCGTCCAGAAGATCACCGAAATGTGCCGTGGCAAAGCCTACTTCACCACTCCCTACACCCTTGGCCAATATCTCCTCATGGACTACATGTCCCGCAAGACCAAACAAATCCACTGATCTCCGTCCGCTTGCCCATCCGCCCATTTCTCTCTTCGATTTCTCCGTGGACTCTGTGTTCTCTGTGCTGAGGCCTTTTCTTGAATTTAACTCTTAACTTTCAACTTTCGACTCTCCACTCTCGACCTCCCTCCCCTTGCCTTTTTCCGTTCCCAAAAAACCTGTTACCATTTCCCTCTCATGCCCCTCCAGCGCTGTGCCACCTGCGGCAAGGAATTCGAACGCGACTTCGGCGATTCGTCCTCATCCCTCCATTGCCCCGCCTGCGATCGGCAGTTAGCGACATCTACTCGCCCCTCGCTTCCCCCGCCCCCTGACGCACTCTCGCCCGCTTCATTCCCCGTCACCGTCGCTCTCATCGCTGCGAGCGTTTTGGTGTTCGCCATCATGGTGCTCCGCGGAGTCTCCGCCTTCCATCCCACTCCGCAACAAGCCATCTCCTTCGGCGCAGATTTTGGCCCGCTCACGCTCAACGGCCAGTGGTGGCGCCTCGTCAGCAGCATGTTCGTGCACTTCGGCCTGATTCACCTCGGCCTCAACATGTGGTGTCTCTGGAATCTTGGCCGCGCGGCCGAGCGCCTCCTCGGCCGCTTCTCCTATCTTCTGGCCTACCTCGTGAGCGGCATGTTCGGCAGCATCGCCAGCGTTTATTGGCATCCTCTCGCCGCGGGTGCTGGAGCCTCCGGCGCCATCTTCGGCCTCGCCGGTGTGCTCGTTTCTTTCGTCTATTTGAAGAAGACCCCCGCACACCTCCAAATCAATCGCAAAATACTCGGCAGCCTTGGCACCTTTATCGCTTACAATTTGGTCTTCGGCGCGGCCATCCCCGGCATCAGCAACGCCGCCCACATCGGAGGGCTTGTCATGGGACTCGCCGTCGGTGCGCTCCTTCCCTCCGCGTCGGCATCCGAATCCTCGCGCCGCACCCGCCTCTCCCTAGTCGTCGCCCTCTCCGCGATCATTCTGCTCGCTTCCGCGGTCGTCACCAAACGTCTCCGCGCCGCTGTCAGCGAGCTCGCCTCCATCCACAACTCCTCGCCAGCGGAAACAACGATGAAGCCCTCACCAAATTGCAGCAATAACGTCCTGTGAGCCAAATCTGGCTCCGGCGCAGGACATACTCTCGATTGTGTATTGCAGGAAAAACGGCTACCCCGAAGCCGTCGCCGCCCTGGAAAAGGCCTGCGACGCCGAACCGGCCAACATCGCTTATCTGCAGAAACTCAGCGGCGTCTATAACTGATGGGATTCCCTAGCTGGGATTGCGCTTTCTCTGATGTTTCCGGTCTAGTCGGACGTGAACTAAATCTGTCATGCGCCTGAGCCGAAAAAATGTGCAAAATGCTTTTGCGCGGGCTTATAATCTTGCCCACCAGGTAGGCTGTCCGCCTGGCTTTCCAGCGAGAGTGAGGCCTCGCAGATCCCATCTGTGAATGCGCCTCGTTTCGAGAGAAGGGTGGCATGCCTTCTCGTCTGAACGCTTGTAGTAGCGACACGACCATTGCCTCCAATTCTGATCTGCATTGGAAGAGGCCGCGATATCCATCCCTCGGCGTATTGAAAAAGTCCAAAGATAAAGAGGTGCTTTATGAAAGAAACTGGGCCCCTCGACTCGCATAGGACCAACTCTGCCAATACCATCCTCGAATTCCTCGCACCAAATCTGCGGTGCGCAGTGGGACAACGGCCTGCGGCGCGCAGCATCGTTTTGATTGTGGCGGCGGCCGCACTGTGCTTTGGCGTCGCGCTTTATTTTGGGGCGTCGCGCACATCCGCAGAACGTGAACATGGCAATCATGACTGGCCAAATCACGGCAAGGACCTTGCCAACACGCGATTCCAAAGCCTAGACCAAATCAATCCCAGCAACGTCAAGAACCTGCAGGTGGCCTGGGTCTTTCACACTGGCGTACTCGATCCGCTGTCTGAACTGGAAGCCTCGCCCATCGAGGTCGACGGCCGTTTATTCATCACTGACGGACACGACGATGTTTTCGCTTTGCATGCCGCCACGGGAAAGCAGCTATGGAAGTTTGATGGATTCAACGACGAGGCGCAGCTAGCGGGGTTCTTTCTCTGCTGTGGCCGGAACAACCATGGTGTGGCTTTCGGAGACAGCAAAGTCTTCGTCGGCCGGTTTGACGATTCCGTCGTGGCCTTGAACGCGGAAACAGGCAAACCCGTGTGGCAGAGCACGGTAGCTGATTTCCATGACAGGGTCGCTATCAACTCGGCTCCTCAATTCGTGGAAGCCGGTGGCCGCGAACTGGTCGTCATCAGCTTATCGGGCGGCGAGTTTGAGATCCGCGGCCAGGTTTTCGCCCTCGACGCAAAAACCGGCAAAACCGTGTGGCGCTTCTCCACGACGCAGCCGGCCAGTTTCGCTGGCCAGTCTTTCTTGACTGGTGGCGGGGCGGTGTGGAACCCGCCGGCCATCGATGCGGACTTAGGGCTTGTGTACCTCAGCGTGGGGAATGCCGCGCCCGACATTCAAGGCGAGAACCGGGGTGGCGACAATCTATTTTCCGCATCGATCGTTGCGGTAGACCTATTTACCGGCAATCCGGTGTGGCATTTCCAGGAAGTGCACCACGACATTTGGGACTACGACAGCGCGCAACCCGCCGTCCTATTCCCGCTCGAGAAAGAAGGAAAGCATTTCAGGGCGCTCGGCCATTGCGCCAAGACCGGGCAGTACTTCATTCTCGACCGCCGCACGGGCCAGCCGATCTTCGCGGTGACCGAGCAGCCCGTCCCAGCAAGTGGCATAGGTGCCGCGTTCCAGATGGCCGCAGCAACCCAACCTTATTCTGCTGTCGAGCCGATGACCCCGCTCCGGTTCGACCAGCTCACACCTGAGGAACAGCCCGACACGGCGGCCATAACCGCTGCTTTTCCGTCCTTCCTCGCTGCGGGTCAGACTGAAGTTGTCCTTTCGCCCCAATACACTCCTCCCGATGAGACGCTGCGGCTGATTATGCCGGGCGACAACGGGGGATGCGAATGGAACCCGGCAGGTTATAGCCCACGAACAAAATTCGTCTACTACGGCGCCAGGCACGATCCGGATGTCTTCAAGACTCACTCCGGCAATGACAGTCTTATCCCCCAGGCGGTCAACGGAGACCTGCACCTCGGCTCGACCTTCATCAACCATGTTCCTGGTGCAAAGCCCTTCGGCCTGTACGGAGCCACTGACACCCGCACAGGTAAAGTTGTTTGGAAGATTCGGGTGCCTCAACCCGCGAAGTCGGGCGTGCTCGTTGCCGGCGATTTGGTGTTCTTCGGTGAAGGGAACGGGAAATTTGATGCGGCGGACGCCAAAACCGGCAAGATGCTGTTTTCGTACGATGCTCCCGCCAACGTTACCAACGCCGGTGGAGCGGCGGCGGGCCCCATAGCCTACCTCGCGGATGGACGCGAGTTTATCGTCAACGCCTTCGGTGGAAATGTGCCGGATCGAAGCATCACCGCGAATGGTAACTGCCTGGGTGGCGGGCGTACGTGTAATAACCCCGTTGGCGATGCCTTCATCGCTTTCGCTCTTCCCCGGAAAGGCGAACAGTAAAATTAACGATGCAACGTCCTTGCCGCGCGGCGGTGGTGTTCGCCGGTGGCATATGCAGTCAATGGTAAGGGATTCCTCGTCGACCGCTTCGGTGCGGCAATTCGCACCGAACCCCGTAGGCGACCAGGGAAGTGCCTGCCCCTTGCCTTGAGAAACGAATGCTCCATCAATCGTCGGATGGCGTCTCCTCACCCTTCCCCTTCGACTTTCGACTCTCAACCCCGTCCTACGATACACTTTGCCGATGGGAATGCTGCGGCGGATTTCACGCTGGATGGGAAAACAGGACCACATGACGCACATCGTTACTGGAAACACGGCTCCAGGATTTTCGCTGAAAGCTCTCGATAACAAGGAATACTCGCTCAGCAGCCTGCTGGAACGCGGCCCGGTCGTCGCTGCATTCTTCAAGGTGTCCTGCCCCGTCTGCCAATTCACATTCCCTTTCCTCGAACGCCTCTACAAACGTTATGGCGGCGATGGCGTAACCTTTCTCGGGATCTCCCAGGACGATGCTCGGTCCACAAACAAATTTGCGAGGGAGTTCGGAATAACGTTTCCGATCCTGGTCGACGACGAAAACGGCTACCTGGTCTCCAACGCCTACGGTTTGAGCAACGTGCCCACGATTTTTCTGATCGATACCGGCGGCACTGTGACGGTCAGCAGCGTGGGCTTTGACAAGAAAGACTTGGAAACGCTTGCCGCGCATCTTGCCGAGCGCAAAAAGATATCTCTGGCGCCGCTATTCCGCCCCGACGAGGTAGTCCCTGCCAACAAACCGGGATGAAGCTCGAAAAATTAGGCCCGGTCGGGCCTGAAGGATTTTGAAGTAAGGGAGCCCATCTCGTACTCAGCGTAGCGAACGTGCTCCCGCTTTCTGAAGGAATTGCAATTACGCTGCATTTGCTGCAAAAACTCGGATGGAATTTATTCGAGTTCCGTTTCGAGCGATTGCTTCTTGTGCTTCGGCGGGCGTTTCCGTTTGTCGGGAATGACGCGCGTAGCGGCCGGTGCAATGCCGGACTTCCGCGCCGCCCGCCGCGCTTCTGTTCCTTGGTCCAAAATCTTCTTCCGTTTTTTCATCCCAGCCTCAGGCCAGGATTTTAGCGGAACTAGAAATTGAAGGATACCTGCAAATCGATGCGGCGATTGGCCGTCGAAGAAGAGTACGGTCCGCCGGCAAGCCCGTTGGATTGGCCGAAGAGCGGCGAACTCAAGTTGCCGATGGGAGTAGCGAGATTGACGTCATTGAAAACGTTTCGCGCGTTAACGCTGAACGTCAAATTGTAGCGATTATTGTTCGCACCGCCGCCATCCATGCCGCGGCCGCCGAAACCGCCGCCGCCATGCGGACCCCGATCGCCCGGGCCACCCGGCCCGCGACCAAATGTGCCGCGCGCACCAAGCCCCCCGGCGCCCGCGTTTGCTGCTTCCGCTTTTTTGCCGAAACCGAAGCTCTTGCTCAAACGAAGATTCAGAGAAAAGCGCCCGGGGCCTTCCGCAAAGTTGATTGGAATAACCGCCTGGCCGGGCTGCGTGGCCAAATTAAAGCATCCGTAAGGGGTGGCTTCGACACCGGATGCACCGGGCGTGCACGTGCCGAAGGCCGCGCGCGTATTGAAGACGGAATCCTGGTAAAGATCCTGCCCGGTCGTGATATTGAACGGAACACCGGATTGCGCGACGAGGAACGGGCTCAGCCGAAACGCGTAAGGGAAGGCCATCGTTCCTCCGAAAAACACACGATTGCGGACGTCGAAGGAGGCGCGGCCGTAATCCTGGTTGACGTCGAATGGATTCGAAGGGAAGCTCCCCGCGCCGGAAATATCGCTCTTGGCGTAGCTTAGAGTGTAGTAGCCGAAAAGCGAAAGCTTCGTTCCCATTCGAATGCTGCCATTCACCATGAGTTGATTCTGCTTGAAGATGCCTTCGGACTGATATTGGAAGATATTTTGATTCGTTCCGTTGGGCCTCAAGCCAGTAATGGGATCGGCGGGGTTCAGGTTGGTGGTGAAAAACTGGTGGACTCCGCGCGAGGTCAGATAGGTCACTGATAAGTTGGCGAATTTCGTGAGCTGGCGTTCCAGGCTGATGCCGGTCTGGATGGTGTAGGGAGCGCGAAGATTCGAATTGGGCTGATACATGGTCGGATTGCTCTGGGGCAATGCGGCTACCGCCGGCGTGTTGAAGAGATAAAACTGCGGATTCGTCACGAGAAATTGCTGTTGCGTAGCGCCGTTGAGGCGCTCCTGCCGCAAGAAGAGGTCATAGGAAAAGCGGTCATAAAATATGCCAGACCCCACGCGGAGCACCGTCTTTGGGGGATTTTTGCCAGACCCGCCGATGCCCCATGCGATGCCGAGCCGCGGGGCGAAATCCCCGTGGTCGCCAAAGTTGTTCTGGGTTTCGAAGCGAAGACCGTAACTTAGAGTGATGTTCGGGCGAAGCCTCCAGTCGTCCTGAGCGTACAGCCCGGCATCGAAATAAGCGACGCTGGCCAATGCGCTGCCATTCGTGTCGGAATAGAAGCTAGCGCCCCCTCCGTGGGCGATGGCGCTTTGAAGATTTGCCTGTGTGTTTCCAGCGGCCAAGAACCGCACGGTGATGAGATAGGCATCCAGCCCGGAGATCTGGGGGCACGCCGGGGGCGGGTTTGGCGCCGCGCAACCAGAAACGGTAGGATCGGGCCGCGAACCGAAACTAAAGGAGCCGTTGAAGTTGGACCTCGACTCGTTCGAATCGCGATTGCCGCGCAGCCGGGCGCCGAATTTCAAAAAGTGTTTGCCCAGCGACATTGAAGTGTAGTTCTGCAGTTCGTAACGATCGAGAGTGTCGTTGCTAAGCCCGCTGCCGTTTCCGCCATCGGTGAATACGCCCTGGACGGAAATTGATGGAGCCGTGCTCTGCGGAGTTTGGCCGCTAGTTTCGCGGACGAACCTGAAACGGGTTTCATTGATGGTCTTGGCATTCACAATCTGCGTGTCGCTGAACTGGAATTGGTGTTCGGTATTGAGTTGATCGAAGGCGAGCGACGGGAGATTGAATTGGCCAATACCGCTGTTGGTTTCATTTTCGCGTTCGAACTGGTAGCGCACGGTGAGGCTGTTGCTGGCGCTGACTTGATAATCGATTCTTGGACTGAGGTTCGTGCGTGTGCGCGGATTGTTGACCGCGTCACTAAATGGAACGATGGCAAACGTCGCCGGATCAACGATCGTGGCGCTGACGACGGACAGCTCATTGATATCGCGGCGCTCGAGATTGAAGAAGAATGAGGCTTTATTGCTAACGAGCGGGCCGCCGATCTCGCCGCTGAATTGTCTGGAGTTGTAGCCAGGCGGCTGACTTCCCGCCGGGATGATTTCGAACGGGTTGCGTGAATTGAACGCAGAAGTGTTTCCGGTCAAAGAAAGCTGGCCGTGGAACTGGTCGGTTCCCGGCTTGGTGAGGATTTCGATCCGGCCGTATCCCAATCTATCGTATTCGGCGGAAAACGGATTCTGATTGATGCGTATTTCGCGAATGGAGGCCTTAGGCGGGAGCGTGCCGCCTGTAAAACCATCGATGTAAATCTGGCCGCCGCTAGGGCCTGCAGAGGGACCAGCGAGTGTTTGAAGTTCGGATTGCAGCTCATCGGGATCATCCGAGAGCGCTTCGAGGTCCTTGCCTTGCATGACCACCATACCGGCGTTGTTCGAAGGCGCGATATCGACCTTGGTGGAGGAATCCGAAACCTCCACTTTTTCCTCTTCCGCCTGGATGAGCAGACCAATGTTCCAGTGTCGCGTCTGCCCGGCAAGGATCTGGACATCTTCCTGCGTGAAAATAGCGAAGCCCTTGGCGACGGCCTTCACAGTGTATGTGCCCGGAACCAGTCCTTTGAATTCGTAGAAGCCCTCCCGGTTAGTGGTGGTGTCCAGTGACGCACCGCTTGCGTTGGTCAGACGGACAGCGGCTCTTGCGATAACTCCACCGGAGGGGTCGGTGACGACGCCATTCAGTGCGCCAGCAGGAGTCTGCGCATCCAAATTCCCTGCTATCGGGAAAATCGACAGAAGAAAAACCAAACTCAAAAGAACAATTCGAACGGGCCGAAAACTCATCAGATCTCCTGAGTAAATATCTTTATTTGAGACTGCCGGTTTAAGACTGCGCTGCATTACGGTGCGGCCGCTTCCCCGCCGCCTCCGCTGTTGAGGCTCCAAGGCGAAAGAATTGTGGACGAATTGCTTTTAGGGGAAGCCTCCAGAATGGGCTCAACTCCACCAAGCAGGGTGATCACAGTGGAGACGCCGTTCGCCCCGCCCTCGGTCGCCACAACCATGACGGCGTCGCCCTTCTTCAAGTCCGCCAGTGTGGCGGGGGGCATCCGGCTAATCGTCTGTTGCAGATCAGCAGGGCCCCCGCCGCCGGGCCTTCCCATTCCGCCGGACCCGCCAGACTCCGAGCCGCCGGATGGCGGACCACTGGGTTTCGCGGTTTGTGCCGCATTCGCAGCGGGGCCAGCGGTCCCCGGGGCCGGCGCAGACGACTGTGCATCCGGTGGAAGCCCCTTCAGGCGCATGGCAATCCGCTGCGCCATCGGCGCAGGAAGTTTTCGCAACTGCGACTCCGCCGTGATCCTCACAGTGACGGATTTCTTTGAAACCAGATCCAAGACGATGATGGTGCCCGCGGAAGCGTCGAGGGCGGAGATCGTGCCGGCGATATTTCGAAACGTGCCGGAGACGATTTCATCGGCAGCGAGTTCGCTGCCATCGGCGCTGCGAGTGCCGCGAGCGCGAAGCTGGTCGCCCGGATTGATCTGATCGAGTGGAGCGGGCTTCGCGTCATCAAACTTCACAGAATCCGAAGCATACCGGCGCAGGATGGTGTCCTTGGAAAGATGAACGGCAACGCTCTTTTTTTCGCCGGCAGAAGGCAGGGCAACGCTGATCGTGTTGCCAGCAGCATCGACGCTGTTCACCAGTCCGCCGAATCCGTGTTTTTGCCATTCTTCGCGATCGCGGGATTGTTTTTCAGCGATGTCCTCTTTCTTCATGGCGATAACCGACGCGGCCAGAACGGATTTTCCATCCTCGGCAAGCTTGCCGCGCACAAGAATGCGGTCGCCGGGTTGAACGTCCGCCAACTGGATGGGCGTGGCTTCCTTCAGGTCCTTTTGCCCGGGCGCAATTCGAACGAGTTTCGTGGCGTCTTGGACTTGGACGGTCACGTCGCTTCCCGCATCTGTCGTCAACGTTATGGCTTTGCCGGAGATCGACTTAATTGTTCCGACGGGCCTCGCCGCGGCGGGGGTTTGCGAGGACGGCTGCTGCCCCGCTTGGGCCTGGGGAGATTCAGAATCCGCGCCACTTCCCGCGCTGAAACTCAGGCAAATCGCTGCGAACAACAATGCTGATTCACGAACAGGCCTGTTCCAAAACACCATCTCGACGCCTCACCCCGCCATTTGTCTACTCTAGTCCTGATGACGATTGCTTGCACCGATTCCCGTGCCACCCAAACTAGGGATTCGGGTCCGGTATTAGACGTATTCAGGGGTGAGAATCGTTTCACCGACAGGTTTTTCACCGCAGAAATGAGGGTCGCTATCGGTCAGCAACTCGATGCCACGATGCCGCAATTTCACTGGAAGCGACTGATTCGCTCACTTCCCCATCTGCGATACACAGCTGCTTCAAAACTCGGGCTGAAGCGATCTCGCCATTTCCAGCGTGACGCGCTGCTTGCGGCGATACGAGATGTTCGCCAGGTGGGCTGCGATCGCCGATCGATAGCCAATCTCGACTGACGCATTGGGGGTCTTGCGGGTTCGCACGCAATCGATCCAATTGGCCATGTGGTTCTGATTCGGAGTTTCTCCGGTGAGTGCCGTCCCATCATGCCGGTTGGCTTTCTCAGGATAATAACGAGTGCCCTCTGCAGACTTCCCGGTCACCATGTCGGTTGCTCCGGATATATGTTCGATGGTGCCGTCACTCCCGAGCAGGCGCTCGCCCAAGCCGTAATGACTGTTGCTGAAAGTGGATTGCCACGTGACAACTGTTTCTGCGGGATATTCGAGCGTGGCCACGATCGTGTCCGGCACCTGGCGACCGTCTTTCTCCGAAAACACCCCCCCTGACATATACGCTGCGCTAGGCTCGGGAAGATCCAGAGCGGTCATCATCCAAGCGATTTGATGGACCATGTTTTCCGTCACATTTCCGCCTGAAAACTCCCAGTACAACCGCCAGTTGATAAACTTGAAGGGATCAAATTCGCGATCGGGGCGCCCGTTCAAGAAAGCTTTCCAATTAACGTTTTGCGCGGTGCAGTCCGGGGGTACCTTGCGCACCCACTGACCTTTGCCGTGCGGAGTGTTGCGGCTCATCCAAGACTCCGCTTGGGTAACTTTCCCAACAATTCCGTCCTTGATCCACTTCCGCACGTCGGCGAGTGAGCCGGAACTTTCATGTTGCAAGCCGATTTGCACCACGCGGTCGGATTTCTTCGCCGCCGCCAGGCATTCCTCGGCCTCCGGAATGGACCAAGTCATTGTTTTCTCGGAATAGAGGTCCTTGCCGGCTGCAAGCGTATCCAGAAAATGCCGCGCATGGATGTGCAGCGGGCTCGCTACGATGACCGCGTCGATGTCTTTCATGTCGAGCAGCCGCCGGTGATCGTCAAGCGTCTGAATGCCGGGCGCCATCTGCTTGGCTTCGTCACGGCTTCGCGTGTAAACGTCGGCGATGGCGACGAGTTGGGCGTTCGGAACTCCGAGCACCTGTTTGAGCAATTCTTGTCCGCGTCCACCCACACCGGTCATCCCCACGCGCACGCGGTCATTTGCGCCGAGCACCCGCGAGGGTGGATAGGCCGCCAGAGCTGCCGCGCTAATCGCCGCTTGTCTTATGAATGCGCGTCGAGAGTTGTTTGCCATGTCGTATCCCCCTGAGGATCAATTTCGAAAAACAGTCAAGAAGGCTTCTGTTTCGCGGTCGCGGCTTGAAGATACTGCTTCACTACCCGGGCAAAATCCGCAATCGCTACATCAGGCTCTTCGAGCTCGGGATGCCAGGCTTTTTCCCATTCGAAAGAATAGTAGCCCGCATATCCGGCCTCCACTAGCAGTTCCACCTGGCGCTTCACGGGCACCCCGCCGCGCCCGGTGAGGACGTAATGAGCCTCGTCACCTTCCATGCGCGAGTCCTTCAGATGGGTATGCCGTATGTATTTCCCAAGCTGACTGACTGTGACCGCCGGGTCTTCCTTACCATCGACGTACGTGTTGTGCGCATCCCAGAGCAATCCGACGTGCGACGAGCCAGCCGCTTCGAGTATTTCGCGAAGCGTTGGAGCATCCGTGAAGTCTCCGTGCGATTCGAGCAAGATGGTGACGTTCTTGGGGCCCGCATAGTCCCCAAGTTCGCGCAGCGAAGCAGCAATGTGCTCGAGCGCCGGGGCACGCGGTCCAATGAGCTTATTGCCAAAAACGCGCACATAACGAGCGCCGAGTTGCGAGGCGAGGTCAATGAACCGCCGCGCATCGGCAAGCTGCTCTGCGTGCTGCTGGCCGGCACCGTGCAAGTTGGCCGAACTGCTCACGCAGGAAATTTGCAAGCCTCGGTCAGCGATCTCCTTCTTGGACTGTTCAAGGCGCGTCGCCCCAAATTCGGGGCGCGAAGGCAGGTCCATCGTTCCCTGCAGTCCGCGAAGCTCCACTGCGGCAAAGCCATTCTGCTGGGCGAAGTCGAGAATCTTGAGCCAGTCCCAAGACGGGCAACCGAGCGTCGAAAAACCGATCGGCAGGCGCCCGCCCGCAGCGCGCAAGGCCGCTGGTAGCGCAGCCACCATCAGTGCTAAGCGCTGAAGGAATACCCGCCTGTCCGTATGTGTCATCAACATGAGCGTGCGCGAAAAACCATTTCCCAATTCTTGAATCTCGGACGAAATACGCGCCTCACTGTCCGTCTGCCTCGCCCCCGTAAGCAGGGGACTACAGCGCTCCAGCGTCTTGCAGCGCCTTTTTCATCCCGGCCCAACTCTGTCGCGAGGATTCCTCCGGTGTGTCCGCGCCGCGCCAGTGGGTCTCGAGACTTACGCCGAAATGATAGCCGTCGCGCTTCAGTGCCGTAAACTGCCCGAGCCAATCGATAATACCGCGGCCCATCGCCGCCCATTGGTAGCCCTTGCCGTCCGGTTTTCTTACCGCGTCCTTGCAATGACAGTGCCCAATTCGATCTTTCGGCAAAAGATCGTAACCATCCGGATAAGGCTTTTCATCATGCTCCGCTGCGTTTCCCGGATCCCAATTGAGCATAAGGTTAGAAGATCGTACCGCACGGAGGACCTTGGCAGCTTCAGCCGCAGTTGCGGTATTGCAAGCAGCCTCATTTTCGAGAACCAGAATCACATTCTTCCTGGCGGCTGTTTCAGACGCGTTCCGCAGTTTTTCATTTATGGCCGCGCGATACGGTGCCTGGTCATCGAGCCGCCAGAAATCGAAGAATCGGACGCGATCAGTGTGGAACACCTTCGCCAGCTCGATACTTCGTTCAAGCACTTCTTCCTCCTGCTCAAACGTAAAGTCAGCGTTGAATTGATCGCGCTTGGGGCTGTACTTCGACTTCGGTGCACCCGGCCAATCCACCTTGAAAAGCGGGCTAGCGATGTCGGTCACACGCAGCTTGTTCTTTTCCAGAATGCGCCGGGCTTCTTCGATTTCCTTTGCGTCCAGCTTGAGCAGGTTCTTGTTCCACATGCCGCGCAGCTCGATCCATTCCATGCCGAATTCCTTCGAAGCTACTTCGCAGGCGCGGCCAAAGTCCTGACTGATTTCGTCGTTGATAACGGCGATCCGGAAGGGCGAATTCATACCGTCACCCCGAGCTTTTCTTCGAGATATTTCTTGCTGATGGCTCCCGCCTCTTTGGGCGTACGCGTCTTGTCGGGCACGACGTCCAGCTCGACGATGGCCCAGCCGCGGAAATTCACTTTGTGCAAAGCATCGAATACTGCCGGGAGATCCACCTTCCCTCGACCGAGTTCGACAAAACGATAGGGGCGCTTCGCATCTGCGGTATCGGATAACGGTTCAACATCCTTTATATGGAGGAAAAGCAAACGGTCACTGTATTTCTCAATCGCCTTTGCCGGATCGCCGCCGCCCTGGAAGTAGTGCGCCACGTCCAACTCCAACTTGGCATAGCGCGAATCCGCGGCTTGCAGGATTTGATCCACTTCTTCGGGACGCTCTCCGAGTGACCCCATGTGGTTGTGATATCCCAGCGAAACCCCCAGATCGGCGCTGCGCTTCCCAATTTCCGAAATCAACCGTCCCAACCGTTTATAATCCGCCGCGGTGATTGCGCGGTCCTTAGGGCGTTCGTCGGTGACTTGGAGATAGAGGCCCCCAACATCGTGCACAAATTTTGCATTGGCGGTGTGCTTGGCAATTTCTTCGGCTTCGCGTGCAGGGTCAATGCGTACGCCGCCGCTCGAGAGCGCGACCATCTTCAGTTGGTGCCTTTCGAGCAAGTCCCGCAATTCCGCGGGGCTGCCAAATTCCTTGATGACATTGGAGCGCAGTTGAATTCCGCGGAAGCCCAGTGATGCAATGTCTTCGATCGCCTGGCGGTCGTTTCCGCCCCAGGTTATGGAAGCATATCCAAACAGAATATCGGCAGGCGCGGGCGTGATCGCCGTATCAAAATACGACAAGTCCATCGGTGGATAAAGCGGCTGGGCTCTCCATAGAGCCTCAGCCGGAAAAGAAGTAACCGCCGTCGCAGCCGCTGCTGCTCCCATCCCCTGAAGAAATTCCCGACGCCACACTCGACACCGCATACATTCTTCTCCTAACCCGACTCCAGAAAACACTTGCTATTCCTTGTGGATTGATTGTTCTTGTCCACCGTTGCCTTCGACAGCGGAGGCAGTCACGACTTGTTGTCCGCATCCATAGTCTTGAGACACGAGGCCACTAGGAAAACCAGATTCGATGTTCGAACAAAAGTTTTTTCCGTGCGCAGAATTACGTCAAAAAGTTAGCTTCGCTCCGAGTTCCACGGCTCTGTTCCCGCCGATTGTGTTGGTGATGTGGCCAAAACCAACGCTGTCACTGGCGTTTCCGTTTGGCTGATCGAATTGCGGCGTATTGGTCGCGCTGAATGCTTCCGCACGAAATTCCAGGCCAATCCGCTCGGTTACTGGGAACCTCTTGAACATCGCCGCATCCAGGTTGAAAAAGTGTGGTCCAGCGAACATAAATCGGCTCATGTTTCCGATGGTCTGTGGCGTGGTCACCGGGACAAATGTCGAGGTATCGAACCACGCCCCATTGGGCGCGGGTCCGATTCCGCCGAGGACGCGGAAGGCTCCCACTTGATTCGGCGTCTGACGCGTCGTGTTCCCGTTAACGTTAAGTCCAGCATTGCTGGCGCTGAGATCCAGCGGCCTACCGCTCATTATCGTCATAACTGTGCTCACTTGCCACCCTCCGGCAATCCAGTTCGCCCAGCCTGAATGCAACAGGGGCTTGCCCTTGCCAAACGGCATCTCATAGACCACGCTTTGCACGACAGTGTGCTTGCGGTTATTGCTGACCACCATGTAGTTGCGACGGAAGTCCAGATAGAAGGACGGATTGCCCCCGTCGTTCCCGCCTCCATCTCCCACGTCCGATCTGTAGGCCAAAGCTTTTGCAAACGTGTAGGAGGTAGTTAGCAGTAGCCCGCCACCTGTCCTGTGATTAAACCTTGTCTGCAAGGCCTGATAATTCGAGCTGGTTGGCTTAAAGAGAAAGTCTGTATTGCCGGTACGCCCGAATCCAGGCCCACCTGGCAGTCCACACAGGGGTCTTACTGGGCAATTGGGCAGGGGTTTCCCGGCGTTGTCAAAGGGTCCGAAAGCCACCGCCGCATTCAGATCATAGTCCATGGGAATGTGCACGCCGTGATTGCCCACATAGGCAACGTCCAGCACAAAATTCTTGGGCAGTGCGCGCTCCAGGGCGAGATTCCAGGATTGGACGTACGGCTGCTGAAAGTTCTTGTCAACTACGTTGTATTGGGAATTTAACCCAATGCATGCGACGCCCGGAACAGGCGGATTTTGGCAAGCACCCGATATGATCCCGCTACTCGGCAGTGCCGCTGGGGCTGGTGCCGGAAATCCAAAACCCATTGAAGCAATCTGGCCGCCGGGCCACTGCGGCAGCGATATGGTCGTAGCCTGGTTAGTGCCATTGGCCTGGCGCACCGGATAGTTCCATGCATACTGGTTGTTGGGAAATGGCTCGTAACTGATGCCGAAACCCCCGCGCAAGACAAATTGTTCTGTGAAGCGATAGGCCAATCCGAAGCGAGGAGCAAAGTAATGATAGAGGGTGTCACGGCCGAGGTTCAGTGGGTTGCCCCCGATTCCTGCAAGCACCAAAGTGTTGCTGGTGGGATCGTAATTGGAATAGCCTCCAGAATGCTGCGGCGTCGGCGGGAAGTAGAGCTCCCACCTCAGCCCCGCATCCAGGGTTAGCTTGGAGGTTGGTTGCCATTTATCCTGTCCGTAGCTGAAGAATTCCGTCTCTCGCCAGGATCCGGATATGACTGAGACATCGCGGCCCACTTCCGTGGGAGCGTCGAGCAGAAAGGCCGCAAAGTTGTTCCCGCGACTCGTTGGTGCCGAAGTGGAATTGGTCGTTGTTCCTATGCCAAATCGGAAGACGCCGCGGGGCCCAAACGTCTGGGCCTGCACCAAATCGTCACGCAGCCGCCGAACGTCAACCCCCCACTTCAAGGTGTGATTTCTGTGAATTTTCGTCCAGTTGGTCACCGCGTTGATGTTGGTCTCGCCGCGGTCCCACGGCAGGGACGCCGAGTAACCAATCATCGGGCTCGAGAATCCTCCCTGAACGTCAATTGAGGTCATGCCGCTCGTAAAAGGATCCAGATTGACGCCGGTGATGCCCAGAGCGTTTGACGCGTTGGAGCCATAGTCCGAGTTATGAGCAGTATTTCGGTAATGGCTCACACCGACACGCGTCTCAGCAATCAGGCTTGAGGAGAACGCATGTGTATGATTCAGAGCTCCGCTCTGGACGTGCTGCTCGCCCGTGCCCTGGAAGCCTCCGCCCTTGGGACCTCCGGCCAGGCCAAAGATCGGCTGATCGTTAAGGTTCTGCACGGCCCGGCTGAACCTGAAAGCGAAACGGTCGTTATCCTTTCGGTTAAAGTCGAATTTGGTATCGAAGGCTGCGGTGTTTTTCAAGAAGCGCGTATTTTGTTGATAGTTGTTGCTGAGGCCCGGGTTGACCCCTTGGGCGTGCGGGACGAGCGCCAGAATTTTCAGCGCCAGCGGGCTGAAGCGGCTCGCGGGGATCATATTATTCGGGAACGGCGTTCGACTTGTGGGCGCTACTGGAATCGGGTTTCCATTGGCATCGAGAGCCAGTGTCGCATGCGTGGCGTCGGTAGTCTGATATGGATCATAAATAAGCTGCGTGACGGCCCCGAAATTTCCGCCCCGGAAGTCATCCCGGGGCACGGTCAGAATGTCAAACTTGCCGCGTGAATCGTCAATTCGTAGGATATCGCCGAAGAAGAAAAGCTTATTTCGGATGATTGGCCCGCCCACATTACCACCGTAATAGTTGTAAGTGCTCGGCGCTTTGGCTAATGTCTGGAAGAAAGGCTTGGCTGCCAGGGCGCTGATCCGGTTGAACTCATAGGCCGCGCCATGGAAGGCGTTTGTGCCCGACTTCAAGATAACGTTAGTAACGGCGCCACCGGCGCGTCCGAACTCGGCGGCGTAGTTGCTCGTGCTCACGTCAACCGTCTGAATGGCCTCTGCGGGTGGAATGTAGATCTGCAGAAGGCCCGTACGCTCATTGTCATCCACGCCCTCGATCTGCAGGTTGTTGAATAGGCGAGCCTGGCCATTCACTTCCGTCGACAAGCTGTCTTGTGCATTGAAGAATTCAGAATGCACTCTATGCGCACGAGTAGCTCCTGGCACCAGATTCAACAGATTCTGGAAATTGCGGTTATTTCCCAGTGGGAGATCAACCACTTGCCTGCTTTCTATTTTGCCGCCCACGTCGGCCCGGTCCGTTTGAAGTATCGGAGTTTCGACAGTTACTACGACGCTGTCACTTATGGCCCCCGGCTCAAGCGCGAGGTTCATTCGAGTGTCGGTGTTCACTACCACATCCACTCCGGATCGCACGGCTTTCTTGAATCCCTGCTTCTCAGTGGAGACTTCATATTGACCTGGGGGGAGATCGGCAAATGCATAATTCCCGCTATCATTAGTCGTGGTACTGCGACTGACACCCGTTTTCATTTCCGTCGCAGTCACTTTCGCTCCGGCTACGACTGCTCCGCTGGCATCCGTCACCGTTCCGAGAAGCGTAGCATTGACCGCCTGCCCCATGACCGGTGCAGAAAATCCTAGGAGTATTGTTCCGAGCAGCGCAGCCATGCTAAGTCGCCACAGTTTGACCACGACGGCTGTGGCAGGCGCTGCAAATTCTTCGGCAATCATCGCATGAGACTTATTCAAGCTGCACATCCAAGGGGAAGACGAACCAAACAGTTTTTTCATGGCATCACACCCCACTCGCTTCGAAAAAACTCCAGACCACAGACAAAGGGAACCGACAAAGGTTTGGAACTAGTTCCACACGCTAACTGAGCGAATACCCTCTGTCAAGCCCGATTCTCGTGAAACCAATATCTTGCATCGGTTTTCCAACTTCTTGCCACAGTGCGGGATCCGCCTGGTCTGTTGACTGTTGACAATGCCACCATCGTTTTGGTGTGTTAGACTTGCTCAGGGGAAGAGTGTTGACGATTCCTCACCGAACCCAACCAGATTGCCAAAGCGAGAAAGGGCGCATTGTCGTGGAAACAGTTCCAAGGAAGACGACGATTCGCGAGGTTGCAAAGGCCGCTGCCGTTGGCATCGGGATTCCGCCCCAATGCGCAGGCCCGCCGGATTCTCAAGCGGCGCGCAGAAATGGTCTGCTTTCTCCTGAGCAACCGCGATTTTCTCCATCCCTTTCATGCACGCATCCTGCAAGGTGTCGAATCCTATGCCACGGGCTTGAAACAGCATGTGCTGTTCGCCGCGCTGCATTACTCTCCAAGAACACCTTCCGATAGGATCGACCTGCCTCCGGTTCTTCAAGAGCATGGCTTGATTGACGGGCTCATTCTCGCGGGGACGATTTATCCGAATCTGCTCCGGAGGATCGAATCCATCCATATGCCCTTCGTGGCCTTCAGTAACAATGTCGTCGGGATGGGCGAAGAACAGCAATACGACCAGGTAGGCTTCGATGATTTCAATGGGACGCTCCAAGCCACGCGTTACCTGATCAGCAAGGGTCACCGCCAGATTGTTTTCGCCGCAGATATTTCCTACCCGTGGCTTCATCGCCGATTCGAAGGCTACCGACAAGGAATGCGCGAAAACAAACTAAAACCCGTCTTGATCATGGCCCGAAATCCTCAGAGTTTCGTCGATTTCGGTCAAAAAAGCGCTGGGCGACTCCTGTCGCGACAGCCGCGACCGACTGCTGCCGTAGCCGGCAACGACGAGATCGCCTACGGGCTTTGGCGATCACTGCAGCGGCACGGAATGAAAGTGCCGGAGGATATCAGCCTAGTGGGTTTCGACGACCGTGAAGAGGCCGTTCTGATGGACCCGCAGCTTTCGACCGTCCGAGTCCACAAAGAAGAGATCGGCGAAACCTGTATGAAGATGCTTCTCGAGCGGCTACATCATCCGCGAATGACCTTCAGCCAGCGAATCCTACCCACGGAATTCGTGATCCGAGGGACGGTTCGCAACCTATCAGAATGACGCGCGGGCCCTACGAATCCTAAGATCTGGTTACCCATCTCAGCTCGGTCGTTCAGACTATTAATACGGCCCGAAATTGAGAGATTGAAAAAAAAAGCAAATTCTTCACCTACAATTGTAGCTCCGTCGGCTCGCTTCGAGATCGAACAGAACACCAACCGCACTGGGTTCAGGAATAGTCGCCTCCATCCCGACCAGCAGCGTTCGAACCAAGGAGATTATGCAACTTTACATAAACTCAAGAGACGTAAAAAACTGTGAATCTCAATAACTTCCCTGCGAACTCTCAACAGGCCCTGTTTTTCCCAGTTGGTGAGTAGCCGGCTGACGGTGGATGAGGTCATCGCTGTCATCTGGGCCAGCGCTTCCTGCGAGACGTTGATTTCGACGTGGTCGTAAACTTTGTGACCTATTTGGTCAGTCAAACGAACCAGCGCATGAGCCAGACGTGGCGAGGCCGTTTCAGTGGCTACCTCACAAAAGCGGCGTTCTAGCTCATCTAGACGCCGTGCAAGGATGCGATCTACATTGCTTTGAAGGATTGGAAAGCGTTCTAAAGCTGCCTCGAAGGTCGCTGCGACCCAGACTAACACCTTGCAATCCTGGAGCGCTTGTGCTGTTGAGGAGTGCGTACTCCCAGGCACCAAGCCAAGCTCGCCAATCACTTCACGTGGAACCGTAAATCGAAGAATAACTTCACTGCCACCCTCAGCAAGCTGAATTATCTTCGCACGGCCGTCAGTCAACAAAAGTGTTTCCTTTATCGGGTCACCCGCAAGAAACATCACCTGGCGGCATGCGTAATCTCTAGGACGAGCCGTGGCTATGATTTCCGTACAGACAGAACTTGGAAGATCCGCAAATAGTTCGGACATTTCCAACGACGGACTCTTCTCGATTGCTTCGGCCATGGTAGATCCCAAGCACTGGTTGGAATATTTCGCTTGGAACTCCCCCCTCCCCAAATGCTTATTGAATCTTCGGCACCGTGAAGAGAGAATGCTCCAGTTTGGGTTTCACCACAACATTCTTCTATGGTCATATTATGCGAATGCTTGGCCCCTTGCACACTAGTTTCGAGAACCTAGGGAAGCATCAAGCCATTTACGGACTCATAGTCCCGGTAATAGATCTCAACCGGGCGCATCTTGCCATCCATGCGGCGGGGAACGCCTTCGATCTTAAACTTCCAGAAACGTCTGTGTATCGACGCACGGGTGCCGCGCTTGCCCAGGGTTGTGCTTGCCGAAAACTCCGTCCAGCTGTTTTCAGCCCAATGTAACATTGTTACATTCCGAATTCCGCTCTCCTGGTTAGCCTGCTTCAATTTTCATCTTCTTGAGAATCACTGATTTCAAAGGCATTCGCGCCGGATAAGCATTTTCGGTAGGGACAGTTTGCGGATGCGCAGCCAGGAAGACCTTGACGAACAGCCGGTCCACCGCCGCGTGGTCCGCCACGATCTTCTTGTAGCGGGCCTTGGCACTGGCCGTGGCCGGGGTCAATTCCAGGCGGTTCAACGTGCTTTTTCCTGCCAGCACCTCTCCGACGGGGTCGCATTTCTCCACCAACACCGCCAGCAAAGGGTCCTTCCGCAACTCCTCGTGCGTTGAGATCTTCATAACCGAGGGCCAGACCATAGACTCGCTGCGCCACCCACTCCTCTACGGTGTGTTCAATGAGATCGGGATTCCGGTAGTCCCGGAAGCTGGATACACTCTGTAGCCATAGGCTGTTGCCTCCTCTGGCACGATTTCTTTCGGACAAAAAGAGTTATGCCAGAAGCAACAGCCTTTTTCCATTTTTGTTTGAGAAATGCGGGTTAGAAAACCATGACTTTTCCGGGCTATAGGCTATATAGGTGAGAGAAATTCGCTTCTAGTAGAATGCCAAGGCGAACAAGCCCCGTCCAAGCACCTGGTTTTCGAGGTATGCCAACGAGAAGAGCCAAGCGCTGCGAATCGCGACGATTCTAAATCTGCAATCTCTGCCACATCCCGGATTTCATCCACACATACGAAATCACCAGGCAGACCAGCCACGCGATCGGTAAAGAAAGCCACACTAGCTCGACAGGCCATGCAAGTGGGATGGCCGTCAGGTACGCAATGCCCAGCATCGTCCCGGTGAGGATGAGTTCGATGCCCAGCGCCGCGGCCGTATCTCCAGTCCCGGTTACGGCGACAAACCACATTTCCCCGGGAATCACAATCAGCATCGCCAGGGCTACGACGCGAAGGCTTGCGCTTCCATCCGAGAGAAGTACCCACTCCGGCGCGAACAATGTAAAGAACCAACGGGGCATCAGCAAGGCCAGCGCGAGAAACGGAAAGGTCGCAACCAGTGCGCCGCCGATTGCATCGCGGAGAAGCGCCCCGATTCGTTCCGGCTGATTTCTCCCCACAAAGCGGCTGACCATCGAGCA
>WNFW01001208.1_pt1 | contig 26893 bp, 23 predicted proteins | sample 5400131 | NCBI WGS metagenome assembly WNFW01 (sample SAMN13153362, study PRJNA577476) | soil metagenome | isolation source: 20 cm soil or saprolite under grassland replicate 1 | place: USA:California | collected 2016-06-15 | reverse complement strand
ATCGTCGCCATCGACCGCAAGGGCGAAATCGAGGACAATCAGCGCGCCATCCCTGGGGATATCGAGGGCATCGTGCTGCTCGACGGCACCTGGAGCCAGGCCAAGGCGCTGTGGTGGCGCAATGCCTGGATGCTGAAATGCCAGCGCGTCATCCTGGGCCCACGGCATCCCTCGCGTTACGGGCAGCTGCGCCGCGAGCCGCGCCGCGACGGCCTGTCCACTATCGAAGCTGCGGCGATGCTGCTTGCAAGTCTGGAAAAGCGGCCTGATATCGCGGAAACGCTGAACACCGGTTTTGAGCGGATGCTGGCTCGCTACCGCGAAGCGAGCAGCGGGGTGCCGGGGTTCGCGCCAAAGCCGAGGCCGAAGCGGGACTACCGCCGCCGCGAGCGCACCCGATAAGGGGTCGGCTGGCGGTCGCCCGAGGGAACCGGGCTAATCGGCAACGGGGAGTCCGGCTTGCCGAATCCGCCTTGGTCGCATCCGACTTGCCGCAAGAAAAAGCCCTGTTTTAACAACTTGCGCGTATTCTAATGCGGACAAGTTTACGCAATCTGCGCAAACTTGATGGCTGGGTAAAAGCGGATCCACTTCGGCGGAGCAGGCGCAAGGGACCCATTGAAGGCACGTCAGCTGATGACCGACGATTTGGAATCCGTCGCGTTGCGTCCGACCGTCGTTGACGGCAACCGGCAGGAAGACGACTACGAGGTGATTTGGCGCGGTCTGCCGATCGGCAGGATCATGAAGCCGGCCGGCGACCCGCATTGGTGGTGGGGTTGCAACGTCTACGGGCAGCCGTCGGCGGCCACTGACCGGGGACCCGGGATCAATTTCAAGGACTGCCAGCTTCGGTTCAAGCTCGCATGGACCAGGATCAGGTCCGGGCTGACCGAGGAGGACATCGCGGTCGCTTCGCGGCATGCCGAGAAACCGGCCGGGCAGCAACCCTCAACCGCGGAAGCGCAGGCAAAAGCCGAGGAACTCCGTAGTCTGGAGAACAACCGGATAGCGCCACGTCAGCGTACCCTGAAAGCCGGCACCATCGAGTTCAGCGGCAGTACGATCGATTGCGTCGTCCGCAACATCTCCGACGGCGGCGCTGCCCTTGAGGTCGCAAGCCCCGTAGGCATTCCCGCCGAATTCAATCTCTTGATCTCGGGCAATATCGCCAAACGTCCATGCCGGGTGGTCTGGGTCAAAGACAAGCGCATCGGCGTGGCCTTCACGCCAGGCTAGGACCCGACCCGCCGCAAACACGCCGGGTCGGGCCTTTGGCTATCCCCGGCAGGGCGTATATGAGTTCGCCGGATGGGGCCACGCGGCCGAGTGGTTACGCAGGGGAGCCGTACTCCCGGGGTGGGCGCCGCAGGCACCGTACTTCTCCGGGTTTACTTTGCCGTTGACGAATCGGCCATGATGCCGACCGATCACCTTTTCCAGAAAGGCGCGGCAACAAATGCACGACATGAGCCGGTCAATGATCGCGAGCAAGCTTGAGCTGTCGCCATGTGCAGTGAGCGTCCTCGGTCAGTTGTTCGTCGAGGGCCCAACGTGGGACCGCAACGTCACGAGCAAGGCCGGCCGTTGTGACCTGGTGAGCGCTGGCCTTGCATTCCACGAATCTGGATGGGTATCGCTCACGCCTGATGGCGTGCGCCTGGCCAGGGAATGGGACCCGGCTTCGCTGTATGCGCGCCGCGATCGGCGTTGGTATCTGAAAGCGCGAAGCTGAAGCCAAGGGCTGCACTCTCGGTGGCTGATCTCGGTTCGTGAGCGGGATTGACCCGCCGCACGCGTCCCTATAATGGCGGGGGTCCGCGCCTGAAAACTGCCGTTAGGTGTGGGGGACTTTTGTGGGGACTTTGTACCCATTTTCGTCCGCGTTTTGTGCTTTTGGCGCGGATCAGGGAGAACGGGGAAAGTTCCAACTGGCTATTGATAAATAAGACGTTTTTGGAAATGGGGCCACGTGGCGGAGTGGTTACGCAACGGTCTGCAAAACCGTGTACACCAGTTCAATTCTGGTCGTGGCCTCCATCAATATAATCAATGCCTTATAATCAATACCTTGCACTGATTATTTTGGATTGTCCGGGCGCGACCACAGCAAGCCCGAGCGCGGAACGCTCAAGAGACGGCGTTCCAGCCATCCGGAAATGGAATAAGCGGCCAGGCCAGCTGGTTGTCGTTGGCAGCCTTTGGCAGCGGACGGAACGTCGAGGGATCTGCCACCATGAAATCCTCCTCCGGCGTCGGCGCAATGGCCGTCTGCACCGCATCCAGCAATAGGTCGAATTCAACTTCGCTCATCGCGCGCTCCGGGGTTGGAGAGCGCACGGTCGCAAAAGTCTTTTGTTTCCAGATTGAACAGATCGATAAAATTGTAATCGATCCGCTCTATCGCGGCTTACTCGGTTACTGATGTATTGATTCGCGGCAGGAGACCATAGTTCCGTCCCCTCGCGAGCAAATATGAGAAAACTCACATTTGGCGACAAATCCTTGGCGAACTGCGCGGAAGGCCCCATGGGCGAAAGAGAACCCAAAGGGATGGTTTCATGACGGCAAGATTTGGCGGAATTCCAGCCTTAACTTCGACCTTGTCGAGTCGCTCCGTTACTTCTTCCAGTAGAAGATAATGCGAGCGTCGCGGCCAGCGAGCGGTCCTAAAAATTCGATGCGTCGCGAATATTTTAGTGCTCTCAAATGGATCGCGAAACCGTGGAGCAGTTTTATGCGCGACAGAACAGCCTGGATTGTGCTGATTGCGGCCGTTGCTTTTTTTGCCACGATCCGCGATGGCTTGGCGCAAATTGTCGCCCTTGGTGCCAGCGCGACCGCGGGATATGGATTGGCGCCATCCGAATCGTTTCCGTCTCAGCTCCAGGCCATGCTGCAGGCCAAGGGCTCGGCCACGCGCGTGATCAATGCCGGCGTAAGCGGGGAGACCACGAGCCAGATCCTGGCGCGCGCGAACAGCTCGGTGCCGGAAGGGACCAAAATCGTCATCCTGAGTATCTTCATGCTCAATGACAGCAATCACGGCGTTTCGCCTGCGCTGCACCAGTCCAACGTCGCCGGCATCTACCAGCAACTTCGCGCCCGTCACATCCGGGTTATCGATGCGACCGGCCTGATCAGATCAGCGGCAAGAGCCGGCATGCTGCAGCGCGATCGTATTCACCTGACGGCCGAGGGGAATCATCAAGTGGCAGCGCGGTTGATGGCGTCGATCCGCTAGGCCGGACCGGGTTCGAGCTGCCCAATTTCATGCCGCCGATGATGTATGTCTTTCCGATGTTGGCCAGATCATGCCGCCGAACAGAACTCCGACAATCGCAAGCGTCAGTGCGATGGCGACGATCAACGCGCTGTGCGGCGTGACCATCGGCTCGGGTTTGCGTTCGATGACGGGCGGCGGCGCGTCCTGAACGATATCGGGCCAGCGCGCGACAATGGGCAACTGCGGCGGCTCGATATTCACCCAGCGATCCATCCATGGCGTTGGCTCGGGAGCTTCATCAGGCAACATCTCCGACATCGACTGACGCCATTTGGGCTCATCGATTGTTCTCTGAACTTTCTGGATTTGACGATGTCGATGGCTTTGATGCTGCCGGCGTCCCGGTACCGCGTCCCAGCAATGGTCTCTGCCATGCCAGTAGAGATGTACCGAACCGAGATGCTGACGCGCTTCGGTCTTGCTCATGCAGGATTGTGACGCTTCTGACGCTGTCGTCAGCACTGACATCAACACAACAACTACGGCGACGCGCATGGGTCGCTCCATATTCACTCATACAATATGGACGTATCTTCAACCTGATTCGCAGGGCCAACGTGTGACCGCTTTGAGGCGAAGGCTGGAAGCCGCGGATTGGAAGTGCAGTCATGCCCGAGTTTAACGGACAACGTGCGTGTCCTATCAGCTTATTGAACTCGGCCCGCCATCCACTGCGACCGGCGCGATGCCGCGGCTCGGTACAAATCCACTCGCTTGAGGTTGGTAACTTTACTCATTCGGTCGGTGATTTACGGGGATAACCGGTCGCAAACTCTTTAAATCAGGCTTTAGGCGCAGATGATCGAGCGACCAAGCCGATGATTGAGCCACCCTATAAGGCTCTGAGAAAAGTTTGGAGGTGCAACATGCTCGCTCGCCCACGGGATTTGGCGGACCGGATGGCTGGCATGCCCCGGTCAGAGACATTTACCCTGCCGATCGAGACTGCTCGCGCTAAAGCCCGCGAAATCCTCAATCGATCTCCGCAAGGCGGCTACACAGTGGTCGTTGAGCAGTGGCGGCAGCTTCCAGATGGTCGGATTGAGTTCGCGACGCGGCACTTGCGGACTTCGTGACGGCACGGCGGCCGGGCGTATTCCGGGCAGATGGCGGTGATTACGGGAGGATGGCGGCGGCGGACGAGTCTTTTGACTGGCTGGGGTCACGGTGCCCAGGGCGAACGAAGATCAGCCGGAGCGGGTCGAGCGCCTTGCAGGTCGAGCGCCTTGACTCGAAGTGCTGATTAATTGCCCTCAGCATGCCGATGTGTGCATCGAGGAATCCCGGCAAGAGCGAACGACAACCCGCGGTCTCGAATAGTTTCGGACGTCTCTCGTGTGGCCCCCAGCGTGGCCCCGATAAAAAAGCGCCAAAGCGGCGCCACCCAAATTCGACATAAGTCTCTGAAGTCTTTTGGCTCCCCGGGCTGGATTCGAACCAGCGACCATTCGATTAACAGTCGAATGCTCTACCGCTGAGCTACCGAGGAACAATGCGAAAACAGCGTCCGCAATGCCGGAGCGTATAACAAAGCCTTCCAGCCTTGCAAAGGACGAAATAGGTCGGCCCGGCGCACCGTCGACGGGGAGCGTAATCCACCGGCGCCGCAGCGATTTGCTGGCGTTTCGAGCGAAACCAGATCGCCGGTGCGGCGCTTCACCGCGTGCACCGGCGAGGCGTCGGCTCCCCGTGCCGATCGCCAAAACGACTCATTTCCCGCGGAGCCTTGGCCATGCCGGATACCGTTGTGAGGTGATTCGATGCCAGACGTTCCGACCGGACTGACGCGACCGGTGCCGTCGATCGTTCCCTGCGACGACATACCCGCGTTGAGCGATGACGAATGCCTCGCCCGGCTCGCGCGAGCCGTTGCCGATCACGATGCCGACCATCTGGACGAGGTCGCGAGGCTGATCGGGCGGCTCGCGGTGACGATCGAATAGCCCGGATTCCGGCCAACGGGGCGAGGGCGGATCGCCGGTCCTGCGCGTTCGGCTAACAGCATCGGCATGTTGCGTTTTGGCGAAGCTTGTACCAAAGATGCCGCGGTTTCAGGCTTGTTCCCGCGGCAACGGCCGCGCTATCCCCAAGGTCCGCCCATGTCCGGTCTTACGTCCGGTTTCTCGATCGCGCGCCAGAAGATGGTGGACGGTCAGGTGCGCCCAAGCGACGTCACCGATAGCCGGATCATCGATGCGATGCTCGAAGTGCCGCGTGAGGCATTTGTGCCGGAAAGCCGGCGCGCGCTGGCCTACCTGGACCTCGATCTCGACGTCAGTGAAGGCGCTCCGACCAAACGCTTCCTGATCAAGCCCGCGGTCACGGCGAAAACGCTGCAGGCGGCCGGCATCCGGGACACCGACAATGTGCTGGTGGTCGGGTGCGCGACCGGATACGCGGCGGCTATCGTGGCCAGGCTTGCGGGGCGGGTTACCGCGACGGAAAGCGATCCGTCGTTGGCCGCGAAGGCCAGCGACGTTCTGGTCCGGCTCGGCTTTGGCAATGTGACCGTCCGGGTCGCTGAAGCGGGCGAGGGGGATGCGGCGAACGTGCCCTATGATGTGATCGTGCTCAATGGCGCGACCGAGATCACGCCTGACCGGCTTTACCGCCAACTCGGGGAGGGCGGCCGGCTGGTCGGGGTCTTTGCCATGATGGTGCCGCAGCGGGCCACGGTCGTGACACACTCCCATGGTGATTTTGGCGCCCGTGCGTTGTTCGATGCGGCGGTCCCGGTTTTGCCCGGACTTGGGCGGCTCCCGGCCTTTATTTTCTAGCCCGCATGGTCCTAAATCCTGTTCTAAATCAGAACTGTGGCCCGGATGCCCCACGTTAAGAGTTTCGACCGTGTTTGGCCGCCAGGGGTTCCGTCTCGCCTGCGCGCGGAATAAGGTGGGACGGGATTTTGACTCAGAATCAAGCAACTACCCGGGTCTGGCGCGCTCGAACCGGGTAAACGTGATGGATGGATTGCCTGGAATGGATGGCGCGAAGTTTGTTACTGGAGCTGCGGTTGCAGTCCTCCTGATGATCTATGTTGGTCCGTCGCCAGTCCTGGCCGACACGATCGATGCTGCGCTGGTGCGGGCCTATCAGAATAATCCACAGCTAAACGCGCAGCGCGCCTCGGTGCGCGTCACCGACGAAAACGTGCCGCAGGCGCTGTCGGGCTATCGTCCGCGGGTCGCCATCACCGGCAGCGCCGGTTATCAATATATCGACACCAACACCACCTCGGGCGGCAGTCCCACCACCATCGTCAGAACTGAAATTCACGGCACCAACGCGCCACGCGCCCTCGGTGCCACGGTCAGCCAGACGCTTTACAACGGCCAGCAAACCGCCAACAAGACCCGAGCGGCAGAGAGCCAGGTCTCGGGCGCGCGCGAAGCGCTGCGGGTTCTCGAACAATCGGTGCTGCTCTCGGCGGCCACGATCTACATGGACTACCTGCGCGACTCCGCCATCGTCGAGGTTCAGCGCAGCAACGTCCGCGTGCTCGAACAGACGCTGAAGCAGACCCGCGACCGCTTCAATGTGGGTGAAGTGACGCGCACCGACGTTGCGCAGTCGGAAGCCCAGCTTGCCGCCGGCAAGACGCAGTTGCTCACCGCTGAAGCCAATCTGGTCACGACGAAATCGAACTTCCGCCGCATCATCGGCAACGAGCCGGAGCAACTCGCGCCGGGTTCCCCGGTGGATCGCTATTTGCCGGGGACGCTGCCCGGCGCGGTCGAACTCGGGCTGGTTGAAAACCCGAATGTAACGGCCGCGATGTTCGGCATCGACGTCAACTACCTCCAGGTCAAGGTCAACGAAGGCGCGCTGTTGCCGACCGTTACGTTCCAGGCCTCGGTGCAGCAATCCTACGAACAGCAGCTGACGATCTTCAGAACGTTCGGCGCCTCGGCGATCGCGCAGCTTTCGGTCCCGGTCTATCAGGGCGGCGCGGAATATTCGCTGATCCGACAGTCCAAGGAAACATTGGCGCAGCAGCGCCTCAACCTCGAACAGGTTCGCGACGCGACCCGGGCCAACGTCGTTACGGCGTGGGGGCAGTTGGTGGCGGGCAGGGCGCAGGTCGCGTCGGCGCAAGCGCAGGTCACCGCTTCCGAGATCGCGCTCAACGGCGTCCGCGAAGAAGCCAAGGCCGGACAGCGAACCACGCTTGACGTACTCAACGCCCAGCAGGCGCTGGTCAACGCCCGTGTCGCGCTGGTGACCGCGCAGCATGATCGCGTGGTCGCGTCATACTCCGTGTTGAACACTGTGGGACGGTTGTCGCCGCAGGTGCTCAATCTCTCCACCACCGTGTACGATCCCAGCGTGCATTATCAGCAGGTCCGTGACAGCTGGTTCGGTGTTCGCACGCCCGACGGCCGCTGATCGCCATATCACCGCTGTCGGCGTTGCAGGACGGGCAGCGTCTGCAGAGCGCGATCAGCAAAGTGGAATCCGGTTTTGCCGGACAAACGTCTTCGTTTGGTCCTGCGATCGCGCTCTAGATCATTGAAAAAGCGCATGATCTTTCCGCCAAACTGCTCACAGTCCGGTGGATCATGCGCTTGGGCGTTGCTTGCAATCAAGTGTTGCCATGCCATACTTTTGCCGGGGGCAGCAGAGCGATTCGCGGGCGCATCTACATCCTTAGGACGAGACCTTCTTGGGACGAGACCTTGGGACGCGACCTTGGGACGCGACGCTTCGGTGCCTGAGCAGGGGCGGGATTCCGCGCGAGGTGGCGCGCGAGCTGGATCTGGGGACAAGTCAGGCTTGCGTGGTGAAAAATCCCGGCCTGCATATCCGGAATCGGCGAATCCTGTCCTGCTTGATGTAAACGCATGCGAGGCGTTGATGATTTGGAGTCGGAGATGACGCAGCCTGCAAAGGTCCAAGAACCCTCGATGGAGGAGATTCTGGCGTCGATCCGGCGGATCATTGCCGACGACGAAGCCAAGCCGGCCGCCGCCGAGAAGCCTGCAAGCCCTGCCGCAGCCAAGCTGGAGAAACCGGCGGTAGCGGCGCCGGCAGCCAAGGCGCCGGTAATGAATAATATTCCTCCGTCGGCGATTCCCGCCGCGCAGGCCGCCGCTGTAAAGGCAGCCGCGCCGGCCAAGCCCGCGGCGCCGCCGCCCAAGCCCGCACCACCTCCGGCACCGGCGCCAGCCGCCTCCAACAACCAGGACGACATCGACGCCATGCTGGCCGGCCTCGATGAAGCGACATCCGAGGCCGAGATACGGCCGGCTACGCCCGAGGCCGAGGTGTTCGAACTCACCGACGAGATGGCGGTGCCGGATGCGCCGGCGTTCCGCAAGGTCGACCCCCAGGACGATCTCGAATTTACCGAAATGGCGAGAACCGCGAAGCCCGCCTACGAACCGCCGCCGTTCGAAAGCGCCGCGGTTCCACCGCAGCGGATCCTGTCGCGGTCGACCGTGTCCGCGGTCGAATCCGCCTTCAACAGCCTCGCCAACACCGTGCTGAGCAACAATGCACGGACGCTGGAGGACCTCGTCAAGGAAATGCTGCGGCCGATGCTGAAATCCTGGCTCGACGACAATTTGCCCGGATTGGTCGAGCGCATCGTCAAAGCCGAAATCGAGCGGGTTTCGCGCGGCGGCCGCTAGGCGGCGGGTTCCGGCCGGGCGTCACGGACCCTCATTCAGCCGATACATTGGGCTTGATCCCGGGGTTTATCCGTCTTTTGACGCGCCTGTCGTGTTGACTTGGCGCGTTCCGGCGGCTTTCTAGCCCCCTTCACATCGCCGATTGCACCGCCATGATCGAGAAAAACTACCAGCCTGCCGATATCGAAGACCGCATGTCCCGCCTCTGGGAAGAGAGCGGCGCGTTCAAGGCCGGGCGCCCCGAGCGCCGCGACGCAAAACCCTTCACCATCGTCATCCCGCCGCCCAACGTGACCGGCTCACTGCATATGGGGCACGCGCTCAACAACACCTTGCAGGACATTCTCTGCCGCTTCGAGCGGATGCGCGGCCGTGACGTGCTGTGGCAGCCGGGCACCGATCACGCCGGGATTGCGACCCAGATGGTGGTCGAGCGGCAATTGATGGAGCGGCAGCAGCCGGGCCGCCGCGATATGGGCCGCGCCAAATTCCTCGAGCGGGTCTGGCAATGGAAGGCCGAAAGCGGTGGCGTCATCGTCAATCAGCTCAAACGGCTCGGGGCGTCCTGCGACTGGTCGCGCGAGCGCTTCACCATGGACGAAGGCCTGTCGCGCGCCGTCGTGAAGGTGTTCGTCGCGCTGCACCGCGAAGGGCTGATCTACAAAGACAAGCGGCTGGTGAACTGGGATCCGCAACTGCTGACGGCGATTTCCGATCTCGAAGTGCAGCAGATCGAGGTCAAGGGCAGCCTCTGGTATTTGCGCTATCCGATCGAAGGCACCGCCTTCAATCCCGACGACCCCACCAGCTTCATCGTGGTCGCCACCACGCGGCCGGAGACCATGCTCGGCGATAGCGCGGTCGCGGTGCATCCGGACGATGAGCGCTACCGAGCGTTGGTCGGCAAGCATGTGATCCTGCCGCTGGTCGGACGCAGGATTCCGATCGTCGCCGACGAATATTCCGATCCGGAAAAGGGCTCGGGCGCGGTGAAGGTCACGCCGGCGCATGACTTCAACGATTTCGAGGTGGGAAATCGCCACGGTCTGCCGCGGATCAGCATCCTCGATCAGGAGGGTCGTCTGACGCTACTCGGCAATGAAGATTATCTGCGCGGATTGCCGGAAGGATCGGTGGAGTTTGCGGAAGAATTTGAGGGCGTCGAGCGTTTTGCCGCGCGCAAGCGGATCGTGGCGCGGCTGGAAGATTTTGGTTTTGTGGAAAGGATCGAACCGAACACGCACACGGTGCCGCATGGCGACCGCTCCGGCGTTGTCATCGAACCTTATCTGACCGATCAGTGGTATGTCGACGCCAAGACATTGGCGCAGCCGGCGATAGCGGCGGTGAAGAGCGGCGCGACCTCGTTCGTGCCCAAAAACTGGGAAAAGACCTATTTCGAGTGGATGGAGAACATCCAGCCCTGGTGCATCTCGCGCCAGCTCTGGTGGGGCCATCAGATTCCCGCATGGTACGGTCCGGACGGCAAGGTGTTCGTCGCCGAAACCGAGGAGGAGGCCGTCGGCAATGCGCTCGGCTATTACGCCGAGCAGGAAGTCATTACGCCGGAGCAGGCGCGCGAGATGGCGCTCGACCCGGAGAAGCGCCAGGGTTTTATTACCCGCGACGAGGACGTACTGGACACCTGGTTCTCTTCGGCGCTGTGGCCGTTTTCGACGCTGGGCTGGCCCGACGACGAGACCGACGTCAAGCGCTATTATCCGACCGACGTGCTGGTGACCGGATTCGACATCATCTTCTTCTGGGTGGCCCGCATGATGATGATGGGCCTCCACTTCATGAAGCAGGCGCCGTTTTCGACTGTTCATATCCACCGCCTGGTTCGCGACGAGAAGGGCGCGAAGATGTCGAAGTCCAAGGGCAACGTCATCGATCCGCTCGGAGTCATCGACGACTATGGCGCCGACGCGCTTCGGTTTGCGCTGGCACGCGCGGCAGCCCAAGGTCACGACATCAGGCTTTCGCCGCATCTGGTGGAAACCAATCGCAATTTCGCGACCAAGCTCTGGAACGCCTGCCGCTTCGCGGAAATGAATGGCTGCGTGCTGCCAAGGGGCTTTGACGCGACGAAGGCGAAGGAGACGCTGAACCGCTGGATCGCGCACGAGACGGCGCGGACGACGCGCGAGGTCTCCGAGGCGATTGAAGCCTGCCGCTTCAACGACGCCGCAGGCTCGATCTACCGCTTCGTCTGGAATGTCTATTGCGACTGGTATCTCGAACTTGCCAAGCCCGTGCTGTTGGGAGAGGACGGCGCCACCAAGTCGGAAACCCGCGCCATGGTGGCGTGGGCGCGCGACGAAATCCTGAAACTGCTGCATCCGTTCATGCCCTTTATCACAGAGGAATTATGGGCGGTCACGGCCACGCGCGACGGCCTGCTGGCATTGGCGCCATGGTCGCGCAAGGCCAGCGAACTTACTTTGGATCGGCCCGCCGCGATATCGACCTCGGGCCCGAACGATGCCTTGATTCCGCCGGTTATTCTCGCGCTCGATGCGGACGACTTTAGTGATCCCGCCGCCGAGGCCGAAATCGGCTGGGTGGTCGATCTGGTGACGGCGATACGCTCGGTGCGCGCGGAGATGAATATTCCGCCGGCGACGTTGACGCCGCTGGTGCTTGCGGGGGCGTCCGCCGAAACAAAAGAATGCGCGCAACGCTGGAACGACGTCGTCAAGCGAATGGCCCGGCTCGCAGACATTTCTTTCGCCGATTCCGCCCCGGAAGGTGCGGTGCAATTGCTGGTGCGCGGCGAGGTCGCGGCGTTGCCGCTCAAGGGCGTGATCGATCTTTCGGCGGAGAAGGCGCGGCTCGACAAGGAATTGGCCAAGGCCGAAGCCGACATCAAGCGCGTCAACGCCAAGCTCGGCAACGAAAAATTCGTCGCCAACGCGCCCGAAGAGATCGTCGAGGAGGAAAAGGAAAAACGCGAGGCGGCGGAGGCGCGAAAGACCAGGATTTTTGAGGCGCTGGAGCGACTGAAGAACGCGACGTAACGGGTGATCGATGCTCGACCACGTTTCCATCACGGTTTCCGATATCGCAGCAGCCGAGCCATTCTACGACGCAATCATGAAGGCGCTCGAGGTGGTCAAGATCGGGCGCCGCGATGACTGGCTGGGGTATGGCGAACGGGCGCGGGCCGCTTATCCCGATCGCGTCTATCTTACCATCCGCAAGGGCCCGAAACCCGAGGAGGCCTTCGGCCGGCACTGGTGTTTCAAGGCGAGATGGCGCACGCGGGTCGACGCTTTCCGGGATGCCGGCATCGCGGCCGGCGGCAGCGACGACGGTCCGCCCGGCCTGCGCAACTATCACGCGTCCTATTACGGCGCTTTCCTGCGCGACCCCGACGGCAACCGGATCGAAGCCGTCTGCCATCAGTCGGTTTAAAGAGGCAACGATGCAGACCGGACAGCCGAGCCGTACCGCGCAGGGAGCTGCGGCCCATCGCGCCCTGCATCAGATCGCGGAAGGCGGTGCCATTTTTGTCGATCCGTTCGCGGTCGAGATTCTCGATGCGGGCGGGCGCGCGCGGTTGTCGGAAATGGCCGATGATCCCTCGCATCGTCCGATGCGCCTGTTCATCGCGGCGCGCAGCCGCTTCTCCGAGGATACGCTGGCGGCTTGCGTGGCACGCGGCATCCGCCAGGTTGTGATCCTCGGCGCCGGCCTCGACACGTTTTCGCTGCGCAATCCTCACGCCGACATACGGCTGTTCGAGATCGACCATCCCGCTACACAGGCGTGGAAGCGGGAGTGCTTGAGAGAGGCGGGTCTGGCCATACCCTCGTCGCTCGCCTTCGCGCCCGTCGACTTCGAGCGCCAGAGCCTTGCTGATGGACTGATAGCCGCCGGGTTTGAGGCTGATCGTCCCGCCTTCTTCCAGTGGCTTGGAGTGGTGCCCTATCTGACGCGCGAGGCGGTGTCGGCGACACTGGATTTCATCGCCGCCGTACCGGAATCTGAGATCGTGTTCGACTATGCCGAACCATTTGAAAGCTACCCCGCCGACCGCCGTGCGAGTGTAATGGCTATTGCCGCGGGTGCGGCTTCGCGAGGCGAGCCATGGCTTAGTCTTTTCGGTCCGGCCGAGCTGTCCGACATGCTGCGCAAAAAAGGTTTTGGAACGGTCGAGGATCTCGGCCTTGCCGAACTCACGGATCGTTTTTACGGAGCCTTGAAAGAAGGCATCAGGATTGGTCCGGGAGGGCACGTCGTTCGGGCGCAGAAGCTCGGCTCCTCGGCGCTCAGTCCGCCGGAAACGGCTTGCTGAGAAATTTCGAGCCCTTCAGGCCATATCGCCAGGGAAGTTCGATCGCCTTTGTAATGCCGATCCGCACGCCAGTGACGATCTCCGGTTTTTTCGTTCGGGCATGCAGCGCGATCGGTGCGGCGTCAAGCGCCAGGCCGTTATGCTTGTCGGTGATCCCGAGCGCTTCCGTCAGCTTGCCCGGGCCCGAGCACAGCGCTCGCTCATCCTGCAATCGCCGCCGGCGCCGCATGGCTGCAATGCCATGGGTCGGCTCAAGCGCGCGGATCAGCACCGCGCTCGCAGAACCTTCTTTCTCGCAGACGAAATTGACGCACCAGTGGATGCCGTAGGAGCGGTAGACATAGGCAACACCGGGCGGCCCGAACATCACGAGATTGCGCGGCGTCGGCCCGCGGAACGAATGCGCCGCCGGATCGGTGTGATGATAGGCCTCGACCTCGACGATGATGCCGCCGACACCGTTGATCGTGAGCGTCGCGCCGATCAGATCGGGCGCGACCTTATGCACGTTGTGGGCAAAGAACGCGCGGCTGATCGGCCGGCCAGGGTTGTGCTGATTCGATGGGCGATTTTGAGCCATTCCAGCCGATATGCTAAGAGGCGGTGCAGAGCAAGGCGAGGGCGGTTGCGATTCAGGGATAAGCGGATTAGCTAAAGATGTCAGGAATGGACAGGCCATGGTCGTCGTCGTCGATACCGTTTCAGCCACGCCGCTGCGCCCGCGTCACCCCGAAAAGGTGAACGGGCCGGACGCGTTCTCGCCGCCGAAGCCGGACTGGATCAGGGTGCGCGCGCCGAATACGCGCGGCTATGCCGACACCCGGAAGATCGTCAAGGAAAACGGCCTCGTCACGGTGTGCGAGGAAGCGGGCTGCCCCAATATCGGCGAATGCTGGGACAAGAAGCACGCCACCTTCATGATCATGGGCGACACCTGCACCCGCGCCTGCGCCTTCTGCAACGTCAGGACCGGCATGCCCGGCGCGCTCGACGCGCAGGAGCCGAAGCACGTCGCCGAAGCCACGTTCAAGCTCGGGCTCGCCCATATCGTGATCACCTCGGTCGATCGCGACGACCTCAAGGACGGCGGCGCCGAACACTTCGCGCAGACCATTCGTGCGATCCGCGCGCGCTGCCCGACCACCACCATCGAGATCCTGACGCCGGATTTCCTGCGCAAGGAAGCCGCGCTCGAAGTCGTGGTGGCGGCGAAACCGGATGTGTTCAACCACAATCTCGAGACGGTGCCGTCGCGTTATCTGACCGTGCGGCCGGGCGCACGTTATTTCCATTCGATCCGGCTGCTGCAGCGCGTGAAGGAGATCGATCCGACCATCTTCACCAAGTCGGGCATCATGGTCGGGCTTGGCGAGGAGCGGCACGAGGTGCTGCAGGTGATGGACGATCTGCGTTCGGCGGAAGTGGATTTCCTCACCATCGGGCAATACTTGCAGCCGACCCGCAAGCACCACGCCGTGATGCGCTATGTGCCGCCGGATGAGTTCTCTGGCTATGAGAAGGTGGCCTATACCAAAGGTTTCCTGATGGTGTCGGCGAGCCCTTTGACCCGCTCCTCGCATCACGCCGGCGACGATTTCGCGAGGCTCAAGGCTGCGCGCGCCGCGCTTGCGCGTTGATTGCCGGATCTGCGTCGTGCAGCGCATTCTTGTCATGGGGTCATCCGGATCCGGCAAGTCGACATTCGCCCGGTGTCTGTCGGGAACCATGGGTATTCCGATGGTGTCGCTGGATGCGCTGTTTTGGAAACCGGGCTGGAAGCCTTCCGAGGCGATGGCATTCGGCGAGCGCGTCACCGAGGCCGCCCGTCAGCCGAGCTGGATCATGGACGGCAATTACATCTCGCATGGAGCAGGTCATCTACGCCGTCAGCTTGCCGATACCATTATCTGGTTCGATCTGCCGCGACGGACATGCGTGGTCGGCCTCATGACGAGGATCGCGAGGACCTATGGACGTGTGCGGCCGGAAATGGCCGAAGGTTGTCCCGAGAAAATCGATACCGAATTCATCCGCTATGTCTGGACCTATCGCGATCGGCAGCGGCCGAAACTCTTGAAGTACTTCGAGGGCCTGCGCCCGGACCAGACTCTGATTTGCTTCACCGGACGAACACAGGCAGAGCGTTACCTCATGAATATCGCTCCCGCGGCAACTTCGGCGGGTAGAGGCTGATGCCGCGCTATTCCAGCAAACGGCGGGTTCGCCACAGCGCGCCGCAGATGTTCGATCTGGTTGCCGATATCGAGCGCTATCCGGAATTCGTGCCGCTGTGCCGCTCGTTGAAAATACGCCAGCGCACGCCAAAGCCCGATGGCACCGAGGTCATCATTGCCGACATGACGGTCTCGTTCAAGCTGGTGCGGGAAGCCTTCACCAGCCGGGTGACGCTGGATCGGCCCAATCTGAAAATCCTGGTCGAGTATCTGAAGGGACCGTTCAGCAATCTCGAGAATCGCTGGACCTTCGTGCCCAAATCCGAAACCGACTGCGACGTCGGGTTTTTTCTCAGCTACGAGTTCAAAAGCCGGATGCTGGCGGTGCTGATGGGATCGGTGTTCGACACCGCCTTTCACCGATTTGCGGCGGCGTTCGAAAAGCGCGCGGATGCGATTTATGGAAAAGCGGTAGGCAATCCGTCATCCTGAAGGCTTATCACCGTCATTCCGAGGAGCGACAGCGACGAAGCAATCCAGAATGTTGCGTGGCGCACGGGATTGCTTCGCTTGCGCTCGCAATGACGCGGAGGAATCACGACGCTCTTTAATCACGACCGCGGCGGTCGCCGCCGTTTGACAGCGCTGCGTCGCGGTGAGCGTGCCACGCGCAGGCGGAGCCGGCTGGCGGCCTCGCGGTGCGGCTTGGCGGACACTTGCGGTCCGCGCGCCAGTTCCGTCAGCATCCGCAAGGCCTCGACGACGGAGCGTTGGCGCACCGCGCTGCGGCCGAGTGCGCCGAAGCGGCATTCGCGGTGCAGGATTCGGCCGTCGCGGGCGGCGACGGCGAGATGCACGAGGCCCACCGGCTTGCCCGGCGTCGCACCGCCCGGACCGGCGATGCCGGTGATGGAGACAGCAAGATCGACGTTGGCTTTCTCCAGCGCGCCGATCGCCATCGCGGTCGCGGTCTCCTTGCTGACGGCGCCGAATGTCGCCAGCGTCGTTGCCTTGACGCCGAGCATCGCACGCTTGGCGTCGTTGGAATAAGTGACAAAGCCGCGGTCGATCACGTCGGAGGAGCCGGGAATATCGGTCAGCGCGCCAGCGACGAGGCCACCGGTGCATGATTCCGCGGTCGCGATGGTCAGTTTGCGCATCCGGCAAAGATCGAGCAGCGAGCGGGAGAGGGCGCGGGCGTCGCTGCCGCTCATGTCAGTCGCTCCAACCTTTGTCGTCCCAAGGAAGGCGGATGGTGGCGCTCGCCGTCGCGGCGATGCCTTCCTCGCGGCCGGTAAAGCCGAGCCGTTCGCTGGTGGTCGCCTTCACGGCGACGCGGGAGATATTCACGCCGGATATCTCGGCGATACACGCGCGCATGGTGTCGCGTAGCGCGCCGATCTTCGGGCGTTCGCATATCAACGTCACTTCGAGGTTAGCGATGCGTCCGCCGCGCGCGGTGACGCGATCGACCGCGTATTTCAGGAATCGGTCCGACGAAGCGGCCTTCCATTTGGGATCGCTGGGCGGGAAATGCGAGCCGATGTCGCCATCCGCCAGCGCGCCGAGGATGGCGTCTACCAGCGCGTGCAGGCCGACATCGCCGTCGGAGTGAGCGAGAAAACCTCTCGTATGCGGCACGCGAACGCCGCAGATCATCAGGTGATCGCCCTCGCCAAAGGCGTGCACGTCGTAGCCGGTGCCGGTCCTGATATCGCCGAGCATGGCGCCAAGGCGGGCTTCTTCGCGAACGAAATCGTCTGATGTCGTCAGTTTCATATTGGCAAGATCGCCTTCAAAGGTCGCCACCGTCAATCCCGCCCATTCAGCCAGCGCTGCGTCATCGGTGAAATCACTGCGCCCGTCGCGCGCAGCGCGGCGATGGGCGTCAACGATCACATCGAACCGGAACGCCTGCGGCGTTTGCGCGATACGCAGCCGTGCCCGCTCCGGTGTCGCTTCGACGTGTCCGGTTTCACCGATCAGCTTGATGGTGTCAGTGACGGCTATCACAGGAATGGCCGCGCCGGTGAGGGAAGCGGCATCGATCGCCCGTGAAATCAGCGGCGCCGAGACGAAGGGCCGCGCCGCGTCATGGATGAGAACGACATCCGGTCTGTGGCTGGCGAGCGCTTCCAGCCCGGCGTGAACCGAGGCCTGGCGCGTGGCGCCGCCGGCCGCCGGAGGCTGGTGGCGCAACCCGCTGACGGCATCATTGAAGACGGCCGTGTCGTCGGGATTCAAAACCGGCTGCACCGCGAACACTTGCGGATGGCGGCAAAACGCTTCCATCGCGCGGAAAATCACGGTCTTGCCGCCGATCGAGCGATACTGTTTCGGTCCCCCCGCGCCGGCACGAAGCCCGCGTCCGGCTGCGACAAGGATGGCTGCAGTCCGCTCAGGTTTTGACATAGGACTCGGTTACGATCGCTCAGGGGTTGATGAAGGCCGCGCCGGTCGGCCGGCCGCACTGCCCTTATCATGCTCAGAGGCGAAAAACAGAGTGATTCCCCATAGGGAGAAAAGCATATTTTGTTGCAGTGCACTTGCAAGATTAGCAGAATTGTCTAAAGTGTAGGCAAGGCGCTTGACTGCCCAAGATTTGTGCTCAAAATGGTCTTCGGCGGTCGCGATGTGGTGCCTGCCAGAAAGATGGGAAATCCGTGACCGGCCCGGAAAGATCGCGCGCTAAGCCGTTGAAAATAGGTGACATTGAAGTCACCAACCGGGTCCTTCTCGCGCCGATGTCCGGCGTTACCGATGCCCCGTTTCGTCGTTTGACGGCGGGCCTTGGCGCCGGGCTGGTGGTTTCGGAAATGACAGCCAGCGACGACCTGGTCAATGGCCGCCCAATGTCGCGACTGCGATGCGAGGCAACCGGAGTAGGTCCGCATGTCGTCCAGCTCGCGGGCTGCGAAGTCCGGTGGATGGCCGAAGGCGCGCGAATCGCCGAGGCCGCCGGCGCCGACATTATCGACATCAACATGGGTTGCCCGGCGCGACACGTGACGGGCGGCCAGTCCGGTTCGGCGCTGATGCGCGACCTTGATCACGCGGTGAGGCTGATCGAGGCGACGATATCGGCCGTGAAAGTGCCGGTGACATTGAAGATGCGGCTCGGCTGGGACGACCGCTCCCTCAACGCGCCGGAATTGGCGCGCCGGGCGGAGGCCACAGGCGTGCAGTCGATTACGGTACATGGCCGCACGCGCTGCCAGTTCTACAAGGGCGAAGCCGATTGGGGCGCGGTGCGCGCCGTCAGGGATGCGATCGGAATTCCACTGGTCGTCAACGGCGATATCACATCGTTCGAAAACGCGGTGACCGCGCTTGAAATGTCAGGCGCGGACGCGGTCATGGTCGGGCGCGGCGCGCAGGGCCAGCCGTGGTTGCCGGGTCAGATCGGCCGGCGCCTCGAAACCGGGATCGCCGAATCCGCGCCGTCGCTGGCGGATCAGCTCAACTTGATCCGGGCGCTCTATGATGAGGTTTGCAGTCTCTACGGGCTGCGCATCGGTCTTCGCCATGCGCGCAAGCATCTTGGCTGGGCGCTGGAGATCGCCGCCCAATGCAGCCGCGCGCCCGCGGCGACGCTCAAGGCCTGGCGGCAAAAGGTCCTGACATCAGACGATCCGCACCGGGTGCATCGCTCGCTTCAGGATGCATTCGACGATTTTGCATGGAGTGCTGCTGCATGAGTTCAGCCGCAGAACATCGCCGGCCGGTGCCATCAGATGGCGAAGCCATCCTCAACGCACTTCCCAATCCGGTGCTGCTGATCGGACCGGATGGCAAGATCGTCGATGCCAATATGGCCGCGGAGTCGTTTTTCGAGATTTCCACGCAATTTCTGCAACGCCAGTCGCTGAAGGAACTGGTACCTTTCGGCAGTCCGTTGCTGGCGCTGATCGATCAGGTGCGCAGTAGCGGCTCGCCGGTCAACGAGTACAAGGTCGATCTGGGCACGCCGCGGATCGGCGGCGATCGCCAGGTGGACCTTCACGTCGCGCCGCTGACCGAGCGGCCCGGCCATATCGTGGTGATGCTGCAGGAACGTACCATCGCCGACAAGATGGACCGGCAATTGACGCATCGAAGCGCCGCGCGATCGGTGATCGCGCTGGCGGCGATGCTGGCGCATGAGATCAAGAACCCGCTGTCCGGCATTCGCGGTGCGGCGCAATTGCTCGAGCAGGCGGCCTCGCCGGAAGACCGGATGCTGACGCGGCTGATTTGCGACGAGGCCGACCGCATCGTCACGCTGGTCGACCGCATGGAAGTGTTCGGCGACGACCGGCCGGTGGCGCGCGGTCCGGTCAACATTCACTCGGTGCTCGACCACGTCAAGCGGCTGGCGCAATCCGGCTTTGCCCGCAACATCCGGTTCGTCGAAGATTACGATCCCTCGCTGCCGCCGGTGCTTGCCAACCAGGATCAGCTGATTCAGGTGTTTCTTAACCTCGTGAAGAACGCCGCCGAGGCGGTGGTCGACCTCGGCACCGACGCGGAAATTCAACTCACCACCGCGTTCCGTCCGGGCGTTCGCCTGTCGGTGCCGGGGAAGAAATCACGGGTGTCGTTGCCGCTCGAGTTCTGCGTCAAGGACAACGGTCCCGGTGTGCCGGAGGACCTGTTGCCGAACCTGTTCGATCCGTTCGTCACGACCAAACCGACCGGCAGCGGGCTCGGCCTCGCGCTGGTGGCCAAGATTGTCGGCGATCACGGCGGTATCATCGAATGCGAGTCCCAGCCGCGGAAGACCATCTTTCGCGTGCTGCTGCCGATGTTCAACACCACAAAGCATTTCGACCAAAGCAACCGCGATGACGTTTCGGGTACGCCGTCGCATGCCTCGCAGGACGCAAGATGAGGAATAACGATGCCCGCAGGTAGCATACTTGTCGCCGACGACGATACCGCCATCCGGACGGTTCTGAACCAGGCTCTCTCCCGCGCTGGATATGAAGTGCGCCTGACCGGAAACGCGGCGACGCTATGGCGCTGGATAAGCCAGGGCGAGGGCGATCTCGTCATCACCGACGTGGTGATGCCCGATGAGAACGCATTCGATCTGTTGCCGCGGATCAAGAAAATGCGGCCTAATCTCCCGGTCATCGTCATGAGTGCGCAGAACACCTTCATGACTGCGATCCGCGCCTCCGAACGTGGCGCTTATGAATATCTGCCGAAGCCGTTCGACCTCAAGGAACTGATCGCCATTGTCGGCCGCGCGCTGGCCGAGCCAAAAGAGCGGATTGCCAACCACGCCGACGAAGCGGAATTCGACTCGATTCCGCTGGTCGGCCGGTCGCCGGCGATGCAGGAAATCTACCGGGTGCTGGCGCGCCTGATGCAAACCGACCTCACGGTGATGATCTCCGGTGAATCCGGGACCGGCAAGGAGCTGGTTGCGCGTGCGCTGCACGACTACGGCAAGCGGCGCAACGGCCCCTTCGTCGCCGTCAACATGGCGGCGATCCCGCGCGACCTGATCGAATCGGAGCTGTTCGGCCATGAACGCGGCGCATTCACCGGCGCCAACACCCGCGCCTCAGGCCGGTTCGAACAGGCCGAGGGGGGCACGCTGTTCCTCGACGAAATCGGCGACATGCCGATGGAGGCGCAGACCCGCCTCTTACGGGTGCTGCAACAGGGCGAATACACCACTGTCGGCGGCCGCACGCCGATCAAGACCGACGTGCGCATCGTCGCGGCCAGCAACAAGGATCTGCGCATCCTGATTCAACAGGGGCTGTTCCGCGAGGATCTTTTCTTCCGCCTGAATGTCGTGCCGCTGCGCCTTCCCCCCTTGCGCGAGCGGATCGAGGATTTGCCCGATCTGATCCGGCATTTTTTCGCGCTGGCCGAGAAGGACGGATTGCCGCCGAAGAAGCTCGATGGGCTCGCGCTGGAGCGCATGAAGCAGCATCGCTGGCCGGGCAATGTGCGCGAACTCGAAAACCTGGCGCGGCGGCTTGCGGCGCTGTACCCGCAGGACGTGATCACGGGCTCCGTGATCGATGGCGAACTGGCGCCTCCGGCCGTGACCTCGGGCGGCAGCGTCAGCCAGGGGGTGGACAATCTCGGCGGCGCCGTCGAAGCCTATCTGTCATCCCATTTTTCCGGGTTTCCCAACGGCGTGCCGCCGCCGGGCCTTTATCACCGGATCCTCAAGGAGATTGAGATACCGCTGCTCACGGCGGCACTGGCGGCGACCAGAGGTAATCAAATCCGCGCGGCCGATTTGCTCGGCCTGAACCGCAACACGCTGCGGAAGAAGATTCGCGACCTGGACATCCAGGTCTACCGGAGCGGTAATTAGGGCTTCGCGCCCCTCCCGCAGTGCGGCGCGGCTCCCTCTGAGCGGACGGAAGACCGCAGGCGAATGCAGCCATCCCGGCAGAACGCGCCGCGGAATCGTCGCAATTTGGCAACATTGTGATATGAATGCATCAGTCCGCTGCCGGCGGACCTAAGGCCTTTCACCATAACCATTGCCTAAATGACCAGCGCAGACACTTCGGCTCCATCGTTCGATCCGTCGTTCTCCGAACCCAAGGGCAGGTCCCTGTGGGGGCTGCTGGCGCCGTTTGCGGTCGGCCTCGCTTTGTTGTCGACCCTGCTCACTTTCGTGGTGCTCACGGGGCTCACGCGGATCGAACCGACCCCCGCCGTGGTCAATTCTTTCCTGCTGATCAATGGCGCTACCATCCTGGTGCTGGTCGGCATCATCGTCCGCGAGGTCTGGCAGGTGGTCCAGGCCCGCCGCCGCGGCCGGGCGGCGTCGCGGCTGCACGTCCAGATCGTCGCCTTGTTCTCGGTGATCGCGGTGTTGCCAGCCGTGGTGGTGGCGATCGTCGCCAATGTGACCATCGATCGCGGCCTTGATCGGCTGTTTTCAGGTCCGATGCGCGGGGTGATCCAGAATTCGCTGATCGTGGCGCACGCCTATGTGCAGGAGCACGCCCAGCTCATTCGCGGCGACATCCTGGGAATGGCCAACGACATCACCCACGCCCGGCCGCTGTTCGACCAGGACCGTGGAACGTTTCGCGAGCTTCTCACGTCAAGCGCCGCCTCGCGCAACCTGCCGGGGGCGATGCTGATCGACAAGGACCGCAATATTCTGGAGACCGCGCAGACCGGTATTCAGCAGCAGACTTTCACGACGCCGCCGCCCGATTTCCTCAGCAATGTCGACGAGAACGAACCACAGATCGCGGTATTCCCGGAAGCCAACTACGTCGCGGCGGTGATCCGGCTGCGCGCGTTCGACGACACGTTCCTTTATGTGGCGCGTCTGCTCGATCCGCGCGTGGTCGCGCAACTCAAGCAGACCGAGGCCAGCGTCGCCGAATATGCCGAGATCGAATCGCGCCGGCTTGGGCTTCAGGTGAACTTCGCGCTGATGTTCGCGGTGATCGCGCTGACGATCCTGACCGCTTCGGTCCTGATCGGGTTGAACTTCTCCAATTGGCTGGTCGCCCCGATAAGGCGGCTGATGAGCGCCGCCAATATCGTCTCCACCGGCGATCTGCATGTCCAGGTGCCGGTTCACCGCTCGGAAGGCGACCTCGCGCAGCTTGGCGAGACCTTCAACAAGATGACGCAGGAATTGCGCACCCAGCGCGATGAACTGGTGAGCGCCAGCGACCTGATCGACAGCCGCCGACGCTTCATCGAGGCGGTGCTGTCGTCGGCGAGCGCCGGCATCATCGGCGTCGATGCCTCCGGCAGCGTCGGCATCCTCAATCGCTCCGCCGAAAAACTGATCGGTCACGCCGAATCGGAGACGCTGGATCATCCGCTGTCGGACGTACTGCCCGAACTCGACGACATGATGAAGACCGCGCGCGAGGGCACCCAGCGGCTGGTGCAGGGCCAGATCACCATCACCCGCGATGGTCACGAGCGCAATCTTTCGGTTCGCGTCAGCGCCGAGCAGACCAGCCAGTCGCGCGACAGCTACATCATCACGCTTGACGACATCACCGAACTGGTTTCCGCACAGCGAACCTCGGCATGGGCCGACGTCGCGCGGCGCATCGCGCACGAAATCAAGAATCCGCTGACGCCGATTCAGCTTTCGGCCGAGCGCATCCGTCGCAAATTCGGCAAGGTTATCACCGAGGACAAGGCCGTTTTCGAACAATGCACGGAAACGATTGTGCGACAGGTCGATGATATCAGGCGGATGGTCGATGAATTCTCGCGCTTCGCGCGGATGCCCAAGCCCGTGATCGAAGGCGAGGACGTCGCCGACACTGTGCGGCAGGCGGTGTTCCTGATGCGGGTCGGGCATCCCGACATCGAAATCGAAGCCGAGATCAAGAACGAACCGATGCGGGCGCAGTTCGACCGCCGGCTGATTTCACAGGCGCTGACCAACATCATCAAGAACGCCACCGAAGCAATCGAGGCCGTGCCACCGGAGGAACTTGGGAAGGGTCGCATCGACGTCATCGCGATGCGCGAGAACGACGACATCGTGATCGATGTCATCGACAACGGCATCGGCCTGCCGAAGGTAAGCCGGGCGCGTTTGCTCGAACCCTATGTGACGACGCGCGAAAAGGGCACCGGCCTCGGTCTTGCGATTGTCGGCCGGGTGCTGGAAGACCATGGCGGGCGGATCGAGCTCAACGATGCGGCGGACATTCGGACGGGTGCGCGTGGGGCCTGGATGCGGTTACGGTTTGCGGTATCCGGTCACGCCCCGAAGTCCGAAGTGAAGGAGCCGGCTCCTGAAACAAAGGAAGCGGCATCCGGAACCGCCGGGCCGGCGGGCGCGACCAATAGTGAAACAAGAATCAAAACCGCGACAGGCGGCTGACCAGACAGGCGTGACCGATGGCAAATGACATTCTGATTGTCGACGACGAGGCCGATATTCGCGATCTGGTTGCGGGCATTCTCGACGACGAGGGCTTTAGCACCCGGACCGCACGCGACAGCGATTCGGCGCTCGCCGAAATCGCTAACCGCCGCCCGCATCTGGTGTTTCTCGACATCTGGCTGCAGGGCAGCAAGCTCGATGGATTGCAGTTGCTGGAGCAGGTCAAGAAAGATCACCCCGAAGTCCCCGTGGTGATGATTTCAGGGCACGGCAACATCGAGACCGCGGTCGCGGCGATCAAGCGCGGCGCCTACGACTTTATCGAAAAGCCCTTCAAGTCCGACCGGCTCATTCTGGTGGCGACGCGGGCGCTGGAGACCTCGCGACTGAAACGCGAGGTGAAGGAACTCAAGCAACTTGCTCCCGCAGCAAGCGTTTTGACCGGACGCTCGGCCTGTATGAACCAGCTGCGCCAGACCATCGAGCGGGCCGCCAAGGCCAATAGCCGCATCCTGATCGTCGGCCCGTCCGGCGCCGGGAAGGAATTGGCGGCGCGCACCCTGCATTACGCGTCGGCTCGGGCCGAAGGACCCTTCGTCGTCATCAACGCCGCGGCGATTACGCCGGAGCGCATGGAAGTCGAGCTGTTCGGCATCGAGCAGTCCAACGGCGAGCATCAACGCAAGGCCGGTGCGCTGGAGGAGGCGCATAGCGGCACACTGTTCATCGATGAAATCGGCGACATGCCGCGCGAAACCCAGAACAAGATCCTGCGGGTGCTGGTCGATCAGACCTTCCAGCGCTCGGGGGGCACCACCAAGGTCAATGTCGACGTGCGCATCATTTCGTCGACCGCACGCAACCTGGAAGAGGAGATCGCCGAGGGGCGCTTCCGCGAGGACCTTTATCACCGGCTGTCGGTGGTGCCGATCAGGGTTCCGCCGTTGTCGGAGCGCCGCGAGGACATTCTCGAGCTGATCGACTATTTCATGGATCAGATCTCGGCCGCGACCGGCTTGCCGAAGCGCCAGATCGGCCAGGACGCGATGGCGGTATTGCAGTCGCATGTCTGGCCCGGCAATGTCCGGCAGCTTCGCAACAATGTCGAGCGGGTCATGATCCTCGCGGGCGGTGGCCCGGAGGTCATCATTACCGCCGATATGCTGCCGCAGGACGTGGGCTCGATGGTTCCGACAATGCCGACCAGCAACAACGGCGAGCACATCATGGGCCTGCCGCTGCGCGAGGCGCGGGAAGTGTTCGAGCGCGACTATCTGATTGCCCAGATCAGCCGATTCTCCGGCAATATTTCCCGGACCGCCGAGTTTGTCGGGATGGAACGTTCGGCGCTCCATCGCAAGCTGAAGGCGCTCGGCGTCGGTTGAGCGCTCACGCCGTGCTGCTCACCCGAAGCTTGCCGCCTCTTGCCATGCCGTTTCGAGGCCAATCCGGATGCGGGAAACCCCCGCAAAAGCGTTTCATTCCACCCTGTTGTTAGAGAAATTTCGTCTTTGTCCGCATTTCTACGGAGAATTGCGTCCGAGTTCCATGTGACTGGCGCGCGAACCGGCTTGCCTAAGAACCAAGCCTGCCTTCTAATCCTACCGCCGCGCCCCCGGAGGGGGATCTCAGGGAAGCCGGCAACCGGGGGACGCTCCGTGAGAGGGCTGCAACCGGCTCAATAAAAAACGCAAACAAGAATGCGGGATAAAAACAATGGCGGCAGACCGCGCACAAAACCTACAAGACACCTTCCTAAATCACGTTCGCAAAACCAAGACGCCGCTGACGATCTTTCTGGTCAACGGGGTGAAGCTGCAGGGAATTGTCACCTGGTTCGACAACTTTTGCCTGTTGCTGCGGCGCGACGGTCATTCGCAGCTTGTCTACAAGCACGCGATCTCGACCATCATGCCGGGCGCTCCAATCCAGCTGTTCGAGGGCGGCGAGGATGCGCCGGCTTGAGAGTGATCTGATTGGAACCCCGAAACCTTGAAGGGGGCGTCGACCGTCCACGGTTGGCAGGGGGCAAAGAAACCGGGCGGGTGATTGTCATCGGCCCTTACTTGCGCATGCGCCGCGGCGACCCCGAGGCGCAAACGCATTATCATGTCATGCGCGGTTCGGAGGCGCGGCTGGAGGAAGCCACAGGTCTCGCGCGCGCCATTGACCTCACGATCGCGGACGCGCTGATCGCGCCGGTCAGCCAGATCCGGCCCGCGACCTATCTCGGCAAGGGCAAGGTCGAGGAGATCGTCGGGCTGATCACCGGACGCGAGATCGAGCTTGTGGTGATGGATTGCGCGCTGTCGCCGATCCAGCAGCGCAATCTGGAGAAGGCCTGGAACACCAAGGTGCTCGACCGCACCGGGCTGATCCTCGAAATCTTCGGCCGCCGCGCCAAGACCCGGGAAGGCGCATTGCAGGTCGAGCTCGCGCATTTGAACTATCAGCGCAGCCGCCTGGTTCGATCCTGGACCCATCTGGAACGCCAGCGCGGCGGCTTCGGGTTCATGGGCGGTCCCGGTGAAACGCAGATCGAAGCAGACCGCCGCCTGATCGGCGACCGCATCGCGCGGCTGGAGAACGAGATCAAGAAGGTTCAGGCGACACGGCGGCTGCATCGCGCCGGCCGGCAGCGGGTGCCGTATCGGGTGGTGGCGCTGG
>WNFW01000602.1_pt1 | contig 26935 bp, 27 predicted proteins | sample 5400131 | NCBI WGS metagenome assembly WNFW01 (sample SAMN13153362, study PRJNA577476) | soil metagenome | isolation source: 20 cm soil or saprolite under grassland replicate 1 | place: USA:California | collected 2016-06-15 | reverse complement strand
CAGCTTGCGCGACATGCCGCGGCGGCTACGCATCGTGCGCACGCGATCGCCGACCCGCCGGAGAAATTCCGCGAGGTCGTCGGCGGCCGGCTTGGCCGGCCCGGCTCGTCCCGCCGGCCGCGCCGGAGTGGCCGGCCGGCGGCGCGATTGCACTGGCAGCTTGGGCATGGACCCATCCAGGAACTGCATTATAATGCATCACAGAAACACGCCGCCGTAAACCTTCGGGGTCGGTCTTTGCTGGCGGACACCCCCGGGGAAACAGCATTTCAGGGAGACGTCCGATGGACGCAACGGGGCCGGGGCGCGCCTACAACGCGGTCAGCGATTTCATCGACGCCAATGTCGAGCGCGGCCTCGCCGACAAAATCGCCTTCACCGACCCGCAGCGCACGCTGCGCTACGGCGAACTGCAGGCCGCCACCTGCCGGTTCGGCCGCGGCCTGCGGACGCTCGGACTGCGCCAGGAGAGCCGCATCGTCCTCATCCTGCTCGACACCGTGGATTTCCCGATCGCGTTCTGGGGCGCGATCCGCGCCGGCATGATCCCGGTGCCGCTCAATACGCTGCTCACGCCGGAGCAATACGCCTACATGCTCGAGGACAGCCGCGCGGAAGCGGTGCTGATTTCCGCGCCGCTGATGCAGGCCCTCGAGCCGATCCTCGACCGGTTGACTCATCTGCGCAGCGCGATCGTGGCCGGGGCCGATGCAGGCAGCGCACTTCCCAAGCTCGGGAGGCTGGAGACCCATCGTTTCGCGGACATCCTGGCCCGCGGCACACCCGAGTCGTGGACCGCGCCCACGACGTCCGACGAAGTGGCGTTCTGGCTCTACTCATCGGGCTCGACCGGCGCACCCAAGGGAGCCAAGCACGTCCACACCAGCTTGATGGCCACGGCACGGCTCTACGGCCAGGGTATTTTGGGCTTCTGCGCCGACGATGTCGTGTTCTCGGTGGCAAAGCTCTATTTCGCCTACGGGCTGGGAAACTCGATGACGTTCCCGATGTCGGTGGGCGCGAGCACGGTGCTGCTGCCCGACCGCCCGACCCCCAAATCAGTGCTCGAGATCATGCGCCGGCATTCTCCCACGCTGCTGTTCGGCGCGCCGACGTTCTACGGGGCGATGCTGGCGGACGGGGAAATCGGGCGCGGCGCCGGCTCCGACCGATTGCGCCTATGCGTCTCCGCCGGCGAGGCGCTGCCGCCCAATTTCAGCGAGCGCTGGCGCGAGGTGGTGGGAACCGAAATCCTGGACGGCATCGGCTCGACCGAGATGCTGCACATTTTCGTCAGCAACCGGCCCGGCGAGATCCGCTTCGGCACCACCGGCAAACCGGTGCCAGGCTATGAGGCAAAGATCGTCGACGAAGACGGGCGCGAGCTCGGTCCCGGCGAAATCGGCGAATTGGTGATCCGCGGGCCATCGGCTGCCGAAGGCTACTGGAACCAGCGCGCCAAGAGCCAGCGTACCTTCGCGGGCGAGTGGACCCATACGGGCGACAAATACATTCGCGACGAGGACGGGTTCTATCGTTGCTGCGGCAGAACCGACGACATGTTCAAGGTCAGCGGCAACTGGGTATCGCCGTTCGAAGTGGAGGCGGCGCTCATCTCCCACGAGGCGGTGCTCGAAGCGGCCGTGATCGGCAAGGAGGACCAGGACGGCCTCGTCAAGCCCAAGGCCTTCATCGTGCTCAAAGGCGGATACAAGGCCGACGAGGGCCTGTTCGAGGCGCTGAAGAACCACGTCAAGCAGCACGCGGGTCTGTGGAAATATCCGCGCTGGTTCGAGGTCCGCGCCGACCTGCCGAAAACCGCGACCGGAAAGATCCAGCGTTTCAAGCTGCGCGAGGAGGACGCCGCGACGGGCGCGGCGGACGCCGGCAAGGCGGCGTGACTCTCGAACCGTCCATGGACTTGGCCTTCACCATCGCCGGCAAGAAGATCGAGGCGGGCTGGCACGGGCCTGGCCCCGACGATGCGCCCACGCTGGCGCTGCTGCACGAGGGGCTCGGCTCGCTGTCCATGTGGAAGGAGTTTCCGCAAAAGCTTGCGGAGCGCAGCGGCTACGGCGTGCTGGTCTATTCGCGACCGGGCTACGGAAACTCGGATCCGGTCGAACTGCCCCGCCCGCTCACCTACATGCACGAGGAAGCGCGCGACGTGCTCCCGGCCGTGCTCGACCAGGCAGGCGTGCGCAAAGCGATTCTCATCGGCCACAGCGACGGCGCCTCGATCGCCACGATCTACGCCGGCAGCCGCCAGGATTTTCGCGTGCGCGGCCTGGTGCTGATCGCGCCGCATTTCTTCGTCGAGGATATTTCGGTGCGCGCGATCGCGGCGGCGAAAGATGCCTACGAGACCGGCGATCTGCGCGGGCGGCTCGCCAAGTATCACCGCGACGTCGACATGGCGTTCTGGGGCTGGAACCAGGCCTGGCTCGACCCAAATTTCCGGCACTGGCGGATCGACGAATACCTGGCCTACATCCGCGTGCCGATCCTGATCGTGCAGGGCCAGGACGACGAATACGGCACGCCGGGGCAAATCGCCGTTGCGCAGCGGGAGGCGTATTGCCCGGTCGAAATACGGATGCTCCCGGGCGCCGGCCATTCGCCCCAGGTCGACCGGCCGGAGGAGACGCTGGAAGCCATCGGCGAGTTCGTAACGCGCGTGCTCGCCCTCCACGAAGGCCTCGCCCCGGCGGCCTAAGATTTCCGCAGGGGTGGTCTTGCCTCCCGCGGATATGTATTTTATTTCATGAAGACGCGGAATTTCTTGGGAATATGCAATATAATGCATACAGAGCCCAAAGATCGCAGCGTTCACCCTCCCCCGGAGGGGGAGGGTCGGCAGCGCGCCGAAGGCGGGCTGCCGGGGTGGGGTGAGTCGGATCCACCCCCACCCGATCGCGCTTCGCGCGATCGACCTCCCCCCTCCAGGGGGAGGTAAGAGGGAGCTACAGTGGCCATGGAGCCGATCGATTTCCGCACCGAGCCCGCCCGCTATCGGCACTGGAAGATCGACGTCGACGGCGAGATCGCGTTCCTGGTCATGGACGTCGATCCGGCCGGCGGGCTTTCCGGCGACTACGAGCTCAAGCTCAATTCCTACGATCTGGCGGTCGACATCGAGCTCAACGATGCGGTGCAGCGGCTGCGCTTCGAGCATCCGGAGGTGCGCGCCGTCGTGATCAAGTCCGGCAAGGACAACGTGTTCTGCGCCGGCGCCAACATCCGCATGCTGGGCCGGGCGAGCCACGGCCATAAGGTCAATTTCTGCAAGTTCACCAACGAGACCCGGCTCGCCATCGAGGACGCCAGCGAGCATTCGCGCCAGATCTACCTTGCGGCGGTCAACGGCAGCTGCGCGGGGGGCGGCTACGAGCTGGCGCTTGCGGCCGACCACATCATGCTGGTGGATGACCGGCGCTCGACCGTCGCGCTGCCGGAGACGCCGCTGCTCGCGGTGTTGCCGGGCACCGGCGGGCTCACGCGGGTGACCGACAAGCGCAAGGTGCGGCGCGACCTCGCCGACGTCTTCTGCACCACCGAGGAAGGCGTGCGCGGCCAAAAGGCCGTCGAGTGGCGCCTCGTCGACGAAGTGGTGACCAAATCCAGATGGGACGACGCAGTCAGAGCGCGCGCGAAACAGCTTGCGGCGCGGTCGGATCGCCCGCGCGGCGACGGCAAGGGCGTGACGCTTTCTCCGCTCGAGCGCCGGAGCGAAAACGGCGGGATCGCCTATTCGCACGTGCGCATCGAGATCGAGCGCGAGCGCGGTGTCGCCGGCATCGTCGTGCGCGGGCCCCCACAAGCGGCGCCGGCGTCGGCGGATGCCGCGCAAGCGCTCGGCGCCTCGTTCTGGCCGCTCGCCATCGCGCGCGAGCTCGAGGACGCGATCCTCAACCTGCGCTTCAACGAGCCCAAGCTCGGCGTACTCGTCCTGCGCACCGAAGGCGACGGAGAGGCGGTGCTCGACCACGACCGTTTCCTCGCCGCGCAGCAGCATCACTGGCTGATGCGGGAGATCCGCCATTACCTCAAGCGGGTGTTCAAGCGGCTCGACGTCACCGCGCGCAGCCTGATCGCGCTGATCGAGCCGGGCAGCTGCTTTGCCGGATCGCTCGCCGAGCTCGCGTTCGCGGCCGACCGGTCGCTGATGCTGATCGGCACCCGCGAGGGCGACAACCGCCCGCCCGCCGCCGTCGCGCTCGGCGAAGCGAATTTCGGGCTCTATCCGATGGGCAATGCTTTGACGCGGCTCGCGACGCGCTTTCTCGGCGAGCCGCAAAGCCTCGAGCGCGCGAAGGAGAAGATCGGCACCCCGCTCGAGGCGGAAGCCGCCGAGGCGCTCGGGCTCGTCACCGCCGCGATCGAGGATTTCGACTGGGACGACGAATTGCGGGTGATGATCGAGGAGCGCACCAGCTTCTCGCCGGATGCGCTCAGCGCCATGGAGGCCAACCTGCGCTTCGCCGGCCCGGAGACGATGGAGACGAAAATCTTCGGCCGGCTCACCGCATGGCAAAACTGGGTGTTCCAGCGCCCGAATGCGGTCGGCGCCGAGGGCGCGCTCAAGCGCTACGGCAGCGGCATCCAGCCGAGCTTCGATCGGGAACGGACATGAGGAATGTCATCGTCCGCGAATGCGGACGACCCAGTAACCACCGTACGCGGGGTCGGCGCAGGCCGTGGCTACTGGGTGCCCCGCATTCGCGGGGCATGACAAATCAAACAGGTGCGGCATGAACATCGTCAATGTCGATTACGACGGGCTGATCCCCAACAACGTCGATCTTGCTCGCGACGCGCGGGTGAAGAAAGCGCTGGAAAAATGGCACCCCGGCTATATCGATTGGTGGCACGACATGGGGCCGGAAGGATTCCAGCAGGCGCTGGTGTATCTGCGCACCGCGGTCAGCGTCGATCCCAAGGGCTGGGCCAAATTCGATTACGTGCGCATGCCCGAATACAAATGGGGCATCCTGCTCGCGCCCCAGGTCGAGGCGCGACAAATCCCGTTCGGCGCCCACAAGGGCGAGCCGGCCTGGCAGGACGTGCCGGGCGAACATCGCGCCATGCTGCGCCGGCTGATCGTGATCCAGGGCGACACCGAGCCCGCCTCGGTCGAGCAGCAGCGCCACCTCGGCAAGACGGCGCCGTCGCTCTACGACCTGCGCAACCTGTTCCAGGTCAACGTCGAGGAAGGCCGGCATCTGTGGGCGATGGTCTATCTGCTGCAGAAATATTTCGGCGCCGACGGCCGCGAGGAGGCCGAGGCGCTGCTGGAGCGGCGCTCCGGCGATCCCGACACTCCCCGCATGCTCGGCGCATTCAACGAACAAACGCCGGACTGGCTGTCGTTCTTCATGTTCACCTTCTTCACCGACCGCGACGGCAAGATGCAGCTCGAGGCGCTGGCGCAATCGGGCTTCGATCCGCTCTCCCGCACCTGCCGGTTCATGCTCACCGAGGAAGCCCACCACATGTTCGTCGGCGAGACCGGCATCGGCCGCATCGTGGAAAAAACCTGCGCGGCCATGAAGGCGGCCGGCATCGAGGATGCCAACGACATCGAGGCGGTGCGCAAGCTCGGCGTGATCGATCTGCCCACCATCCAGAAGAAGGCCAATCTGCATTTCTCGCTCACGCTTGATCTGTTCGGCAGCGAGATCTCCACCAACGCGGCCAATGCCTTTCACGCCGGGCTCAAGGGCCGGTTCCGCGAGGACAAGCTCGAGGACGATCATGCGCTGGAATCCGAGACCTATCCGGTGCTCCGCCTCGTCGAGGGCGCAATCGCTAAGCAGGAGGTTCCGGCGCTCTCGGGGCTCAACATGCGGCTGCGCGACGATTACGTCGCCGAATGCAGCGCCGGCGTCGGGCGGTGGAATCGCGCAATCGACAAGCTCGGCATCCGGTTCGAGATCACGCTGCCGCACGTCGCATTCCATCGCCACATCGGCGAGTTCGCGAACATCAAGGCCGATCCGGCGGGCAATCTCTCGAGCGATGCGGAATGGCAGAAGCGCCGGGACGAGTTCCTGCCTTCGGATTCCGACCGGGCCTTCATCGAAGGGCTGATGCAGCCGGAATTCGAGCCCGGCAAGTTCGCGAGCTGGATCGCGGCGCCGAAGGTCGGCATCGACAACAAGCCCGGCGATTTCGAATACGTGAAGATCGCGGACTAAATCCCTCCCCGAAGGGGAGGGTGGCCGCCGCAGGCGGCCGGGTGGGGCCCCACCCCGGCGCCTCGCCTTCGGCGCGGCGCCGACCCTCCCCTGAAGGGGAGGGAAAACGCGCATGAGGCTCGGACCATGAACGCGCCCGTCAAGCAGCACCTGATCGACCCGGCGATCTGCATAAGGTGCAACACCTGCGAGGCGACCTGCCCGGTCGACGCGGTCACCCACGATGCCAACAATTACGTGGTCGATCCGGCAAAATGCCAGTTCTGCATGGATTGCGTGTCGCCCTGCCCGACCGGCTCGATCAATCATTTCGTCCACGTCGCAACGCCGTTCTCGCTCGAGGAGCAGTTCTCCTGGACCGAGCTGCCGCCCGAGGACGAGACACCGACCGATGCCGATCTCGAGGCGGTGGACGACGAGGCGGCGGCGCTGCTCGAGGATGCGCACCGCGGCTCCGGCGGACCGGTCAAGGCGCCGGCTTCGGCGGCAAAACCGCAGATCAATCTGTTCGACCGCAAGCATCCGGCCAAGGCGACGGTCACCGGCAATTTCCGCCTCACCGCGCCGGACGCGAGCTGCGACATCCGCCATATCATCCTCGATCTCGGCGCGACGCATTTCCCGGTGCTCGAAGGCCAGAGCATCGGCATTGTGCCGCCCGGCGCCGGTGCCAACGGCCGCCCCCACAAGGTGCGGCTGTTCTCGGTGGCGAGCCCGCGCGACGGGGAGCGGCCGAATACCAATAACCTGGCGCTCACGGTGAAGCGCGTCGCCGAGCCGCGGCCGGACGGCAGCGTCGAGCGCGGCGTCGCCTCCAATTACGTGTGCGATCTCAAGCTCGGCGATATGGTCGACGTGATCGGCCCGTTCGGCGCGACCTTCCTGATGCCCGAGGATCCCGGCACCGACGTGATCATGATCTGCACCGGCACCGGCTCGGCGCCGTTCCGGGCCTTCACCGAGCGGCGGCGCCGCACCATGCCGAGCGCGGCCGGCAAGCTCTATCTGTTCTTCGGCGCGCGCAGCCCGGCGGAGCTGCCGTATTTCGGGCCGCTCAAGAAAGTGCCGCCAAAACTGCTCGACCAGGAGCTAGTGTTCTCGCGGCTGCCCGACCGGGCGAAGGAATACGTGCAGGACCGCATGCGCAAGCGCTCCGCCGATCTCGCCGGGTTGATCGAGCGCGACACCACCCACGTCTACGTCTGCGGCCTGCGCGGCATGGAGGGGGGCGTCGAGGCGTCGTTCCGCGACATCTGCGGCGAGCACGGCCTCGACTGGATTAAGATCCGCGCGCGCATGCGCGAGACCGGCCGCTACCACGTGGAGACATATTGAGCGCAACGCAGCCCGATATTTGCGAGGACGAAGCGGTTGATTACCCTCTCCCCTTGTGGGAGAGGGGTCTAGCGTCTGCCGCTCGTCCTCAGTTGATGACCGCCGGCAATAAAAGGATCTGAACCATGGATGTGAGAGGGCAGGCGGCACTCGTCACCGGAGGCGGTTCGGGGCTCGGCGGCGCGACCGCTTTGGCGCTTGCGGAGGCCGGCGCCAAGGTCGCGGTGCTCGACGTCAACGAGGCGGGCGCGCGCGAGATCGCCGGGAAGATCGGCGGCATCGCCATCAAATGCGACGTCACCGACCCGGACGGCGCGGCCGCGGCGATCAAGCAAGCACGGGACAAGCACGGCGTGCCGCGCGTGCTGGTCAATTGCGCGGGAATCGGCACTGCCAAGCGCATCCTGGGCCGCGACGGACCGATGCCGCTCGAAGAATTCGACCGCGTGATCCGCGTCAACCTCATCGGCTCGTTCAACATGATGCGGCTCGCCGCGGCCGAAATGGCTTCGGCCGCGCCGCTCGCGGACGGCGAGCGCGGCGTGATCGTGTCGACCGCCTCGGTCGCCGCGTTCGAGGGCCAGATCGGCCAAGCGGCTTATTCGGCCTCCAAGGGCGGCATCGTCGCCTTGACCATGCCGGCCGCGCGCGAACTCGCGCAAATCGGCGTTCGCGTGCTCGCGATCGCGCCCGGGATTTTCTCCACGCCCATGCTCCGCGCGCTGCCGCAGGAAGTGCAGGCGAGTCTCGGCGCTTCGGTGCCGTTCCCGAAACGCCTGGGCACGCCCGAGGAATTCGCCGCCCTGGTGCTGCACATGGTGCGCAACAGCTATCTCAACGGCGAAGTCATCCGGCTCGACGGCGCGCTGCGCATGGCGCCGAGGTGAGGCCCCGCTGCCTCGTGTCCCGGGCGGGGCAAGGTCCATGTTGATCAACTCCCGCACCGTTCGCATTCAATGGGGCGACTGCGATCCGGCCGGCATCGTGTTCTTCCCGCGCTATTTCGCCATTTTCGACGATTCGACCGCGATGCTGTTCGAGCGCGCGCTCGGCATGACCAAGTTCGAGCTGATGCAGCGCCAAAAATTCTCCGGATTTCCGCTGGTCGACATCCGCGCGCGGTTCTTGATCCCGTCGCGGTTCGGCGACGACGTCGTGGTGGAATCCGGCGTGTCCGAGTTCCGCCGCTCGAGCTTCGACGTGCGGCATCGTCTGCGCAAAGCCGAAAAGCTCGCGGTCGAATGCCTGGAGACCCGGGTGTGGACGTTCAAGGACGCGGACGGGCGGATCAAAGGCGTGCCGATCCCCGAGGAAATCCGCGCGAAGTTCGCGTGAATCTCATTTGAGCCGCACCGCGCGTCGCGCACGGATCGGCTCACAGCGGCCGAGGAACAGCACGCGCATCGCTTCCGTCGCGGGGCCCGCGGCCGTTGCGGGCAGAATCGTGCTCTGCCGGTAGAGGTCGGCCCAGAACTTGGCGTTCTCGGGGCTCATTGCGCCGCCGAACTGAAAGGAATGTTCCGCAATGTCGAGCAGAACGCCGCTGCAGTAGCCCTCGAGATGCGGATATTTGCGACAGTCGGGCGTGGTGACCTGCGCACGATCGAGATCGACGAACACGGTCGCGGCGCGGGAAAGCGCGTCGCCGAAGTCGAGCACGCCGCGGCAGCGCAGCAGCGCGCCCGACGGAAGCTCGCCGGCACGCGTGCTCTGCGGCGCGCAGAGGATGCACACGACAATCGCCGCGGCAAGACCGCGGCAGCCAATGCGGGCATACGGCATGCAGGTGGGCTCCGGGACCGGATGCCCACTCTAGCACGGACGACGCAGGGCGGAATCAGCCGTCGCTCTCCGTCTTCCGCCGTCTGTCCTCCGCCGCCCGATTCTCTCTCCCCCCATGGCCGGCTTCGGCCCGATCGGAGGCGCCGATGACGCGCTCGAACCCGAGCGCATAGGCGCCCCAGGTCGACCCGATCGCGGCAATCCAGAACAACATGGGTTCGCTCTTCCGAAGGGTTGCAAGGCGCGGGAAGGCACCTCGTCCGTACCTGCCCGCGCGGTGTCTTTTGTAGAACGCCGCGATCGCAAAAACGTTCGGCATCGCGGCGCGTTCACAACCTGGAGAACACGGGAACAAATGGCCATTTCGTCGCGCGGGATTGATGCCGAGCCCGAGTATTGGCATGCTCCCGCCACGCCCTTTCGAACCGGTTCCCCGGAGTTGCCATGGCCATCCCCGCACGCGAGATCGAACGAGACCCGAGCCTTGCGACCGGGCTTGCCGCCCGGCTCGCCTGCCGCAGCGGCAGCCTGCGCGGCACCACCGCGGGCGTTGCGCCCGGCTACGTGCAGGGCAATCTCGCCGTCCTCCCCGAGGAGCTGGCGGCGGATTTCCTGCGTTTCTGCCAAGCCAACCCGAAGCCCTGCCCGCTGATCGGCGTCTCCGACGTCGGCAATCCGCGCATCCCCGCGCTCGGCCTCGACCTCGACATTCGCAGCGACCTGCCGAGCTATCGGGTGTGGACGGACGGCGAGCTCGTCGAGGAGACCGCGGACGTGGGCAAATGGTGGCGCGAGGATCTCGTCTGCTTCGTCATCGGCTGCTCGTATTCGTTCGAGCAGGCGCTCGTCGAAGAGGGCATCCCCTTGCGGCACGTCGAGCAGTCGTTACGCGTTCCCATGTACCGCACCAATATCGCCTGCACGCCGGCCGGCCGCTTCTCCGGCCCGATGGTCGTTTCGATGCGCCCGTTGAAACCCCAGCACGCCATCCGGGCGATTCAGATCACCTCGCGGTTCCCGGCGGTGCACGGCGCGCCGGTCCACATCGGGCTGCCGGAGCGGATCGGGATCCTGCATCTCGGAAACCCCGATTACGGCGACGCGATCGAAGTGAGACCGGACGAGCTCCCCGTGTTCTGGGCGTGCGGGGTGACGCCGCAATCGGTGATCGCCAATGTCAAGCCGCCGTTCGCCATCACGCACGCGCCCGGCGCCATGCTGGTGACCGATCTCAAGAACCGGCAGTTCGCCGTGCTGTAGAAAATCTCGAAGGAGGACGTTATGCATCTGCATCGCCGCGCCGTTCTGATCGGAGGCGCCGCTTCGCTGACCGCGCTCTCGACGCGCCTCGACGCCCAGCAGTCCGAAGTCGTGGTCGGCGCGCTGTATCCGCTCTCCGGCGCCAGCGCCCAGATCGGCATCGACGCCAAGCAGGCGTTCGAGACCGCGCTCGACATCGTCAACGCCAGCCACGATCTCGATCTGCCGCTGGCGAAAACCGCGGGTCTCCCGGGACTCGGCGGCGCCAAGGTGCGGCTCGTCTACGCCGATCACTTGGGCGATCCCCAGACCGGGCGCGCCGAGGCCGAGCGGCTGATCACCCAGGACAAGGTCGCGGCGGTGATCGGCTGCTATCACAGCGCGGTGAGCGCCACCGCGAGCCAGACCGCGGAGCGCTACGGCGTGCCGTTCATGTGCGCGGATTCTTCCTCGCCCAACCTGCAGCGCCGCGGGTTGAAATTCTTCTTCCGCGCCTCGCCGCACGACGAGATGTTCTCGCAGGCGATGTTCGACATGCTCGATAGTCTGCGCAGGAAGGGCCAGACGATCGAGACGCTCGCCTTGTTCCACGAGGATACGATCTTCGGCACGGATTCGGCGACCGTGCAGCTCAAGCTCGCCAAGGAGCGCGGCTACAAGGTGCCCGCCGACATCAAGTACCGCGCCAATTCGCCCTCGCTGACCGCGGAAGTGCAGCAGCTCAAGGCCGCGAATGCCGACGTGCTGATGCCGTCGAGCTACACCACCGATTCCATCCTGCTGATGCGCACCATGAACGAGCTCGGCTACAAGCCCAAGGCGATCATCGCGCAGTCGGCGGGATTTTCCGAGCAGGCGTTCTACAACGCGGTCGGCAATCTCGCCGAAGGCGTGATCACGCGCGGCAGCTTCTCGCTCGATCTCGTGGCCAAGCGCCCTTCGGTCGGCACGGTCAACGACATGTTCAAGCAGCGTTCGGGCAAGGATCTCAACGACAACACCTCCCGGCAGTTCATGGCCATGCTGGTGCTCGCCGATGCCGTCAACCGCGCGCAGGGGACCGACGGCGACAAGATCCGCGCCGCGCTCGCTGCGACCAATATTCCCGGCGACAAGACCATCATGCCGTGGAAGGACGTCAAGTTCGACGAGCAGGGCCAGAACAACGACTGCGATCCAGTGCTGCTGCAATGGCTCAAGGGCAAGTTCGTCACCATCTTCCCGCCCCAAGCCGCGGTCGCCGAGGTGCTGTGGCCGATGAACAAGGCGTGAGGGTGATCCGGCCGTCATCCTGAGGCGCAAGGCGCGAAGCGCCAAGCCTCGAAGGACGGCCGGCCACCCATCATGAGGCGCTTTCGAAGGACGGCAAGCATGAGATCACGGAACGGCGCCGTCCTTCGAGGCTCCCCCGGGTGTCGCTTCGCTCACCCGCGGTCGCACCTCAGGATGACGGCGCGATGATGCGGCACGCCTGATGCTCACCCCCGAGATCGTCATCCAGAGTCTCGCGAGCGGCCTGCTGATGGGCCTGCTCTACGGCTTGATCGCGGTGGGGCTCGCGCTGATCTTCGGCCTGATGGATATCGTCAATTTCGCCCACGGCGAGTTCCTGATGCTGGCGATGTATGCGACGTTCGGGCTCGCCGTCGCCTTCATGCTCGACCCGCTGCTCTCGGCGCCGCTCGTTGCCGCGGCGCTGTTCGCATTCGGCGCGCTGATCTATCTCGGCGTGATCCGCTTCGCCATGCGCGCCAAAACCAACATCGGCATGGTGCAGATCTTCGCCACCTTCGGGCTCGCCATCGTCATGCGCGGCCTGGCGCAATATTTGTTCACGCCCGACTACCGCTCGATCCCGGTTTCCTGGCTCGGCGGCAAGACCGTGAACCTCGCCGGCATCTATTTGCCCGCGCCGCAGCTCGCCGGCGCGCTGATCTCCATTATGGCCTTCATCGCGCTCTATCTCCTCATCAACCGCACCGATTTCGGCCGCGCGCTCGAGGCGACACGCGAGGATTCCGGGGCCGTGGCGCTGGTCGGCATCGACAAGAACCGCGTGTTCGCGCTCGGCTGGGGACTGGGCGCGGCGCTGGTCGGGCTCGCCGGCGCCATCATGGCGATCTTCTTCTACATTTATCCCGACGTCGGCGCCTCGTTCGCGCTGATCGCCTATGTCACCGTGGCGCTCGGCGGGTTCGGCAGCGTGTTCGGCGCCTTCATCGCCGGCATCCTGGTGGGCCTGGTCGAGGCCACGACCGCGATGGTGCTGCCGGCCTCGCTGAAATCGGTGGGCATCTACGGCGTCTATCTCGCCGTGGTGTTCCTGCGACCGCGCGGCCTGTTCGGATCGCTGTGATGGTCTACCTGAAGAAATCCGCGTTTCGCGCCAGGCGGCTGCGCGATCTTGTGGTCGCGGTCGTGATCGCGGTGGTCATCGCGGCGCTGCCGCTGTTCGTCTCCGACGTTTACGTCCAGAACATCCTGGTGCTCACGCTGATGTATGCGGCGTTGTCCCAGAGCTGGAACATCCTCGGCGGCTATTGCGGCCAGATCTCGCTCGGCCATGCGCTGTATTTCGGGCTCGGCGCCTATACGACCGCGCTGCTGTTCAGCAAGCTCGGCGTGCTGCCCTGGTTCGGCATGGCGGCGGGCGGAATCATCGCCGCGCTGATCGCGCTCGCGCTCGGCTACCCGTGCTTCCGGCTGCGTGGGCATTATTTCGCCATCGCCACCATCGTGATCGCCGAGATCGGATACTTGCTGTTCCTCAACTGGGATTTTGCCGGGGCGGCGACCGGCATCGACATTCCGATCCGCCGCGACAGCTGGCTCACCTTCCAGTTCACGCGCAGCAAGCTGCCCTACATCTATTTCGCCCTGGTGCTCGCCTGCATCACCTGGCTGGTCACCTTCCTGCTGGAAAATTCCAAATGGGGCTATTGGTGGCGCGCGGTCAAAGACAATCCGGAGGCGGCCGAGAGCCTCGGCGTCGTCGTGTTCCATTCGAAGATGGCGGCCGCCGCCGTGTCGGCGTTCTTCACCGCGGTGGGCGGCAGCTTTTACGCCCAGTTCGTCTCCTACATCGATCCCGACAGCGTCATGAGCTTCCGCTTCTCGCTGCTGATGGCGCTGCCGGCGGTGCTCGGCGGCATCGGCACGCTGTGGGGTCCCGCGCTCGGCGCCGCGATCCTCATTCCGCTGACCGAGCTCACGCGCTCCTACATCGGCGGCACCGGACGGGGCATCGACCTCATCGTCTACGGCACGTTGGTGGTGGTGGTGGCGCTGGCGCGGCCGGAGGGCATGCTGGGCCTGTTCACCCGCCGCCGCGCCCCGGAGGCCAGGGCATGAGCAGCAAACTGGGCCTCTCCGACACCTCCCCCCTTGTGAGGGAGGTCGGCGCGCGAAGCGCGGCGGGAGGGGGGTGGTTGCAAATTGATGCGCACAAAGTACCCCCCTCCCCACCCTCCCCCACAAGGGGGGAGGGAGCCAACCGCCGAGTACAGTGCGAGGGAGCGAACCGCCGAGTTCGCCGCCCATGACCGCGCTGCTCGAAGTGCAGCACGTCACGCAGCGGTTCGGCGGGCTCGTCGCCAACCGCGACGTCTCGATCAAGATCGAGCGCGGCGAGCTGGTCGGCCTGATCGGCCCGAACGGCGCCGGCAAATCCACCTTGTTCAATCTGATCGCCGGCGTGATGCGGCCGAGCGAGGGCAGAATCCGCTTCGACGGCGCGGACGTGACCGCGTGGCCCGCGACCGCGCGCTGCGCCCGCGGGCTCGCCCGCACGTTCCAGGTGGTCAAAAGCTTCGACACCATGTCGGTGATCGACAACGTCATCGTCGGCGCGCTGGTGCGCACCACATCCACCGGCGAGGCGCGGAGCAAGGCGAGCGAAGTGCTGGAATTCACCGGGCTCGCCCATCGGGCCGAGGCGCTCGCGAGCGAGCTGATCCCGGCCGAGAAGCGCCGCCTCGAGGTCGCGCGCGCGCTCGCCACCGCGCCGAAGCTCCTGCTGCTCGACGAGGTGATGACCGGGCTCACGCCGTCGGAGGCCAAGCGCGGCGTCGAGCTGGTGCGGAACATCCGCGAGACCGGCGTCACCGTGCTGATGGTCGAGCACGTGATGGAGATCGTGATGCCGCTGGTCGACCGCGCCATCGTGCTCGATCTCGGCCGCGTGATCTGTGAGGGCAGGCCCGCGGACGTGGTCCGCGACGAAGCCGTGATCACCGCCTATCTCGGGGAGCGCCACCGTGCTCGAAGCGCGTGAGCTCACCGCCGCCTACAGCGGTCTCGTCGCGCTCGCCGACGTGTCGATCACGGTCGCGGCGGGCGAGATCGTGTGCGTCGCCGGGGCCAACGGCGCCGGCAAATCGACGCTGCTCAAGACGATTGCCGGCCTGGAGCGGCCGCGCTCCGGCGCGATCCTGTTCGAAGGCGAGCGCATCGACCATCTCGCGGCACACCGCATCACCGCGCGCGGCATCGCCTTCGTGCCGGAGAACCGCCGGCTGTTTCCGCGCCTCTCGGTGCGCGACAATTTGCGGCTCGGCAGCTATCTCTTTCGCGGTCGCGCCGACCGCGACGCGCCGATGGCGCAGGTGGTCGCGCTGTTCCCGCGGCTCGCCGAACGGCTCGACCAGCGCGCCGAGACGCTCTCCGGCGGCGAGCAGCAGATGCTGGCGATCGGCCGCGCGCTGATGACGCGGCCGCGCCTGCTGATGCTGGACGAGCCGTCGCAGGGCATCATGCCGAAGCTCGTCGACGAGATCTTCGCCGCGGCGGTGAAGATCCGCGGCGCGGGCACCACGGTGCTGATCGTCGAGCAGCGCGTGACCGAATGTCTGGAGATTGCCGACCGCGCCTATGTGCTGCGGACCGGAAAAGTGATCATGCGCGGCACGGCGGCCGAGATCCGCGACGACCCGGAGATCCGCAAGGCGTATCTGGGGCTGTGACTTTCTTCTCCCTCTCCCCGCCTGCGGGGAGAGGGTCGGGGTGAGGGGCAGATGCCTACCTCCGAGATGCCCCTCACCCGACCGCGCTTCGCGCGGTCGACCTCTCCCCGCGCTTGCGGGGAGAGGTGACAGCCATTGAACGCTGAGGAAAACTTCGATGCCCAAGATCGATCTCAATTCCGATCTCGCCGAGGGTTACGGCGCTTATCGCTGCGGCGACGACGATGCGATGCTCAAGATCGTCACCTCCGCGAATGTCGCCTGCGGCTTCCATGCCGGCGATCCGGAAATCATGGCGCGCACCTTCCGCACCGCCAGGGAGCGCGGCGTCGCGGTGGGCGCGCATCCCGGCTTCCCGGACCTGTGGGGGTTCGGCCGCCGCCGCGTGCCGTTCTCGACCGGCGAGATCGAGCGCCTCGTCGCCTATCAGGTCGGCGCCGCGCAGGCGCTCGCCGCCTACGCCGGCCACCGCATCACCTACGTGAAGACCCACGGCGCGCTCGGCAACATCTCCGAGGTCGACCGCGAGGTCGCCGACGCGGTGGCGCGCGCGGTGCGCGCAGTCGATCCTTCGCTCAAATATCTCGCCATCACCCTGAGCGAGCAGTTTCGGGCGATGGAGCGCGCCGGCGTCGAGCCGATCGCGGAGATCTATGCCGACCGCGGCTATACCGAGAAGGGCAGCCTGATCCCGCGCGGGCAGCAGGGCGCGATGATCGAGGATCCCGAGGCGGCCGCCGACCGCGTGCTCGAGATGGTCGAGGCCGGCGCGGTCATCACCGCGTCGGGCGCGCGGCTCAAGGCCCCGATCGAATCGGTGTGCGTGCACGGCGATTCGCCCCATGCAGTGGAATCGGCGCGGCGGGTGCGGGAGAAACTCGAGGGCGCGGGGATCAAGGTCGCGCCATTCTCGAAGCTATGAAGTTGCGTCAAACTCTCCCTCGTTTTCCGGGCGCAGCGCAGTACGAAGTGGTGCGCTGCAGACCCGGGATCCATGCGAAATCTCCTGGACCCCGGATCTGCGGTGCACCGCTGCGCGCTGCACCGCGTCCGGGGAACGCCGGACGATGACCGTCCCCTACCCGCGTTATCTCGATGCCGGCGAGGCGGCGCTGGTCGTCGAGTTCGGCGAGACTGCCGACCCGGCCGTCAACGCCCAGGTGCGGGCGCTCGACGAGGCGATCCTGTCACTCACGCTCGAGGGCGTGCGCGAAACCGTGCCGACCTATCGTTCGCTGATGATCCATTACGATCCGCTGCTTCTCGCGCGCAAGAATCTGGTCGCGGCGATCGAGCAAATCGAGGCGGCGCACCCCAAGCCGCGCGAGCCGAAGGCGCTGTGGATGCTGCCATGCTGCTACGCGCCGGAATTCGCCGAGGATCTCTTTCGCATCGCCGAGCTGACGAAGCTCAAGCCCGAGCGCGTGGTCGCGCTGCATTCCGGCGCGACCTACCGGGTCTATATGTACGGATTCGCGCCGGGCTTTTGCTATCTCGGCGGCGTCCCCGACGCGCTGAAGATCTCGCGGCGGGAAAAAGTACGCCCGCCGCATCCGGCCAATGCCGTCCTGCTCGGCGGCGGGCTGACCCTGGTATCGACCTTCGCGATGCCGACCGGCTGGTATGTGATCGGCCGCACGCCGGAGCGAATGTTCGCGCCCACGCGCGCGCCGATTTTTCTGGTCGAGATCGGCGACGCGCTCAAATTCGAACCGGTCGACGCCGCGACCTTCGCGGCGCTCGACGCGCGCGCCGCGGCCGGCGAGATCGTAGCGAAGCGGAAGCCCTTGCGATGAGGCCCGTTGAACTGCGCGATCGTTTCCCGGGCGCAGCGCAGCACGAAGTGCCGCGCTGCAGACCCGGGATCCATGCGGAATCTCCTGGACCCCGGATCTGCGGTGCACCGCTCCGGGGCGAGCCCCTGCGCGTTGCACCGCGTCCGGGGAACGCACCCGCGCCATGACCGCGCTGCGCATCCTCACCGCCGGGCCCGGCGTGACGCTGCAGGACGGCGGACGGCACGGATATCTGCGCTTCGGCGTCACCGCCGCGGGGCCGATGGATCGGCTCGCGTTCGCGACCGCCAATGCCGCCGCCGGCGCGAAGAGGAACGCGACCGCGATCGAGGTCTCGCTCGGCGGCCTCGAGCTTGCCGCGGATGCCGCGGTCTCGCTCGCGGTCGCCGGCGGCGCGTTTCGCATCGAGCTCGCCGGCCGGCCGCTGCCGAGCGCCGCGGTTGCGACGCTCGAACCCGGGCAAAAACTCGCGATCCGCCCGGGCGACGCCGGTGCCTGGTGCTATGTCGCGGTCGCCGGCCGCATCGATGTGCCAAACATGCTCGGCTCGACCGCGACCCACACCCGCTCCGGGCTCGGCGGGATTTCCGGCCGTGCGCTCGCGGCCGGCGATGTCTTGCCGTTCGCCGAGCCGCGCACGATCGAGCCGAAGCTCGCAACGCTCGACGCGCATTGGCTGGCGCGGGCGGGCACGACGATCCGGGTCGTGCTCGGCCCGCAGGACGATTATTTCACCAAAGCGGCGATCGCGGCGTTCCTCGCCGGGCCGTGGACGCTCTCGGCGCGCAGCGACCGCATGGCCTATCTGCTCGAGGGGGAGCGCCTGGCGCACGCCAAGGGCTTCAACATCGTGTCCGACGGCATTGCGTTCGGCGCCATCCAGGTGCCGGGCGACGGCCAGCCGGTGGTGCTGATGGCCGATCGCCAGCCGACCGGCGGTTACCCGAAGATCGCCAACGTGATCGGCGCCGACCTCGGGAAAATCGCGCAGCTGCGCCCAGGCACGCAAATCTCGTTCGCGGCGGTCACGATCGAGGAAGCGGTCGCGGCCCGGCGCGCCGAGGCGCTGGCGCTCGAGCGCCCGATCCCGCGCGAGCCGCTGATGCGCACCGAATTTCCCTCGGAGTTTCTGCTCGGACTCAATTTGGTCGACGGAGTCATCGCGGACGACGCCGCCGATGAGGGAGCGTGATGGCGAGACTCCGGCGCGGTCTTGGTCAAATCGTGCCTTCGCCCTTGCTGATCCGTGGAACAATCCGAAACCGACTTGCTTCACAAGAACGCGATCCAAGGAGACATTCCCATGAATCTGCGCTTCGCTTCGAAACACGCATCGGCCCTCGCATTGTGCCTCCTCCTCGCCGCCGGCAGCGCCGGCGCGCAGCAGCCCCCTCTCGCGCCCGCGCCCGCGCCGCAGGCGACCCCGGACGCCGCCAAGGGCGTGTTCCTGCTCACCATCTTCCTCAAGCACGACGAATCGAAAACGCTCGACCAGATCAATGCGCAACTGCGTGCCCAGGGCTATTACAAGGCGTTCCCGCCGCCCGGCATCGAGGTCGTGAGCTGGTACGTGATGATGGGCATCGGCCAGGTGGTCACGTTGCGCGTGCCCGCGGAGCGGCTGCGCGAGGTCAACCGCGCGATCGAGCAGACCGCCTGGGGCGGCTACCGTACCGAGTTCTATCCGACCTACGATTACAAGGCGGTCGCCGAGGATCTGCACGCCAAGGCGCAATCGCAGTAATCCCGCCCCCGGGTGGGCAACATCGCTCAGACCGGTGAAAAACTCGCTGCCAGCCTCGTCGCGACCCCGGCTTTCGCGAGGGCAGCCGGTTTGCCCACGCGGCGATCCCCGCGTGCATGACGAATCGCGCGCGAGGCGGGCAAAGCGTAAACGAAGCGTTAAGCGCGCCGCATACGATCCGTTAAGCCGGCCGGCCTAGCATGCCCCCCTTGCATAAGAGGAATGCCGCATGGCTGCGCAGCTGGCATTCATGCTCTCGCTCGCTCTGCTTGCCGTGACCGGACTGGCGTTCGGGGCGAGCGAGCTTTACGGCCACGGGTTTCACTGGGCCGACCAGGTCTGCAACGGCGCGCCGGCGCTGTGCGCGAATCCCGCCACCGTCGCCGCCGTGACCGCCGCGGCGGTCGCCGCGTATTTCATTTTGCGCGAATTGGAAGTGTAAGCATAGAACGTCGCTTGGCTCACCCCCCGAGCATCTCGCGGATGCCGGCGGCCATGCTTGGCAGTTTTCGCGGTTTGTTCCGGATGAGCCGCTTCACGGCGGGGGGAACCCCGGCTCATCGCCCGCCGCGTCCAATCGTCCGCGCGATCCCGAGCTCCGTCAGCCTGGCGTTGGCGCGGCGGATGACCAGGAACAGCACGAGTGCCGTCAGCGCCAGTCCCGAGCCGAGCAAGATCCAGCGCGCCGCACCGGCGCCGCCGCTGCCGGCCTCGCGCCCCAGCGTGCCGAGATACACGTAGAACGCCGCGCCCGGCATGATCCCGAAGAACGTCGCGACCATATAGGGCAGAAAGCCCACCTCGGTCGCGCCGAAGAAATAATTCTGCAGGTTGAAGGGCACGAGCGGATTGAGGCGCAGCAGCACCACGATTTTCCAGCCCTCCTCGGCGACCGCGCGGTCGATCGCGGAATATCTCGGCTTGTCCTGCAGGAGGCGCCGCAATCGCGTCCGCACCGCGTAGCGCGAGACGAGAAACGCCAGCGCCGCCCCGACGGTCGCCGCGACGATGACGATCGGAAATCCCGAGGTGCCGAACAAAAATCCCGCCGCGATCGACAAAAACTCCGCGGGCGCCAGCAGCACCACGGCGACGACATAGGCGAGCGCGAACAGCACGACACCCCATGGGCCGAGCGCGGCGATCCAGGCGTCGAACGCCTCGACCCATTGACGCGCCGGCAGCGCGAACCAGCCGATCGCGACCGCAACCAGCAGCCCGGCCACGAGGAGGAACCAAATAAGAGAACCGCGGATCATGACTGTTCGTAATAGATCAGGTCGCCGACCGTGCCTCGAGGGCCGCCTTCGGCGACCACCTCAGCATGACGGCCGGAGATAGGGTGCGGCGTTAGGTCCGGCCGATTCGGTCCAATACAAGGTGCGAGCGAAGCCAGCCTCGAAGGACGGCCGGCCACATGAGATCATCACTGCGCGCTGCACGAGCCGCCGCCGAATACGCAAAACTGCGCGCAATGCGGATGGTTGAGCGGCACCTCCCGCGCCGCCTCGCGCAGGGTGCGGCCGAGCTCGAATTGCGGATCATAGGGAAGAAGCGTGCAGGCCACCACCGCGGGATGCGCGCTGCCCTTGCGCTTGATCACCATGCGCGAGGAGGTGCACATCGGTCGGCCCGGGGTTGCGCCGAGCAGCTCCCAATCCGCGGCGCTGATCTCCGGGGCGTCGGCATGCGAATCCATCTCCGGAAACAGCAGCAGATCCCCGGGATTCCTCGCATCGAGCTTTATGCCGTGCCCGGCGAAGAGCTGAGCGAAACCCTCGCGCTCGGCGTCCGCATCCTCGCCCCACATGGTGCGGCCGGCGACCGTGACGTTGAAGCCGTTGCGGGCGAGCCATTGCAGCCCTTCAAGCGTCGGCCGGAACGAGCCGGGGCCGCGCTCGTCCTCGTGGCGCGCTTGCGTGAAATGATCGAGCGAGACCCGAAACTGCAGCCTGGCGCCGCGGCTCGCTCCGAGCGCCAGCAGCTCGGCCTTGCGGCGCTGCATCGGCCGCATGGCGTTGGTGAGCACCAGCACGCGGAAGCCGCGAACAGCGCAATCCTCGATCATGGCGAGGAAATCGGGATTGAGGAACGGCTCGCCGCCGGTGAAGCCGATTTCCTCGGTGCCCCAACGGCCGCGCTCGATTTCGTCGAGATAATCCGAGACTTCCGAACGCGACAGATAGACCAGCCGGTCGTTGCGCGGGCTGGATTCGATGTAACAATTGCGGCAGGCGATGTTGCACAAGGTGCCGGTGTTGAACCACAGCGTCTCGAGCCGTTTCAGCGCGACGCGCGCGCGCGGCTCGCCGCCGGCGGTGCGCAACGGATCCTTGAACTTGGGCGGCCGCAGCGGTGCGACATTGTCGCGGGCCGGATCGGGCCAGGCTTGCTCCACCATAATCGCCCGCGCGCGGCGGGGCGGTTGCGTGGGCTCGGCCGGCACCCGCCACAGCGCGTGCCCCTCTTGGAGCGGCACGCCGCGCTCGCGAATCTCGCGATAGGGCAGCACGTCGCAGCTCGGCCACAGACCGGTTCCCAGCGCGAGCGCATATTCCTCCGGCAGACCAGCCGCGCGCATCTTGCGCGCCGCCGCCGCATGATCGTAGGCGAGCGCGCGATGCTCGATGCGCAATCCGCTTGCCTGGGGAATCAGCAGACTGAACCACACCCGCCGCGTGCCGTCGTTCGCCGGCATGCCGATTGCGCCGGCATTGTGCCAGAGCTTTCCGCGGATGATTTGCGTGAACGGCAGGCCGCAGTGTCCGCCGATGATACCGTCGACGCCGGACCTTGCGAGCTCCGCGGCTTTGATGAGAGGCGCGGTCGAGGCGAACAGGAAACGGTTGATCAGGGTGACACCGCCATGCACGACCGCGAGCCGCCGGCCGTCGACGGCAAGATCGATCCGGCGCGGCAGGCTCGCCATCCAGGCACGGGCATCGGCGTCGAGCGTGCGGTCGGCATGGGCGAACCAGGCGGCTGCGAGCTTCTCGCAGGCGCTGCCGGGGGCAAAGCCGCAGCCGCAATCGCCGCTCCGCGCGGCCAGGCTCTCCTCGCAATTGCCCATGACGACCCGCGCGCCGGATCGCCGCACGAGCTCCACGGTCGCAGCGGGATCGGCGCCATAGGCGACCACGTCGCCGGTGCAGACCATGCGCTCGCCGGGAACGCCGAGGCGTTCGGCCTCCTCGAGCAATGCACGCGTCGCCTCGAGATTGCCGTAGGGGCCGCCGAACACGATCGCGGGCCCGTCGAGCTGGAGCAGCGGGCGATCTTCCCCGCTCCCCGCGAAGGGCGGAGCAAGCGGCCGACTCATTGATATCTTGCTCTCGCGCAGCATCGGAGCCTCGATTTGCCTCCTTTGCCATCGGGTCTCTCGTTCGTCCAGCCGACCCGCGTGATACACATTCACGTTTGCGTATGCCGGGAGAGCAACCTCGGGGCTGTCATCGCCCGCGTATGCGGGCGACCCCGTAACCCCGGCACCCCGGCCTGGCTCGGTACCCTTCTTCGCTCCCCTGGTTACTGGGTGCCCCGCATTCGCGGGGCATGGCAAGCCGGAGTATAGACGGGCCGGAGTATACATGTACCCGGGAAGCAAAATTCATGGCCGGCGCGCTGATCGAGATCGAAACCCTGAGCAAGTCGTTCGACGGCGGGCAAGGCTTCGCGCTGCGCAACGCCAGCGTGACCGTGAGGCCCGGTGCATTCGTGGCATTGGTGGGTGCTTCCGGATCCGGCAAGACGACGCTGCTCAAGAGCATCAACCGGCTGATCGAGCCCGATAGCGGCGAAGTGCGGATCGAAGGCGAGCCGGTCGGCCGGGCCGATCCGCCCGCGTTGCGCCGGCGCATCGGCTACGTGTTCCAGGACATCGGCCTGTTCCCGCACATGAGCGTCGCCGAGAACATCGGCATCACGCCGCAGCTCCTGGGCTGGCCGCAGCGAGAGATCGCCGCCCGCAGCGCCGAGCTTCTCGACCTCGTCGGCCTGCCGCAAAGCTACGGGCCGCGATTCCCGGCCGCGTTATCCGGCGGCGAGCGCCAACGCGTCGGCGTCGCCCGCGCCATCGCGGGGCGTCGCCCGCGCCATCGCGGCGCGGCCGAAGATCGTGCTGATGGACGAGCCGTTCGGCGCGCTCGATCCGATCACTCGCGACGCGCTCGGCTCCGCCTATCGGGCGCTGCACGGAAAACTCGGCCTCACCACCATCATGGTGACCCACGACGTGCAGGAAGCCGTGCTGCTCGCCGACGAGATCGTGGTCATGAAGAGCGGCCGCGTGCTGGCGCAGGATATTCCCCGCGCGCTGCTCTCGGACGAGGCCCACCCCGACGTGAGAGCGCTGATGGCGATGCCCAAGCGCCAGGCCGAGCGCATCCGCGCGGTCATCGGCGAAGGCAAGCGGCCATGAACGAGCGCATCGCGCAGGCGTTCTCGCTGCTGCCGAATTATCTCGCGCAGCATGTGCTGCTCAGCGCCGCGGCGCTCGCGCTCGGCGTCGCGCTGAGCCTGCCGCTCGCGGTGCTCGCTTCGCGCTATGCGCGGATCCGCTGGCCGATCCTGGCCGCGGCGAGTCTCGTGCAGACCATTCCGGGGCTCGCGCTGCTCGCGCTGTTCTATCCGCTGCTGCTGGGACTTTCGACCCTGACCAAGGCGCTCGTCGGCGTCGGCGTGCCGGCGCTCGGATTTCTGCCGTCGCTCTCGGCGCTCACGCTGTATTCCATGCTGCCGATTCTGCGCAACGGCGTCGCCGGCCTGACCGGATTGCCGCCGGCCATCCTCGAAGCGGCGGACGGGGTCGGTATGACGCCGCGTCAGCGGCTGTTCCGGGTCGAGGCGCCGCTCGCCGCCCCGATGGTGATGGCGGGGGTGCGGACCGCGGCGGTGTGGACCATCGGCGCGGCGACGCTCTCGACCGCGGTCGGTCAGACGAGCCTCGGCAATTTCATCTTTTCCGGGCTGCAGACCGAGAACTGGATCTTCGTGCTGTTCGGCTGCGCGGCCGCCGCGGCGCTGGCACTCACGGCCGACCAGCTGCTCGGCCTCGTCGAGGCCGGCGCGGCGCGGCGCGACGCGCGCCGCTTCGGCCTGGGCCTCGCCGGCCTCGCGCTCGGCACCGCCGCCGCGCTGCTGCCGCTGTTCGCGGCCGCAGGGAAAACCTACGCGATCGGCGCCAAGAATTTCAGCGAGCAATTCATCCTCTCCGAGCTCATCAGCGAGCGCCTGGCGCGCGCGGGAGTTTCCGTGCGCCACACCGACGGGCTCGGCTCGGCGGTGGCGTTCCGGGCGCTCGCCAGCGGCGACATCGATTGTTACGTCGATTACTCCGGGACGCTGTGGACCAACGTGCTGGAACGCCGGGATTCGCCGCCGCGCGAGGCGATGCTCGCGGAGCTGAGCCGCGAGCTCAAGGAACGCTACGGCGTGACCCTGCTCGGAGCGCTCGGTTTCGAGAACGCCTATGCGCTTGCCATGCGGGCCGATCGCGCGGCGGCGCTCAAGACGCGCACGATCGCCGATCTTGCCCGCGAGGCACCGCAGCTCAAGCTCGGCAGCGACCTCGAGTTCCTGAGTCGGCCGGAATGGGCGGCGCTGCGCGACGCCTATGGGCTCCGATTCGGGGTCGAGCGCTCGTTCAATCCGACCTTCATGTATCGCGCGCTCGAGGGCGGCGAGGTCGACGTCATCTCCGCGTTTTCCAGCGACGGCAGGATCGCCGCGCAGAAACTCGTGGTGCTCGCCGACCCCAAGCACGCGATCCCCGCCTATGACGCCGTGATCCTGCTCTCGCCGCAGCGCGCCAACGACGCGGTGCTCAAGCAGGCGCTCGAACCGTTGCTCGGCGCCATACCGGTCGAGCGCATGCGCGAGGCGAACTTCATGGTGGATCGCGACGCCGACAAGGCTTCGCCCCAAGACGCCGCCAGGTTCCTGGCGAACGCGCTGCGTCTGCCCGGCTCGTGACTGGAAGGTGCAGTCATTCCGAGCGACGTGGCGCGGCGATTCGGGCAAGGTCTCCATGAACTTTCCACATCAGCTTAGGAACTGCGAGTCAGTTGCCCCAGCCTGGGAATTTTGATCCGAATTGCCGCTTATCACGGCGCTTTTTCAACTGACAACAGGCTTGTTCATCAGAAAACAACCATCTTCACGGCGTTAATATTGTCACGATTAGCTCTTGCGAGCGGCGGCCAAATGCTTTATTTGGAGGTATCGTGATAGATCAGACAGGAGATTGATGATGGCTGCACGAAGAAAGATCACTCGTCGCGAGTGGACGAAGAGCGACGTTCGCGAACTGAAATCGCTGGCCAAGAAGGTTCCGGCGAGACAGATCGCGCGCAAGCTGCGGCGCTCGGAAGGCGCGGTGCGGCAAAAGGCATTCGTGCTGGGGACTTCGCTGGGAACCAGAAAGCGGCGCCGGCGGAAGTGATTTAAGGTATCCGGATTCAGGTATCGGAAAGCAGGACGGCAGACGGCGGAACATGGACGGCGCAAAACCGTCTCCCGTAGCTGTCGTCCTGTTTCTGCGCCTGAACCCCGGCAACGGCCCGACTCCCGGACTTCCGAGTCCCGATCCTCGAATTCTTCACCGCTGATTCCCGATTCCAGATCCCGACATGGCACGCAACAAGAAGCGAGTCCTGGTTCCCAACGTCATGGGCGTCGCCGGCTGGGACGTGCTCAAGGAGCGCGAGGACGTCGAGCCGGTCGCGTTTCCGACCACGATATCGCCGGGCGATTTCAACGCGCTGCTGCGATCGGATGGCGAGGTCAACGGCGTCATTCTCGGCCTGACGCGCTTCGGCGAGACCGAGTGCGCCGGCGCGCGCGGGCTGCAGGTCGTGGCGCGCATCGGCGTCGGCTATGACACCGTCGACGTGGCGGTGCTCACGCGCCGCCGCATTCCGCTGATGGTGGTCGGCACCGCCAATTCGCCCACGGTCGCCGAGCAGGCGCTGTTCATGATGATGGCGCTGGCGAAACGCGGAGCCCACGTCGACCGCCTGGTCCGGACCGGCCGCTGGAGCGAGCGGCTGAGCGCGCTGCCCGTGGATCTCATGAGCAAGACCTTGCTCATCGTCGGCTTCGGCCGGATCGGCACGCGCACCGCCAAGCGCTGTCTCGCCATGGACATGAATGTGCTGGTGTACGATCCTTACGTCCCGGCCGATCAGGTGCGCGCGGCCGGCTGCGAACCGGTCGGCGATCTCGACGCCGCCCTGCCGCGCGCCGACTTCGTCAGCATCCATTGCCCGCGGACCCCGGAACATGTTCGGTGCCGCCCGGCTCGGGCGCATGAAGCCGACCGCGTATCTGGTCAATACCGCGCGCGGCGGCATCATCGACGAGACCGCGCTGCATGCGGCGCTCACCAGCGGCGCGATCGCCGGCGCCGGCATCGACGTGTTCGACCGCGAACCGCCGGATCCCGACAACCCGCTGCTCAAGCTCGACAACGTCGTCACCGCGCCGCACATGGCCGGCGTCACCCGCGAATCGATCGATCGCATGGCCGGGCAGGCGGTGCGCAACGTGCTCAGCGTGTTCGACGGAAAACCGATCCGCGAGAACGTGATCAATCCCGAGGTTCTGGATTAACTCAGATTCGTATCCCGGGCGCAGCGCAGCAGGTGGATCCCCGTTGCGCACTTGCGCGATGGGGTGCCCCGAAGTGGTGCGCTGCTGAACCGGGACCACTGCCTCTGTCGAGAAATGCTGGACCCCGGATCTGGGGGGCATCGCTGCGCAATGCGCCGGGTCCGCGAATGAATCATCACTTCGCCGAGGGTTCGGCATCCATCCTGAAGCCGCGAAACGCCCAGGCGGCAGCCAGGCCAAACAGCAGCAGCG
>WNFW01000547.1_pt1 | contig 26965 bp, 21 predicted proteins | sample 5400131 | NCBI WGS metagenome assembly WNFW01 (sample SAMN13153362, study PRJNA577476) | soil metagenome | isolation source: 20 cm soil or saprolite under grassland replicate 1 | place: USA:California | collected 2016-06-15 | reverse complement strand
CTAGGCGAAGGGTAACGAAACCGCAACTTACGACTACCTGCTAGGAGCTTTCGGCCGAGCCGGCTTGGGGGCTTCGGGCGGCCACGAGACGCGTTCGTAGTAGGCTCGCAGCCACCAGCCGGCTCGGCCCACAGCCCCCAGCAGGTAGTCGTAAGTTGCGGTTCCTTTCACACCTCGGGCTCCAGCAGGCAGCCTTACGTTGCAGTTAGCAGTCTATTCCTCGAGTATGGCGTCAACCACGAAGTAGCCCTTCCCTTCGCGTACCGAGCTCGCAACTGATCGTCGCCGGTCGTCGACTTCGTCCGCGCGCGCGTCGAGCAAGTTGCGGTTGGCTCGAAACCTTCGGCCCGCTTCTATGCAGAAGAGATCGCACAGATCGATCTCCCGCTCGCACGCGTCGACGCCGCGCTCGTCGATCAGACTCTGCGTCCGCGCGATCACGGAGGCCGTAGCGAAAAGATCGATCGCCATGTTCGCCAGGCGCTCCAGCAGCAGCTGACTATCGACAATTTTCTCGCGGTGACGGACGATCGCGCGATCAGTGCCCGCGCCAAGCTCGGCGACGTGCTTCTCGAAATAATCCTTGTGCTTCGCGAGTCGCTCGTGGACGTCGATGTCCAGCGTCGAGGTCTGGCCGAGTCTCAGTTTCACGCGTGAAGTCGCGTAACCGCCGAGCAGTCCGAGATTCCGCAGTGGACGCCTCAGCGCCGATCCGACTTCTTTCAGCGCTTCAGCCGGGGCCTGCACGCCATTGAGCGCGATGAACAACCGCAGCACTTCGTTAGCTCCCTCGAAAATGCGGTTGATCCGCGAGTCTCGCAGAATCCGCTCGTATGGGTACGGCTTGACGTAGCCGCGGCCGCCAGCGAGCTGCACCATGTCATCAGCGGCGCGCCACACCATCTCGCTGGCAAAGACCTTCGCACACGCAGCCTCGAGCGAGAAGTCGATGTCACCGCGATCCACGAGCGAAGCCAGAATTCCGAGCATTGAGTCCGACGCGTAGATCTCGCTAGCCATGCGCGCGAGCTTGCGCTGCGTGATCTCGAAGTCCGCCAGTGGATGTCCGAACTGCACCCTCTCCTCGGCGTACGATGTCATGTGCTTCAGAGTCCTCTTCGTTCCGCCGGTGCAGCCGGCGGCGAGAGTCAGACGCCCGGCGTTGAGCACGTGCACCGCGACTCCGAATCCACGGCCGACGGCGCCGAGCAGGTGATCGGCGGGAACCTCGAGACCGTCATACCTCAGTTCCGCCTGCGTCGAGCCGCGAATGCCGAGCTTTTTGACGGCGCCTACCCCGCGAAAGCCCGGCATGTCGGGGCGAATGAGAAAGGCGGTCATTCGCTGCACGCTCTCGCCACGACGCTGCACGAACGCCTGCGCGAAAGTCGCGATGACACCGGCGCGATGGCCGTTGCCGATCCAGATCTTCTCGCCGTTCAGTCGCCAACGTGATCCATCTTTGCTCAACGTCGCGGTCGTCTTGATGTTCTGGGCGTCTGACCCGACATCGGGCTCGGTCAGCGCGTACGCGGCGAGGAAGTCTCCGCGCGCGAGTGGCGGGAGGTAGCGCTCCTTCTGTTGATCGCTCCCGTGGAGAACGATTGCCTTGGAGCCGAGACCGCAGTGGACGCCGACGAGTACGGCGAGTGACCCATCGATCGCGGACAGCGTCTCGAACACCCGGGCGTACGCCGACGAGGAGAGCTCCAGTCCTCCGTACTTCCTCGGAATGGTCAAGCCCAGCATCCCGAGGTCGGCGATGGCGCGGATGACGTTCTCGGGAATGGTCTCTTCTTCGTCGAATTTCGCCGAGTCGATCAGAGTGCCCTCCATCTCGCGGAGGCCTTTGATCAGTCGACGGACGGTGCGCGCTTCGTCCGCGTTCCGCTCATGGAGCGGGCGGGGATAAGGAAAGAGAAGGGAGTCGAGGACCACACCCGAAAAAATCCCACGAGTGAATGACTTTCCGCTCAGCGTCTCTGGTTCCGAGGAAGCGACCTGGGTAGCGCTCACGCCGTTTCAGGCAGTGCGTCACGCCGTTTCAACCAACGCCAGTGGATGTTGAAGAGAACACCGGCAAGGACGATGAGCAGCAGATTCCCGACGAGAGAGCGAATGGCGCGGAATCTAGCATTGCCGATCGCCTGTTCGCGCTCGGCATCATAGAGACGTCGGAGCTCGGCGTCAGACAATGTATCCGCTGGCGCTCTGCTAAGACCGCCAACAGGAACTGGTCCCGTACGCATGTCGGGCTGACGCCGCGCTTCGATCTTGTACAGCTCGTAGTTCGTGAGCGGACGACCCATCCTTCCATAGCCGCCGGCCTCGGCACGAATGGGATCGCTCAGATCAAACGCCGCATCGACCACCTGTTTTATCGCGATGAGCATCACGATGACGGTGATGAAGCAGACCGCGTAGCCGTACACCTGCGATATACGATTGTTGATCCGGTCCATTCCCGATCTCCGTTAAGTGGCTGCGAGCGCTGCAACTCTGGCGGCATTCTCCAATTGGTCCGACAGCGCGTCGGGATCCGTCACCGGTTTGTCGCAGGTATAACCTCGGCAGACGTAAGCGGTCGGCTTGTCATCCATCAACGGGCGGTCAGTCAACAGCTTCACAATCGAGTTACTCGTCGGCGATCCGCCCGCCAGCACAAGAGAGGGAACGTACTGTGCAGCGGCGGCCCGAAACCGAAACATCGGCTCGGCCAGTGTCTCCAGAGCAAATACGGCACGACGACGATACTCGCTGTCCTGCTGCAGCTCGGCGAGATGGAGGAGGAGCTCGACGGCGAGCGATGTGCCCGACGGAGTAGCATTGTCGGTGACGTCGCGTGGGCGCGTGATTAGCTGCTCGGCGTCGCGCGCCGTATCGAAAAACGCGCCCACGCTATCGTCCCAGAACCACTCGATCATCGCGTCCGCGATCTCTCTCGCGCGATTGACCCAGCGCTCGTCGAAGGTGAGCTCGTAAACGGCGAGAAACCCCAGCGCGACTGCGGCGTGATCGTCGAGGAAGCCATTGATGCGGGTGAGGCCTTCCTTGTGCGAGCGCATCACCCGTCCATCGCGCACCAATTCGCGGACGAGGAACTCGGCGTTCCGGATCGCGAGCTTTGTGAAATCCTCCCGATCGAAAACTCGCGCCGCGGTTGCCACGCCGCGCAACATCAGACCGTTCCAGGCGGCGAGGATCTTCTCGTCGCGTGCTGGCCAGATCCGCTTTGACCGCGCGTCGTACAAAATCTTCCTTGCTCGCGCGAGGATCGAGTCGAGTAGCTCCTCCTTGACTCCCACTTCCGTGGCAGCAGCAACGCGATCTGCCGGGACGAAGAGAATGTTCTTGCCCTCGAAGTTTCCGCCGCTGGTGACGCCGAAATGGGTTTTGAACGCGCGCGAGTCATCGCCGAGCAGGGTGTCGATCTCCTCTTCGGTCCAGAGGTAGAACTTGCCTTCGTGGCCTTCGCTGTCCGCGTCGAGTGAAGAGTAGAACCCACCGGCGGGTGAGGTCATCTCGCGATCGAGCCATTGCACTGTCTCGATGGTTACGCGCCCGATCTCCTCGTCCTTGGTGGCCTGCCACAAGTGCGCGCCGAGCCGGGTGAGGAGAGCGTTGTCGTAAAGCATCTTTTCGAAGTGCGGAACGAGCCACTCAGCGTCGACCGAATACCGCGCGAAGCCACCACCGATCTGATCATAGATTCCGCCGCGCGCCATCTTGCGGAAAGAATTGACGACGATCTCGAGTGCGTCGGCCGTTCCGGTCCGCTTCCAGTAGCGCAGTAGAAAATCGAGCACCATCGTCGCCGGGAATTTGGGCGCCGGGCCGAAGCCGCCATTTGCAGAATCGTAGCGCTGGGAGAGTGAGCGATATGCGGTGTCCAGCATTTGCGGCGTCAGAGCTCCACTGCTGCGCGCGCTGGCAAGGTTGCTCTCATAGATCGAGCGGAGCTGTTTGGCCGATTCTGCTACGCCGTCTCGTCGTTGCGCGTAGGCATCGCTCACTGACTGCAGGATCGTCCGGAAGGATGGCAGCCCGTGCCGATCGTCGAGGGGAAAGTACGTACCGCCATAAAACGGAGTGCCGTCGGGCATCAGGAACATCGTCATCGGCCAACCGCCCTGGCCGGTCATCGCCTGGACAGCCTGCATGTAGATGCCATCCAGGTCCGGCCGTTCCTCGCGATCGACTTTGATATTTACGAAGCGATCGTTCATGAGACGCGCCGTCTCTTCGTCCTCGAACGACTCGTGCGCCATGACGTGACACCAATGGCACGCAGCGTAGCCGATGCTCAGGAGGATGGGCTTGTCTTCGCGCTTTGCCTTCTCGAGTGCCTCACTGCCCCACGGAAACCAGTCGACCGGATTCCCGGCGTGCTGGAGCAGGTACGGGCTCGTCTCATTGGCGAGTCGATTCGGCACTACGTGGTCTGCTAGGTGGTTGGGTTCGAGCCGGTCATCTGCGCAGGGAAGTCGTCGGTGCGTCCCTCGGCCGTCTCGTGCGGCCGGTACGCGATTACGTTCACTTTTTCGAGCGTGATGAGACCGCCGCCCACCATGTCGTCAAGGGTCGGAAGGATCTCGTCGATCTTTTCCTGAGTCTCGACACACTCGACGACTATCGGGAGATCGAGAGAGAGCTCCAGAAATCGCGCGGCGTGAATCCGGCTGCTGGCGCCGAAGCCCATGATGCCACGCGTGACCGTCGCGCCGGCGTAATGCCGCTTGCGGAGCAGCTGGACGATTGCCCAATACAACGGCTCGCCCTCGAACTTGTCGCGCTCGCCGATGTGAATGCGCATCAGCACCCGCTCACCCTTGAAGCCGTGCATATTGCCTCCCGCGACAGACGCCAGTCACATTGCCTCGATACCGTACGCGATTCCGATCTTTGAGGCTATAATCAAGGTACATGATCTACCTTTTGATCGCACTCGGCGGCGCCGCCGGATCACTCCTGCGCTACGTGGTGGGTCGAGTGGCGCAGGGAATGAGTGCAACCGGATTTCCAATTGGCACTCTGTTCGTGAACGTGTCCGGCTGCTTTATAATCGGCGTCCTGGTGCGCCAGTTCATGAACATGCAGCTATCGCCCGATTTGCGTGCGCTTCTTATCGTCGGATTTTGTGGCGGATTCACCACCTTCTCGACCTTTACTGCTGACACCCTCGGATTGATTGAGGGCGGAGAGTACGGACGCGCGACGGGCTACGTGATACTGAGCGTAAGCTTATCTCTTCTGGCGACCTTTGCGGGAATGGTGGCGATGCGCCTGGCAGCGGGTACGGGGCATGCCGGGTGATCCTCCGTGCTGGTCGCACCTCTTCTACGAAGATGAAACCACGAATGAGTCAGAGCTAATGACCACTCCAAAAAGTCGACCGTCCGCCAAAGCAAAAAAGGCCTCGCCGTCTCCAAAGGCGAAGCAGAACTCGCCGTCGCCAAAGGCGAAACAGCGCTCTCCCGGCCCGAGAGCGAACGGGAAAATTTCCGCCGACCTCGAGAAATATCTCTCTGACAACGACGCCCTGATCAGGGCTGAGCTCTTCGAATTCCTGCGCATCCCGAGTGTAAGCGCCAAGTCGGATCACAATGCCGACACGAAGCGCGCCGCTGATTGGGTCAAGACGTCGCTCGACAAGATCGGTGTGGCCGCGAAGATCTATCCGACGGCCGGACATCCCATCGTCGTTGGCGAATGGAGAAAAGCCGCGGGAGCCCCGACGGTTCTCATCTACGGTCACTACGACGTGCAGCCCGCCGAGCCGCTCGACTTGTGGACGTCGCCGCCCTTCGAGCCGACGGTGCGCGACGGAAAAATCTTCGCGCGCGGGTCGGTCGACGACAAAGGGCAGCTCTTCCTCCACGTGAAGGCGCTCGAAGCGCATCTCGCAACGCGGAAGAAATTACCGGTCAATGTCGTGGTGATCGCCGAGGGTGAGGAAGAGGTGGGTAGCGACCATCTGGGTCAGTTCGTGGAGCAACAGAAGAAGCTGCTCGGCTGCGACGCAGTGGTGATTTCCGATTCCTCGATGTTCGCTCCGGGCTTGCCGTCGATTCTCTCGTCGCTGCGCGGGCTCGCGTACTTCGAGATCAACGTGCAAGGGCCACAGGGGGATTTGCATTCCGGCAGCTACGGTGGGGCGGTCGTAAATCCGGCGATGGCGCTGGCGCGGATTCTCGCCACTTTCCACGACGAGAACGGACGCATCGCGATCTCCGGCTTCTACGACAAGGTGCGCGACTGGGATCAGAAGATCCGCACGCAGATGCGCTCACTCCCGTTCGACGACAAGACGCTGATGAAGGAGACCGGCGTCGACACGCTCGGCGGCGAGAAAGGGTACACGACGCTCGAGAAGCTGTGGATCCGGCCTACCTGCGAGGTGAATGGCATGCTCAGCGGCTACACCGGCGAAGGCGCGAAGACGGTTCTGCCGGCGAAAGCGATGGCGAAGGTGAGCTGCCGACTGGTGCCCGATCAGGATCCCGCCGACATCGAGAAGCTGATGAAGGCGCACGTTGCCAAGGTTGCGCCGAAAGGTGTCAAGGTGACCGTAGAGACCCTGCACGGCGGCCGTCCATGGCGCGCCGAGCTGAATGGACCGCTCTACGACGCGGCGCGGAATGCGTTGCGTGCGGCGTTCGGAAAGGAGCCGGTAATTACCGGCGAAGGCGGCTCCATCCCCGTCGTCGGTGACTTCGAGCGCATACTTGGCGCTCCGGTTTTGTTGGTGGGCTTTGGACTGCCTGGTGAGAACGCCCACGCGCCCGACGAATGGATGAGCGAGGAGAATTTCCGGCTCGGGATGCGCGCGATGGCAACGCTGTGGGACGAGTACGGGAAGAGCGGGAGGCGCTGAGCGGGAAGCGGGAAGCGAAGCGGGAAGCGCCTACGATTGAACGGCGGTGTTGAGCGCCGGCGCGGACTCCTCAGAGGTCCAGCAGCAAATCGAGCTGCGGCTTGGCCTCACGACCAGCCGTCGAGATTTTCTCGAGCTCTGAGGCGCTCGCTGGCTCGAGACAGTCGGGTGCGTCGTATCCGGGATTGTTGACGAGCCTCGAGATCGGAAAGTATTCGAGCTCGCCGTCCTCGTGGTATGCGGAGTTCTTGAGCAAGTCGAGCTGCCCGCGCTTTCGCTCCGGATTGAGCCACTCGTCGTAAGTGTCGGGCGCCAGCAGCACCGCCATCCGATCGTGGAAGCGGGTATACCACTCGTCCGCGTCTTTGACGATGACGGTGCACGACCAGATCTCCTCGCCGCTCTTCCGATCGTGCCAGCGATTCCATAATCCCGCCATGGCGAACGGAACGCCATCTCTATGGCGAATGAGATGTGGGAGCTTGTGCCTCTTTTCTCCGACCCACTCGATGATCCCGTCGACAACGACCAGACAGCGCTGGCTGCGCCACGCCTGCTGAAAAGTTGGCGTCGACGCAACCGTCTCGATACGGGCATTGAACGCCGAGTAGTGTGAGTCGAACTCGCGAACACGATCGCGGGTCGCGAGCCTGGACGGAATGAGATTCCAGTGCATGGTCCGCAGCACACGCTGGTGCAGGAAGGGATCGTAATAAACCGCCGGAATCTCCTCCCGCGGATTCAGATTATAGCGCGCTTTCCAATCACTCGGCGTGAGCTTTTTCGTGTACCCGTAAAGTTTTTCGGTGATGCCGTCGGGATTGACGACCGTCGCGCGTCCGCACATGAGGCAACGCTATCTGATTGCCTGAAAAACGGCCAGTGGGACGAAAAATGTGCGTTATGATCGCCGTTGGGCCAGTCGATTACGCCTCCTACGTCATTTGACTGCTTTCTACGTCATTTGACGGATAGGGAACCGACCAAAAGAAGGCGATTCTTGGGCCGAAGAAGACCCCAATCGCCCTCAGCCCCTATCCCGATGAAAAACCTCAGACAGAGCGCGACGCGCGCCGGCACGGTGATTTTCTGCTTTCTGTGCTCGATCCGAGCGGTTGCCGGCCAGACACCGAACGACGTGCGCACGAGGATGACAGTTCCGGACAGCGCACATCTACAGATGGTGACGCTCAAGGACGGCTCGACGATCTTCGGTCGGGTAGTCACGAGCACCGCCGATACGGTCACGTTCCAGACCCAGGCCGGAACGATACAGCTCGGAGCGGGATCAGTGAGACAGATCAAGGAGATCGATGTCGGCGATATTCGCGATGGTACCTACTGGTTCCCGAATCCGAATTCCACGCGACTCTTCTTTGCGCCGACCGGACAGATGCTAAAGAAGGGCGAGGGCTACGTTTCCGACTACGAGCTTTTCTTTCCGGGTGTTGCATACGGTGTCACTGACAACGTGTCCATCGGCGGCGGCGTATCTCTCCTCCCAGCCACCGCTTCAGACCAGGTCTATTACCTGACGCCAAAAATTGGTGTGAGCCTGGCCGACAACGTTCATGTGGCCGCCGGCGTGCTCTTCGCGGGAGCGAAAGGTGGAACTGGCGGCATCTACTACGGCGTCGGAACCTTCGGAGATGACAACGCGAGCGTGACGCTCGGCGGCGGATACGGCTTCGCCGGCGGCAAGATCGAGCGAAAGCCCGTCGGAATGGCGGGCGGCGAGTTGAGAATTTCGCGACGCATTGGAATCGTGACCGAGAACTACCTGCTGCCGGTCTCCCACGATAACGTTCTCTACTCTTTCGGCCTGCGATTCATGGGAGAGAAGGTTACTACCGATCTCGCGCTCGCAAACATCGCGGGAAGCGGAATAATCGGTTTCCCCTTCGTCGATTTCGTGTTCCGCTTCTAGTTCAGCCGCGTTGCTACTTCGTCCTGCAAAACTCGAGGATTGAGCCATGTCGCTCGAACCTTTCACAACGATCATCGCAGCGCGTCATAACAGAGTGCTGCGGGATCCCGAACGAGCACAGCGCGCACTCCTTCGGCGCGTGTTGACTTCGTCCAGGGGCAGTACGGTCGGGAAAGCTTTGGGAATTTCGGGCGACGAATCGTTTCGCGAATTCCTCGAGCTGGCTCCGCGGCCGTACTCGTTCTACGCGCCGTTCGTCGAGCAGACGCTGGATGGCGATCATTATGTCTTCGGCCGAGACCCGATTATCGCGCTCGGCGAAACATCCGGAAGTCTCGGAAAACCGAAACTGATCCCGCATACCGACGCCTCGCTCGAGTGCATCGGCAGGTTCGCGAAACGATTGTTGCTCTTCCAGGTGCTCGACGGAGATCACTACGTCCCGAGGTACACGAAGTGGCTGGCCGTGGCCGCGTCGACCAACGTCCGGGTCGACCGTGGGATGCGCATCGGTTTCATCTCCGGGCTGATGTACCAGATTGCGCAGCAGAAACGCCGCGGCTTCATGCTGCCGACGCCTGCGATCGCTGCGATCGGCGACTGGGACGAACGAATTCAGCGGAGTGTCGCCGAGGCGTGGGAGGAGAGGGTCGGCACGATGTTAGGGGTGCCGGCGTACCTGATGCGCTTTCTCGAGGCGGCGTCCACTCGGGCGAACGGTAGGCCACTCCGTGACGTGTGGCCCATGCTCGGAAGGGTGTACTACAGCGGTACATCGATCGTCCCTTACCGCTCTCGGATGGAACACATCCTCGGCAGGCATCTCCGCGCTCAGGGCTTGTACACGGCGACCGAGGGAAGCTTCGGTGCCGAGCTCGATGCGATGTTCCCGGGAGAGATCCATCTAATGGTAGACCTTGCAGTGTTTGCCTTTCGGGACGTCGAGCAACGCCACTCCCGTCTCGTCTCGGCTTGGGAAGTGAGTCGAGGTCATCGGTACGAGGTGTTCGTGACGACGGTGGCAGGACTGATTCAATATCAAATCGGCGACGTCGTCGAGGTAACGGAAACGTGTCCGCTCCGGGTAAGGTTCATTGGTCGGACAGAAGAGGAGATCAACATCGCGACAGAAAAGCTGTCGCTGAAGCAGGCACACGCCACTCTCGAACAGGCTGCTTCCAACGGCCGTCTGCATCGGGATCATTTCATGGTCGTGCCGGATCCGATGCATCCGCGGCGGCACCTGTGGATCATCGAGGCATCGGAGCAAGTTAGCGAGGGGCAGACCGCCGATCTCATCGACGGCGCACTCGCGTCGCTAAACCCGTCATATGCGGCGCTACGACAAGGTGACGCAATGTTGGATCGACCGCGGGTGGTGGTGTGCGAGCCTGGGTGCTTCGCCAGTTATATTGCCGCGGGATTCGCGACGCGCGGGCAGTTCAAGTTCCGACATTTATTCCCGGACGCGGAGACGCTCGCACGCACCAGGGGACTCGAAGCATTTGCGCGTTATCTTCGGACGCCATGACTCATCCGCGCGATCGGAGCGAGTTTCTCGCCGAATTCGGGCTTCGCAATCGCGGGCTGATTGCCGACTCCGACCAGTCAGCTCTTTCTCAGAGTTGCATCTTGATTGCCGGATGCGGGTCAACCGGTGGCGCGGCGGTTGAGCCGCTGGTCAGGGCGGGGGCGATGCGTATGATCCTCGTCGAGCCCGGCCGATACGAGCTGCACAACCTCAATCGCCAGCGCGCGACGCTCGACGCAATCGGTCACAACAAAGCAGCATGGCTGGCAAGGTCCGCCCACGCGATCAATCCGTATTTGGATCTGGAGGTCCACGAAACGGGAATTTCCCCGCAGAATGCCGACGGGATGACTGCGCGGGCAGATCTGATCATCGATGCGATCGATGTGACATCGATGGACGGTTTGAGAGCGAAGTGCGCGCTGCACGCGTCGGCGGCGTCCGCCCGGCGGCCGGTGATATCGGCGTACGACCTCGCGTACCGGCAGTATGTGTGCGTTTACGATTACAGGCAATTGCGCGCGCCACTCCGCGGCAAGATTGACCGCGTTCGCAAGGCGCGGACGCCGACAGAAGCACTCGCGCGGCTGATTCCATTCCGGGCGATTCCCTACGAGCTGCTCCAGGAAATCGAGCGTCTTCAAGACGAGCCGAACGCATCGATCAGCCAGTTGGGATGTGCGGCCGACCTCTTCGGTGCGCTGGTCGTGCCGCTCACCGTGGAGCTGCTCGCGAATCGTCGGGTGAAGGATTCGTACGTCGTAGACTTGAAGGATCCGTCGCTGCCGTTCTCGCGTCGAGCAGTGCGACGGATGAAAACCATCGCGGGTCTCATCCGACTCCAGATGCGAATGTTCCGGAGCGCCACCTGAACGGCGCGCTCAACAAGCACGGTCAGTTGATGGTAGTCGTCGTTGGATTTTTCGCGACGGTGCAGTTGCTGATCGTGCAGGCTGGTGGCGGAGCTGCACCGATAGGCCGAACGGCAGTTACGTTGGCGCTCGCGCTCTCCTTCGCAGTTCGGTATTGGTGGGTGATCCTGCTGCTACAATGGCCATTCCAGTGGTTCCGAACGGTCCTGCTCCTCTTGGCTTGGGTCGCGCTGCCGGTGGTGGCGATGGCGGCAACAGATCCGGTGCGATGGGCCCTCGCCGTGGCTGCGCTCTCGACCATCGGTTGCATTACCGAGATCTACAATGGAGTCACCAGGCAATGGCTCGTTGGCTCGGGAGAAATGGCGCGCTCGCTCAAACGCGATCACATCTCTGGGGCGGCGTCCGCGGGTGCTGCAGCGATCTTCCTGTCGGTGCTTGCGTTCCTTCGGCCCGTGTGGGTGGACGTCGTGATTCTGTTGATGGTAGTTGCCGATTGGGCGCGGCTGATCACGATGATTCGCCGACACCAGCGTTTCGTTGATCTGGGATACCTGACATGACTGTTAAGCGGATGACGCGCGTGCCTGCGGGGCCCGGCGCGGAGAATTGGACCGGCCCGGTGCTGGTGCGGGGCTGGTTGCGCGTGCGCGAGCCATGGCGGCATCCGGTGGCGGTAATGATGCTGTTCCGAAAATGGTTGCGTTTGAAGAAGGACGTCGATCGCGGCGAGGGATTTCTCTCGTTCGAGTATTGGCAACGCCTGAACGCGCTCCTCTTTGGAATGCACGTGGGGTGGCGCAGCCACGCCGAGCTCCTGACTTTCTATCGGACACCCTCGCATCGAGATATCGCTGCGTTTGCGACAGCGTCGCCGCTAGTCCGCGCGATGAAGCTCGAGACGATCGCGATCGATACCGAGGATCGCATCATTCGGCTCGGTGGGTTTTTCATTTGTGCGGACGAGAGCGACATGCCGAACGACTCGCTGTTTCCCGACCTTCATTTGCCAGCGCTGACGGCATAGAGGAAGCGTGCGTAGCCGATCTCGGAAGCGTTCTTCGTGAGCTCGATATTGACCCATGCGACAATATCACCGAACGGACGATCCGTGAACGGCCATCGTGTTCGTTTGGGTGATCGCAGGTCGTCGTCGGTGATGTGCGCGAGCTCGCCTCGCCATCTTCCCTGCAGCTGGGCGAGCCACTCGCGCACGTCGTCGGCGTTGCCAGGCCACATCACGTTCTCGCGTGAGAGAGTCGCGTCGCCGAATGAGTGGTCGAGCACCATTGACCACCAGAAGCCGATGTGCCAAGTAACCCACGCGATGCTCGGCGGTCCGAGGTCATAGCCTTCGTGATCCGGCCAATCGGGGCGCCACTTCCCATCGGCGCCCTGATGTACGTGCAATCCCTCATTCGCGGGACGCCACACGCACTCATCGGTGGTGAGTCCGTCTAGATGCAGCTTGGCGAGTTTCCACGCCATATCGAGCTGCCGCTGCAAATAATCACGGGCCTCGGAAGCCATCCTGCCTCCTCAACGCGCCAAGCCGGGCCTGCTGCTGTTCGGTGAGCAAATTCTTGATCCGAATCATCACCGAGAGCTGTACGTGCTTGACCTCGCGCTCGACAGCCAGAACTCGATCAACCTGTCCCAGCACTTTCGCTTCGTCGACAGAGCTTGCCTGGATCAGTCGCTGGAGACTCTCTACTTCACCGCTCATCCTGAACTGAAGATCGATGAATTTTCCCTGCGCGTCTTTCATCGCCTGTTGCAGCTCTGACCGTTGGCGATCGGTGAGATTGATCGCCTGCTGATTTGCCATCACCAGCTCCGGCGGAAAGAGATAGCGCGCCAATGGGTCCCCGTCGGGTGGACGCGGCCCACACTCGAGGTCAGGTCTGGGCACGCCATTGACGACGCACACCGCTGCATTTCCTGGTTGCTGCGCCGATGCGAACGTTGTCACGCAAAATATCAAGCCGATTATCGTCGCCGTCTTATGCACTGTCAGTCTCCTTTGTTTTATTGTCAGTCCAGTTTCTGTCGAAGTGTCGCCGGTGCTACGCTATCGAATACGGAGGATAAGAACGGCGGTGGAGCGAGAAGCTCACGCCCCGTGTTGCGCAGGAGTCCTGCGGTTGGTGACTGCCACTCACTGATCGCCGACATCGCCGCCGTCGTGCTCCTCTCATCACGGCGATCGCGCGCTTTTCCGACCACGAGCGCGGCACCGAGGACGATACACGCTGCCGCGGCAATCCATCGCAGGGCTGGTGTGCGGCTGCGGGTCTGAATCATTGCTCCCGACTCGGCGCGATAGCCCGCCGCGCGAAACTCTGGTTCGTATCGAGCATCGTACTCGCGTAGCGCGCGGAACCGTCCGTGCAGCCCTTCTTCGTCGATGTCCCTCATGTTTCGCTCTCTCGCCTTAGCTCGTGTGCGAGTGCCTTCTTCCCACGGTCGTAGTGCGTCCGTGCGGAGCCCAGCGAGACCTTCATCACCCGGGCGGCTTCCTCGATGGTCATGTCATGATAGAACACGAGCTGCAGCACCTCCCTCTGACGCCGCGACAGCCTGGCTAATGCGCTGATAAGAGCGTCGCGTCGATCCGATTCCTCGGCGGTCACATCCGCGCCAACGGCGGGGTCGGCGATGTCGATTACGGGGAACGAGTATGCATGGCGGAGCATCCAGAATCTCCGTCGACGAGCTTCGCCGTGCGCAGTCCACCGAATCACGCCAAATACCCACGTCTTGAGACTGGATCCCCCGTCGAATCGCGCATTCCGCGAGAGTATACGGAGGTAAGCAGACTGCAGGACGTCTTCCGCAACCTCCCTGTCTCGCCCACAACACGCGAGCGCCCATCCCCAGCTCTCGCTGTGCAGCTGTGCCAGCTCGCGCTCCAATTCGCATTGTTCCATCGCATGGGTTCGTGGCTGGAACGTTCTGTCGCTGGTAATGAGTGCCGGCAATGCAGTGGCCATATGACAGAGAAGTATCGCCTGCTATCCGGGCTTTTCGCTCTTCTCTTGGCCTCAGTTCCGGACTGGGACTTTTGGTCTTGTCCGGAACAGAGCTCCGGACTAGGATTTCGTCAGGCGCCGCGACGGCGGACCACGGGCGCATGAAAAGGGCTCGTCCCCTTTCGAAGGAATGGAGCTGTCCTATGTACGAACAGGCCCATGAGTCTGCGTCCTCGATCGATGGTCAGCTCTTCGAGGCGGCCAGAAAGGGCGACGTTGCCAGGCTCGCATCGCTTCTCGACGCGCACCCCGAGAAGCTGCACGCCCGCGCTAAGCCGTACGAGTGGTCGTTGCTGCACGCTGCTGCTCATAATGGACGGGTCGGCGCCGTTGATCTGCTGCTGAAGCGCGGGCTCGATGTGAACACCCGCGAGAAGGGCGACAACACTTACGCGATGCACTGGGCCGCCGCGGGTGGTCATCGCGATGTTGTAGAGCGCCTGGCCGATGCGGGCGGCGACGTCGTTGGTCGAGGCGACGACCACGAGCTCGAAGTGATTGGTTGGGGAACAAGCTGGGAGGGATGCGACGACGCCACCCATCGAGCGATCGCGGACTTGCTCGTCAGTCGCGGCGCGCGTCATCACATCTTTTCAGCGATCTCGCTCAATCTCGGCGACGAAGTTCGCCGCATCGTCACCGCCGATCCGTCAGCGCTCAACAGGCGCATGAGCCGGAATGAAAACAATCAGCTGCCGTTGCACTACGCGGTGCGGAAAAATCGCCCCGAAATGATTGCGCTCCTGCTCGATCTTGGTGCCGACCCGCTCGCCGTCGATGATTCGGGCATGCCGGCCGCTGCATATGCGACCGTCCCAGACGTCGATCGCCGCGTAATGGAGAAAATTCGCGAGATGACTTCCGCGGAGCTGGTGAGCGCCGAGCGCGGACATCGCGCTTCGCATGGCAACTCGCTGGATCTCGTCGCCGCTCTGGCGTTGGCCGACTCGGAGACGGCGGTGCGACTGCTGCGCGAGAATCCCAGGTTGATCGAGGCGGATAGTGGCGCGCTGCATTTGATGGCCAAGCGAAAAGACGTCGCGGCGGTGAAGTGGCTGCTCGATCACGGCGCGGATCCTAACGGACTATGGAATCACTGGGACGCCGCGGTGACGCCGTTGCATCTCGCCGTCCTCGGAGGTCACGTCGAGGTTGCGCGCGTGCTGATGGACGCTGGAGCTGACCCGACCATCCGCGACAGCAAACACGACAGCGACGCACTGGGTTGGGCCGAGTTCTTTCAGCGGACGGAAATCGTCCGCATTCTGAAGACTACTTGAAGAGTCGGGTAAGTCCAGTCGGGCATATTTGCTTTGCCATGGCCGCATTCGACAGATTCACGGATCAAGGCTTGGACCAGCTGACGGATGCCTACATCAAACGCCGAGTTCTTTCAGGACCCGCCAAGGCTCGGCAATCAGTACGACGATGACGCGCTGCTACGCGCCTATCTTCGCTGGCGACTGCCTCCAAAGATGCTCGCCGAGATCGAGCCCGACCTCCGCCGACTTGGGTCTCGAGTCGTAACCGATATTCTCGCGCTCGACGAAGCGGCGGAGGCGTCCCCACCTCGACATGTCCCGTACGACGCTTGGGGACGACGCATCGATCATATCGAGACGAGCGACGCCTGGCGCGAGCTCGACCGAATCTCGGCCACGGAAGGTATCGTCGCGACAGCGTATGAACGCGCTCACGGCTCTCACTCGCGAATCGATCAGTTCGCGCGGCTGTATCTCTTTGCCCCGTCGTCGGCGCTGTACAGTTGTCCGCTCGCAATGACCGACGGCGCAGCGCGGTTTTTGGAGGTCCACGGCGATGACGCCACCCGATCTGTTTTTTCCCACTTGACATCGCGTGACCCGAACGAGTTCTGGACCTCCGGCCAATGGATGACTGAGCGCACCGGCGGCTCCGACGTGGCAAGCACATCGACCATTGCGTGTCGGGCGGGCGGGGACACTTACACACTGCATGGATCAAAGTGGTTTACGTCAGCTACGACGTCGCAGGTCGCGATGACGCTCGCACGCATCGAAGGTGCGCCCGAAGGCAGTCACGGGTTGAGCGTCTTCCTCATCACGCTGCGCGACACCGATGGCAGGCTCCGCAACATTCGTGTCGATCGTCTCAAGGACAAGCTCGGCACGCGCGCATTGCCGACGGCCGAGCTGACCTTGGAGGGAACGCCAGCACAGCTCGTGGGCGGCGCGGGTGACGGCGTCCGCAAGATCGCCACGCTGTTCAATGTCACTCGCGTGTACAACGCGGTCGCTGCCGTGGCGGGCATGCGCCGCGCGATCGCGCTCGCAAGCGACTATGCCCGGCGCCGACATGCATTCGGAAAACCTCTGATCGAACATCTCCTGCATCTCGAGACACTGGCTGACATGCAGCTCGAGCTGCGCGCCGCATTTCTCCTCGCGTTTCGCGTCGTTGAGCTGGTCGGGAGAGACGAATGCGGCGAAGCAACAGACGCCGAGTCGAGGTTGCTGCGGTTTCTGATTCCTGTTGCCAAGCTGTACACGGCGAAGCAGGCCATCGCAGTTGCGAGCGAGACGCTCGAGACCTTCGGTGGTGCCGGCTATGTGGAGGATACCGGACTTCCGCGTCTGCTTCGCGACGCGCAGGTACTCTCCATCTGGGAAGGGACGACGAACATTCTGAGCCTGGATGCGCTGCGCGCGATGGAGCGTAGCGATGCTCTTGCAGTCTGGACAGGTGACGTCCGGCGCCGAGCGAGCGCACTCAGAATGCCAGAGCTCGCCTCATGCTCCGAGCAAATCCTGAATGCTCTGAAACGGATCGAGGACTACGTCGTGCGTGCTGCGCGCGAAGGAAGCGAGTTCCAACAGACGGGCGCGCGAGCGTTCGCCTACGCGATTGCGCGGACCGAGGCAGCGACCCTTCTCATCGAGCTCGCGCGCGTAACGTCTGATCGCGCTGCGGTGGCTTCGGCACAGCGCTGGTGTGCGCGTGATCTCGCCCCGCTCATCGACGCCGATTCGAAGCATCGGTCAGATTCCGCTGCCCTCGAGGCCGGCTGATTGTGAACCGCCCGCCGGCAACGCGATGGTACATCTTCTGCCCATAATCGCAGGCGTAGAGTCGAAAACGGAGGCAGACGATGGTCGATCGCCGCACTCAGGAAGAAGAGGGATCCAATAGAAAAAAGGACCCTGACGATTGGACGACCGGCGATGAGCCGATGACGGGTGCGCAGCGCTCGTACATGCACACTCTCGCTGAAGAGGCGCACGAGGAAGTGAGCGACGATCTTACGAAGGCCCAGGCGGCCAAGAAAATCGACGAGCTACAGGAGAAGACTGGTCGCAAACCGCCAGCTACATGAGTGCTGACTGGCTCACCGAGCCGCCAGGCACAATCTTGCGAGGCGCTCGGGAAATCCGGTGACGAGATCGCCCGACGACGATCCGATACCCCAGGTGTTGGAGAGCACGACTACCACGAGATCCTGCTCCGGATAGCTCATTATCGCCGCCTGAAGACCGGCGTTCGAGCCGTTGATGTTTAGTCGCAACGGCAGAGAATCGTTGCGGGGTCGAACGAACCATCCGACACCCATCGCCGAAGTCGCGTTGTCGACTTGCCCCATTGTTGTCAGTGTGTGATAGGACGCCGGCGACAAAAACCCGGGCCGCGTGACGACACGGCCGAACCGCGCGAGATCGCTTGCCGTTGCGACCATGTTGCCGCCGGCAATGTTGTGCGAATAGTCCCAGTCCGGCACACGCCGTGGGGTCTTCAATCCCGCGAAAGTATTGAGATCGTAAAACGTGTAGCGACGAACGCGGTGAGCCATCACAGCCCGAACATCGTCGAAGCCCGTACTCTTGAGTCCGAGCGGCTCGAGGATTCGCGTGCGCACGAGATCCTGAAACGGCACGCCCGCCGCGTGCTGCATTGCACTCGCCAACAGATTGTAGCCGTAACTGGAGTAGCTGTACTTTGTCGCCGGAGGCACGACGAGCGTGTCGTTCGCGAACAGCGGCAGGATCGAATCCACGTCGTCGAAATGCCGGGCGTACAGCGCCGGCCCGCGCTCATTACCCCAGTGTCGGATTCCGCTCAGGTGCGCGGCGAGCATCCGCACCGTGATCGGGCGACCAGGCTTTACTGGAAATGTCGGGACGTAACGTTGAATCGGTTGATCGAGATCGATCAATCCTTCGTCCACGAGCTTGAGAAGAGTGGTCCCGGTGAAAGCCTTCGTGATGCTTGCCACTCCAAAGCGGCTCGTAGGTCGAACGGGGGTACTGTCCTCGAGATCGGCGTAGCCGCGCGAGACGTCGAGAACCGGCGTCCCATGATGCAGCACGTACACAGCCAGGCCGACATTCTGTTGCGCGGACTGGATGGTGTCGATCTGCGCGATCATCGCTGCTCGCGCACTGCTGCACGTTTGTGGTTGAAGCTCGGCGACGATCCAGCTCAGCGCCATCAACAACAGATTCATCGTCGCGCTCATTGCGCCGCGCCGAGGTAGTGCTCCCACTCCAGATTCGACCAATTGAGAGTCGGCGCCGGTGGTGGAGGTGTCACCGCGGGAACCGGCGACACCGGATGAGCGGTGGGCACGGGCGGCGCTGGTGGTACCGACGGCATCGGAGGCAATGGTCCGTTGGACGCGTCGCGCAGAAACGCTACGGCGTCGCCGGCACGATCGCGGAAATATCCGCTGTCAAGCCAACCGAGATGTTGCCCGCGATAGCTGACGACTGCGCCGTTGTCCACGAACGCACGGGCACGACCGCTGTGCTCGTGCACGACATCGTTGTTCAACCAGCCGACTGGCCTGCCGTTGCGATCAAAGATGGGTTCCATCTATTAACACTAGAACCTCCACTCCCTGATCAGGAAGGCCCCGAGCGCGCTCGTCGTCGTGATGTTCTGCACTCGCGATAAGCTCGGCTCCCTCAACAAGTACCGGGTATCGATGCCGGTCTCGACGCGATATCCGCGCGTTCCGCCGAACCAGTGCACTAGCTGCAGTCCCGGCCGCTGGAGTGCCTTTGGGTCGAGAGGCGACTTCACTTCCACGAACGTGTGCGACTTCACGTACTTCCCAAACTCGAATTGCGTCGCGCGCAGAAAGTTGCCGACGTCGGTCTGCACGTCTGCCGGCGTGATCGTGAACAGGTCGGCCCCAAGGGAGCGTGCGGCGCTACCGGCGATCTGATCGGCAACGACGCCGAGTGCGATACCCGCCAGCTGGCGACTGGCAAGCGCGGCACCGGCGCCAACCAGATTTGTCCCGCCTCCACCATTCGTCAGTCCTGATCCTTCGAGCTGGATGAGCGACGTCGACTGCTGCCCGAACGCGAGATAGCTCAGAAGATCGCCCTGCGGAATCGGCGGCTGCGCGTCGCTCGTCAGCGAGATGTTGGGATTCCTGAACGTTCCACCGACGACGATCTGGATCTGGATCGCTTCGCGGGCGGGCTGCCTGACCTCGTATTCGCCAGTCGCCTGAAGCGTGGGATTCAGCTCTGTCGAATTTATGAAGGTCGCTGAGCCGCGCTTGATCGTGAATCGCCGCGTCATGAAGGTGTACTCGCCACGCTCGCTTAGAATCACGCCGTCGAGCACCAGCGTCTCCTTGGCGCGATTCACATGCACTCCGAGATCTCCGTCGCTGTAAATCTCAATGTTCGCTTCGCGCGACCGAACGAAGACGTCGCGATCAATTCGGAGATTGACGTCCGCTCGCAGGTTCGCGAGCAGCGGAGACTGCGACGGGAAAATCTCCTTGTCGGACATCACCGCGGTGTCGATGACGTTGAATAGCGCGGGATCGCCCGCTGCGATGAGATTCTTGTTGTCGGACGGAGGGATGTAGATCACGCCCTGCCGCAGGCGCACATCGCCGGCTATGTGGGCATCCTTGAACGGACCGACCATCGTGAGGTTTGCACCCACCACGAGCTGCCCCCGGTCGTTGTTGAGCACCTGCGCGCCCGGCGTATACAGCTTGAGGTCGAAGCTCGGCGCGGTCAGCGACTTCATGCCGAGCCCGCCGGTGATCACGATGTGTCCCTTGTTGTTGGCTGCGATCGAGTCGATGACGATGGTGTCGCCCAGCATCCGAACGGACGCTTCGATACCGTTGAGATTTATTCCGGCCTGGACTACGTGCAGCTGCCCCTGGTGCATTGCAAACTGTCCGGTGAGCTGCGGCTTGTTGAGCGTGCCGGCAACCTTGAACGATCCGCTCACGCGTCCTTTCACGTTCGAGACGTACTCGCTGAACTGTGGGATCAGATCCATCGGCAAGCTGTCAGCGGTGATGTTGAGCGCTATCTGGCGGTTAGTCGGGAATCGCGATCCCGTCACCCCTGTCAAAGCCAGATTTATCGGCACCGTTCCCTCGGCCACCAGAAATGGCGGAAGGCCCGATCGCATCGCTTCCGCGCGTCCCGTCAACGACTGGTTGGCGTACTGCACATTCCCGTGCACCTCGGGCAGAGTCGTGCCGTTGTAAATGAGATTCGTTCCGCCGAACGCGCCCGTGAACTGGGGATTCGCGAGCGTACCGGTCGCGTGGATGTTGAACGAGACGAGCCCCTTGGCGTTGAGATCGCTCTGCATCAACGCGGTGACATCGCCGACGTTGAGGTTGTCGACCGCGATATCGAGATTCGCATTCCCCTGCTTGGGGACGAATCCGTTGACATAAATGCGCCCATTATTCATCGCATTGCGCAGCTCGAGATTCTGTACCTCGACGCCAGCCTGGCCCCAGTGCAGCGTTGCGACGCGTGTGCTCGTCCAGATGCTCGTATCGAACTGAAGTTTCAGGTTGTTGAGCGTCAGTGAATTCCGAATCTTGTCGAGAGTAAAAGCAGCGTCGGCGGCGTACGTGCGCTGGTTGTCCTGATTGACGACGAGCTGCAGAGTGCCGTTCGGCTTGTGATAGGTGAGCTTCGCTCCGACGCTGTCGAGACTGAAGCCGGCGGCGTTCACCGCCCTTGCCTGAGCGTTGAGTGTCAGCTGCGATTGCGGAGTACGTGCGTTGACCCAGTCGTAATCGGCTGTGAACGAGCCGACGGTGCTGCCGCGAGCAACGATGCTGGAGCCCGATGCGGTCCCCTTCAGGCTGAAGTTCTTGATGTTGCCGGTCGCGACGCCATCCGCTCGCAGCGAGCCGGACACCTGGTTCTTCGACACTGCTTTCGGCGTGTCGACAACCGTGCGTGGAAGTCCCAATCCGGTCGCGGCGCGCTCGACCTCCGTAGCGCGCGCAATCCGTGAGGAATCTGCCCGCGCCTTCTGAGCGCGCCTAGCGAGAATTCCCGGGCGCGGCACAACGACACCAGTGTCCTTCGAGATCAGTCCGGCGAAATGCGATAGCGAATCTATTGCGACGTGATAGCTCAACGTTCCGGTATGTGCGGCAGTGAGCCCGAACGTTCCTTTCGCTTCGACTATTCCCTGCGGCAAATCGACAGCGAGCGTGTCGAAGCGCGCCAGGCCGTTGGCGATCGCTACTCTCACATTGGCGCTGTCGACTGAAACCGTGTCGATGGTCGAGGCGCTCACGTTCGCCACGAGCTGCGCCTGCATCGTCGCTGGGTCGAATCCCCTGCCGCGCGCCGAGCCAACGGCAGTGATCAACGTCGTCGGAGCCCTGGCGATTATGGTATGTACGTTGAGCGATCGGGTCTTGAACTCGAGATTGTAGCCCGTCACCCTGCTCGCAAGATCCATGGTGCCGCGCAGATCGACGAACCCGCCGTCGGCTAGCGTCATCTGCGAGTTGATAGCGAGATCGTTGATCGTCCCCTTGAGGCGGAGCGGTCCCGTCGCGTTGCCTCGGAGCCCGACGCTCGGCATGAAGCGTCCGAGCATTATGAGAGAGAGCGGATGCATGCGGGCATCGAGATCGACCCAGGTCAGTCCTCTCCCTCTAATGGCGAGCCGACCCGTTGCGTGCGACAGTGCGCCGCGATCGATGTTGGTGACGTCGCCGACCGCCGTCATGATCGCCGCACTCGATCCGTTGAGCGTCGCGGTTCCGGTTAGTGTCCCCCTGAGGAACAGCTTCGGCGAGATCGCTTTCGCCAGCCCCGTTTGCAGCGGCAACATCCGCGTGTGTAGATCGCGCGCTGTAAAAACGCCGTTGTCCAGGCCGATTATGCCGATGGCAGCGACGCGGCTTCGTCCGGAGAGAGGATCATCAATCGTGACATCGGCGTTGGTGCGTAGAGAATGCTGTCCACCGTTGAACGCCGCTCGCCCGGCGAGGAACAGCCGCCGCGGAAACTTCATCGTCGGAAAAAGCTGCGTCATTAGCCGCGTGTCGAGATTGGAGAAGCGGAGATCGGCACCGCGGTACGCGAGCGTGTCGGTGACTGTCGCCTCTATTTGTCCGGCGACGTGTGATCGCTCCAGCGTTACATCCATGTTCTTCGCTCTGTAGATGCTCTTCTTGCCAATCCAATCCAACCCGAAATCGAGCTTGCCCGAGCCCTGCTCCGGCAATCGCACCATCGCCCAGCGGATGTCACCCGGATTTACCGGATCGCCGTGCAGCCTTAGATGCAGGTCGTCGTTGTAGAGATAGTAGAGGCCATCCCCGCTGACGCGCGTGCGAGGAAACGCCGCTCGCGCTCCCTTCCACCACAATGAGTCGCTCGTGAATTCGAACACGCCCGTCAGTCCACGCACGTCCGCTACCGGCGGCCGGAACGGCTCTGCGATCATCTTGAGCGCCGCTACGTTGACGAGATGGCTCTTGTACGCTGGATCTTCCAGGCGTACGAGCGGAAAGAGCCCGTTGATGTCGTGAAAGCTGGAAACCTTCTGATAGCCGCCGGGAGCTTGCTGCAGCGCGAGACGTCCGGCAGGGCCGAGGGCGAGTCGGATCGCATCTTTGGTCTGCGCCGGCGTGAGATTTCCGGCCGGACTCCATGGCGAGCGGACAGTAAGGTCGCCGCTGATCACAGTTACATCACTGAACCGAATCCAGGTTCCCCATCCCGTTTTTTTCGGGCCGGCCGGCGTGATCGTATCGCGCGGGAAGATGCGCTCGTAGTTCCACTTTCCACCTGGCTTTCTGTCGAGCACAATGATTGGGCGGACGAGACGCACTTCGTAAAACTCTATCCTCTTTCCGCGCAGCGTGGTGAGGTTGTAGCGGGCCCACGCCTCTCGGACATTGACGAACGGCGCGCGCGAACTGTCGGTGATTACCAGATCATGTAGCGTGAAGCCGCGCAGCAGATTGCCCGTCACCTTGCCGATGTGCACCAGCCCGTGACTGTTCCTCTGAATGAGACGCTCGGCGTAGCGCCGAACGCGCTCTCGTCCCCAGGGGGTGTTGGTGATCAGAAGCACCGCCCCCGCCAGCAGGAGAAGCACTATCACGACTGCTGCGAGGAGGCGAACCCACCACCTACGCATTAGAAGGCTTCGCCGATGGACAGGTGGAGGACCATCCGGTTGAGGATGCCGCCGCCCTTGAACGGAGCGTAGTCACGGCGCTGCTGTAGTGTGACGAGCGTCTTCTGACCATTCACGACATTCTCGGTTACAACCGGCAGTGATTCGCTGCCTGCCGGGTTGATGCCTATATCGGCACGAATGGGGCCGACGGGAGACCGGTACCGCATGCCAAAACCCGGAGTTATGGCCGTTTTACGCTTCGGAAGCGCGGGAGTGGTGCGCTGACTCACCATTCCGCCATCGATGAACACGGCGCCAATCAGCTGCTGCCACACCGGAAAGCGCGCCTCGATGCTTCCTTCCGCGACGAAGTTTCCACCCAGCGGGCGCGGCTCGAAATCTCGGTCCAGGAGATTCGGCGCCTCGGGATTGCACGTCGTTACGTCCGTTCCGCTGGCGCATGCGACGTTCAGGCTGTCGTGTGCTTGAAGAACACCGATTGGAACCGTGAGCACTCGCGGCCCTAGCTGATTCTCGCCGAACCCACGCACCGAGTGCGAGCCGCCCGCGTAGAATCTTTTCCTGGGATGCAGAATGCCGCCGCTCAGCGCCGCATCGACCCCCACCGCCTGAAACGTGCTGCCGAGTGAGTTCACCCATCCAATGCGCGCATGTGCGCCGAATGCACCGCGGCTTCTCACCTGATAGAAAGCGGCGGCGTCAGCCGAAGCGCGATTGTACCGGAAATCCGAGAGAGTGAACGTCGATGCGTGCTCGAGGCTTCCGTTGACGCGATATCCTCTGTTCGGCGAGAATGGGTCGTTGGTGCGATCCATCGTCATCGTCAGAGCGAGAGGTGAGAGTTTCTGGTTTCCGCGCAACGCCTCGAGCGTCGGGAAATCGCACACTCCGTAGTTAATGCAGAAGTAGACGTCACCAGCGTCGACTTTGCTGATCTCGAAGCGATAATTCAGGCTGGCGGGAGCACGCTCGGTGAGCTCGCGCGTGAACGCGAGACTGGTTCCATATCCGCGATCGACATAAATGCCCGGTGCCGACCGGCGGTGCGAGAACAGACTCAGGGCGAGAGCGTTATGCGGTGATCCGAACCAGGGCTGCTGAAGATCAATGCTGGCGTTGTAAGTCGGAACGAAGTACCGCGCCAGATTGGCCGTGGAAGTCTGCGCCGCGCTGTGAAAAATTCCGCGGCCGTTCAGCGAGCCAGCGAGCAGGTTGCCGATTACGGCCTGGACGTCGAGTCGGCGGGCACCACCTATGAAGTTGTAATGCGTGAAGCGCCCTTCGACCTGGAAGAAATCAATGGTGTTGAAGCCGGCGCTCAACCGCGCTTCGCGCGGCGGCGCTTCCTGTACGGTAACGACGACGACTTTCGCGGAATCTGGTGTCGCGATGTCGATGGGCGGCCGCGGCTCGATGGCAGCGCGTCGGAAGAGATTCGACTCGTAGAGCGCGCGCTGGCTGCGCAGCATCTCCGAGCGCACGAAGATGTCCCCGACGTGGAAGGTGAGTGACTTCCTGATCGTGCGATCGCTCACGCCTTCGTTGCCGTTGATGACGATGTCTTCGACAGTCGTCTTGTATTTGGGATTGAGCGTGAGCGTAACGACCGCCGTGCGCGCAACGGTGTCGACGACTATCGACGTGTCGACCTCGGCGTCGGCGTAGCCTTTGTCGAACAGCCTGGTCTGGAGGAAGAGTCGCGACGAGTCGACGCGGATCAGATTGAGCGGACCGTTCCTGCCGATGACGACTCGCCTGTCGATCTCACGCTGCGACAACAGTGAAGTGGCCTGTCGCACGATGACGTTGGAGACGAGAGTGGGCGGGCCTTCCTTGATGAAGAAAGTGACACCCACCTTGTTGTGACCGCGCGCGACCACTGCGGTATCTACATCGGTCTCGCGATAGCCGCGCTTCCAGTAGAACACGCGGACGCGCAGCACGTCGCGCTGGAGCTCCTTGTGATCGAGATACTTTTTCGTGAAGACGTATTTCGATTTGGTGATCCAGCAAAACGGCTTGAGGATGAAGCTGTTGCAGTACGATGCCGTCGTGGAGATGCTTTGCTGCAGCTCGCTCTGTTTGACCGCGTGCACGCCCTTGAGCGTGAGATTGACAACCTCGGGATGCGTCGGAGGCTTTGGCTCGGCGCTCAGTGTTGACTGTGGCGGCGCGGGGGGCTGGGTCGGAGCAGGAGTCGTGGCCGGCGCACGAAGAGTATCCGGCGGTGTGGGTTGTTGCGAAAAAAGCAGCGCCGGAACGAGTAGAATCGCTCCGGCGATAAGTACCGCGCTTCTCGCTACACCAATTCTCGCTACACCAATTCCGGCTACATCAATTCCGGGTGCGCCAATTCCGGGTGCGCCAATTCCCGCTAGACCATTTCCCGCTTCCCGCTTCCGGCGGCTACAGCCCTTCCAGCAGCGCGTCGTTGCTTTGCGTAGCCGCGATGCGCTTGATGAGCCATTCCATGGCGGAACTGGACGGCATCTGTTGTAGACCGCGTCTAAGCGTGTAGACATGCTCTAGCTGATCAGGACGGAAGAGCTTGTCTTCACGACGCGTGCCGCTGGTCGCGACATCGATCGCGGGAAAGATCCGTTTCTCGGAAAGGGAGCGATCGAGCTTGATTTCGCAGTTGCCGGTGCCCTTGAATTCCTCGAAAATGACGTCGTCCATGCGCGATCCGGTCTCAACCAGCGCGGTTGCGATGATCGTGAGCGACCCGCCGCCGTGCTCCGGAGCGACCGATCGGGCCGACCCGAAAAAAGCCTTTGGTTTAGCCATTGCGGACGAATCGAGACCGCCGGACAGGGTGCGTCCAGTGCCGCGCTCAACGGTGTTGTAAGCGCGTGCCATACGCGTGATCGAGTCGAGCACGATGACGACATCCTTTCCAAGCTCCACGAGGCGGCGTGCACGCTCGAGCACCATTTCGGTGACATCGGTGTGGCGAACCGCGGGCATGTCGAAGCTGGAGGCAACAACCTCGCCATAGCCCCACGTGATCATCTCGCTCACTTCCTCGGGACGCTCGTCGACGAGCAGAACGAGGAGAACAGCCTGCGGATGATTGATTGCGACGCCTTCGACGATTGCCTGGAGCAGCATCGTCTTGCCGGCGCGGGCCGGAGCGACGATGAGTGCGCGCTGGCCGTAACCGATCGGCGCGATGAGATCGATGGCCCTGCGCGTCAGCTCGGGTCCACCCTTGGCTGGGCGGCCGGTTTCGAGCTTGAGTTTGCGCTCCGGATACGACGCGATAAGCGATCCGAAATCGGGGCGGCGTGCCGCTTCATCGGG